>Ga0307409_100000606_pt1 | contig 15641 bp, 14 predicted proteins | sample 322Ometagenome_2_FD_203888 | JGI IMG/M metagenome (GOLD analysis project Ga0307409, IMG submission 203888) | Maize rhizosphere microbial communities from greenhouse at UC Davis, California, United States - 322HYB-O-2 | ecosystem: Host-associated > Plants > Roots > Rhizosphere > Soil | place... | reverse complement strand
ACCGCAATATCAGAATCGCTGGCGCGGTAGGAACTCGCGGACTTGACGGCTGAAAAGATCGGCGTCCTGACGACGGTGCTACGCCGACACCAGCCGGCCGTTGTGATCACGAATACCGACTGATGCGCCGGATCTGGTTGGCCCGAAATTTCACGCACCAACGGGCCCGATGGGTGGCCGAACGACCCATGTTCCCGAGGCGAACCGGGCGGTTACGGTTCGCTGGTGAGGGACCCCGGTAGGGAGGCCACATGAGAATCATCCGATTCCGGCGATCGCCCTCCTATCGCCGCGCGGCTGGGGTCGCCGCCGCTGCCGTCGTCGCGATCGCACTTGTGGCGGTGGGCCAGGCCGGTCACGCGGCGCCCGTACAGCCGGGATTCCAGGAGTCGGTGGTCTTTTCCGGGCTCACCAATCCGACCGTCGTCCGATTCAGCCCGGACGGCCGGATCTTCGTCGCGGAAAAGCGTGGCGTAATCAAGGTCTTCGACTCGCTGACCGACCAGACTCCCGACACGTTCGCCGACCTGAACGTCAACGTTTACAACTTTTGGGACCGCGGTCTGCTGGGACTCGCGCTCGCGCCCAACTTCCCAACCGATCCGTTCGTGTACGTGCTCTACACCTACGATCACGAGCTGGGCTCGGCCGCTCCGGCCCCGCGGTGGGGCACGCCGGGCGTGTACAGCGATCCGTGCCCGAGCCCACCCGGCGCGACCGGCGACGGCTGCGTCGTCAGCGGCCGTCTGTCCCGGCTCACCGCCGCCGGCAACGTCATGACCGGCTCCGAACAGGTGCTGGTCGAGGACTGGTGCCAGCAGTACCCGAGCCACTCGACCGGTGCGGTGGAGTTCGGCCCTGACGGGGCGCTCTACGCCAGCGGCGGCGACGGCGCCAGCTTCAACTTCGTGGACTACGGCCAGGACGGCGCGCCGATCAACCCCTGCGGCGACCCGCCCGGCGCACCGGGCACCGCGCTGACTCCGCCCACGGCGGAGGGCGGCGCGCTGCGCAGCCAGGACCTGCGCACGCCCGGCGACCCGGCGTCGTTGGACGGCACGATCATCCGGGTCGACCCGGCGACCGGCGCCGGCTGGCCCGGCAACCCGTTCGCCGGCAGCGCCGACGCCAACGCGCGCCGCGTCATCGCCTACGGCCTGCGTAACCCGTTCCGCTTCACCCTGCGGCCCGGTACCGGGGAACTGTGGGCCGGCGACGTCGGCTGGAACGAGTGGGAAGAGATCAACCGAATCACCAACACGACCGACGGCGTCGCCCGCAACTTCGGGTGGCCCTGCTACGAGGGCACGTCCCCGCAGTCCGGCTACGACGGTGCGAATCTCGCCATCTGCGAGAACCTCTACAACTCGGCGGGCGCGGTCACCGCGCCGCATCATGCCTACCACCACAACAACCGCGTGGTCGCGGGCGAGGCGTGCCCGACTGGCAGCTCTTCCGTCGCCGGCCTGCAGTTCGAGTTCAACACCGGCACCAACTACCCGGCCGAGTACGCCGGCGCGCTGTTCTTCGCGGACTACTCGCGCGACTGCATCTGGGCGATGCTCAAGGGCGCCGACGGCCATCCGGCGCCGGGCCTGATCCGCACCTTCGTGGCCGGCGCCGCCAACCCCGTCAACCTGGAGATGGGCCCGGGGGGCGACCTGTTCTACGTCGACTTTGACGGCGGCACAATCCGCCGCATCCGCTACTTCCCGGCCAACCAGCCGCCCACCGCGGTGGCCACCGCCATCCCACGGTCCGGCCCGGCCCCGCTGACGGTGTCGTTCTCCGCTTCCGGTTCCAGCGACCCTGATCCCGGCGACACCCTCAGCTACGCTTGGGACCTCGACGGCGACGGCGCGTACGACGACTCCACCGCCATCAACCCGACCTGGACCTACACGGCAAACGGCCGATACAACGCCGCTCTGCGGGTCACCGACAGCCGCGGCGCGTCGGCCACGGCGGCGGTGCCGATCGACGTCGGTAACACCCCTCCCGCCGTTACGATCAACACGCCGGCGGCCGGCACGCTGTGGGCGGTCGGTGACACGATCACCTTCTCCGGATCGGCTACCGACGCCCAGGACGGCCCGCTGCCCGCGTCCGCTCTGAGGTGGGACCTGATCCTTAACCACTGCCCTTCGAACTGCCACCAGCATCCAGTGCAGTCATTTACCGGTTCGGGCGGATCGTTCGTGGCGCCCGACCACGAGTACCCGTCCTACCTGGAGCTGCAGCTGACCGCCACCGACTCCGGCGGCCTGACCACGACCGTCACCCGGCGGCTGGACCCGCGCACAGTGGTGCTCTCGTTCCAGACCAACCCAGGCGCGATGCGGATTGTGGTCAACGGCGTCGAGGCGACGGCGACGTTCAGCCGGACCGTGATCGTGGGCTCGTCCAACACCGTGACGGCGGTATCACCGCAGACCAAGGGAGGCAAGCAGTACGTGTTCTCGTCCTGGTCCGACGGTGGGGCGCAGACGCACACGGTCGTCGCACCGGCGACGGCGGCTACGTACACGGCAAGGTTCCGCCGCTGAGTCCGTCGCTCAGTCCTCGACGAGCCACAACAGCGGGTTACCTCGGCCGCTGTGAGCCGGCGATCGCACGCATTAGTTGTTGATCTACCCCAGACTGCGCCGAGCCAGAACGCTTCGGACGGAGGTCCGTCACCCGCCAAGCGCCCACTTCGTTACCAAGCAGTAGCGCCGGCTACCCCGGGTCCGCGTCGCAGGCTAGATCCACGATGCGGATTAGGATCATCCTTCTCACAACGGTAATGGCTGCGCTGGCCAGCATCACCGCCGTTGGCGTCAACGGCACGGCAATACTGACGTGGTTTGACGTTTCGCCGGGCGAGCGACCTCCCGACATGCCACCCATTTCGATAGCGACCGCTACTCCAGGGCCTACGCCGGTGAGCGCTGCCCTCCCGGCGGCCACCCGCCGTGGTGTCGTCATCAGCGCGGAACACAAGTTCTATGACCTGGATTCGGGCCAGGCCGATCTGGGGTACGCATCCGCCTTGACTGCCGACAGCGACATCGAGCTGGTGCCATGGGGAATCTACAGGGCCAACAACAAGACAGAGATCGCAATGACGGAAGCTCGCTCGCTGAGCAGCTGCAATTCGAGCACGGCGTGGACCACGGGCCAGCCATTTGAGGACGCCTCCGTCGGCAAGCACATCTGTGTGAATACCGGCAAGGGGTACTTCTCGATAACGTTCGAGAAGTTCAAGGGATGGTGGCCGAGTCACATCGAGACCGTAACGGTGACCATAACCAGATGGTGATTTCTGGTGCGCGACCTACCGTTGAGCCCCCAGCGCGGCAGTTCCGCCACTGACCGCGTGCGCATGGTGCTGGTGGCCATCCTGACGAACCATCGAGAGCCGGGGTCCGCACTGATCAGGCTTGGGGCAGAGCGCGGCGCAGGCTGAGTGCCGCCAACGGTATCGCGTCGCGCAGCCGAGCCTGCGCAGCGGTTACCGTCTTAGCGTTGACGCCGATGACCATGGCCAGGAAGCTTCGGCTCAGGAAGGCCTGGCAGACGACGATCGAGTCGCCCTTCACCGGACCGGTGAGGAACCGCAGGCGGAAGCAGAACGCGACCGCGTCGTCTGCCTCGGCCGGTCGATGGATCGACACGGCCGGCAGCATCGTTTGCTCGAGCGTGTTGTCGTCGGACTTCCAGGTCCGGCACGACGTTATGGCCCCACGTATCTCGTCGACGACGTTCGAGCCGTCTGGGGTGAAGGCGCCGACGCCGTGGCCGGTGAGCGCGCCGTTGCGGGTGTATCCCCAGGCTCGCTCGGCCCACCGCTTCGCTGTCGGCTCAATCGCGCACGGCGTCAGGAATACGCCGGGGAAGCGCTGGTCGCGCACCTGGGCTCCGCCCAGGTCTCGCGACTTCAGGCCGGCTCGGTCAACCGCGGCGCGCATGGCGTCCGTATCGACAGTAGGCGTCGGCGACGCCGCAGACGACGTGGTGGGCGGTGTCGACACGGGAACCGGCGTCGACATGGCGGGCGTCGCCGGGTCACCCGTCGCCGCGCAGGCCGCCGTACCGAGGAGCAATGTCACGGCAACGAGCGTCAGGATCCGCGGCACACGCAACCTCCATGAATGGGTCGGGAGGCCAGGCTACCGCCTCCGGTCCGGTCAGGTGCGCCGTGGCACTGGATGGTCGGCGGCGAGCCGCTCAAGAACGGGCCTCAGATCGGCGACTCGCTGCTGTTGCTCGGCACCGCCGTGGTGTTCGTCGGGCTCGGCACGTGGGCCTTCAACCGTCGTGACGTGGCCGTGTAGAGCGTCACGATCATCGTACGAGCGATCGTGTCCATTGTGGTGTGCGGGGCCGGCCGGACGGTCCTAAGCCGCTCAGGACGATGGGCATGGTGGCCAGGTAGATGATGAGCAGGGTCGCACCTTCCCACCGGTTCAGGCGCAGGCCGCGACGGAGCAGGGCCCAGGCCAGGGCGGTGGTCAGGCCATCGCGACGAGAAGGGCAACGGGCGGATTCGGCGGTGCCGTGGTGCCGGTGGCGAAGCCGATGGTGGCGCCGCCGGCGAGGCCGACGCCGGGGGCGGTGTGTTCGGCGAACTTGGACGCGTCGTCGGCGACGTCGGTGTTACGTCCGCTCCGAGCCCATCGCAGCAGCAGGCCCAGGGCCAACACTGCTGCGCTAAGTGACCCTCGGCACGTGGTGGCTGGCGCCGTGTGGTCCGTGCGGCGTACGCTGATTGGCGGTGTGCCGGGAAGTCTGGTCGGCGGTCATGGTCCGTCTGGGCTCTTGGAGGTTTCGATGGGCGTCGCCGCCCTGCGCACCGAGAATTTGATCAAACGGTTCGGCCGCCTGGTGGCGGTGGACGGTCTCGACCTGACGGTTGGGGCCGGGGAGGTGTTCGGGTTCCTCGGCCCGAACGGAGCCGGTAAGTCGACCACCATCCGATTGGCGCTGGGCCTGGTCCGGCCCACGGACGGCCGGGCCTGGATCTTCGACGCGGACGCGTCCGATGTGGCGACCGCACACCGTCATTTGGCCCATGTCCCGGCGGATGTGTCGCTGTGGCCGCGATTGACCGGCGCGGAGACACTGGAGTTGTTGGGACGCATCGGCCCGGGCGTGGACACCGGCTATCGCGACGAGTTGGTGGCGCGGTTCGAATTGGACCTGTCCCGCCCGGCCGGAACGTACTCGACCGGAAACCGGCAGAAGGTTGCATTGGTGGCGGCGTTCGCGACCCGCGCGCCGCTGTTGGTGTTGGATGAGCCGACCAGTGGCCTGGATCCGTTGATGGAGCGGGAGTTCCGGACGGCTGTGCGCCAGGCTCGAGACCGAGGCCAGGCGGTGTTCCTGAGCTCGCATCAGCTGGCCGAGGTGGAGGCGGTCTGCGACCGGGTGGGCATTCTGCGGGCCGGTCGGCTGGTCGAGGTGGCTACCGTCGCGGATCTGCGCCGGTTGCACCGCACCGAGGTGGAGGCCAGGTTCGCCGGCGCCGTGCCCGACCTGACCGGGGTGTGGGGCATCGCCGACGCGGAGACCGCAATCCAAGATGGCGGCGGGGTCGTGCGGTTCGCGTTGAACGGGCCGCCGGGACCGGCGCTTGCCGCGTTGGCGGCCGCCGGGGTGCAGGCGATCGCCGTGCGCGAGCCGAGCCTGGAGGAGATCTTCCTCGCCTACTACGGCGAGGTGTCGCGGTGAGCGCGGTCACGATGTTCCCGCGGCCAGGCGCGGCCGTCACCGGACTGGCGATGCGGCAGGTCTACCGGGGCGCGCTGGTGGTGACCGTTCTGGCGGGGGGTATGTCGGCCTTGGTAGCGGGCACCTACGCCAGCACCGTGGGCGGCAGTCTGGACGCATCTTCGTTGGCGGCGTTGGCGGCCAACCCGGCCATCCGCACCCTGTTCGGCGAACCGCATGCCCTCGATACGCCAGGCGGGTTCACGGTCTGGCGCACCGGAACCGTGGTGGCGGTGCTGGCGGGGATGTGGGGTCTGCTGGCGGCGACGCGAATCACGCGAGGAGAGGAGGACACCGGGCGGTGGGACCTGCTGCTCGCGGGCCGGCTGCCGGTCGCCCGTGTGGTCGTTCGTCACATCGCCGTCCTGGTCGCCGCCGCGTTCATGGCGGGGGCGGCGGTGACCTCGGCGCTGTTGGCGGTCGGCACCGATACCACCGGGGCGCTGCTGCACGGGCTGGGTATCGCGTTGACCGGCTGCTTCTTCGCGGGCGCCGGCGGGCTGGCCGGACAGGTGTGGCCGGCCCGGTCGGCGTCCACCGGTGCGGCGGTGGCCCTGCTTGTGGCTGGCCTGTTGGCCCGGATGGTGGGTGATGGCGTCGCCGCGCTGTCCTGGCTGCGCTGGCTGACACCATTCGGTCTGCTCGAGATGTCGCAACCGTACGCCGGCAACCAGTGGCTACCGCTGATCCCGCTGGCTGCGGCGGCGGCCGCCCTGGTCCTCGCCGGGCCGTTCGCCGCGACCCGGCGGGACCTGCGCGGCGGCTGGCTGAACCCGCCGGTCGGGCGGCCACCACGGCTGGCACTGCTCGGGTCCGTGCCGGCGTTCGCGGTACGGCGCACGCTACGACCGCTGACCGGCTGGTCGCTCGGCATCGCAGCGTACTGCCTGCTGATCGGACTGATCGCCGAGTCGATGATGGAGTTCCTGACCGAGAACGCGCAGTTCGCCGACGCGGCCGCGCAGGCCGGGTTCGCCGACCTGGGCTCGGTCAAGGGCTACGCCGGCACACTGCTGACGCTGCTCGCGGTACCGGTCGGGGTCTTCGCCGCCGTCAGGATCGCCACCCTCGCCGCCGACGAGGCGGGACGCCGGCTCACGCCGCTGTACGCCCAGCCGGTGACCCGCCGGACGGTGGCCGGTGCCGACGCCGCCACCGCCGCCGGCGGTGCGACGGTGCTCGCGCTCGTCGCGGCGACGGCGCTGTGGCTCGGCACCGCCGTTACCGGCGCCGACCTACCTTTGACCGCTGCGCTCGCCGGCGGCGTCAACGGGCTGTCGATCGCGGCGCTGTGTGTCGGCGCGGCCCTGCTGGCCCTCGGCCTCACCCCACGCCTGGTGGGGTCAATCGGATCGTTGCCGGCCGTCGGCGGGTTCCTCTGGCTGGTCATCGCCGACAGTGTCGCCGCCCCCGTGTGGATCGTCGACCTGTCGCCGTTTGCTCACCTCGCCGCCGTGCCGGCGCAACCACCCGACTGGTCCGGCACCGCCGGCATGCTGGCCGTCGCCGCCGGGCTGACCGTGGCCGGGCTGTGGGCCTACCAACGCCGCGACCTACGGATCAGCTGAGTCGGCGTCTGGTTCAGCGTGCCGTTCGGATCGCGTCCCGGTCCGAATGCGTCGCAGCCGTCCGCGCATGTGGTCGAGTCGTTGCCGAACCGAAGTGGGCCTCGTAGAACGCTGGGCTGCGTTGTTGGTCCCGGACCGGCAGGCCGAGGTGGGTCTGTCGCATGAGGTGGACTATGACCGTACGGCTTGCCGGTCCTCGACGGCGTCCGCGTGGCGGGCGCTGTCCGATCGCAATTCGGCCCGCCAGCCGTGGAAGATCCGCCGAAGCGCCAGCGGCGCGAGGCCGCGCAGCGCGATGACGAACAGGCCGCCGCGGATCGACGGGATGACCCTGTAGGCGAACCGCATGACGACGCGGCTACCGCCCGGGAGCGGGTCGACCTGCCACAGCCCGGCCATAGTCGCGATCGGGTATGGGTAGTGTCCGGTGTCGACCTCAACGGCGAAGCGGTGCCCGTCCTGCCACAGCGTGCAGGTTTCCTCCCACTGGCGCCCGGTGGTGCTGGTGCACCGGCGGCGCAACGGCTGGTCGCCCGTGCTGAACACCTCCACGGTGGACAGATTGGGCGCGAGCCGTCCGTACAGGCGGTGGTCGGTCACCAGCGGCCACACGGCCGCCGGCTGTGCGGGCAACGGCACGGCGGCCTCGACCACCTCCACCTTGGTCAGTCGATCGTCGCTGCGCACGCGGGTCAGCCCGACCAGCTGCCAGCCGGCCAACCCAGCCACGACCGCGGCGACGGCCGCGACCGCGACCCCTCCCGGTCCGGCGGGCCGGTGCGCGACCAGCAGCACACCGCTACCGACGACCCAGCCGAGATCGGCGGCGATGACCGCGGCGGCGCCGCGACGCAGCGGCCCGACCGATGCCACGGCCAGCCGGGCCAGCGCCACCCCGAACACCGCGACACCTACGCCCAGCAGCGGCAGCAGCCACGGCGGGCCGAGCCGCCACGGCCCGGCCACCAGAGCACCGAGCCCGACGAGCAGCGCCCCGGACACCATCGAGAACACCGCGTTGGCCCGCAGCGCCGCCCGCAGCGGGCCCGTGCTCGGCCGGGACCCGACCGCAACCACTGCCCGGGCGGCGGTGGCCCGCTCGGCCGGAGACCGGGCCGCGCTCTGGCTGAGGCGGCGTTGTTTGCGGCCCGAGGGTGTTCCGTGCTCGACGTAGTGTTTCAGGTCGGCCAGCAGGTGCCGGCCGGTCCGACCGGCCTGGGCCAGCAGCCACCACCGGCCCAGCCGCCCGAGCAGGCCGCGGACCTCCAGCCGGGCCGCGTACGAGACCTCGGTGCGGGTGTCGTCCAGCGGGGTCACCCGCCAGGTGTTGCGGGCCAGGGTGACAAAGGTCGGCATGCCCGCCGTCGCCTCGTAGGTCAAGGTTCGCGCGGCCTCGTCATACGCGACGATCGTTTCGGTGACGTGGGGTACGGCGCGGATGCCCGTGTCACAAACTCTTCCCGCCACCGGGGCGTCCGCCAGCGCGACCGCCGGAACGGCCGCGGTGGAGGCGCGAATGGCGGTGGCCCATTCACCGATGCGGTCGAATCGATGCGCGACCACCTGCCACACCCGTTCGGCCGGAGCGGCGACGATGATGTCGCTGGTCAACAAGGTCATGCCGGCAAGCATCACGCCGGGTCGGGGCGGTGTCGATTCCCGATCAGGGAGTCGGACGTCCGGTTCGACGCACCCGGCCGAGGTCACGATCGAGCCGACCTATCCGCCCCAAGGCCACCCGAGCCGTTGAACACATTGGACTGTCGGCAAGCGATGGTTCATGCAGCGGCGGCGACGGACCGGTGAGCCGCGACCGGCTCGCGTCGCGCGGCAACCGCGAGTCGCTGCAGCGACACGATATGCAGCGCGATGGCGAGCGGGACCGCGGTGGTCGGGATCAGGACCAGCGGCAGCCCGGCCAGGATGTCGGTGGACGGGGTGACGTCCAGCACCGGGCGAGGGCCGAGCCCGGCCAGGAACCCGATCCCGACCGCGACGGCCAGGTCGACGATGCCGAGGATGTTGAACCACACGGCGGACCGGCGGCGCCCGGCCCCGCGCCGCGCGACGAACACGGCGGCCACGCCAACGGCGATGTCACCGACGCCGGCGGGAACCGCGAACACGGCCGGTAGCTTGCCCAGCGCCATCACCACGAGAAACACGCCGCCGGCCACCCGCAGCGCATGCGGCCAAGCAAGCCGGCGGGGCGTTTGCGGGTCGGCGAGGATCCGGGCCACGACGGGGACGCGGGTGGCCAGCAGCGTCACCGCCAACACCGCGGCGAAGACCACACCGATCCACGGATTGACCGCACCGGGCTCCTCCCGGTACGACCCCGATGCGGCCAGCGCGTAGGCACCGGCGATCCACAACCCCCATACACCGGCGGCCACCGCGGACACCGTCGCCGCGGTCCGCGCGCGCAATCCGGCGGCCAGACCGCCGCGATTGAGGGCGAAGGCCGTGGCGGCCGGTATCCCGACCACTCCGAGCAGTACGAGCGCCCACACGTAGCTTGGCAGGTCGAACATGGCTGAGTTCCCTCCGTCTTGCGACCGCACCATCCCCGATGAACGAGTTGTACGGTGCCGAACATCTTGTTCGAGTATGGTGACGGACGGTCGGCGGGGGTCAACAACCAAACCTCGGCGGCCGTGCGGTACCGAACAGCAGCGTCGCATTGTCCGGAAACAGAGGCCGCCATGCCAGACCAGGATCGACGCGTTCGCCGCACCCGACGGATCCTGGGGGAGGCGCTCGTCGCGCTCATCTTGGAGAAGAGCTACGAGCGAATCACCGTGCAGGACATCCTGGATCGGGCCGACGTCGGCCGGTCGACGTTCTACGCGCACTACCAGGACAAGGAGGCACTGCTCCTGGCCGGCTTCGACGACATGGGCCAGGATCTGCGCCGCGACCTGGCTGCCATGACCCCGGGCGAACCGCTCGACCCGACCAGCCCGGTCGCCGCCGTCTTCGACCACGCCTACCGTCACCGCCGCGTCTACCAGGCGATGTGCGGCCGGCAGGGCGGCAGCGTGGTGCAGCGGCACCTGCACCGCCTCCTCGCTGACCTGCTCCGCGACCACCTGCGGCCACACCTGGGTGCCGCCGGCTCGGACCTGCCCGTCGATGTCGTGGCCGAGTTCGCCACCAGCGCCGCCCTCGGGCTGCTGACCTGGTGGGTCAACAACGACTACCCCCACAGCCCGATCGGGCTGGCCGAGATGTACCAGCGCCTGGCCGCACCGGGCATCCTCGCGGCGCTCGGCCAGGACCCGCTTCCGCGTCGACGCCGGTCATCGTCGGTGAGTGTTGCCGCGGGTTCTGGCCGCCGAGGTCAGGCCTGAGCTTGGGCGATGTCGACCATTCAGGACACGCCGAACGTGTCGTGCACTGCCCGAATGCGGCGCCCCGGTGCGTCGGCCCACTGGTCGGATCGTGCGGCGTAGCCTTCCTATCGCGGGAGGTGCGATATGGAACGCGTGAAGATCGTGACCTGCGCGTGCGGCCAGCAGTGGCGTGGGACCGAGGTCGAGCTCATCGAACTGGTACGCCAGCACGGGCTCGATGTGCACAACATGCCGGTCACGGACGACCAGGTGCGGGCCATGGCGGTCGACGAGGATTCCGTCCACTCCGGTGATGACGGGTGAACCTGCGATCGATCCTTGGTCTCGACGTCGAGGGTCCGGTCCAGGCCGAGGTGTTCGTCCTGTTCCGCGACGACGACCGGCTGCACCTCACCGGTCCGTGCGGCGTTGATCCGTGGTACCTCGAGGTCGGCGCCGACGAGGACCCGATGGCGGTCGTGGCGGCCGCGGTCCGTCGCGTCATCGGCGAGCCGGTCGTGGTGCACTCGACCTCCTGGCGTCGCGACCGGGGCGGCGTGCTGTTGAGCTTCGTGACGGTGATCGACCGCGGGCTCGTCGCAGCGATGACGTCCGCACCGGTGGTGCGGGCTGCGTTGACCCGCGGTACAGCCGACGCCGCCCCGGCCACAGTGGCCAGCGTGAGTGTGCTCGAGCATGGCCTTCGTCATCTGGCCTGGCTGGTCAAGGACGACCCGGTCGTTGCCGGCCGGCTCGACGAAGGCTGGCACGTCGCACTGTCTGGCTACGTGCCGGAGCCCTTCCGGCACCTGTGAACGAGCGATCGCCACGCCGGTCCGCCAGCGTCATCCGGGCCGACGACCTGGATGCGGCGGTCGCCCTCGTCACCAGCCCCTGGTGGCGTGCCGATTCCCTCACAGGGAATGGCCGGCCGGCGGCCGGCTGGGATAATGCGATCATGGATCGCGTGTCGGCCGGCAACATGAGTCCGTTCGGTGCCCGGTTGCGGCAGTGGCGCCTGCATCGAGGGGTGAGTCAGCTTGCGCTGGCCACGCGGGTCGGTTCCACCGCGCGGCATGTGTCGTTTCTGGAGACGGGCCGGTCACGTCCCAGCCGGCAGATGGTGCTACGGCTCGGCGAGGCGTTGGGTGTGTCGCTGCGCGAACGTAACCAGATGCTGCAGGCGGCCGGGCTGCCGGCCGCCTATGCACAGGTGCCGATCGGCAGCGACGACCTGGCGCCGTTCCGGGCGGCGCTTGACCGCCTGCTGCGGGCGCATATGCCGTATCCGGCCTTGGTGCTCGACACACATTGGACCGTGCTCATGGCCAACGCCGCCTGCGCGTCCCTGTACGGGACGGACCTGGTCGGCACCAACATGATCAATAGTTTTCTCACCAATCCGGCGGCCCGCGAGGCGATCGTCAACTGGGCCGAGGTGGCCTTCGCCGGCCGGGACCGGCTGCGCCAGCAGCTGGATCGGGCACCCTTCGATGACGAGCTGGCCGCGCTGGTCGCCGCCGCCGACACGGCATTGTCCGGGTTGCCTCGCCCGGTGCAGCCGCCACCTGAGCTGGTGCTGTGCCCATGGTTTCGCGTCGGAGACCAGATCATCAAAACGATCGGGATCGCCGCCCGCTTTGATCCCGCGGTCGAGGTGACCCTCGACGAACTTCGCATCGAACTGGTCTATCCGCTCGACGACATCGCCGAGCGCTACTTCCGCGGCGCCGCATGACCCCTGCCTGCGGGCTCGGCCGTCGCTCGCAGCCGGTTCTCGGGCCGGCCGCAGGTCACCCGCCGCCCGGCATCGCCAGCTTGGCCCGGACGGCGTCGGTGGCTGGGTGACCGAGCTCGGAGAAAACTTCTAGAGCTTGCCGCCAGACGGTCCGGGCCGCGTCAAGGTCGCCCATTGCCCACAGCGTGTCGCCAAGGCTGTTGAGCACGTCGGCTCGCCGTGGCCGCTCTCCGAGTTCATGTTGTAGCGCCGAGGCGTGCCGGTAGCACCGGGCGGCCGCAGCGTATTGGCCTAGCTGGTGATACGCGAATCCAAGACTGTGCCATGTGGCGGCCTGGTTATCGACGTCATCCATCTGTCGAGCGATGTCGAGTGCCTCTTCACAGTGGACGATGGCCGCGTCGTACTGGCCGAGCAGTGCTTCATACCAACCGACAGCGTTGAGTGAACTCGCCGTGGCGCGTTGATTGCCGATGGCACGGTGCCCGGCGAGGGCCTGCTGGGCGTGGTAGAGGGCCATGTCGAGTCGACCCTGTCCGGCTTCCCACTTCGCGAGTAGACGATGGACAGCGGCCCGGTCCATCGGATCCGCGGATCCCACGGACAGGTCAAGTGCCCGCTCGGCGTGCGGCCGGGCCTCCTCGTATCGACCCGCGGAGATCAACGTGCTGGCCAGCCGACGGACCGCGTAGCCTTGCATGGCTGGTTGACCTAGTCGGTGAGCCGCGCGGAGCGCGCCCCGCCACGCTGTGACTCGGTCGTGCCAGTGCCCCTGACGCTCAAGGAATGTGTCCAGGACCCACGCGAGCTGCCATGTGTGTGCGTCGAGGCCAACACGTTCCGCGCACTGCAGTGCGGCGAGCAGAACGCGATGCTCCGTGGCCAACCATCCCAGCCCCTCCCGCTGGTCGTCGACGCGCTGCGGCCCGGTGTCGGCGCCATCTCGTGTGATCGGGATGTGGATGGCGTCGCGGTGGGGATTGAGCAGCCGGTCGGCCGCGTGCGCCGTATGCGCGAGATGATCCAGCAGCCGGGTCAGCCCGCTGCGGCGGGCGGGCTCCGAATCGTGACGCTGGACCAGCTCCGCGGCGTACGTGCGCAGCGGGTCGTGAAACATGTACCGGTTGGGCCTGTGCTCGGCGATCAGGTGGGCGCTGGTGAGCTCAACCAAGCAGCGCGAGAGGCGAGCCCGCGGCATATCGACAAGGCTTGCGGCCGAAGCAGCCGGGATTTCGGGCCCCGGATGGAGGCCAAGGAACCGGAACAGGCGCGCCGCCTCGGGCGACAAGCTGTGGTAGGACCAGCTGAACACGGCCCGAACGTCTGTCCTTTCGTCGCCGCCGGCCAGCGCTTCGAGACCGGCCTGACGCAGCGCGGCGGCGAGCGTCGCTAGCGGGAACGTGGGATGGCGGGCGGCCCGCGCGGCGGCAACCGCCAGCGCCAACGGCAGCCGCCCACACCGGTCCACGATGTCCCGGACCGCCTCCGGCTCGGCCGCCAGCCGCTCCGGCCCCAGCCGCCGATCCAGCAGCTCCCACGCCTCCGCCTGGGAGAGCACATCCAGCGTGAGCAGCCGGACGCCATCGGCGGCCACGAGCCCCGAGAGATCGTTGCGGCTGGTCACCACGGCCAGGCAACCGGGTGCGCCGGGCAGCAGCGGCCGCACCTGAGCGGCGTCGCGGGCGTTGTCCAGTACCACCAGCACCCGGCGCCCGGACAGCATAGTGCGGTACATGTCCAGCTGCGCCTCCAGGGCGCGCGGGATCCGCTGCGGCGGTATGCCGAGCCCGTCCAGGAAAACGCGCACGGCTTCCCCCGGGTCCATCGCGGACCCGCTCGGATCGAAGCCGCGGAGGTTGACGTACAACTGGCCATCGGTGAACCGGTCCCGGGTCAGGTGTGCCCAGTGCACGGCCAGCGCGGTCTTGCCGACCCCCGCCGGACCCGAGATGGCGGAGATCACCACCGCCGACCGCTCCTCGAGGACAAGGTTGTTCAACCAGCCGAGGAGGTCGCCGCGGCCGGCGAAACCCGCGATGTCCAAGGGCAGCTGAGCCGGCTGCGCGGGCAGCCGGCTGGGGCGTCTGTCGGGCCGGTCGTGGAGCAGCGCGGCGAAGAACTCGTCGCGATCCGCGCCGGCCAGCAGCAGGGCATCAGCCAGCCGGCGCACGGTCGCCGGCCGAGGTGAACGGTCGCCCGATTCGATGCGCCGGACGGCGCGCACGTCGATGCCTGACCTGGCGGCGAGATCGTCCTGAGTCAGCCGGAGCCGACGCCGGTGTGCCCGTACAAGTTGCGCGAACACCTCGACCATGCTGCCACTCCACCGAGGCGAACGGAACCCAACATTGCCGCTGCGCTGCCGCTTATGGCCCTGTCACGCCGACTCGGGCTCCGCCACAGTGGCGCCAGCCCGACCATCCCTGACCGGTGGTTGATGTCGACCCGCTCGTGCGCTCTCAGGAAGGAACTCAGTCGTGAGCCCACCGAATCCCACCCTCTCGCGCCACGGAGTATGGCGCCGACCCCGTACACGCCGATTGTTCGTCGGTTTCGTGGTCAGCGCTATCTGCGCGACCGGTCTCCTGGCTTTCGACCAGCCGGCGTCGGCCGCACCCGTGACCCCCGCCTTCGGACCGTGGATCGACCCGTACGCCGCCTACGACGGACAGGACACCTGCGACCCGACGGCCAAACCAGGCGTAGTGGGCTTCCGCGACCTGCTGAACCGCACGTACGGTTCACATAACTCCGGTATCAGCCGAGCCTGCGACATCGGCGGCCAGAGCGAGCACAAGGAAGGTCGGGCCCTCGACTACAGCCTGGACGTGAACAATTCGGGGGACCGTGCAGTCGCCGACGACATCCTGTCCTGGCTGTTCGCTGCCGACCAGCATGGCAACCAGCATGCGATGGTTCGCCGGTTGGGCGTGATGTACATCATCTGGAACCGGCGGATCTGGGCGTCGTACCGCGCGTCCTCCGGTTGGCAGCCGTACTCGTGTGACGGAACCCCGAGCGGCTGCCACACCAACCACATTCACTTCAGCTTCAGCTGGGACGGCGCGCTGAAACGAACCAGCTGGTGGACCGCGTTGCTACACGACTTCACCGGGGACGGCAATCCGGACGTGATGGCTCGCACTGCCGCCGGTCCGGTCTACCTCTACCGGGGCAACGGCGCTGGCGGTTTCCAGTCCGGCAGCGATGTGGTGGCCCAGAACTGGTCCGGCTTCAACGCCGTGTGGG
>Ga0307409_100000605_pt1 | contig 15645 bp, 3 predicted proteins | sample 322Ometagenome_2_FD_203888 | JGI IMG/M metagenome (GOLD analysis project Ga0307409, IMG submission 203888) | Maize rhizosphere microbial communities from greenhouse at UC Davis, California, United States - 322HYB-O-2 | ecosystem: Host-associated > Plants > Roots > Rhizosphere > Soil | place... | reverse complement strand
CTGCCGTATTAAATGGCGTTATTGTTACTGATCCTGTCGCTACTTCATCAACCAGACTGATTGTCTGCGCACTAAATCCGCCCGATGCATTCCGTCTTACAATAGTATTTGCTGTATTAGCACTTGTGGATGCGTTTGCAAGCACGGCACCTGCTGCAACATTCGCTGCTGTTTGTCCTCCAACTGTTGCAACTACTGTCGCTCCTTGTGTTCCTGTTACATCTCCTGACAATGATCCAGAAAAGTTGGTAGATGTTGTTGCTGTTGTCGCATTACCACTTAGACTTGCTGTAATTGTTCCTGCGCTAAAGTTGCCTGATGCATCACGTAATACAATCGTACTTGGGGTGTTTGCACTTGTTGCTGTTGTCGCTGAATTTGCTACTTTTCCTGCTGTACTAATGGTTGCTAGTTTTGTGTCAACAATACCTGCCGCGGCAGCAACATCTGCGTTTACAATTAATGAGCTTGCAAGAAGTCCTGATGCAGTGTTATGAACAATTCCTGCCGTGTTAAATGGTGTTATTGTTACTGATCCTGTTGCTACTTCATCAACAAGGCTTACTACTTGTGCTGCAAAACTTCCTGTGCCGTCTCTGCGAACAATAGCATTTGCCGTATTAGCACTTGTTGCCGCATTTGCAAGCACTGTCGCAGATGCTATATTTCCTGCGGTTTGTCCTCCAACTGTTGCAACTACTGTCGCTCCTTGTGTTCCTGTTACATCTCCTGACAATGATCCAGAAAAGTTGGTAGATGTTGTTGCTGTTGTCGCATTACCACTTAGACTCGCTGTAATTGTTCCTGCGCTAAAGTTACCTGATGCGTCACGTAATACAATCGTACTTGGGGTGTTTGCACTCGTTGCTGTTGTTGCTGAGTTTGCTACTTTTCCCGCCGTACTAATGGTTGCTAGTTTTGTATCAACAATATTGGCAGTTGAAGATATATCTGCGTCAATAATTAATGATGTAGACAGATTTCCCAAAGAATCATTATGCACAATTCCCGGTGAAACAAATGAAGTAATTCCTACAACGCCACCTGATGATATTCGGAGACGTTCTTGAGCGCTTGTTGTTATTGAAACATTTCCTGCACTTGCATATATACCTGATCCCGAGCTGCCCGTAAAGGTAAGAGACGGTAACAATGCAGTTCCGGCAGGTAATTGTAATGTTCCAGTCATTATATCACCGGACCGCGATACTTTATTATTAAGCTGTGCTTGTACCGATCCACTCAACCCAGATAAAAAACTTACTTCTGTATCAGTTACTATACTCGATGCAAGTTGGTTTAATCCATCAGTTACAACCACTCGGTTAGGAGTTAATGTACCGACAATAAAATTATCATCGGTTTTTAACACATTGGCAGAGCTACGATAGAGATTAGTATCTCCTTCAAAAAGTATCTGTGTCCCCGCGGTTGGTAACTCCACGCGATTATCAAGACCATTCAACTGCATTATAACATATGGAGATAGAGATGGTTGCCCAATCAGATCACTGTTCTGGTATTCAAACAATAGATGCGCATCGGTACTATTTTTTATAATACTCCAACCACGTAACGCAGTCGTGGTACCAAACGGCACATTCTCATCTGAAAATAATTGTATTTTTGATTCTTTGGATCTATCTGTTGTAATTGCTGTAACATTAGCTTCATCTTGAGATACTACATACCATGAAGTGGGGTTAATTGATATGGTATTATTAAATCCAATAGCTTGAGCCCCATATACATCGGGTCTATATTCAATAATTGGATTGCTTCCAGGATTTACTTCAGCCTCTAAAAGAACCGTATCAACATCTGCTGTTGAACCTATAACTAAGGCATTATTGTCACTTAAATCAAAATAGGCTAAAGAGATGTTTGTTGGATCATTTAAAATAATTTTGTTACTCATTGCTGAACCAGCATTAAAATTAAGTGCTGCTGATCCTTGTTGAATGATATCCGTTATACAATCTTTGATCATTATCGAGGTAACAGATAGAAAAGTAGATGCAGAATCAGATGGAACACCAATATGAATGCCTGTATCATAATTAGTTATACTGCCACCATTCATATCAACCGTTGCACTATCAGATACAAAAATTGCAGTCCCTTGAGATATCCCTGCACTATTATTTCCATTAAATTCACAGCCTAAAAAGCTCGCATGAGTTCCTGAGCCACTAACTTGCACATCAATATCTGATGGTCCATCTGTTAGATTAAATGAGCACCCTATAGCAGCTAATTCTGAAGCAGCGTTTTGGACAATATCTGATTGATTTAACTTAAAGGAAACTCCATTTATTGTAGCTGTTGCATTTCCTGTTATAAAAATGCCAGTAGCACATACCCCAATAGCACCACCACTTATTAAGACATTTGCACCACTGCCAGTTATACTCAGGCCCATATTAGCTGCCGGCCCTGTAACAGAACCAACACCAAAAATGCTACACCCATTTAATTCTAAACGAGCATTATTTGCTTCTATACTCGTACCATTCGCGACAAACAGGCAATTATTGAGGCCGTACGTATTATTAGGACCGCCAGAACATACTATTCCTTTCTGAAAATTGGCAATTCGCATATTACTAAATGTGGATAAGAAACCCGCAAACAATATTAACCCGACTCCAGTTAATGACACAGGAGATAAAAGAGTAATATTGTCCATTCGTAAAGCAGTAGTACTTGAGAGTAAAGCATTTGCAGGGGTTCCGGGAAGAATAATTACTCCAGAGACGGATTCCCCCACAATCGAAACCCCTGATGCCGTGATTGCTAAAGGCCCGGCACTATTATTTTCAACATATAACCCAGATTTCATCCAGATAGTAACTGGATTATTTACCAAAGAGATACTATTAGCAAGATTAATGGCTTTTGCCAATGTCAAATAAGGATTGTCAAAGGAGCCATCACCCGTGATGTCATTGCCATATTTCGCTACGTAAATAGTTCTACTTGCAACGGGAGGAACTGATCCCCCCCCTAAAGATGCCCATTCTAAATTGGTGGGAACAATAGCATTTGCGCGTAACACTTGATTAGCTACTGGGGGAACTGGAGGCAATACAAGAGAATAACTAGATGGGACAACGGCAGGAGCACTCATTCCAATATACTCTGTTTCAGAAGCATCAAGAAAGTGCACCGTATTTTGTGCTACATCTAAATGCTCAATATAAGCATCAACAACTGATAACGTACTTGTAACTGCTACATCAACTAAAGAGGCCTGCGTAACACATAATTCTGGAATACATTGTGTTACAGTTAAATTATCAATACACAAATTTGAAACACAATTAGTTACTTCTAAATTATCTATTACCGCATCTGTCGAACTTAATGAATTCAATGTAATATCAGAAATTACAAGACCACCAGAAAAATCCAATGTCTGAATAACTGCTTCATTAATTGATAGTGTTCCGCTTACGGAACCATCTACTACTGATAAAGATTCGACACACAATTCTGGAATACAATTATTTACTTGTAAATTATCTATTACCGCATCTGTTGCACTTAATGAATCTAATGTTAAGTCAGTAATTCCAAGACCACCTGATACATCTAAGTTCTGAATAACTGCTTCATTAATTGATAGTGTTCCACTCACTGAGCCATCTACCACTGATAAAGATTCGACACACAATTCTGGGATACAATTATTTACTTGTAAGTTATCTATTACCGCATCTGTTGCACTTAATGAATCTAATGTTAAATCAGTAATTCCAAGACCACCTGATACATCTAAGTTCTGAATAACTGCTTCATTAATTGATAGTGTTCCACTTACTGAGCCATCTACCACGGATAAAGATTCGACACACAATTCTGGGATACAATTATTTACCTGTAAGTTGTCTATGACCGCATCTGTGGAACTTAATGAATCTAATGTTAAATCAGTAATTCCAAGACCACCCGATAACGTTAAATTGTCAATAACAGCATCGTGCACGGAAATGGTATCTGCAGTCAAATCGCCTATAAAGGCATCATGAACAGACAAATGTCCACTAATACGTACCTTATCTTTAAAATGCACACGTTTATAAAAACGCGCCTTACCATGAGTGCGTGTTTTTTTATCAAAAATAACATTGCTCTTAAAAATAGCTTTTCCAGCAATAACAATTCGCTTTAAAATACTCCATACATCATATTTTGAACGTATCATATGATCTGGTAAAGTATCAAAATCACCTTGTCGCACTTCTCTAATGAGACCGATAATAGCTTCAACCAACTGACCCCTATTATTTTGTTGAAATAATAGAAATTGAATTGATTCTAAAATAGCCAAAATCTCTGCTTTAGGAAGAATCGTAATATCATTTTCTAAATAAGTATCTACTTTTGATATCAAAGAGGTAATAGGTAAGCCCGATTCATAAGCATTCTGTATACATGTTATAATAGGATCATCCAAATATACATATTGTGCTTCACTATACCTGTTAGTATGATAAATAGACTCCACCATGGCAGGTAAAGGTAATGGTGAGATTAAAAGAATAAATGATAGAAAGAGAGATGATACTTTTGATAATCGTATTTGTGTCATAGATTTGTTCCTTTGTTAGAAAAAACTATGATTGTCGTATCAAATTACCACCCACTCAAGTCAACAAAAAATTTTACCTGAGCACGAATGCTGTTAACTTTGCTGATTATTCGCAATCTGATCACAGAACTTTTGAGCTATACAATTGTCTAAAGTTGTCTTATGCATATCTTTTAATTCTCTAATATATTCAACAATATTAGGGGACCTAATCTGCTCTTTTTCAGGTAAAAAATAGTGTTTATTACCATGTATCACCCGATTCTCGAGTGTATCAAAAAAGGGAAGAACTTCCGTATTATTGTTTTGATCAATAACAGATGGAAACTCGATAAGACGTGCTCCATACTTTGTAAACAGAGAATACTTTTTCGAAGTTGCATCTTTTAACAAGACAAACAGGTTATTTTTGCTAAAAAATTGGCGCTCAACATCATATCGTATATTAGAACTATAACCTTTCTGAACAAACAATGAATCATCAACAGCAATATCCAGTAGTCTCATTGTACGAGTCTTTAGGTTGAGAAGATATGATCGATGTCCACTATAAGGTGTTATATTGCCAGAACATTCTTTATACAATAAATATCGCATATTGTTACAACAAATTCCCTTATAAAGACCACGTCTTAGTGGAGACTTTATCACCTTACCGAAAAAGTAATTAGTATCATAAGGAAGGATACTTATTTCACCCCCTATCCTAGCATAAGAACGAATAAACAATTCGGCGCACACTGTAGAATAAGTTTCATTAGTATTTTTACTGCATATTCCTCCTAGTAGAGGTATGCAATATGAATGTAAGGTGTATTTCTCGCCTTCTTGGCTAATACGTACAATGCCTATACTCTTGGCAGCAGACGTCGTATACGATTTTTGCCAGTGAATAAGCCGACTGTCCTGAGAAAATAGTAAGCTATTCTCTAAAGAGTCATGCTTTCTCCCTTCAAGACCCCAAATCTGAAGCGCTATGTATGCAAGATGATAATACTCTTGATTCTTATTACGTCCAAACAAAAAAAGGTTATTCGCTTCATCTAGCATTGCCAATAAAGTGCCATCATTGTTCATTGCTAAAAACTCAATTCTTTTGTCAAATTTTTTATATATACAGTGCGTTTTTTCCTTAAGCAAATTATCAATATTATAGTGATTTACAATACAATCCAATGCTATTATAATGTTCTCTTCATTAGGATCCACTTTTATTACACTGCCCCATTCGCCCAGCTTACCTGTGAATTCTGCTAAGCAATATATTTTATTACCCTCCATATCATAAAGACTGATCGAATTTCTTTCATTAATAAATAACAATAAATTTTTTTTTGTAAAAATTAGATAAGGGGCCTCTTCTGAATAACTAATATCAGTAATCTTTCTATTCTTATCAGTCCTATAAATAGATAACGTATCACTCTTGTTAGTATCAATATAGAATTGTTTATCATAAGTATATTTTCTATATTTTAGTGGAATATCTAAGTCAGTTTTCTCTGTAATAGCGTTAAGAAAAACACCCGTATATGCCTGCATTGCCTTATCTAAAGTTTTCCAATAAATAATTGGCGCAATATTTTTACCATCCATATATTGATCGAATAGATATAAATACAACTCAACAATTTTAAACTTATTAGCTATAGTCAGCCATATCTCATCGTTTCTGTTCTCTTGGTCACAATCAAGCCATAATTGTAAAATAATTTTTTGTCTTTCTTGAAACACACAATAATATGATGTCTTAGGGACTGCATTAATTACCTGCGTTATAGATGTTAAGGCAGGCTTTGCTTCTATTGTTCGTGGGTAGCACGTATGCATTATAGTTTTTAACTGCAGAATTTGCTGACGCAATTTTATTATTTCTTTATCTTTAGCTTCTTCTTCTTTTGTAGCAACTGTTTCTGTAGAAGATATGTTTTCAGTACTGTCCGCTGCTGTTCGACGCTTATAAACATCCTCCCTCTTGAACATCTTAATAATGGTGTGCAGAGCGCCTAATACTTTCGTTCGATGAGATTGAGTTATGAGAAATGGTAAGGATGATATAGCGCACACTAATGCAATTAAAATCCCTGTAATACTTGCGTTCTTATTCATATTACTTCTATATAGTACTTTTAACCTCAATAAGGGATTTACAATACTCCGTAAGTGGGCTGCCAGGACTTTTATTATTATTCAATGCTATAAGATATTTAGGAATAGGTAACAATATACGCTCTTGAATATCATTCTTTGTCTGCAAATGATACTCAACACCTCCATATCGGAGAGTATTATTTTTCCTGTCAAAAGAATGCGATATTTCTTGATCCTGAGACTCTGTTAACGATGGCAAACGCAATACCTCTTTGCCATTTTTTGTAATTATAGAATAACATGATTTTTGGTTGAGTTTTTGTACAACAACAAAAAAATTATCCTTACTAAAATAGTGTGCTTTATTAGAACCCTCTATCTTTTTCATTTTACATTTTTTTTCTAGATTAACCATATATGATGCCGGCCTAATTCCCGCTTCCAAGTCACTATAACTAACTTCTTCTGCACAGAATACATACTTCATATCGGCATTAAACTTTGTGCTCATGAAAGGCCTTCTAGTTGGACATTCTATATCTTGTTTTGTAATATTTCCATGCTCATCACAATCCATACAATAGAAGTTGCGAGTATAACCTTCGGCTGAACAAAAACGATCTACACATACTGTTGAGTATGTATTTCCCTTATTTTTGCTATGAATCGTCATATAATAGACTTGAGTATTTTTTAAACCACCTGAGCTGTCTATATACAAATAATTTTGCTTGACTTGTCGACGACCATACCTTATTTCTTGAAAAATCCATTTACTATCTTGAGAAAAAATTAATTGGCGATATCCAATATCATTAACAGTTTCTAGCTGTATAGTCGCATATTTATTATAGCAATCATTTTGGTAAGACAATAAGAAAAGTAATCCTGAGGAATCGACCATTGCCAACAATGAACCATCATGATTCATTGTAATAATTTCTATAGGATTATCACTAAAAACAAAGTCCTTGCTTTTTAATATCTCATTATCATTGAGACAACTAATATCGTACACCTTAAGCATGTTGTTATCAGCAATAACAATTCTCGTTTCCTCTGGATGGATTTGTATCGAATAAGAACTAAAATTTTTTTCTCTTTCAATATACTCACCTAAATTATATATTGTGCCAGAATCAATATTATAGAGACTTATTATCTTATCCTTATTGATGAACAATAAAAGGTTTTTTGTGTTACATAATGAGAATGTATTATAACTGTATAAATCAAAACTTTTTATTACACTATTAGTATTACGGGCATAAATATCTATTTTTTTTGATGTAGGCACTATATAATATTGGTCATCGCATGAATGTATTCTATTGCACGGTAAGGGAATTTCCGGTTCAACTTTTATAATAAGAGACCTTAATAACTTAGTATACATTGTCGTTCCAGAGATCACTCTCAGATAAAAAGGTAGAATCGTCGTTATTATTGTATCCTTAACAAGATGTTTATCTAACAATAGTAAATATATCTTCCAAGCCTTAAATCGATCAGCCTCTTCTATCCAACTATGATCATACTTATTGTCGGCAGATATCCATATCTTAGTAAAAGCTTTCTTCATCAGTTTAACGTAAAAATATTCCTTACTTTTCTTTTGTTGAATAGTTATTGGTAATGCCTCTAGCTTCTCTCGACATGCTTTATATACTGCTGTCTTCTCTTTTTCTATATCTTGCAATCTTTTAATTTTTTGACGCGTTGTTGTTTCTTTGGTTTTTAATTCTGTAAGATTTTCTCTTTTTTGCACAATTTCTAAATATGTATCTGCGGAGGGCAATAACTTCTTCTCTGCTTCTTTTTTTTTTAAATCGTTCAAACGTTTTCGTAAAATATTTTCTTCATTTGTTAAATTATTTACAATATTCTGTATCTTTTGCTCATGTCTTTTGCAATCTAATAGCCTTTTTTTTTTGGCCTCTTCAACTTTTTGCTCACAACGGTATTTACAATACTCCGTAAGTGGCTTGCCAGGACTTTTATTATTATTCAATGCCATAAAATATTCCGGGATAGATAATCCTACCCTCTCTTGAATATTTTTTTCTGTCGGCAAATGATACTCAACACATCCATACGTTAGAATGTTATTTTTAGTGTCAAAAGAAGGTGGTATTTGTTGATTATCAGCATTCATTAAAGATGGAAAACTTAATACCTCTTTGCCCTTTAATGTAATTATAGAATAGCCCTTTCCGTAGCCATCTTTTTGTACAAGAATCAAACGATTATCTTGACTAAAGTTACGTGCTTCATAAGACCCCTCTATTTTTTTTATCTTACAATTTTTTGCTAGGTTAACTAGGTATGATCTCGCCCTATGCCCCTCCTCATATGCTGTACAACTAATATGCTCTGTGCAAAATGCATATTCCATATTAGCACTATACTTTGCCCGAGAAAAGCATCTTTCTTCATTAGGGAATTCTATGTTTTGTCGTTGCATAGTTCCATGTTCATCATACGTAATATAATAGAAGTCCTCATAATGCTGATACTTATTTGAACAAAAACGCGCTAGGCATACTGTGTCGTATCTATCATTAGCATTTTCGGTACACATACTGTTGTCACGATGTACCCTAACCTTCTCAAAATTAGCGTTTTTTAAACAATGTGCTCTCTCTCTATACCAATAATTTCGATAGCAACCGAAGCGATCATATCGTAGCTCTTGCAAAATATATTTACCATCTTGAGAAAAAATTAAACGACGGCCGCGAATACGATTAGCTGTTTCCAACTGCATAGTTACATCTTTATTATAGCAATTATCTTCATATGATAATACGAAAAGTAATTCTGACTCATCAACCATTGCCAACAAGGAACCATCATGATTCATTGCAATAATCTCGATAGGACTGTCACCAAAAGAAACTTCTTTGCTTTGTAATTTGTCAGTATCCTTGAGACAACTAATATCGTACACCTTAAGCATGTTGTTATCAGCAATAACAATTCTTGTTTCCTTTGGATTTATTTTTATCCTATAGGCACTAGAACTGTAGCCTCTTTCAGTATACACACCTAAATCATATATTGTGTCAGAATCAATATTATAGAGACTTATTACCTTATCCTTATTGATGAACAATAAAAGGTTTTTTGTCTTAAATAATGAGAATGGACTATGACAGTATAAATCAAAACTTTTTATTATCTGATTAGTATAACTGTTATAAATGTCTATTGTTTTTGATGACGCTATATAATATTTGTTATCGCATGAATAATGTCTATTGCATGGTAACTTAATTTCCTCTTCTTTGATAAGTGAGCGTAATAACTTAGCATACGTTCTCGTGCCAGAAATTACTCTTAAATAAAAAGGTAGAATCGTGTTTATTATTATATCCTTAACAATATGTTTATCTAACAATAGTAAATATATCTTCCAAGCCTTAAATCGGTCAGCCTCTTCTATCCAACTATGATCATACTTATTGTCAGCCTCTAGCCAGGCTGTAGTAAAAGTTTTCCTCATATGCTTAACGTAATCATACCTATTTTTTTTAATTAGTTCTTGTAATCTATCTTCCTCTTTTCCTAACTGTTCCACTTTTTCTTGTAATTGCTCTATACGACTTTCTAGCGCAACAATTGCCCTATCCTGAACAGAAATGCCTTGTTGCAATGTTTGTTCTTCTGTTTCGTGCGCTCTAATTAAACAAGTTAAATCCTTTTCTTGTTGCGCTAACTCTTCTTTTTTATTTTCTGAATCCTTAACCATCTGGTCACAGAGTTTGAAGGTATTGTCATATTCTGTTTCTTCCGATTTTAATTGGATTAATCTACTTAGCAACGGTTTTTCTTCATCTTTTTTATTCCACCATTCAATATGACTTGCTAGTGCAATAATTGCACTATCCTGGACAGCGATCACTTGTTGTACTTTTTCTTTCGTTTGGAGTAAACGAATTAAGTCTTGTTCTCGTTGCGCTAACTCTTCTTTTTTATTTTCTGAATCCTTAACCGTCTGGTCACAGAGTTTGAAGGTATTGTCATATTCTGTTTCTTGCGCCTGTAATCGCCTTAATTGAATTTGCAACCGTTCTTCTTCATCTTTTCTGTTGCGCAATTGAGTATGGCTTTCTAGCTAAACAATTGTCCTATCCTGAACAGACATGCCTTGTTGCAATGCTTGTTCTTCTGCTTCGTGCGCTCTAACTAAACAAGTTAAATATTTTTCTAGTTGCGCTAACTCTTCTTTTTTATTTTCTGAATCCTTAACCGTCTGTGCGCAGAGTTGGGATGTATTGACATATTTTGCTTCTTGCGCCTGTAATCGACTTAATTGAATTTGCAACCGTTCTTCTTCATCTTTTCTGTTGCGCAATTGAGTATGGCTTTCTAGCTCAACAATTGTCCTATTCTGAACAGCGATCACTTGTTCCAATGCTTGTTCTTCTGCTTCGTGCGCTCTAACTAAACAAGTTAAATATTTTTCTAGTTGCGCTAATTCTTCTTTTTTATTTTCTGAATCCTTAGCCGTCTGTGCGCAGAGTTGGGATGTATTGACATATTTTGCTTCTTCCAATTTTAATTGGCTTAATCCACTTCGCAACAGTTTTTCTTCATTTTGAACAGCATCGACCACTTGTTGCAATTCTTGTTCTTTTGCTTTTTTTATTTGAAGTAAATTAATTAAATCTTGTTCTTGTTGCATTTTTTGATCTACTTTTGCAACTACTTCTGCTTCCTTTGTATGCAAGTGATCCAGGCCTTCTAGTAAAAGCTTTTCTTGATTCTCATTCTCAACCAGTGCGTTGTCGAATGTATTTTCTGTGGTCTTAGTATCTGATAGCTCTTTCTGCACTTTTACTACTTGTTCCGTTTCTTGAGTAACTATCTCTTGTTGTGTTTTATCGTGTGATGGTTCTTCTGGAGAACAAGATGCTATTTTAGTAACATCCTCGCCACAATCATCTGATGCTCGATCGCTATAAATGTTCTCTCTCTTGAACATCTTAATCACGGCATGCAAAGCACTTAATGATCTCTTTCGATTAGATTGAGTCATGAGAAATGGTAAGGACGATATTGCACACACTAATGCAATTAAAATTCCTGTAATACTTGCATGCTTATTCATAATTGATGACCATATGTTATTAGTTTTCAATGCATTTATTATACACCAAAAAAAATTCATATCGAATACATATTATTTTTTCAATATCTATTAAAAATAGGGCACATGCGATTTTAATAATCGCATGTGCCCTATTTTTAATAACGTATAATAAATATTATGCTTGATCTTCTAAAGATGTTACACGTTCTAAAAGATTATTAATCACCAAATCATGTTGCGCATTGATCTGTTTCTGTTTTTGCACTTCATGTAAAAGAAGCGCTGGTAACATTTCATAGCGAACTGTTAATGGCAAGCCATCATTGTCATAGATAATAAGCTCAGGAAATACTTGCTGCACCTCTTCAGCAATGAGTCCATATTGAAGCGTATTAGTCTCATCTCCATTATATACAAAGGAGACCGGATTAAGATCATATATTTTTGCTGAATCTGTATCTATCATTGGAGCTATATTATGCTTAAATCGCTTCGATGAAATTAAAGTTCCTAATTTCCCTGATGCATTGGTTACTACAGGAGTTCCAAGGGTTATCAACAGCCCAAAAATTCCCTGTATATAGCAATCGGTCTGCGTATTACCAATACGAATAGTATCACTTTCGTTGGCAGGAGACAGGCCACTACCATCAATATAAATATTATTACTTCCTGTCAGTGTATTAGAGCCAACGTTAGCTCCCATAAATACGTTGCTTGTTCCTGTAGTAAGACTATCTCCGGCATTTGCCCCAACTGCAGTATTGTCTATACCTGTAGTATTATTACCAAGAGCTCCTCTACCAACCGCCGTATTATCATTCCCGGTTGTATTTGCAAACAACGCAAATCGTCCAATAGCAGTGTTCTCAACACCTTCCGTATTACTTGCTAACGATTGAGAACCTACTGCTGTGTTTGCCTGTCCTGTTGTGTTAACAAACATTGACTCAAACCCGATTGCTACATTATTGATTCCTGTTGTATTGCTTGTTAATGCCTCTGCACCAACACCGGTATTTTGATGGCCTGATGTATTTAATCTTAATGCAAAACGTCCTAGCCCTGTATTATTGTCACCCGTTGTATTAAACGCTAAGGCAGAGCGCCCCACAGCTGTATTTTGAATACCTGTTACATTATTTGCTAATGCAAAAGATCCTACTGCTGTATTAGCAGCTCCAGTTGTATTTAATGCCAGAGATTGATATCCTACTGCTGTATTAGTACTACCAGCGTTGACATTTAACGAGTCTTCCCCTATTCCTGTGCTCTGCAAGCCCGCCGCAGCAAAGTTACCTGCATTTATCCCAACAAATGTATTGTTCGTTCCAAAATTGTGAATAAATCGATTTCCGCCTTTTACAATATTTCCAATTGCAGCTGAAGTAGAATTATTCATAATAATATTACAGCCAACTTCTATATCACATCCAAAAACAGCATCGGTTGCGCTTACAGTCTGCGCAGCAAAGCTTCCTGTATTATCACGCAGAACTAGTGTATTAGGCGCATTTAGCTCTGTTGAAGGTAAGCTTGGACCCGTAGCTCCTGTAGCACCCGTAGCTCCTGTGGCACCCGTTGGTCCGGTTGCTCCCGTAGCGCCTGTAGCACCCGTGGCACCAGTTGCTCCTGTTACCCCTGTGACACCGGTTGGCCCAGTTGCTCCTGTTATACCCGTCGCACCGGTAACTCCAGTGGCACCCGTTACGCCTGTAGCGCCTGTAACACCCGTTGCTCCCGTTGGACCGGTTACTCCCGTATCGCCTGTAGGCCCCGTAGCTCCGGTAGCACCTGTGGCACCTGTTACACCTATATCACCCGTAGCACCTGTTGCCCCCGTTGGACCAGTTGCTCCTGTGTCGCCCGTAGCTCCCGTTGCTCCCGTTGGACCAGTTGCTCCTGTATCACCTGTAGCTCCGGTGGCACCTGTTACGCCTATATCACCCGTAGCACCTGTTGCCCCCGTTGGGCCGGTTGCTCCTGTATCACCCGTTGCGCCTGTTGGACCAGTGGCCCCGGTTGCTCCTGTAACTCCTCCAGATGGACCAGTAGCGCCAGTTGCACCAGTAGCGCCCGTTGGACCAGTCGCCCCTGTAACTCCCGATATGCTATCAACAACAGATAGATTATTTACGCAGAGACTATCGATACAATTATTAACAATGAGATTTTCTATTATAGCTTCAGCAACAGATAGCGTTCCTTTTATTTTTACACAATCTTTAAATGTTGCACATCTATAGAATCGAGATCTCCCATGAACACGTAATTTTTTATCTAATACAACATTACTTCTAAAAACTGATTTACCAAACACAACAAGTCGCTTTCTCATATTTAATAATGAATAGTCTGATCGATTAAGATCGTATACATCTTCAATTTCTTCATCATCATTATCAAACAGATCTATTTCTGCATCTTTAAGATGCTCCTTTAGCGCTATTAGCGAAGATAAGTCTTGTATATTAAGAAAGCTTATATTGTTATCTCGGGCATATAGACAAGGAATCTGTAAACACATACTGACGAGTGATAAGAAATACATACTTCTGAACACCTTCATACTCAAACCCTTCTTTTTATTATTATACTTCTACCTCTGATACTGTTCTATCTGCTGCTGTAATCTATCAATTATTATTTCTAATGCTGCAAGCCTAGACTTATATTCTCGTAATTCATTTCTATGATTTTGTACCTCCTTCAACAGTAATGTACTTAAAAGATCATACCTAACGGAGAATGGCCTACCTTGGGCATCAGTAATAACAATATCTGGCATTATCTTATAGACTTCTTCCGCGATTAACCCATATTGAATACTCTGCGTCTCATCTGAATTATAGATAAATGATACCGGGATAAGATCATACATCCTTTCAGATTCATCTATGATAGGAACAATAGAATGCTTAAATTGTTGAGAGGAGATCAATACACCTAATTGACCAGCAGCTGTTACAACAACAGCTGATCCCAAAATACCTGAATTACTTATGCCTTGAATAAAACATCGCGTATGTGTCCCATTGCTCCCTATCCGTATAGTTGTACTTTCGTTTGCAGGCGCAGCTGCTCCACTACCATCAATATAGATATTATTACTTCCTGTTGTCGTTGACGTTCCTGTATTATATCCAAGAATAGTATTGTTCGATCCTGTTGTAAGCGCAGAACCTGCACCAGAGCCCACTGCTGTGTTCTGTACTCCTGAAGTAAGAGCCGTTAATGCCGAGATACCTAGACCAGTATTATCTCCCGTCCCCGTTGTTGTAAAATTGCCTGCATTAACTCCCACAAACGTATTATCTGTTCCAAAATTATGAATAAACCGACTACCCGCTTTTGTGATCGTACCAACAGTAGAGCTTGTTGAATTATTTAATGCTATATTTCCCGAAAATACTCCATCAACCATACTAATCACTTGTGCTGCAAAGCTCCCGGTATTATCTCTTAAAACAAGGGTATTGGGAACGTTTAGATTAGTTGCTGGCAAACTGGGACCAGTCGCACCTGTGGCGCCCGTTGGACCTGTCGGCCCGGTTGCCCCGGTTGCACCAGTGGGCCCTGTTGCTCCAGTTGGTCCAGTAGGACCGGTATCACCTGTAGCTCCAGTGGCGCCTGTGGCACCCGTTGGACCTGTCGGCCCGGTTGCTCCAGTTGCACCAGTTGCTCCGGTTGGTCCAGTAGGACCGGTATCACCCGTAGCTCCAGTGGCGCCTGTGGCACCCGTTGGACCTGTTGAGCCCGTTGCTCCCGTTGCACCAGTTGGCCCTGTTGGGCCAGTTGGTCCAGTAGGACCGGTATCACCTGTAGCTCCAGTGGCGCCTGTGGCACCCGTTGGACCTGTCGGCCC
>Ga0307409_100000604_pt1 | contig 15657 bp, 13 predicted proteins | sample 322Ometagenome_2_FD_203888 | JGI IMG/M metagenome (GOLD analysis project Ga0307409, IMG submission 203888) | Maize rhizosphere microbial communities from greenhouse at UC Davis, California, United States - 322HYB-O-2 | ecosystem: Host-associated > Plants > Roots > Rhizosphere > Soil | place... | reverse complement strand
CATCCTGGTCGCGCTCGACCGCAGCCGGACCCTGGCCAGCTGGCGTTACGTGCTCGGTCCGCTCAGCATTCTGCGCCGCGACCGCGAGCTGCATCGGCAGGCCCGCGACGTGCTCGATCGGTACGGACTCACCGAGTTCGCCGGCCTGCCCCCGAAGTCGTTGCCGTACGGCATCCAGCGGCGCGTCGAGATCGCGCGGGCGGTGGCCGCGGCGCCGTCCCTGCTGCTGCTCGACGAGCCTGCCGCCGGCCTCAACGGCGAAGAGGTGCGCCAGCTCAGCGACATCGTGCGCTCCATCCGGGACAGCGGCATCACGGTCATCGTCATCGAGCACAACATGGGCCTGGTCATGTCCCTGTGCGAGCGCATCACCGTGCTGGCCAGCGGCCGCGTCATCGCCGAGGGCGAGCCGGCCCAGGTCGCGCGGACGCCCGCCGTCATCGAGGCGTACCTCGGTGACTCGATGAGTTCCGACGACCTGCCGTCCGTTCCGGAGGTGACCCGATGACCGCGGTGTCCGAGCCGACGACCACGACCGGGCAAGCGCTGACGGTCGAGGGACTCACCGTTCACTACGGTGGCGTCTGCGCTGTACGCGACCTGAGCTTCTCCGTCCCGGCCGGCGCGGCCATCGGCGTCATCGGCGCCAACGGCGCCGGCAAGACGTCGACACTCAAGGCCGTCATGGGGCTCGTCCCGCGCCGGGTCGCCGCGCTGCGCTTCGGCGACACCGACCTCAGCCGGGTTCCGGCGCGGATGATGGTGCGCCACGGCATCGGGTACGTGCCGGAAGGACGGCACGTGTTCGCCGGCCTGCCCGTGGAGAAGAACCTGCTGCTCGGCGCGTACGCCCGCAAGTGGGACGCGGAGACCAGGGCCACGATCGCCGAGGTCTACGAGCTGTTCCCCGTCCTCGGGGAGATGCGCGGCCGACTGGCCGGCGCCCTCTCCGGCGGGCAGCAGCAGATGCTGGCCATCGGCCGGGCGCTGATGTCCCGCCCTCGCCTGTTGCTGCTGGACGAGCCCTCCATGGGGCTGTCACCGAAACTGGTCGAGGACATCCTCGCTGTCCTGGTGAGGCTGCGCGCCGAGGGACTCAGCCTGCTGCTGGTCGAGCAGAACGCCAAGCTGACCTTCGAGGCGACCAGCAGCTGCCTGGTCGTCGAGAACGGCGAGGTGGCGATGACCGGCACCTCCGCACAACTGCGGCACGACCCTCAGGTGCGGCGCATCTACCTCGGCCTGTGACCGCGCCGGTCCGGCTCGGCGAGCCGCTGCGGGTGGGCCGGCACGAGCTGCGCAACCGGGTGGTCAGCCCGCCGATGGAGCGCAACTACGGCACGGCGGACGGCCGTGTGACCGAGCGCTACATCGCGTACCTGCGGGCCCGTGCCGCCGGGGGAGCGGCGCTCGTCTTCACCGAGGCGACCTACGTGCGCGCCGACGGACGCGGGCGCACACGGCAGCTGGGTGCACATGCCGACGATGTGGTGCCCGGTCTGCGCGTGCTCGCCGACGCGGTCCACGCCGAGGGCGCCCTGCTGGGCGTCGAGCTGAACCACGCCGGACGGGTGGCCGACCCGGCCGTCTCCGGCTTCCAGCCGGTGGCGCCCTCACCGGTGCCGTTCGGTGAGCGCATGCCGCGGCAGCTGAGCACGGCCGAGGTCGAGGAGCTCGCCGGCGTCTTCGGAGCCGCGGCGCGCCGGTGTGCCGCGGCCGGCGTCGACGTGCTGGAGGTGCACGCGGCACACGGGTACCTGCTGCACCAGTTCCTGTCACCACGCACCAACCGCCGCAACGACCGCTACGCCGATGGGGTGCTGGTCCTGTCCGAGGTCCTGACCGAGATCCGCCATGCCGCGCCCGGCGCCACGGTGTTCCTCCGGCTGTCCGCGTTCGAAGGCGTCAACGGCGGGCTGGACACCGACGACACCCTGGCCATGGCGGGGCGCCTGCCGCTGGACCTGATCGACGCCGTGGACGTCTCGGCCGGCTGCTACGAGGCCGGCGAGTGGATCGTTCCACCGGGTGAAGTCGGGCGAGGCGTCCTCGCCTCCCATGCCGCCCGTTTCCGAGAGTTGGGGAAGCCCGTCGGCGTCGCCGGGCGGATCTCCACCGCGGATGCGGCCGAGGACGTCCTCTGCTCCGGCGCCGCCGACTTCGTGGCGGTCGGGCGCGCGCAGCACGCCGATCCGGCCTGGACCGCGGCCGCACTCGCGGGTGTCGCACCGCGTCCCTGCATCGGCTGCAACCAGGGCTGCATCGACGTGCTGCACACTCAGCAGCCGATCTGGTGCCTGGCCAATCCGGGTACGGGGCGGGAAGGCGACGCGCCGGCGCCGCACCAGGACCGCCTGCGTGTCCTCATCGTCGGCGCCGGTGTCGCCGGGCTGGAAGCAGCCCGTACCGCCGCACTGGCCGGTCACGACGTGACCGTCCTGGAGGCCGCGCCCGAGGCCGGGGGACAGTTCCGGCTGGCCGCGACGCTGCCCGGCAAACCGGAGTTCGGCCGGCTGCTCGACTGGTACGCCGCCGAGCTGACCCGTCTCGAGGTCGACGTACGGCTGTCCACCGTCGCCGACGCGCGGACGGTGCGAGCGCAGGCACCCGACGTGCTTGTCGTGGCGTCCGGCGGCACCGGGCTGATGCCGCCGGTCCCCGGCAACGACCGAGCACGGGTCGTGGACCTGTGCGCGTGGCTCCACAACCCGCAGCCCGTTGCGGACGGCGATGTGGTGACCATCTGGGGCGCCGACCGGGCGGGTGTCGCGGTGGCCGACGCCGTCGCCGCGAGCGGGCGCCGGGTGCTTCTGCTCGGCTCTCAGCAGACTCTCGCGCCAGAGGCCGGGCCGCGCGAGAAGGTCCTGACAGTACGGCGGCTGACCGGCAACGCCGACGTGGACATCCGTCTCGACGCCACGCTGGAGGCGATCGAGGAGGACCGCTTGCTGATCGGCCATGCCGGTGAGCGCAAGTGGATCGACGTACGCGGTCCGGTGCTCGTGTCCCAGGGCACCGTGCCGCGCCGCACCGACGTGGGACGGGGCGACTGGCGGACGATCGTCGTGGAGGACACGGCCTCGGCGGCCGACGCCATCCGCCGGGGCGCGGCCGTCCGCCTCTGACCCGGGTGCAACCCTTGAGCGGGAACGGGCGGGAGAGGGAGAGCTCGCATGGCAGCGGGAGCAGCGACACCACGGGTGCGCGACGCCGAGCGGACGCGTGCCGAGATCATCGACGTCGCCACCCACGAGTTCGCCGACCAGGGCTACGCCGGCGCCCGGGTCGACGACATCGCAGCCAAGACGCGTACCACCAAGCGGATGATCTACTACTACTTCGGCGGCAAGGAAGGCCTCTACCTGGCCGTTCTGGAGCGGGCCTACCGTCACATCCGCTCGCTGGAGCAGCAGCTCGACGTAGACCACCTCGAACCGACCGACGCCCTGCGGCAACTGGCCGAGCTGACCTTCGACCACCACGAGTCGCATCAGGACTTCGTCCGGCTCGTGGCGATCGAGAACATCCACTACGCCCAGAACCTGCTGCGGTCCGAATCCCGCGAGGTCCTCGCCGCGCCGGCCCTCGATGTGCTGACCCGCATCATGGACCGCGGGCGTGCCGCCGGCCTCTTCCGTGACGACCTGGACGCCCTCGACGTCCACATGATCATCAGCGCCTTCTGCGTCTTCCGCGGCGCCAACCGCTACACCTTCCGGGCCATCTTCGACCGCGACCTGCTTGATCCACGCCTCCGCGACCACCTCCGTCAGATGATCGGCGACCTCGTCGTCGCGCACGTCACGGCCGGCCGCGGCTGATTGCACGGGCGTGCGCCGCCGGCGAAGAAGACCTGCTACAGCGTCTGGCCGACCGATTGCGCGCCGGTCGATTGTGCGCCGGTCGACCGTGCGCTGACGACGCGGTTGCGGCCGCCCTCCTTCGCGGCGTACAGGGCCGTGTCGGCGGTGAGGACGAGGTCCTCGCAGGTGGCGCAGTGTGCCGGCATGGCGGCGCAGCCCACGGAGATGGTGACGTTGGCCAGGGTGGTCGATGTGACGGCGATCGGTGTCGTGGCGATGCCGTGGCGGATCCGCTCGCCGACCTCGACCGCTTGTTCCGGCGTGGCATGGGGAAGCAGGACGGCGAACTCCTCCCCGCCGTAGCGGGCGACCAGGTCGCCGGGACGTACCAGTTCCCGGAGGCGGCGGGCGACCTCGCAGAGGACCCGGTCGCCGCCGTGATGGCCGTAGGTGTCGTTGACCTGTTTGAAGTGGTCGATGTCGAGCAGCAGGACGGCCAGCGGGGTGCCACTGCGTGCGGCACGGTCGGCCTCCGTTCGCAAGCCTTCCTCGTAGAAGCGGCGGGTCCGCAGCCCGGTGAGGCCGTCGGTGATCGCCGCGTGCCGCTGCGTCGCGACCAGGCCGGCCATCCGGGCCAGCACGAGCAGGAACAGAGCGATGCAGGTGGACGCGGACACGGCCAGGTGGGTGTCGGCGCCGAGGGCGTGCTGCACCAGCATGGTGGCCGGAGCCATGATCGACGCCACGGCCAGAACCGCCAGGCGGCCGTTGGTCGCGTCCGAGGCGGCGGCCGCGGACGGTTCGGTGATGCGGCGCATCGACGGGTGCAGGCCGGCCGCGCCGAGCAGCGCGGCGCCGGCCATCCATACCGGGTCGAGCAGCGCCCCGGTCTCATAGGTGCCCAGCGTGGTCTGCACCCCGTACACCGCGTCGGCGGCGAGAACCAGCGTGAGGGAACCGATCAGCAGGCGGAACGCGGTCGTACGCACGCCCGTGCCGAGCATCAGACGCACGGCGACGGCCAGCAGCAGCACGTCCATCGTCGGGTAGGCGGTCGAGACGACTCGCGCCGCCATCGACTCCTCCGTGGCCGTGGCGGCCGGGCTGATGACGAAGATCCACGCCACCAGGCCGACACTGATCGACACGATCGCTGCGTCGATCACGCTGGGCAGGTCCCATCCCGGGGTACGGGCCCGCACCAGCAACAGCAGTCCGGCGGCGGTCAGCGGGTACGCCGCCAGGTACAGGACGTCGGCGAAGTTCGGGTACGCCAGGTCACCGGCGAACAGGTGGGCGACGTAGAACGTCACGTCGGCGGTGGTCGTGGCGAGCTGACCGGCCACCAGAAGCCACCAGGCCATCGCCTGAGCCGGCTTGTGGCGGCGGATCCCGATCGCCAGGGCGACGGCCGCCGACAGGCTCAAACCGCTGTACAGAACCAGCTGTGCGACATCTGACGCTTCCCCGAGGCGCGGCGCGAGGCAGTACAGCACCACGACGATCGGCGCCACGGCCAGGTACAGCGCCCACGAGGCCACTCGGCGCTCAGGCGCCACCCGAACGGGGTCCAGCACGATCCACCTCCGTCGCCCGCCGGGACTCTCCTACGACGAACCGATGCTTACGGTGGCTGGCCGAGGGTGCGGGCCGACCCGAACACGGTTGCAGTCTCGGAGCAGCGTCCGGCATTACTGTTCCGACAAACCAGAAAAATACTCTATATCCGCCCTATGCTGATGAGGTACGGCGGAAGGAGATGCGGCATGTCGGCGTCACCTGTGCGCCTCGAGGCGTGGTTCCGGCAGGAGCTGCCACAGCTCAACCGTGCCGTGTTGAGCGGGGCGCCCCGTACCGCGGTGGCAGACGCGATGGCGGGCCTGCTGCCCGACCTGCCCTCACCCTCCACGGTCAGCCCTGAGCTGGCACAGCAGCTGGTCATCGGTCTCGGTCTGGCGGGTTCCTCCATGGCCCGGCACTACCAAGAGCAGGATCCGTCCTTTCGGCACCATCCGGAGCGGGCGTTCGACAATCTGCTGGCCGGTCCCGAAATGCTTCCGTTCCGTACGTACTTCGCCGCCCTGGCCCACCGCACCGGCACCGGCCACTACGAACGGGACGCCTACGCCTCGCTGGTGATCTGGAACGTTCCCACCACGGAGGTGCACTTCCAGGGATCGATGCTGGCGGCGCTTCCCGGGGTCACCGACGACCATATTCTGAGCTACACCGGCGATGCCGCCGAGCAGTGGTTCTTCGAGCTGGTCAAACGCGGGCAGACCCTGGAGCTCGGGGTGAACACGCTGCTGGAACCGCTGTCGACCGGCGACATCGGCGTCGCCTCCCCGGAAGGCCTGCGTCGCGTACGCCAGGCCACCACCCTGCTCGAAGCACTGCGGCTGCTGTTCCTGGAGTTCGCCGATGTGCCGCCCGGGCACGGCATGCAACCGCAGTACTTCATGGACGTGTTCCGGCAGTTCGCGGCGCACTGGACCGCCGGCGACATCCCGCCCAGCGGCGCTCTGGACGTGGACGCCCTCAAGCGTGATTTCCTGCTCGGCACCGTCGACGAGAACTACGCTCGGCACGTCGAACGCATCATGCCGGCACTGCTGTCCGCCGAGCGGGCCGATCTGATGCGGTCGATGGAACGGCCTGCGCTGCCGGATCGGCTGCTGGCGACGCTGGGCATCGACCGTGACGCGCTCGCGGTGATGTCGTCCTATCAGCTCGAGGCGCTCGCCACCGCTCATACCGCCGTCGGTGAGTGGCATCAGCTGCTGTCCAGCCACGCACGGGCGGCCGGCGCCCACCTCATGTTGAGCAAGCGCTTTCTGTTCAATCCGCAGCGACGGCGAGACGAGGAAGGGCTGGGGGATCGGCAGTTGGTGTCCAACCGGCGGGGAACCACCGGCATGGACGAGTCCGTCCTCGACCGCCTGACTCGACGGCGACGCGAACACGCGCTTGCGCCGTTGCGGCGGACGTCGGCGCAGAGCGCGCTCGCCGCCGTGGCGCTGCCGGTCGGAGACGTCGAGATCAAACCCGAGCCGATGGTACGCCCTGACGAGAAGGAGCCTGCCCTTTCCAGCCACGCGCCGGGCACTCGGAACTGGGCGGCCGAATGAGTGTCGGAGCGCACCCCACGGTCAGTCCCGCGCAGTTGATCGCCCTGCTCGACCACACCTCCGCCGTCATCTACATGCGTGGGTTGGACGGGCGCTATCTGCTGGTCAATCGCGAGTACGAGCGCCTGTTCAAGGTACGGCGGGAGGAGATCGTCGGCCTCACCGACCATGACCTGTTCCCGGCCGAGGTGGCCGATGCCTTCCGAGCCAACGACGTCGCGGCGATCGCCGAGGGACGTCCGGTGCGGCTGGAAGAGACCGCGCCGGGGGAGGACGGGCCGCGCACCTACATCACCGTGAAGTTCCCGCTGATGGACGCCGATCATCGCCCGTACGCGATCTGCGGCATCTCCACGGACATCACCGAGCGCAAGCAGGCCGAGGAGGAGGTCCACCGGCTCAACAACGAGCTCGAGGAACGGGTCCGTCAGCGTACGGCGGAACTGGAGGCCTCGACCAGGGAACTCGACGCGTTCGCGTACTCGGTGTCACATGACCTGCGGGCGCCGTTGCGGTCTCTTGCCGGCTTCAGCGAGGTGCTCCTGGAGGACTACGCCGAGGTGCTCGACGATGTCGGGCGCGGGTATCTCAGCCGTATCGAGCAGAACGCGGCCCGGATGGCCCGGATGATCGACGACCTGCTCGACCTCTCCCGGGCGACCCGGGTCGACCTGCGCCGCGAGCAGGTGGACCTCACCGCCCTCGTCCACGACGTGATCGCCGAGCTGCGCGACGCCGATCCCGACCGGCACGTCGAGCTCGCCGTTGCCGACGGGCTCACCACCAGCGGTGACCGGCACCTGCTCCGCCTGGTTCTGGTCAATCTGCTCGGCAACGCCTGGAAGTTCACCGCTCGGCGTGAGCCCGCCGTCATCGAGGTGGACGCGACCGCTGAGGACCCGCAGGTCTTCGCCGTCCGGGACAACGGCGCCGGGTTCGACATGCGGTACGTCGCGAAGCTGTTCGACCCGTTCCAACGACTGCACTCCCACTCCGACTTCGAAGGCACCGGGATCGGCCTCGCCATCGTGCAACGCATCGTGCAGCGGCACGGCGGGCGGATCTGGGCCGAGAGCACGATCGATCACGGCGCCACGTTCTACTTCACCCTGACCACGGACGCGACCAAATCCGACCCGCTGGAGGACTCATGAACAGTGGGACGATCCTTCTCGTCGAGGACAATCCCGACGACGTCATGTTCACTCTCCGAGCGTTCGAGAGGAACAAGATCTCCAACGAGGTCGTCGTCGCGACCGACGGCGAGCAAGCGCTGGAGTATCTCCAGCCCGCGGACGAGAGCAAGGCGTTGCGTCCCGCCCTGGTCCTGCTCGACGTCAATCTCCCCAAGGTGGACGGACTCGAGGTGTTGCGCCGCATCAGAAACCACTCCCGGACCGCCGGCCTTCCGGTGGTGGTCCTCACCACCTCCAACGAAGAGCGCGACATCGTGGACAGCTACCGTCTCGGCGCCAACAGCTTCGTTCGCAAACCGGTGATGTTCGGGGACTTCGTGGAGGCCACCAAGGTACTCGGCGTCTACTGGCTGCTGGTGAACGAGCCTGCTCCGCCGTGGCGCGGCAAGGGTTGACGCCGATGGCCATCCACCTTCTCCTCATCGAGGACAGTGACGATGACGCTCAGCTCATCCAACGACAGTTCCGGCGGGCCGCCATCGACGTGACCGCAGAGCGCGTGGAAACCGCCGCCGGGCTCACGACCGTCCTGCACCGACGCCGGCCCGACGTGGTCATCTGCGACTACAACATGCCCACCTTCAGCGCCGAGGAGGCCCTGGCCCAGATCCGGGCGAACGGACTGGACGTCCCGTTCATCCTCGTCTCCGGTGCAGTGGGGGAGGAGACCGCTGCGGCGTTGATGAAGGCCGGCGCACACGACTTCGTGCTCAAGGATCGGCTCGCGCGCCTCGTCCCGGCCGTGGAACGGGAACTGCGGGAAGCCGCCGCCCGAGGTGAGCGCCGCGCCACCGAGTCCGCGCTGCGACGCAGCGAGGAACGCTTCCGCCTGCTGGCCGAACACGCACAGGACATCATCTTCCGGTACCGGCGCGAACCGCAGCCCGCGGTCGAATACCTCAGTCCGGCCGTCGAGAACGTCCTCGGTTACTCCCCAGCCGAGCTGTACGCGAATCCCGACCTGGTCTTCTCGCTCGTCGAGCCGGAGGACCGGCCGCTGTTCGAGGCGACCTGGCGATCCTCCGAGCCGGGTGCGCTGACCGTTCGCTGCCGCCGGCACGACGGTCAGCTGGTGTATCTGGAACAGCGCGCCTCGGCCGTCCGCGACCCCGACGGCACCGTCACCGCCGTCGAGGGAATCCTGCGCGATGCCACCGAGCGCGCCGTGGCCGATCAGGAACGCGAGCGACTCGAGCACCAGTTGCGGCAGAACGAGCGGCTGGACTCACTCGGACACCTCGCCGGCGGCGTGGCCCACGACTTCAACAACCTGCTCGCCGTCATCCTGGGCTACTGCGGCATCGTGGCGGAGTCGCTGCCCTCGGACGACCCGACCCAGGACGACGTGGAAAGCATCCGGAAAGCAGCCGAGCGCGGCGCCTCGCTCACCCGGCAACTGCTGATCTTCAGCCGGCTGGAGCCGTCCCGTCTGGAAACCGTCGACCTCAACGCGGTGGTGAGCGAAACGCGCGACCTGCTGAGCCGCACCCTCGGCGAGGACATCGTCGTCGACACGCGATTGGCCGGTGACCTGAACGCCGTCAGCGCGGACCGCACCAAGATGGAACAGGTCCTGCTCAACCTGGTCATGAACGCGCGCGCGGCGATGCCGGACGGTGGGATGTTGCGCATCACGACGCAGAACGCCGGCGCAGCCGTCGTCCTCAGCGTGACCGACCAGGGGCACGGGATGGAACCCGAGGTCGTGCAACGTGCCTTCGAGCCGTTCTTCACGACGAGGCCGAAGGGCCAAGGCACCGGCCTCGGCCTGGCCACCGCCTACGGCGCGGTCACCGACGCCGGTGGGGACATCGAGATCGACTCGGAGCCCGGCGTCGGAACCACGGTGCGAATCCGGCTTCCGGCGACGACCGCGCCGGACCAGACGGAAGGATCGGCCGGCACTCGGCCGCCACCGGGTGCCAACGAGTCGGTGCTGCTGGTCGAGGACGAGGACGCCGTCCGGCGGATGATGCTGCGCCAGCTCGATCACTCCGGATACCGGGTCCTGGAGGCCGCCGACCCCCTTGAGGCGGAACGTGTCTTCGCCGCCGATCCGCAATGCTTCGACATCCTCCTGACGGACATCGTGATGCCGGGCATGTCCGGCACGCAGCTAGCCAGCCGGCTGCGGGAACTACGCCCCGACTTGCCGGTGCTGTACATGTCGGGATACACCGCAGGGCACACCCCGGGCAGTCACGAGCTCCCCACCGACGGACCCCTGTTGCACAAGCCGTTCGATCGATCGGCCTTGTTGACGGCGCTGCACCGCACGTTGCATCCGGCGTAAGAGCGTTTGACGCACTCCTCGTGGAGGCGTATGACGAGGGTGACCGAGTGACTCGATTACATGCCTGCCACAACGTCCCGCGTACAGGAGCGGGCCGACTCACTGGAGGGCCTCTGATGAGTTCCCGACGCAGCCTTCTGTCCCTGTTCGCGGCGCTGGTCGTCATCCTCGCCCCGACCCCTGCCGGCGCGGCCCCGCCGTCGGCCGAGCTGAGCGCGTCCCTGTTGGTGTCGGGCCTGCAAGGCTCGTTCGGCAGCACCGTCGGCCCAGGAGGCGATCTGTACGTCGCCGAAGGCGTTGCCCGTCGGGTCTCGCGTATCGATCCCGAGACCGGCACAGTCACGACGTTCGCCAGCGGTCTGCCCGCTCAGGTCGTCCCCGGCGTGGGTGGTGCCACGGACGTTGAGTTCCTCGGGCGGACCGCATACGTGCTGGTCCAGTTCATCGGCCCCTACCTGGGTGGCCCCGATGAGGTGAACGGCATCTACCGGGTCGATGGCCCTCACACCTTCACCGTGGTCGCCGACATCGGCGCCTTCAACGTCGCGAACCCGCCCGACACCGACTTCGAACTCCCGACGGGCGTGCAGACCTCCTTCCAGGCCTTCCGGGGCGGGTTCCTGGTCACCGACGGGCACCTGAACCGGATGCTGCGCGTCACGCTCGACGGCGACATCTCGGTGGTCCGGGCGTTCGACAACGTCGTGCCGGTGGGGCTTGAAACCTGGGGCAACAGGATCTACATGGCGGAGGCCGGTCCGCTGCCTCACCTGCCCGCGGACGGCAAGATCGTTTCGTTCAAACCGAGGTCGTCGACGGCCACGGTCGTCGCCGCAGGTGGTCCGCTCCTGGTCGATGTGGAGCGGGGATGTGGCGCCAGGCTGTTCGGCCTGGCCCAGGGAATCTGGCCACTCGGTGGTCCGGCCGGAAGCCCAGCGACGCCGAACACCGGTCAGCTGCTTCGGGTGAACGGCGACGGCGGCTTCATGGTGATCGCCGGTGGGCTGAATCAGCCCACCTCGCTCGAGATCATCAAGAAGACGGCGTACATCGTCACCTTGGGCGGGGAGATCTGGAAGATCGAGCACATCTGCTGACCGTCCGGCCAAGGTGGATCGGCAGTGTCTGCTGTCACCCCACGGTGTCCCGCATGCGCTGCTCGGCGGCCGCGCTGCGGACCACCATCAGCCGCAGCTCCAACTCGTCGGCGACCAATCCGGCCAGGCGTTCGAGCGCGTCGAGTTGCCGCTTGGTCGTCTCCCGCGGCCGGCTGTCGATCACATTCACCGTGCCCAGGCGATATCCGTCGTAGGTCCGGATCGGCGCCGCGGCGTAGAACCGGAGCGCAAGCTCACCCCGGACCAACGGGTGGTCGCGGGTACGCGGGTCGACTGCCGCGTTGTTGACCACGTAGGCGCCGTCCCGAAGGATCACCGACGCGCACAGGCCGGGCTCCTTGCCGACCTCGCGTACGCCGTGCAGGCCCTGGCACGCGGCAATCCACACCCGGTCCTGTTCCACCATCGTGATCGTCGCGATCGGGGTGTCGAAGAGGGCGCCGGCCACTGCCGCGACGCCCTCGTACGGTTCGATCGGCTGATCGAGCAGCTGGTAGCGGCGCACCGCCTCCAGCCGCGCCTGTTCCTCCGGGCTGACGTCGTCGAGGTACTGATAGCCGGTGTCGCTGGACATGGCGCCCCTCACACGATCGATCGTTGAATGGTCACCGAAAGCTTAATGAGAACGCGGCGATGACCCGCAACGGCAGCGGCGACCAACCCCGATACGGAAGCGGTTCCGGGGCGCGATGTCGCACCCGGTGTGCGACGCGGGCGTCAGCGGGTCGCGCGCCCGGTCAGCTTGTCGCGAAGCCGGTCGACCAGGCCTACGCCGGGGCCCACCAGCTTGTGGAAGAGCTCGCTGTTCGGTGCGCCCGGGTGCGGCCGGGTGGGTGCCAGCTTCTTCGCCGTCTCCACCTTGCCGGCCAGTTCGACGAGCTCCTCGGCCGGAATACGGCGGCGGAGCTCGGGAAACTGCTCGGACTCCTCATCCTGGATGTGGTCGGCCAGCACCGTCTCCAGCCGGCGCAGCGCCTCATCGAACTCCGCGCCGGACACGTCGAGGTCCTCCAGCTTCTTCGCCGCCTCCTCGAGCTCCTTGTGTTCCTCGACGTCGTGCTCGACGGCCTCCTTGCCGTCCGGCAGATGCTTCTCCATCGCCGGGTAGACGTACATCTCCTCGGCGACCGCATGCCGCACGAGCTCGCTGATCATCGTGTCGGTCAGATCGCGCCGGATCATCGGGTCCCGCACGGTCCAGATCTCGGCGATGAGCGCGGTCATGTCTCGGTGATCGCTGCTCAGGACGTCCACCACGTCCTGGCCGGTGTGGGTGTCGCTCATGATTCCTCCTCGGGCTTGCGCGGACTGCGCTCGACTACCCCGATAAACAGCGGACATTCGGATCATGGCGAAAGAACAGGTGTCCTGCTTACGGCGCTGGGGTCGCCGGAGGCTCCGGCCGGGTGTAGCGATGTTTGACGCCGCGGGGGAAGAACTCCGGGTCGTCGGCCGGGCGCAGCTCCACCTGCGGCGTCTGGTGCTCGGCCGGCACGTAGTGGGCGAACTCGCTGTTCAACCGCAGCAGCTCGGTGCGGATCGATTCGGCCGCCTGCCGCCGGCGCTCCATTGTGGGCTCGGCCCCGGCCACGAGTTCCACGATCACGGAGAGCCGGCGGTCATGGTCGGCGTCCTCGACCGTGCGCAGCACGAACCGTCCGGTCGTCCAGCCGCTGATGTGCGGCCGCTCCAGCCCGACCGTGACGTTCTCCGGATAGACGTTGGCGCCGAAGTACGAAACCGTGAACAGCGACCGGCCGAAGACGTAGACGAACGGCAGCTCCGGCCCGTCACCGGGATCGAACCCATGGCTGCGGCAGAGGGCCACCAGGTCGTCGTGCGGCACGACGCCACCCTCGTCGGCGATGTGGTAGCGAACCAGCGGCACCGTGCCGTCCGCGCTGAACACCAGCGTCCCGTCCGGCGCGGTCTCGAACAGCCGAGCGGCTGGGTCGTACTGCACCAGCGTGGGCAGCCGCGAGTCGCCGAACAGCGACGACGCGATGTCGGGACGGGTGGCCAAGAACCGGCGGATGCGTACGCTCAGTGGGGTCTCGTTGCCCAGCACCCCGGCGTCCGCAGTGCCGTACAGGGCTGCCACATCGGTGTCCGGATCGGTCATGCCGGTCCGCGCCGCGACCAGGTCGCGCCATTGCTCGCTGAACACTTCGCCGGCCAGGACCATTTTGGGCCGGTACGCGGGCCAGTCGATGCCCCGGGCGGTCCCGGCGTCGACGACGTTCTTGACGAAGGGCGGGTAGCCCAGCAGCACCGTCTGATCGAAGAGCCCACCCAACTCCTCGATCACCCGCAGGATCTCGTCGACGTCGTTGCCCGGGGCGGCCACGGTGATCGGATAACCGTCGGCGGACAGTTGGCGGCAGGCGGCGACGGTGTACATGCCGCCGACCCAGTTGCCCAGCGCGAAGCACACCACGGCGAGCGTGCTGCGCCGGTCCGCCTGGAACCCGTCCCGGAAGACCTGTTCGAAGCGCGCCGTGACGGGTTTCTCGTCCGCCACGGATCGCGGCCACACGGTCGGCTTCCCCGAGGAGCCGGAGGAGAGCGCGACGACGGCGGCCGCGTCCAGGCGACCACCCCGGCAGCGCTCGGCCAGCGGATAGCGCTGGTGATAGTCCGCCTTGGTCATCAGCGGTATCGCCGACGGCTCCTGGACTGCGGCCGGGTCCACGCCCGCTGACCGCAGGAACCGCGCGTACGCCGGGACGGTGTCGGCCGCCTCGCGGAACAGGGCCAGGACGGACATCGGCGTGGTCATCGTGTCGTTCCCGGAGTCCGGCAGGTTGCTCGGCTGACGCTCAGCAGATTATCGAGGACCAGGCCGGGTCAGCGGGTTGCGTCGCGGCACGTCCCGCGCGGATCCGGCCTACGCTCGGCCCATGCGGCTGGCCCATGTCACCGATCTGCACTTCGGCGCCGAGGACCCCACCGTGGTCGACGGCCTCCGGGCCGACCTGGCCGCGCAGGAGGTCGACCGGATCCTGGTCAGTGGCGACCTGACGATGCGAGCGCGGGCGGCTCAGTTCCGGGCGGCGCGTACGCTGCTGGATTCGTTCGGTAGGCCGTGGACCTGTGTGCCGGGCAACCATGACGTGCCGCTGTTCCGGGTGCTGAGCCGGGCGATGCGGCCACTCGGCGCGTACCGCCGGCACGTCGACGCGCAGCCGCAGCCCGTTCTGCGTACTCCTGGGCTGCGGGTGGTCGGGTTGAGCACGCCGCGGCGGTACCTCTGGAAGGGCGGCCGGATCGACCCCGGGCAGGTGGCGCGGATCGGCGAGTCGTTCAGCGGCCCGGCACGGTTGAAGGTCCTCATGCTGCACCACCCGGTGCTCCGGTCGGCGCAGCGCCCCGACGAGACGCTGGTGATCGGCGTGGATCGGGCACTGCACGCAGCCGCACGCGCGGGGGTGGATGTCGTCGTGTGCGGGCACGGCCACGTGCAGGCGCAGGCCGACCTGTCGCTGACCCGGCCCCATCTCGGCCGGCGGATGATCGGCCTGATGAGCGGAACGGCGTGTTCCCGCCGGGTCCGCGAGGACGAAAGCCAGTCGTACACCGTGCTCGAACTCTCCGGCGATTCATTGACCCTGCGGGTACGACAGTGGCGCGACGGCCGCTTCGAAGCGTTGTCCGACACCGAATGGCGCCGGAACGCCGATGGCTGGCGCACGTGATCGGGCCGTCAGTCGCCGGCGAGCGCGGGCGCGACGGCGGGCCGCCCGGATGCGATCCGGGCCAGGGCGGTCAAGTCGTTCCGGGTCGGCACGGCGTTGCGGCGGGCCTGCTTGGCGGCTCGGCCGTGGCTCGGCAGCCGGACCCGCAGCGCCGCGGGCACCGAGGCGAACCGTAGCGGCGGGGTCAGCATGATCGCCTCGCCGTCCAGGCCCACGGGGACGTCGGCGACGGAGCGCACCTCGAAATGAGGGGCCGACCAGTCCCGCACGTCGGCGAACCGGCGTAGTGGATGTCCCCGCTGATCGGTCGCGTCGCCACGTATCCGCACGGCCACGATGCCGAGCCGGCCGGTGTCCAACCGAGGCCGACCGCCGGCTCGCCCGGCACGAGACAGGTCGTAGGGGTTGTTCGAGACGAGCACCA
>Ga0307409_100000601_pt1 | contig 15673 bp, 14 predicted proteins | sample 322Ometagenome_2_FD_203888 | JGI IMG/M metagenome (GOLD analysis project Ga0307409, IMG submission 203888) | Maize rhizosphere microbial communities from greenhouse at UC Davis, California, United States - 322HYB-O-2 | ecosystem: Host-associated > Plants > Roots > Rhizosphere > Soil | place... | reverse complement strand
GCCCGGCGCGCCGTTTCCGTGCGGCGGCCCAAGCTCCCCGGCGGGCGGCGGGCGAGGCCCTCCCGGGGCGCCGGGGTCTGCGTCGCGGCCTGGCGGCCCTGCGCGCCGCCGACTCCGCCTCGGCGTCGGCGACGCGCCCGCTGCGGGCCCGCCCCGACCGGACCAGCGCCCAACCGCCGAGCAGCATGAGCACGCCCCAGGCGAGAAAGCCGAGATCCCAGTAGAGCCACTGGTCGCGCGCGACCGTCTCGTTGACGTGGTGCAAGCCGAGCAGGTGATGGTCGACGATGCCCTCCACGACATTGAACGCGCCGAAGCCGATCAGCATCGTGCCGACGAGCAGGCGCGTCGACCACCACGCGTGGCGGCGATGCGCCGCGCGCCAGAGGACGACCAGCCCCGCCGCGACGAAGACGTACGTGGACGCGTGGAAGATGCCGTCGAACAGCGTGTTGATGCGCAGGTTGACGACGCTGTCGGCAGGGTAGCCGGCGCTCGTCAGCATGTGGTGCCACTGCAGGATCTGGTGGAGCACGATGCCGTCGAAGAACCCGCCCAGGCCGAGACCGAACAGCACCCCCGCGGCCAGCGGAAACGAGCCGGCGGCAGCGCCGCCGACGCGACGGTCGGTCGCGCCGGCCGGCGGGTCGAACGGCACGACGACGCCGGGCTTGCGGGGAGTGTTCGGCATTGGCTACGGTGCGCAACGGCGCTCGTCGGCAGCTGGCAACGACCGTTCCCGCCGCCGCCGCGGTGCGAAGGCGGCTCTCAGTGCACGGTGACGGCGATCCGCGAGGACCTCGCGCCTTCGGCCTTGGCGAGCTCGATGCGCAAGACGCCGTCGCGGTAGTGCGCGCTGCACTTGTCGGGCTGGACCTCCACCGGCAGCGCGATGCTGCGCCGGAAGGTGCCGTACGCGCACTGGCGCAGGTGCCAGCCGCCTTTCTTCTGCTCGCGATCGATGCGCTTCTCGCCGCGGATCGTGAGCGTCGCGCCCTCGAGCTCGATCGCGAAGTCGTCCTTGTGCATGCCCGGCGCCTCGAGACGGACGACGACGCGGCGATCGTCCTCGAAGACGTCGGCGGCCATGAAGCCCCAGCGCTGCAGCGAAGGCAGCGGCTCGCCCGGATCCTCGTCGGCGCTGCGCGCGTCGCTTCGCGACGGAACCGGCAGCCGGAAGCGGGTCAGCGCTTCGCCAGCGCGCGCGTGCAGGTCGCGCCATCCTTCGGACAAGGACTCGAAGGCATGCTCGGCGCCGTTTTTCAGTTGTTGCGTCAACTGGCTCATGATCTCTCCTTTCATCGTCCGTCGGCGGCGCGTGCGCCCGCTGGCGCCCGCGACGCCGCATCGCGCCTTCGACAGCCGGGAGTTCGCTTGGTTCCGCCGCCAGGAGGCGCCGGCGCCGCCGGCGTCAGTGGCCGCCCCAGACCTCCTCGGCGGTCTCGACGATCAGCCGCAGCTTGGCGCGCTGCGCCTCGACGGCGATGTCGTTGCCGTGCACGGTGCTCGAGAAGCCGCACTGCGGCGACAGGCAGAGCTGCTCGAGCGGGACGAACTTCGCCGCCTCGTCGATGCGGCGCTTGAGGTCGCCCTTCGACTCGAGCCGGCCGAGCTTGGTCGTCACCAGGCCGAGGACGACGGTCTTGCCCTTCGGCAGGAAGCGCAGCGGCTTGAAGTCGCCGGAGCGGGCGTCGTCGTACTCGAGGAAGTAGCCGTCGACGGCCATCTCGGACAGGAGCGCCTCGGCGACCGGCTCGTAGCCGCCCTGCGCCGCCCACGTGCTCTTGAAGTTGCCGCGGCACAGGTGCACCGCGACCGTCATGCCTTCCGGCTTCTGGGCGACGACCCGGTTGATGAACGACGCGTAGCGATGCGGCAGCTCGTCCGGATCGTCGCCGCGCGAACGCGCCGCCTCGCGCATCTTGTCGTCGCAGAGATAGGCGAGGTTGGTGTCGTCCATCTGCACGTAGGTGCAGCCGGCGTCGGCGAGCGAGCGCAGCTCCTCGCCGTAGGCGTCGGCGACGTCCTGGTAGAACGGCTCGAGGTCGGGATAGTGCTCGCGGCTGATGCCGGCGCGGCCGCCGCGGAAGTGCAGCATCGTCGGCGACGGAATCGACACCTTCGGCGTGCGGCCGGCACTGACGCGCGACTTGAGGTACTCGAAGTCGGCGCGCTGGATGTCCTTGACGTGGCGCACCTTGTCGATCACCCGCATCACCGGCGGCGCGAGCTCTTCGGTGCCGTCGGGCTTCCTGATCGTCACCGGGATATCGGTCTTCACGCCGCCGAGCTGCTCGAGGAAGTCGATGTGGAAGTAGGTGCGGCGGAACTCGCCGTCGGTGACGCTCTTGAGGCCGACGTCCTCCTGGAACTTGACGATCTCGGCGATGGCGTCGTCCTCGACCGCGCGCAGCTGCGCGGCCGTGATCTCGCCGCGCGCCTTTCGATCGCGCGCCTCGAGGAGGCGCTTCGGGCGCAGGAAACTGCCGACGTGGTCGGCGCGGAACGGCGGGCGGGTTCGGGTCGTCATGGGGTTGCTCGTGCCGGCAGCGGAGGGTGAGAGCGGATGGCGGTCATCATAGGGAGCTGGCGCTCCCGTTGGCGAATGCCCGCATTTGCAGCGACTCGGCAGCTGCGGAGAATCGGCGCCATTCACCGCCCGACGAGAAGGACCTCTCCATGCATCGCCGCCTCGCACTCCGCACCGCCGCCGCGGCGCTCTTCGCCGCCACCGCATGGACCGGTGCGGCGCACGCGCAAGGCAGCGGACCGTTCAAGATCGGCTTCATCCTGCCGATGACGGGCCAGTCGGCGTCGACCGGCAAGCAGATCGAGGGCGCGATCAAGCTCTGGATGGCGCAGAACGGGTCGACCGTCGCCGGCCGCAAGGTCGAGCTGATCGTCAAGGACGACGCCGGCGTCGCCGACACGACGCGGCGGATCGCGCAGGAGCTGGTCGTCAACGACAAGGTCGACGTCCTCGCCGGCTTCGGCCTGACCCCGCTCGCGCTCGCGACCGCGCCGATCGCGACGCAGAGCAAGACGCCGATGGTCGTCACCGCGGCGGCGACGTCGATCATCACGGCGCAGTCGCCGTACATCGTGCGGACCAGCTTCACGCTGCCGCAGGCGACGGTGCCGATCGCCGACTGGGCGGCCAAGAACGGGATCAAGAAGGTCGTCACGTTCGTCGCCGACTACGGCCCGGGGCTCGACGCCGAGAAGTTCTTCAAGAGCCAGTTCCAGCTGAACGGCGGCCAGATCATTGGCGAGATCCGCTCGCCGCTGCGCAGCCCCGACTTCGCGCCGTTCCTGCAGAAGGTCGCCGACTTGAAGCCCGACGCGGTGTTCGTCTTCCTGCCGTCGGGCCAGGGCGCGGCGTTCATGAAGCAGTTCGGCGAGCGCGGCCTCGACAAGTCGGGCATCAAGCTGATCGCGACCGGCGACGTCACCGACGACGACCAGCTCAACGAGATGGGCGACGTCGCGCTCGGCGTCGTCAACTCGCACCATTACTCGGCGGCGCACCCATCGCCGACCAACAAGAAGTTCGTCCAGGCGTTCGAGGCGCAGAACAAATTCCGCCCCAACTTCATGGCCGTCGCCGGCTACGACGGCATGCGCGTGATCTACCACGCGCTCGCCGCGACCAAGGGTGCGGGCGGCGGCGACGCGCTGCTCGCGGCGATGAAGGGCCAGGTGTTCGAGAGCCCGCGCGGGCCGGTCCTGATCGACGCACAGACGCGCGACATCGTCCAGGACATCTACATCCGCAAGGTCGAGCGGCAGAACGGTCAGCTCTACAACGTCGAGTTCGACGTGCAGAAGGCGGTCAAGGACCCGGCAAAGGTGAAATAGCCGGCGCGGCGGGCGGCGCGCGTCAGCGCTCCGCCGTGACGATGTGCGCCTGGATCTTGCCGTCGACGGCGCCGCCGCCGAAGCGCTTCGCGACGGCGTCGCCGGCGAAGTCGATCGCCTCCGCGAGCCGGGCCGCATCGCGCGCGACGATCTCGCTGCGCAGCGGCGTTCCTTCGCAGTAGGCGAGCGCCGGGATGCGCGGCGACGCCGCCTTGCTGCGCGCCGCGACGGTCTCGATCCGCGCCGGCGCTGCGAAGCCGCCGTTGCCGAGATCGCGCTCGATCGCGGCGCGGTCGTGGTAGCCGTGCGGCGTCCGTGCCAGGAAACGCGGCGGGTCGTCGGGAAAGAGGACGGCCAGCGCGGCGGTCACGACGTCGGCGAACTCGTTGTCCTCGATCCGGTCCCAGGCGTTGAAGAGGAACGCGCCGCCGGGCCGCAGGACGCGCCGCGTCTCGGCGAACGCTTTCGCCTTGTCGGGAAAGAACATCACGCCGAACTGGCAGACGACGACATCGAACGAGGCGTCGTCGAACGGCAGCGCCATCGCGTCGGCCTGGCGCCATGCCACCGGCCCGTGCGTGCCGACGGCGGCGGCGGTGTCGAGCATGGCCTGGTTCAGATCGGTGGCGACGAGCGTCGTCGCCGGCGGCAGCATGGCGCTCATCGCCCGCGTCACGACGCCGGTGCCGGCGGCGATCTCGAGGATGCGCGCCGGCGCGCGCGAGGCGACGCGCCGCGCCAGATCGCCGGCGTACGGCGCGAAGATCAGGGGGACGAGGACTTCGTCGTAGAACTTCGGAATCGAGCCCGCGAAGACCTTGTCGAGGGCGGAACTGCTCACGGCGGCCCTGCCGCGCCGGCGCGCGCTCAGGAGTTGGCGGCCGACTGGAAGTAGCGCGCCTCGAGCGTTCTGGCGCTCAGCAGGCGCAGCGTCACCAGCACGCGCTCCCAGCGCGTCAAGGGCTGGATCGTTCCGCTCGGCAGCACGAGCACCGGGCCGAGGATCGGCTCCTCCTCGATGCGCGACTCCTGGTAGGTTCGCTCAAGCCTCACTTGTTTCATCGGTCGTCCCCTGCGCTGCTCTCCCGCGCGCGCGTGACGCAATGTAACCGGGTGTGTCGAGAAGCGGAACGCCGTTGGTCGGCTGGCGCCCGTCCTACAGCGACGGGGAGCTGCCGTCGCGGCCGGGTTCTCCCGGCTGCATGGCCACGACGCGCCGTCCACACTCGTCGCATGCACGCGTCGCACCTCGTCCCGGAGACATGAGCGCGCTGCGCCTCGAACGCGTCAGCAGGCACTGGGGAACGACGAAAGCAGTCGACGAGGCGAGCTTCGCGACGCGCTCGGGCGGGCTCGTCGTGCTGCTCGGCCCCTCGGGGTGCGGCAAGTCGACGACGCTGCGCATGATCGCCGGCCTCGACGCGCCGTCCGCCGGCCGCATCCTGCTCGACGACCGCGACGTCACGGCGGTCGCGCCTGCCGAACGCCGCATTTCGATGGTGTTCCAGTCGTATGCGCTGTTTCCGCACCTGAGCGTCGCCGAGAACATCCTGTTCGGCGTCAAGGTGCGGCGCGAGCCCGCGGCGGAGCACGCGCGCCGGCTCCAGCGGGTCGCGACGCTGCTCGGCCTGACCGGACTGCTCGACCGCAAGCCCTCGCAGCTCTCGGGCGGGCAGCAGCAGCGCGTCGCGCTCGGCCGGGCGATCATCGCCGAGACGAAGGTGTGCCTGATGGACGAGCCGCTGTCGAACCTCGACGCGCAGCTGCGCCAGGAGATGCGGCGCGAGATCCGCGCTCTGCAGCAGCAGCTCGGCATGACGATGGTCTACGTCACGCACGACCAGACCGAGGCGATGAGCATGGCCGACCAGGTCGTCCTCATGCACGCCGGCCGGATCGAGCAGGATGCGGCGCCGGCCGCGATGTACGCGAGGCCGGCATCGGTGTTCGCGGCGCGCTTCATCGGCGCGCCGCCGATGAACATCCTCGCGGCACCCGGACGGCCCGACCTCAAGCTCGGCATTCGGCCCGAGCACGTGCGCATCGTCGATCGCGGCGGCGTCGAGGCGATCGTGCAGAGCGCCGAATACCTCGGCGCCGACACCGTCATCACCTGCTCGACGTCCGCAGGCGGCGTCCTCGCCGACACGCTCGCCGCGAAGCTGCCCGGGCAGCACGCCCTCGCCGAAGGAACGCGCGTCCGTCTCGCCTGGGCGGCCGAGAACAGCCATCACTTCGACCACGCGACCGGCAAGCGTCGCGACGACATCGTTCCGGTTCCCGTCTGAGACCCCGCTTCGAGGAGACAAGCATGCACAAGACCCTGGCGATCGCATCGGTGGCGCTCGCGTTCGGCACCGCGCAGCCGGCCGCCGCGCAGAAGACGACCGAGATCAACTTCTACTACCCGGTCGCGGTCGGCGGGCCGGTGACCAAGACGATCGACCAGATGGCCGCCGACTTCTCGAAGGAGAACCCGGACATCAAGGTGAACCCGATCTACTCCGGGACCTACCAGGAAAGCATCGTCAAGGTGCTGACGGCGACCAAGAGCGGCAAGCCGCCGCAGCTCGCGGTGCTGCTCTCGACGGACATGTTCTCGCTCATCGACGAGGACGCGATCGTCCCGATCGACGATCTCGCGAAGAGCGCCGACGACCGGAAGTGGCTCGACGGCTTCTACAAGGCCTTCATGATGAACAGCCGCACCGGCGGCAAGACCTGGGGCGTTCCGTTCCAGCGCTCGACGATCGTCCTCTACTGGAACAAGGACGCGTTCAAGGAGGCCGGCCTCGACCCCGAGAAGGGCCCGGCGACCTGGGACCAGATGGTCGAATACGCGAGGAAGCTGACCAAGACGGACGCCAGCGGCAACGTCGCGCAGTGGGGCCTGAAGATCCCGTCGTCGGGATTCCCGTACTGGCTGTTCCAGGGCCTGACGACGCCGAACGACGCGCTCCTCATGAACGAGGCGGGAACCGAGACTTACTTCGACAAGCCGGCCGTCGTCGAGGCGCTGCAGTACTGGGTCGATCTCTCGGCCAAGCACAAGGTCATGCCGTCGGGCGTGATCGAGTGGGGCACGACGCCGAAGGACTTCTTCGAGAAGAAGGCGGCGATGATCTGGACGACGACCGGCAATCTCACCAACATCCGCGCCAACGCGACGTTCCCGTTCGGGGTCGCGATGCTGCCGGCGAAGAAGCACCCGGGCAGCCCGACCGGCGGCGGCAACTTCTACATCTTCGCCAAGACAACGCCGGCCGAGCAGCAGGCGGCGCTGCGCTTCGTCAAGTGGGCGACGGCGCCGCAGCGCGCCGCGCAGTGGAGCATCGCCACCGGCTACGTCGCCGTGACGCCGGCGGCGTGGGAGACGCCCGAGATGAAGAAGTACGCGCAGGACGTGCCGCAGGCGACGGTCGCGCGCGACCAGCTCCAGCATTCGGTCGCCGAGCTGTCGACGCACGACAACCAGCGCGTGACGACCGCTCTCAACAACGGCCTGCAGGCCGCGCTCACCGGCTCGAAGCCGCCCGCCGAGGCGCTGCGCGACGCGCAGCGGGAAGCGGCGCGGATCCTGAAGGATTACAAGTGACGGACGTCATCCTGAGCCGAAGGCGAAGGATCTCGTCGTCGAGACGTTGAGATCCTTCGCTGCGCTCAGGATGACGAGGGTCACGCCCTGGCTGCTGCTGTTGCCGGCGCTGGCGCTGCTCGCCGTCTTCACCCACTGGCCGGCGCTGGCGACGGTGTGGGACAGCTTCCTGTCGACGCCGAAGAAGGGCCGGCCGGCGCATTTCATCGGCGCCGGCAACTACCAGGGCATGGTCGAGGACGAGGTGTTCTGGCAGGCGCTGACGAACAACCTCGTCTATGCCGTCGGCACGATCCCGCTGTCGATCGCGCTGGCGATCGCGATGGCGCTCTGGGTCGACAGCCGCCTCGCCGGCCGCGCCTTCCTGCGCCTGGCGTACTTCACGCCGACGGTGCTGCCGATGATCGCCGTCGCCAACATCTGGCTCTTCTTCTACACGCCGCAGTACGGGCTGCTCGAGCAGATCACGCAGGCGTTCGGGCTGGCGAGCCACAACTGGCTCGGCGACAAGCGCACCGTGCTCGGAGCGCTCATCGTCGTTGCGGTCTGGAAGGAAGCCGGCTTCTTCATGATCTTCTACCTCGCCGCACTGCAGCAGATCCCGCCGCAGCTCGCCGAAGCGGCGGCGCTCGAGGGCGCCTCGCGCGCGCAGTACTTCCGCCGCGTCCTCTTCCCGCTGCTCATGCCGACGACGCTCTTCGTCCTCGTCAACGCCCTGATCAACTCGGTCCGCATGGTCGACCACCTGTTCGTGATGACGCGGGGCGGCCCGGACAACGCGAGCATGCTGCTGCTCTATCACATCTACCAGGTCGGCTTCAGCTTCTGGGACACCGGCTATGCGGCGGCGCTCACCGTCGTCGTCCTCGTGGCCCTCGCGGCGGTCGCGTTCGTCCAGTTGCGCGTTCTCGACCCGCGCACGCACTACCGATGAACGGTGCGCCCGGCGGGCGCACCGTCTTCCGCCCGGCAGCGGCGGCGCGCGCGGTCGAGACCGCCGGCGCCTGGCTGCTCGGGCTGCTCTGGGTCCTGCCGCTCGCCTATGCCGTCTGGACGGCGTTCCACCCGGCGGCGTATTCGACCCGCTTCGAGCTCGGCGCACCGCTCACCCTGCAGAACTTCGTCAACGCCTGGCACGCGGCGCCGTTCGCGCGCTACTTCCTGAACACGATGCTGCTGGTGACGATGGTGCTGGCGGCGCAGCTCGTCCTCGGCACGCTGGCTGCCTACGCCCTGGCCCGCTTCGAATTCCGCGGCCGCGACCTCGTGTTCGGCCTCGTCCTGCTGCAGCTGATGGTGATGCCCGACGTGCTGATCGTCGAGAACTACCGGACGATGAACGCGCTCGGCCTGCGCGACACGATCGTCGCGATCGGCCTGCCGTACTTCGCCTCCGCTTTCGGCATCTTCCTGCTGCGCCAGACGTTCAAGACGGTGCCCAAGGAGCTCGACGACGCCGCGCGCGTCGAGGGCGCGAGCGCGCTGCAGGTTCTGCTCAAGGTCTACGTGCCGCTCGCGCGACCCGTCTATCTCGCCTACGCGCTCGTCTCCGTCAGCTACCACTGGAACAACTTCCTCTGGCCCCTGATCGTCACCAACTCGGTCGAGACGCGGCCGCTGACGGTCGGCCTGCAGGTGTTCTCGTCGACCGACCAGGGCGTCGACTGGTCGATCATCACGGCGGCGACGCTGATGACGTCGGCGCCGCTGCTGGTCGGCTTCCTGCTCTTCCAGCGCCAGTTCGTCCAGTCGTTCATGCGCGCCGGCATCCGCTGAGAGCTGAAAGGAAAGGGCATGAAGCTCGTCACCTGGAACATCCAGTGGTGCCTCGGCTGCGACGGCCGCGTCGATCCGCAGCGGATCGTCGACGACGCCCGCGCGTTCGCCGACTTCGACGTCCTCTGCCTGCAGGAGGTCGCGGCGAACTTCGAGACGCTGAAGGGCAGCCGCGGCGAGGACCAGTTCGCGCTGCTGGCGGCGGCGCTGCCGGGATTCACCGCGGTCGCCGGCGTCGCCGTCGACCGCGCAGCGCCCGACGGCTCGCGTCGCCGCTTCGGCAACATGATCCTCAGCCGCCTGCCGGTGCGCTGGGTCTTGCGCCCGATGCTGCCTTGGCCGGCGGACCCCGCCGTGCGCAGCATGCCGCGCGTGCTGCTCGAGGCGCTCGTCGAGGCGCCGTTCGGGCCGCTGCGCGTGATGACGACGCATCTCGAGTACTACTCGGCGCTGCAGCGTGCAGCCCAGCTCGAGGCGCTGCGGCAGCGCCACGAGGAGGCGTGCGGCCACGCGCTCGCCGGCGGCGCCGGCGAGGCGTCGGACGGCCCGTTCGAGCGCCAGCCGCAGACCGTCTCGGCGATCCTCACCGGTGACTTCAACCTCCGACCCGACGACCCGTTGCACGCGCGCCTCGGCGAGGGCCATGCCGACACCCGGGTGCCGGCGCTCGACGACGTCTGGCAGCGGCTGCACCCCGGCGAGCCGCAGCCGCCGACGATCGGCGTTCACGACTGCCACCAATGGCCAGACCCGTTCGCGTGCGACTTCATCTTCGCGAGCGGCGATCTGCGCGATCGGCTGCGCGCGGTCGCGGTCGACCTGCGCACCGAAGCGAGCGACCATCAGCCGATGATGGTCGAGCTCGGCTGAGGCGCCGACGGCGCGCCGCATGCCGGCAGAGGCGATGCGCGGCGCAACGTCCGATCGCGACGGTGGCGGGCTGACGCGTGCGCAGCTCGTCCGCGGCGCGATCGCATTGCCGCTCGCCGGCGCGGCGCACCTGGCCTTTGCGGCAGCCAGTCCGAGGTCGAGGATGAACACACGACCGATCCCGTCGACCCGCGAGCCGTTGCCGGTGATCGGCTGCGGAACCTACGTCGGCTTCGACCAGTCGCCGGCGACGCCGGCATACGCGCTCCTGCCGGGTGTCGTCGACGCCCTCCTCGCCGCCGGCGGCAAGGTGCTCGACAGCTCGCCGATGTACGGCCGCGCCGAGGAAACGACCGGCGAGCTGCTCGCCGCCAACGGCCGGCGCGGCGAGGCGTTTCTCGCCACCAAGGTGTGGACGCGCGGCAGGAGCGACGGCATCCGCCAGATGGAGACGTCGATGCGCCTCCTGCGCAGCGACCGCATCGACCTGATGCAGGTCCACAACCTCGTCGACTGGCGGACCCATCTGCAGACCCTCCGGCACTGGAAGGACGAAGGCCGGCTCCGCTATCTCGGCATCACCCACTACACGTCGTCCGCGTACCCCGAGGTCGAGACGGTGCTGCGCGCCGAGCGTCTCGACTTCCTGCAGATCAACTACGCGCTCGACGACCGCACCGCCGAGCAGCGCCTGCTGCCCCTGGCCGCCGAGCGCGGCGTCGCCGTCATCGTCAACATGCCGTTCGGTGGCGGCGGCCTGCTGCGCGGTCTGCTGGCGAAGCCGTTGCCGGCGTGGGCCGCCGAGATCGGCTGCGCCAGCTGGGCGCAGCTGCTGCTGAAGTTCGTCCTCAGCCATCCCGCCGTGACCTGCGCGATCCCCGGCACGCGCCGCCGCGAGCACATGGAAGACAACGTCCGCGCCGGCTTCGGCAGCGTGCCGCCGCCGGCGTTCTGGCGCGACAAGGTCGACCGGATCCTGCGCTGACGCCGGCTCAGGACGCGGTCGCGGCGAGCGGCAGGCGGACGATGAACTCGCTGCCGAGATCCTTGCCCGCGCTGCTCGCCGCGACCGTGCCGCCGTGCGCCTTCACCAGCTCGTTGACGACGGCCAGGCCGATGCCGAGCCCCGACTCGTCGACCGGCAGGTTGGTGTCGAGCGTGAAGAGGTCGAAGATGTGCGGCAGCGCTTCCGGCGCGATGCCGACGCCGCGGTCGGCGACCGTGACCACGACCTGGTCGGCGCCGAGCGCCATCGCGAGCAGGATGTCGCCGCCCGGCGGCGATCGTCGCGAGGCGTTGTTGAGCAGGTTGCTGAACACTTGCGTCAGCCGCTGCGGATCGCCGTGCACGGTCGCCCGCGAGGAGCCGAGCTCGATGCGCAGGCGCTGTTCCTTCTTGTCGATCGCGTGGCGGCAAGCATCGATCGCCTCGCCCAGGATGCCGCCGAGCTCGAGATGGCTGCACTGCAGGCGAAACCTGCCGGCGCCGACGCGCGAGCCGTCGAGGAGATCGCCGATCAGGCGCGCCATGTGCGCGCTCTGGCGCTGGATGATCTCGTGCTGCGCGATGCGAATCGCCTCGTCGAGCCGCGGATGGCGCAGCGTCGTCGACGCCATGCTGATCGCCGACAGCGGATTGCGCAGGGCGTGGGCCGCCATCGCGACGAAGTTGATCTGGCGGTGGTGCGCCTCCTCGGCGTTGGCCTGCAGCTTTTGCGCTGTCTGCGCCGCGCTGACGAGCTGCTTGTTGGCTTCGAGCAGCTCGCGCAGCCGCGCCTCGTGCTCGGCGAGGGCGGAGTCCGGGCGCTTGCCGGCGAGCGGCGCTGCGTCGGCCGGCGAGCGCCGCTCGCGATGCGTGCCCTCCGCGATCTCGCTGCAGAACGCGTAGCCGCCGCGGCCCGCCTTCTTGGCGCGGTACATCGCCGCATCGGCGCACTCGATCAGCGTCGTCGGGTCATCGCCGTCCTCCGGATAGACGCTGATGCCCAGGCTCGCCGACACCGAGAGCCGGTGCGGCCCGACCAGCGTCGGCGCCTCGAGTGTCTCGATGATCTTCTGCGCGACCGCTGCGGCGTCGCTCGCCTTGGTCAGCTCGGCGAGCAGGACGACGAACTCGTCGCCGCCGTGGCGGCTGACCGAGTCGGACTCGCGCACCGACAATTCGAGCCGGCGCGTCGCCAGCTGAAGGACTTGGTCGCCGACCGCATGGCCGAGCGTGTCGTTGATCTGCTTGAAGCCGTCGAGGTCGACGAAGATGACGCCGACCCGGGTCGAGCGGCGGCCCGCCATCGCGATCGCGGTCTCGAGTCGGTCGAGCATCAGCGTGCGGGTCGGCGCGCCGGTCAGCTCGTCGTGCTGGGTCGAGCGGGCGAGCTCGTCGAGGCTGCTCACCGCATTCTGGGCGACGCTGTCGGCGTGCACCGCCGCCTGGACGAGCTCGGTGTTGACCTCGAGCACCTGCGCCGAGCGCAGGTTGCTGAGCTCCTGACGGACCTTGGCGAGCTCGCGGCGCAGGCTGGTGAGCTCGGCGCGCACCACGTCGGCCTGCGTGCTGAGCTGCTCGAGCGAGCGGCGCTCTGCAGCCGTCCGAGCGTCGTCGAGGCTGTCGTTCATCGCCGCCGACGCAGCGCCGGCCACGGCGAGCCTTCGCGAGCGTTCTCGTTCGATCGTTGCGCCGCCTGCATAAATTCGATCATGCCGCAGTTGCCGTTCCGCACGCTTCGCCGGCGATCATGCCGATGGGGGATGGGCCGAGAGAATTGGCACATACAGTGTCGGCTTTCGCCGCCGGCCCCGACCAGGAACGATGACCGCCTCAGCATCCGCTTGCTCTCCTCCCGATGCCCACGCCGGCACCGACGACGCCCCGCTCGACGTGCTGATCGTCGGCGCCGGCCTTTCGGGCATCGGCGCTGCCCACCACCTGCAGGAACGGTGCCCGGACAAGCGCTTTCGCATCGTCGAGGCGCGCTCGGCGATCGGCGGCACCTGGGACCTGTTCCGCTATCCGGGCGTGCGCTCCGATTCCGACATGTTCACGCTCGGCTACGGCTTTCGGCCCTGGACCGATCCCCAGGCGATCGCCGACGGCCCGTCGATCCTGCGCTACATCCGCGCCGCCGCCGAAGAGGCAGGGATCGTGCCGAAGATCAGCTTCGGGCACGTCGTTCGCCGCGCCGAGTGGTCGAGCGCCGATGCGTGCTGGACCGTCCACGGCGAGCGCAGCGGCGACGGCGCGCCGGTGCAGTGGCGGGCGCGCTTCCTGTTCGTCTGCAGCGGCTACTACCGCTACGCCGCGGGGCACCGGCCGGAGTTCGCCGGCGAGGCCGACTTCCGGGGCGCGCTCGTCAGCCCGCAGTTCTGGCCCGAAGGGCTCGACGTGACCGGCAAGAAGGTCGTCGTCATCGGCAGCGGCGCGACCGCGGTGACGCTCGTCCCGGCGCTGGCCGGCTCGGCGGCGCAGGTGACGATGCTGCAGCGCTCGCCGACCTACGTCGTCTCGCGGCCGTCGCGCGACCGGATCGCCGAAAAGCTCCTGCGCGCTCTGCCCGCCGGGCTCGCATATGCGATCGCCCGCTGGAAGAACGTGCTGGTCGGCACCTATTACTACCGGCTGGCGCGGCGCCATCCGGTCGAGGTCAAGGATCGACTCGTCGCGCTGGCCGCGGCGCAGGTCGGCCCCGATTGCGACGCGCACACCCATTTCTCGCCGCGCTACAACCCCTGGGACCAGCGCGTCTGCCTGGTGCCCGACGGCGATCTCTTCCGCGCGATCCGCGCCGGCCGCGCCGCGGTCGTCACCGACACCATCGATCGCTTCGTCGGCGACGGCATCCGCCTCGCCTCGGGGACGACGCTGCCGGCCGATGTCGTCGTCGTCGCCACCGGCCTCGAGCTCAACCTGCTCGGCGACATCGCGCTCGCGATCGACGGCGTGCCGTGCCGGCCGAGCGAGGCGATGGCGTACAAGGGGATGATGCTGAGCGACGTGCCGAATCTGGCGCTCTGCTTCGGCTACACGAATGCGTCGTGGACGCTGAAGGCCGACCTGACGTCGGCCTACGTCTGCCGGCTGCTGCGTCACATGGACCGCCGCGGCGCTGCCATCGTCGTGCCGCGTCGCGACCCGACGGTCGCGAGCGCGCCCTTCCTCGGCTTCACCTCGGGCTACGTGCAGCGCGCGCTCGACCGGCTGCCCAAGCAGGGGACGAGGAAGCCCTGGCGGGTGCACCAGAGCTATCTCGCCGACGTGCTGGCGATCCGCTACGCGCGCATCGACGACGGCGTCCTGCGCTTCGCCGCCGCCGGCCGGAGCGTTCCATGAACCTGCGCGGCCGCGTCGCGGTCGTGACCGGGGCCGGCGGCGGCATCGGCCGTGCCATCGCGCTCGCGCTGGCACGGCGCGGTGGCCATCTCACGCTGGTCGACATCGATGCCGCCGGTCTCGCCGACACGGCTCGCCAGGCCGAAGCGCTCGCCGTCCGCGCCGTCGCCCGCTGCATGGACGTGACCGACCGCGCCGCCGTCGCCGCGCTGCCGGCCGAGGTGCGTGCCGTCCACGGCCGCGTCGACCTGCTCGTCAACAACGCCGGCGTCGCCCTCGGCGGCAGCTTCGAGCAGGTCAGCGAGGCCGACTTCGACTGGCTGATGGCGATCAACTTCGACGCCGTCGTGCGCCTGACGCGCGCCTTCCTGCCGCTGCTGCAGACGAGCGACGACGCGCGCATCGTCAACGTCTCGAGCATCTTCGGGATCGTCTCGCCGGCCGGCCAGGCCGCGTACTCGGCGAGCAAGTTCGCGGTGCGCGGCTTCTCGAACGCGCTTCGCCACGAGCTCGAAGGGACGCGGGTCGGCGTCACCGTCGTCCATCCGGGCGGCGTCGCGACGGCGATCGCGCGGAGCGCGCGGGTGCCGGCGGGAGTCGCCGCCGAAGAGCTCGAGCGGCGACGCGCGGCCGCCGACCGGAAGCTGCGCATGCCGCCGGCGCGTGCCGGCGAGATCATCGTGCGCGAGGTCGAGCGGCGCCGCGCGCGCGTCCTCGTCGGCGGCGACGCGGTGTTCGTCGCCCTCCTCGAGCGGCTCGCGCCGGTCGGCTACTGGCGCGTCCTCAGGCGGCTGCTCGGCGACTGACGATCCGGCGACCGCTCAGCGCGAGCCGCCGCTCACGACCCAGTGCGGAGGCCACTCGCAGAACGACGATTGCTGTGCGCGCCCCGACGCCTGCGCGCTCTGCAGCATCGCCTCGACCGGTCCGCGCAGCCGCTCGCCGTAGAGCGCGACGACGTCGAGCGCGGCCTTGCACTGGCGCTCGAGGTTGGGCGCCAGCGCGAGCGTGACGAGCAGCGCGTTGCGGGCGTCGCGCTCGCGCCCGGACAGCGCGCTCGCGATCGCCAGCGTCGCCCAGTCCTCGATCCTTCCTTCCGGATGGCGCGATCCGCGCAAGGTCAGCGCGTGCAGCGCCAGCTGGCGCGCCGCCTCGGGCTGCGCCGGCCGCTGGCGGAGCAGCAGGAACGCGAGGTTGCCGGCGATCTCGGCGTCGAGCGGGTTGGCGCCGAACGCGCGCACCTGCAGCATG
>Ga0307409_100000599_pt1 | contig 15720 bp, 15 predicted proteins | sample 322Ometagenome_2_FD_203888 | JGI IMG/M metagenome (GOLD analysis project Ga0307409, IMG submission 203888) | Maize rhizosphere microbial communities from greenhouse at UC Davis, California, United States - 322HYB-O-2 | ecosystem: Host-associated > Plants > Roots > Rhizosphere > Soil | place... | reverse complement strand
CCGCTCTCGCATCTGAAGCCGGGGTCGCACGGTTGGCCGACGTTCCTCGTCCTCGCCTCGTGTGCCGCGATCGCGCAGCTCTTCGTCGTGCGGACGCCTCGGGACCAGTCGTACCACACGACGATCGTCTTCCTCATCCCGGCGGCCATGCTGCTCCCGCCGGAGCTCGTCGCCCTGATGGGCGTCGTCCAGCACATCCCCGAATGGCTGAAGGTGCGCTACCCCTGGTACATCCAGGGCTTCAACATCGCCAACTACACGCTGAACGGCTTGGCAGCGTGGGGGGCGGTGCAGGTCGTGGAGAGCTGGAACCTGAACCCAGACGTGACATTCGCGCTCGCCGGGCTCGCAGCTTCCGTCGTCTTCGTCACGCTGAACCACGTCCTTCTCGCGACCATGCTCCATTTCGCGCGCGGCCACACGCTGCGAGAGACCGGCCTCTTCTCCGCAGAGAGCCTTTCGACCGACTTCGTCCTCGCTGCGCTCGGCGTCGCCTTCGCGGCCATCTGGACCTGGAACCCATGGCTCCTTCCGACCGCCGTCGCCCCGCTCCTCCTGATCCACCGTTCGTTGAGCGTGCCGGCCCTGCAGGAGGAGGCACGCGTCGATCCGAAGACTGGCCTCTTCAACGCCCGCTACTTCGCCGGAGAGCTGCGTGAGGAGCTGGCCAGGGCAGGCCGCATGGACCGGCCGATGTCGATCATCATGGCCGACCTCGACCTCCTTAGGGACATCAACAACTCGTACGGCCATCTCGCCGGCGACGCCGTTCTCAAGGGCATCGCGGAGGTCTTCCGCAAGCAGTTGCGCCATTACGACGTTCCAGCCCGCTTCGGTGGGGAGGAGTTCGCCATTCTCTTGCCAGAAACTCCGCCGGAGCAGGCTCTCGAGATCGCGGAGCGCATCCGGCGGGCGGTTGCCGACCGGCGCTTCGAGGTGGAGACTTCGAGCGAGCCGATCCGCGCCACGATCTCCCTCGGCGTCGCGGGTTTCCCGAAGGACGGGACCGACCCGAACGAACTCATCCACCAAGCCGACCTCGCCGTCTACCGGGCAAAGCTCCAGGGCCGAAACCGGGTCCAGGGCGCGAGCTCCGAGCCACTGCTCCTTTCGCCGACGGAGCGCCCGGCCCGGCTTGCGGCCGTGCCCGAGGAAGGGGAGTACGCGTCGGTCGTCTCGCGTGCCATCCCCGAGCAGCGCACGAGCGAACGCCGCGAACAGCACCAGCCGCGCCCGCACACACCGGGCCGCCCGCATTTCCTCGCCCTCTCGCCGCCCGTAGCCGCGCTCGTCGCCCTCGTGTCGATCGCCGGGATCGGGGCCGGCATCGCCGGGGCCCTTCTCGGGACGAACGACGACCTCATCGGCCTGATCGCGATCATCATCCTCGTCGGCGGAGGGCAGGCGCTCTCCCTCGAGATGGAAGCGGGCTCGATCTCGGTCAGCGCTGTCGGCGCCCTCGCGGGAGCGGCTCTCTTCGGGCCACGGGCGGCCTTGCCGCTCGCCGTCGCCACCGTCGCGGTGGAGTGGAGCTCACGCCGCGACGCCTGGTACTACGTCTGCTTCAACATCGGCGCACTCAGCCTCGCCTCGCTCGCGGCGGCCGCCGTCTTCAGCATCGGCTCGAGCGACAGCCCCACGGGCGAGCTCGTCATTGCCGCATCCGGCCTCGTCGCCGGCGGCGCGTACTTCGTGGTCAACACGGGCCTTCTCTCGGGCGCGATGGCGCTCGAAGGGCACGACAAGTGGAGGGGCGTCTGGAACGAGCGCTTCTCGTGGCTCTTGCCGCACTACGTCGCCTTCGGCGCGGTCGGCGGGGCAATCGCACTCGCATACTCGGCCATCGGCCTGTACGGTCTCGCCGTCTTCGTCCTACCGCTCTTCCTCATGCGGAAGACGATGGCCGCCTACCTCGGGCACACCGAGAAGTCGACCAAGAAGCTCCGGAAGGCCGCAGAGACCATCCGGCAGCAGAACGTCTCACTCGAGCAGGCGAACAGGCTCCTCAAGGAGCGCTCGACGGCGGCGATGGAGAGCCTCTCGGCCACCGTCGACGCGCGGGATGCCTACACGGCCGGCCATTCGCGCCGCGTCCAACAGCTCGCCCTCGCCATCGGGCGGGAGCTGGGGCTATCGCAGGCCGAGCTCGACCTGCTCGGTCACGCAGCGCTCTTCCACGACATCGGCAAGCTCGCGATCCCGGACTCGATCCTCCTGAAGCCGGCGAGCCTCACCCCCGACGAGTGGGCTCTGATGCAGCGCCACGCGGACGAAGGGGCGCGCATCATCGACCGCCTCGGCTTCCTGCAGGACGCCGTTCCGGCGATTCGCCACCATCACGAGCGCTTCGACGGCGCCGGCTATCCCGACGGCATCGCCGGCGAGGAGATCCCCCTCGGCGCCCGCATCATCCATGTCGCCGACGCGCTCGACTCGATGCTCACCACCCGCATCTACCGCGCCGCGCGTCCCGCAGACGAGGCTCTCGAAGAGCTCCGGCGCGGGTCCGGCAGCCAGTTCTGCCCGCGCTGTGTCTCGGCGCTCGAGCGTCTGCTTCAGACCGAGGAGCCCGGCGAGACCCAGCCGCCCTCGAAGCTCATCGCCACCGCCTGAGCCTCTTGCAGGCCGTCTAGCCTGCTCTATCCTTTGCGACGGACCGCCATGGCCCGGTCGCAGCGTTACACGGACGAGATGCTCCTCGAAGAGCTCCGGGGCTCCGCGAAGCGCCTCGGGCGCTCGCCGACGATGCGCGAGTTCTCGCTCGACTCCCGGGCCAAGCCACATCCACAGACCATCGTGGGCCGCTTCGGCAGCTGGAACCAGGCGAAGAGGCGGGCCGGCCTCGTCGCGAGGCGGTTCGCGACGCGCGAGGAGCTGCTCCTCCAGCTCCGGGAGCTCAGCGCCGAGCTGGGGAGGACCCCGACGGGCGCCGACCTCGAGCGGAGGCGAAGCTCGATGCCGTCGAAGTCCCTCTACGGGAAGACGTTCGGTTCGTTCCGCTCAGCACTCCGCGCGGCCGGCTTCGACGTTCCCAGGACGAAGGAGCGCTCCGAGCGCGCGGTGCAGGAGGGCGTTCGCCTCGCGAAGAGGCTCGGCCGCCTGCCGACATTCGAGGAGTGGGCCCGGGAGCGATCCCGGAATTCGCGGCTCCCGAGCGAATGGCAGGTCTACCGGCTCTTCGGCGGGCGCAAAGGCGCCTGGGCGGCGTTCCTCCGGAAAGTGGAGCAGAGCGCTTCCTAGCGGGCAGCCGCGCGGGCCGCGGCGGGCGCAGCCAGCGACGCCAGGAGCGCGAGGCAGGAGCGGTGCTCCTCCGGCGCGCGAACCGCGGGGAGGGGTTTCTCGGTGAAGGCCAGGTCGGGCCGGAAGGACTCGGTCAAGGCGATCTGGCCGCCGTTCACGGTGAGAAGCGTGCCCTCGGTGACCTCGCGGCTGACGAGCGAAACCCCGGCGTAGCTCTCGACGAGCTCGAGCGCGGCCTTCGTGGACGCGAAGAAGAGCTCTTGGCGCCCCTCGCCGATCCAGAGCGGCCTGCCCATCCCGCGGGCGAGGTAGACGACCTCGGGCTCGCGCTCGTCCATCCAGGCGCTCGCCATCGAGCCGTACAGCTTGTCGAGGGCCTCCGCCGAGCTCCGCTCGAGCTCCATGAGCGCGAAGATCGCCTCGGAGTCGACCGTCATTCCCGGCTCCGCGCGCTCGAAGCCGTACTCCGCGAAGATCTCCTCGTCGTTGCGAATGATCCCGTTGTGGATCCCGACCATCGACCCGTGACGGATCGGATGGTTGTTGGCCTCGAGGCTGGGATGGCCCTTCGTGTAGTCGCGGACGTGCACGAGGGCGTGCCGGGCTTTGGACGGCACCCTGATCGAGTCGAGGAGGCGGCTCGCACCCGAGCGCTGCTTGTGGATCGAGAGCGCGACGTTTGGCCCGCGGTAGCAGTAGCCGGCGGCGTCGGATCCCCGTTCGGAGATCGCAGCCATGAGGATCTGGGTAGCGAGAGTGGGGTCGACCCGGCTCGAGTCGCTGAGGCTATATCCGGCGATCCCACACAAGACGAATGACCACTATAGCCATCGGCCCGGCCTGCTCCGAGCACCATCCCTCGTATCGGTTACACGCCTCAAGGCGCCATTGCTTCAGGCCGATAGACGGCTCGATGGGACAGCGTCCGATCTCCGAGTTGCCGCAGCCAGAGCCCGAGCCCGAGGCTCTCGATACCGACGAGCCGAAGCTCGAGCTCGTCGCGGACCCAGGTGCGCTCGACGCTCCGGTCGACGAAGACGAGCAGGAAGAGGCCCGTGAGAAGCTCGTTCCCGGGCCGACGCAGGATCCGCTCAAGCTCTACGTCCGCCAGATCGGCGACGGCCCGCTCCTGACCGCCCAGGAGGAGCGCGAGCTCGCGCGCCGCAAGGACGAGGGCGACGAGGAGGCCAAGAAGAAGCTCATCGAATCGAACCTGCGCCTCGTCATGTCCATCACGCGGAACTACGTGAACTCGGGCGTCCCGCTGCTCGACCTGATCCAGGAGGGCAACCTCGGCCTCATCAGGGCGGTGGAGAAGTTCGACTACAAGATGGGCTACAAGCTCTCCACGTACGCGACATGGTGGATCCGCCAGGCCGTCACGCGCGCGATCGCCGACCAGGGGCGGACGATCCGCCTGCCTGTCCACGTCGTCGACCAAGTGCGCCGCGTCATGCGCGCCCGCCGCGTCCTCACCCAGAAGCTGAACCGCGACCCGCTCCCACACGAGATCGCCAAGGAGAGCGGCTTCGAGGTCAAGCGCGTGAACGAGCTTCTCGACCTCGTCGAGGACCCGGTCAGCCTCGATACACCCGTCGGTGACGGCGACTCCATCTACGGCGACATGCTCGAGGACGTCAACGCCGAGCAGCCGGACATGGCCCTCGCCGAGCTTCTGCGCGGGATCGAGCTCCAGATCGCCCTGGAGAAGCTCTCCGACCGCATGCGACATGTGCTCGAGCTCCGCTTCGGCCTCGCGGGCGCGACGCCGAAGACCCTCGAGGAAGTCGGCACCGAGCTCGGAGTCACGCGCGAGCGCGTCCGCCAGCTCGAGTCCCGCGCGCTCCGCGAGCTCCAGGCCGCGGCGCCGGACCTTCGCTTCTACCTGCGCGCCGAGTAAGTGCGGCGGCGGGTAGCGTCCCGGGCATGTTCTGGGACGTCCACTCCCACGTGGTCCCGTCCGGTGACGACGGTGCACAGAGCCTCGAGGAGGGGATCGCCCTCTGCCGGACGGCGAGCGAGAGCGGCACGAGCGTCCTCTTCGCCACGCCGCACGTCTGGCCGAGCCTGACGCTCACCGCGGACCGGGAGGAACGGGTGCGCGAGGCTCACGCCGGGCTCGCCGAGGAGGCATCGTCGTTCGGCCTCGACCTCCGGCTCGGCTTCGAGCTCACCCCAGCTCCCGCGCTCCTCGACGACGATCTGGGCCGCTATCGGCTCGGCGACCTCCCGTCCGTCCTCATGGAACTCCCGTTCCACGGCTCTCTCCGGCTTGCTGAGGCCCTCGGAGAGCGAATCCAGGGTTCGGGATTGGTGCCCGTCATCGCGCATCCTGAGCGCTCTGAGGCCGTCGTCGCCGATCCGGGCCTCGCGGCGGGCCTGCGGGAGCGCGGCTGGCTCCTGCAGATGAACGCGACCAGCGTCCTCGGCTACCACGGAGCGGCCATCGAGCTGACGGCCTGGCGACTCCTCGGGGAGGGCCTCGTCGACCTCTTCGGCTCGGACGGGCATCGAACGGCACGGCCGGCGACGCTCGACGACGCGTACCGGCTCGTGAACACGCGGATGGGGGAGGGGGCCCGGAGGCTCTTCGACGGGAGCGCGCTCGCCGGGCTAGCGGCTGGCGACGGCGTCAATCTCGCGCAGGGACGCTAGCCGCGAGAGTGACTCGATCTCGATCTGCCGCACGCGCTCGCGCGTGATCCCGAGCCGGCGGCCGATGTGCTCCAGAGTGTGCGGCTCCTCGCCGCCGAGCCCGTAGCGAAGCTCGAGAACGCGGCGGTCGCGCTCGGGCAGCGAGTCGAGAGCGCGGTCGAGGGCTTCCTTCTGCAGGCGCCGCTCGGTCTCTTCCTCCGGAAGCGGATCCTCGCCGGCGACGAGGTCGCCGAAGACCGCGTCCTCCTGCTCGCCGATCGGCTGGTCGAGGCTCGTCGAGGCGCGTGCCGCGGCCCGGACCTCGATCGCCTGCTGCAGCGGTAGGCCCGCCTCGTGCGCGATCTCCTCGAGCGTCGGCTCGCGGGCGAGCTGCGTCCAGAGGTGCCGCTCGGCGCGGTGCATCTTCTGCATGCGCTCCACGACGTGGACGGGGACACGGATCGTCCGCGCCTTGTCGGCGATCGCCCGGGCGACGGCCTGGCGGATCCACCAGGTCGCGTAGGTAGAGAACTTGAGGCCGCGCTGCCACTCGAACTTCTCGACGGCGCGGATGAGGCCGAACATGCCTTCCTGGATGAGGTCGAGGAAGGGGAGGCCCTGGTTGCGGTAGTTCTTCGCGATCGAGACGACCAGGCGCAGGTTGCTCTCGATCATCCGCCGCTTCGCCTCCATGTCACCGCGCTCGATGCGCTTGGAGAGCTCCACCTCGTCAGCCGCGGTCAGAAGCGGATGGCGCCCGATCTCGCGGAGGAAGAGCTGGAGGGCATCGGTCGTCGTCTCCAGGACCTCGGAGGCCCTGGGCGGCGCCGTTGGCTCTCGCGGAGGTTCCTTGACGACCTCGACGAGCTCGATGTTGCGCTCCTCGAGCTCGCGATGGACCAGCTCGACGTCCGACGCGTCTAGCTCGAGGGTGTCGAGCACCTCCGAGATATCGGTCGACTCAAGGAAGCCGGCAGCTTCGCCGCGCTCCAGGAGGTGCTGGACCTCCTCGTTGTGAAGAGCGTTGGTTTCGTCGGCCATTCAGTCGAATGCGCCCGGATTTCGACCTGTCCAGTCGCATCCGGACGCGCTGCCGCCTAACCCTACCAACCTCGATTCGAAAGTAAACATCCGGCGAAGGTACCGCCCGGTGGTAATTCGCAAAATCCGCCCCTATTGTGCGACTGAAGCTCGCCTTTTGCGGCGAATCGAGGGGAGCCGGGATGACTTTCGCAGATGAAAGCGCAACCTGGACGAGCGCGGCCGCGCTCGGCTTGGCCCCGCTATTCCTCGCGCTCGGGATCTTCCTCTTCTGGCGCTGGCGGCGCGCCGCCGCTCGCGAGATCGCCGCGGTTCAGGAATCGACGGCGCGGACCGAGCGCCTGGCCGGTGAGATCCGGGCCGCGCTCGCCGACGCGCAGGGGGAAGGCCGCCGTGTCGCGCTTCTCGGCGAGCTCGGGACAACGCTCGACCTCGACGCTGCACTAGGGAGATCCCTCGAAGCCGTGAGCGAGCTCACGGGCGCCGACGCGGCCATGATCGTCCTTCGCCAGGAGGAGGGCGACCCCATCACCGCCGCCGTCGCGCTTTCCGAGGAGGAGTCCTCGCGCGAGCTCATCGGCCTCCTGCCGGACGGAGGCAGGGCCAGAGCGGTGCGCCTGAACTACCTCTACACGCCCGAGGAGGCGGCCAACGACGAGTTCCGCCTGAGCGGCGGGCTGGCCGTTCCTCTCCTCTGCGAGAGCGAGGAGAGAATCGGCACCCTGGCGATCTTCTGGCGCCGTGCCGAACGGACGTTCTCCGACTCCGAGCTGGAGCACTTCGAGGAGCTCTCCCAGGTCTTCGGCCCGGCGCTCGAGAACGCGCGTCTCTTCTCGGAGGCGCGCCGGCTCGCGGACACCGATCACCTCACGGGCCTCCACAACGCGCGCTATTTCGAAGAGCGCCTGCGCCGGGAGATCGCCCGGGCGCGGCGCTACGACCGGCGCCTCGGCCTCCTCGTCTTCGACCTGGAACAGGGGGGAGGGTCCGACCTCGTCGCCGCCGGCGAGCGGATCCGCACAGCCGTGCGCGCAACCGACATCGCGAGCCATCGAGGCGAAGGGCGCTTCGCGATCATCCTGCCCGAGGCCGCAGAGGCGGATGCCGAGCGCCTGCACCGCCGCGTCCAGTTCGCGCTCGGCGGCCGGGTCGATTCCAGCGCCGACGGCGTGCATATCCACGCAGGGCTCGTGGAGCTCCGGGCCGAGGACGGCGCGACCGTCTTCCGGGAGCGAGCCGAGGCCGCCCTCGAGCGGGCGAAGCAGGCGGCCGCCGACCGTCTATCGGCCGCGCAGTAGCTCGACGGCCGCTTCGCGGGTGGGCACGCGGAGCTTCTTCAGAATCGACGAAACGTGCGTGCGCACCGTCACCTCGGCGATGAACAGCCTCGAGGCGATCTCGGCGGTCGAGAGCCCTTCGGCCAAAAGCTCGAGGATCTCCCATTCGCGCTGGCGGAGCTGCACGCCAGGCCGCTCGGCGAGTAGCACCTTCCTTCGCCGACCGCGCTCCCGGAATTCCTCGATCAGCTTGGTGACGAGGGCGCGGGGGAGAGGCGCCTCCCCGGCGAGCACACCGCGGAGGTCGGCGGGGAGCTGCCGGCGGTCGATGTCCTTGAGGAGATAGCCCGCGGCGCCGGCGCGCAGCGCGTCGAAGAGGTCGGCGTCGTCGCGGGAGACGGTGAGCATGACGATCGCGGTCTCCGGCAGCCGCTCCGAGATGGCCCCGGCCGCAGCGATCCCGCCGCCCGGCATGTTGATGTCCAGGAGGCAGACGGCCGGCCGCTCCTCGAGCGCGAGCTCGACTGCGGCATCCGCACTCGCTGCCTCGCCGCAGACCTGGAAGCCGTCCCGCTCGAGCACCGCTCGGATCCCCGCCCGCGTCGGCGCGTGGTCGTCGGCGATGACGATGCGGATCCGCTCGCTCATGGCAGGCGCACCTCGATGCGGGTGCCCTCGCCGGCCCCGGAGAAGAGCTTGAAGCGGCCGCCGAGCGCCTCGGTGCGCTCGCGCATGCTGACGAGGCCGAAGCCGCCCACGCGCGTGCGCCGAGGGTTGAAGCCGGAGCCGTCGTCCACGATTCGGAGGAGGGTGCCGTTCCCATTCGAGAGCTCGACGGAGACGTTCTCGGCGCCCCCGTGGCGGCCTGCGTTCGTGATCGCCTCGCGGACGATGCGGATGAGCGCCTCGCGCTCGTCCGGTGAGACCCGGGCACCCCTGCCGACGTCGATCCGAAGCTGGACGCCCACCCGCCCGGCCACTTCCTCGGCGGCCTGAACCAGAGCGACCTCGAGCGGCTCGTCCACAGGCCTGGTGAGTGCGGCGATCGCGCGTCTGGACTCGTCGAGTGCGCGCTCGGCCGCAGCGGCAAGAGTCCCGCTCGACTCGGCCACGATGTACGCGAGCTCCTGGGCGACGCCGTCGTGCAACTCCCGCGCGATGCGGCGCCGCTCCTCGAGGACGGCCATGGACGCGAGCCGGCGCCAGTAGCTTCCGATCTCCCGGGCCGCGCCGGCCAGCAGGAGGAGACAGAAGCCCAGTCGGAGGAAGTCTCCTGTGAAGACCCAGTCGGAATAGAGCGACGGGAAGAGGAAGTAGTTGAAGCGCGCGAAGGCCGAAAGGGCGGCGCCGGCTGCGAACCAGCGCATGAGCTCGTCGTTGTCCCGCTCGCCGCGCTGGATGAAGCCGAGCGCCGCGGCGATGAAGAGGAGAACACCGACGATCTGCGTGCCGAGCAGGAAGTGGTGGCCGAGGAGGATCGGCCGGTGCGTCGCGTCCGGAGAAAGCGCAAGCGGGATCTCGGGGTCGATGCCGTCTGCGAAGACGCCGACGACGGACGCCGTTGCGATCAGGGCCCCTACGCAGCAGAGGGCGGCGATGACGGTGGCTCGGCGCGGGGAGGAGACGCGCGTGGAGGGCGCGAAGGCGGCCAGGGCGAGCGTCAGGGCACCGAGGACCGCCCCGCCGACTGAGGCCCACACGCTGAAGTTCCGAGCCCCTTCGGCCGGAACCGTGTGGGGGACCGCCGAGAAGACGAGGCTCGTGGAGGCGATCAGGGCGAGCGCGGAGGCGAGCATGAGGTCGTCGAGGCGCTTGCGCTCGCGAAAACGGCCGTAGACGAGGTACGCGACCAGGAAGGAGATGAGCGCCGTCGCCGTGTCGAGGGCGATGTGGAGCTGCGGGCTCGAGTACGCGAGTGAGAAGCCCGGGACGAGGCTCGTGGTCGCCGTCAGCGCGGCCGCGGCCCCCGCGAAGGCCAGAGTGAAGAGCCGGAAGCGCATTCCAAGGAGAAATCGGCACTCCGAGCCCTTCCGCTTAGCCGTTTACGAAGATCAACGCAAGAGCGACGCGGAAAGTCCGATACTGAGAGGGACGAGACGACGGAGCCGGGGCAGGCTCAACGGCACAGGGCGTGACCGAACTCCTCCTTACAGCCCCGGCTCCTTCGCTGTCTTTCGATTCACGATAACCGGCGTTTCCCTGGCGCGAGGGGTCGCGTAGCGGACGCGCCGAACCGCTCAGCCCCTGGGTGGGGCGGGTTGGGGCTACGGGCTGGTTCTTGGTGAAGCCGCCCTGCAGCAGCGGCACGAAGTCAAAGCTCCCTGCGCTCCTCGGGCGAAGCTCTGCCTGAGCTTCATGGGAAAGGAAGACGGAGTCGTTAGTGTCTGTCCCGTGTACCTCGAAGTCACGCTGCTGAACGGACAGAATTATTCGATACCGGTCGAAGAGGGTCACTCCATCGAAGAGGAGCTCGACTTGTTCCTAAGGCGACAGGGTCGATACGCGGCGGAATGGGTTCCGCTCAAGAAGGCCGGGAGAGAGCTCTTCGTACGCTACGAGCAGATCGCCCTGGTCAGCCCGATCGCCTAGCTGAGAACTCGCTTCTGGAGCATCGTAAGCCGCAGGACGCAGCCCTCGTCGCACGGTTGCTTTGCGCGCTCCTTAGCAGCGGTAGCCGTCCAAGAAAAGGAGGGGGCCGGCCTACCTTTCGCCGCAGGAAAGGCTTTCGCGCAGGATCCCCCTAGTCCGCGCGTCCCGGTCCGACCCCTTCGCGTTCATCCCGCTTCCCGGTCCTTTCGAAACGTCCGCTGCTTCTAGGCGTGAGCCGCGGGACATCCCTGTGGCGAAGGAGTGGTGGCAAAACGGGACCCAAGCTGGATTCACCCCCAAGCGTTTTTGTGAGATTCCCTTCGGGTAAGTCAAGGTCTCTTCAAATTCGTGAGGAGGATGCGGTGAAAGTATTAGGAACCCTCGTCGTTACGGGCATCGTTGCAGTCGGCACACTCGTGATGAGCGCGTCTGCGAGCGCGGCGGCTCATTGTCATGGCCTAGAAGCAACGATGACCGGCACCTCGGGGTCAGATACCATCGTGGGGACAGGCCATAGCGATGTCATCGTCGCGCGCGGCGGAGACGACGTTGTGCGAAGCGGGGGCGGGCGGGATGTCATCTGCGCAGGCCGTGGCGGTGACGAGGTTAGTGCGGGCGAACGTCATGACCGGGTCTATGGCGGAAGAGGCCTTGACGATCTTCGCGGAGGCGCTGGCGCAGATCGTCTCTTCGGCCAGCGAGGACGAGACCAGCTCTTCGGCGGGAGCGAGAATGACATCCTGAAGGGTGGACTCGGCGTCGACGAGGGATTCGGTGGAACCGGTACGGACACGTGCCTGTCGATCGAGTTCGCGCACGGCTGCTGAGCGTCGCTCTGCGTAGGGGGACGGCCAGTGAACTCCTTTCCTGGCCGTCCCCCTTTTTCTCGGGGGCAAAATAACCCCCCGAAGCACTCTTCGAACTGCGTCGCTATAGCGCGTGGGATCCGCCGGAACCACCTAAGAAGTCTTAGCGATGCGGATTTTTCCTCGCATCCCGAGGTTTTCCCGGATAGCTAGGCGACGGTCGCTACCCCATGACCTAAAAGGCCCTCTGTCGCCTTCGGGGAGAGAAATGGAGACTTGGGCGGTCCCCATCACCTAGTAGAAAAAGAGCTCTGCTCTCAGGCGCGGTCGCGCATCTCGGTGACACCCTCCTCCTGTGCGCAATGGGCGCAGCAGAAGATGCGCCCATTCGACTCCACGCCATGTCCGATAACTCGGCACCCGCAGTGCGCACATGTCGGCGCGAGGGCATGAATCGCGCACTCGAAGCTGTCGAAGATGTGAGTCGCGCCGGCAGCGCGCACCTCAAAGGTCTTGTCGTACTCGTTGCCACAGACTTCGCAAGCAGCCATGTTGGGTTCCCTTCGTCGCTCAAAGTGTTCGCTATCCAGTCGAGCCGTTCGCAAACTGAAATGGTGTGCGCTGCCTGTTAAGGATCGCCTCTGCATGCCGATAGAGGAGCGTGATGTACGAGGCACGAGAGCAGGCAACAGAAGCTCATGATCGGGCCGCAGCCCGCTATGAGCGACTCGCGTTTCAGTGGACGAGGAAGGGTGACATCCGCCGAGCAGCCTTGGCACATCGCCAGGCCCGGCTACACCTTCAGACAGCCTTGTTCGAGCTTGACCGCGTAGCACGTAGCCAGCGCGCCTGAACCCCTCCGCGGAGCTAGGTGGGCGGTCCGATGTCGACGGCTCTCGAAACAACGGCCGCCGCTCGCTTAAGAAGCTTTTACGCGCCGTGGTCGCTCGGCTGCTCGGGCGGAAGGCATAGAAGCCTTTTGGCCAAATAGTTCAGCTCAGCGACAGTTTTTTCGAGCTCTGAGTAGACGTTTTCGCCCGAGGTACCGCCGGGCTCAGCTCATCACCAGCACACTTGGACGCAGATCGTCGTTCCGCCGTCTGTCGTGTAGCAAACGGTGACGCACGTTTCCCCCTCGGCACCCAGGGGCGTCCTTCTCGATGGTCTTATCAAGAACCGACCCTCAAAAGCGTGCTCCGTGAGTGGGCCGTCCAGCTTCTCGGTTGCGTCCTGGAGAATCTGAGCAAGCATCGCCCGCCCGAACGTCTCGGGCGTGTGTACCGAAGCTGCGCCTTGACGCAAGGACTCCAGCTCGATCTGTCCACGCGCTGATTCCGCCATCCCTTGCCTCCTTGTTTTGGGCTCTGCTCTGACGTTGTCCGCTCAGCGAACCGCGGAAACGAGATGGCGGGCCACAGGCCGTGGATGGCAGGCAGGACGACTCACATCCCCAGGGGCACGGGTGGCGTCGAAGCGAGCGGCTCCCACTGACCCCCTCGCAATCAGCTTTCCCGCAGAGGGGGGACCGGCCCAAAACTGCCTGGTTTGCAGGGTTTTTTATTCGGGGATTTCCTCTGACTGCGCGTCCGCTCCCGCCCGCTTCGCACTGCCCGAGTAAGGGGGAAGACGCCGCGCCCCGAGCCCTAAGAGGCTCCTCCGCGCCGTCGTCGCTCGGCTGCTGGCCGACCTGGCAACCGCTACACTGAACTGACCGTCGCGGCAGTTCTTCTCTCGCGCCCAACACATTCCGACGTGCCGGGACGCCGGCGAGTTCGTCAGAGGCGCTTCTCCGGCGGAGCGAACGCTCCACCTATCGAGGAGCCAACATGGCCGCAGAAGACAGCACCGCTCGCAAGTCAGCCCACAACCAAGCGCTCATGCGCGATGTGAATGAACGCATCGAGGAGCTGGTCGGCGAAGCGTGGCAGCCGGAGTTTCTCTGTGAGTGCGCCAGCACCGAATGCATCGAGACTCTCGAGCTTTCGCTCGCTGAGTATGAATCGATCCGCAGGTCGCCGGTCCGCTTTCTGATCAAGCCCGGACACGACCTTTCCGAAGTCGAGCGCGTCGTAGAGGAAAACGAGCGCTACATCGTCGTTGAGAAGGTCGGAGAGGCAGCACGGGTAGCAGCCAAGCGCGATCCGCGCTCGCGCGCTTAGGGTTTCTGGACGCCGCACCTAATTACAGGACGAAGCCGCCCACTCCACGGCTACAGAGAGATGGCTTCGTCCCCTAGGAGGCGCTCCCACGGGAGGATCCGTGCTTGGGTGAACGCCGAACGGCCGAGTCTAAGCCAACGAAGGTTCTTGCCAAGCCCTGCTTTTAGTCCTCGTCCGGCGCCTTGCTGAGCTTCGCCTCGACCGCCTTCCTGAAGGCTTCCAGGATGCGCGCGCGATCTGGACGTGCTCTCGAACCGCGATAGTCACTTGGCGGGAAACAGTCCGCTCTGCGGCTTCGGCAAGCCGGCGAGGTTCGGCGGCGAGCTCGGGCTGACATAGGTGGTCAGACTCTCGATTCGCCTAGTGGGCGTTTCGCTCGAAGCGGGCACGGCCTGCTTATCGGCTAGAGCCTCGTCGGCGATGGGCGCCTTCTTCCTCAAAAAAGAGCTACTCTGATTCATGCGGCGCCGGGGTAAGCCGCAGACCCGTCGCCGTCAGATGTTCCGCTTCCACACCGGAGCATCTGCCTCTCCCGGTGGAGGTGGCGGTTGACCAGGGGCGTCCCTATCGTGCCGCCGCCTCCGCCTTTTCCCGATTGCAACGAGGAGAGGAGCCGGACGGGTAGCGCGCCGGAATAGGGGTGGCGCGGACCGTTCACCCCGGGACAGAGCTAGTCCGGCCCCGCTCTCTGGCAACGCTACTCCTACTGGCGTCCCTGCGCGAGGGATCTCTCGCCGGAAGCTTCTGTATGCGCTGCTTCACCTGGCGCTTGGTAAGCGAAGCCTTGCACTCAAAGATGTCCGTTCGCAGGCCGATTCACGATAACCGGCGTTATGTCAAGTCGCGACGATCGGCAAGCCGAGGTAGTCGGCCGCCTCCACGACGATCCCGTCCCCCAGCTCGAGCGGGTGGACGTCCTCCACTCCCAGAAGCTCGTCCGAGCGGTCGAAGAGCGTGACATTCGGCCAGAGCGCCTCGATGGTCGACCACCAGCGAAGCCCGGCGGCCTGCGGATGGCGCGCGTGGATCTCGCCGGCGCCGGCCTGGGTCATGGTACGGTCGTTCGTGGCGACCTGCGACGGGCGCAAACCCTCCCCCACGAGCACAGCCGGATCGTCGAGGTCGACGAGCTCGCCGCGCTCGTCGAAGACGATGGCCGCAAGCGCGAGCGGCAGGCCGCGCCGCACGAGGTCGGGCTTCTCGAGCGACGTGCCGGCCAGCCGCTGTAGCTGCTCTGCGACCGCCGAGACGGGTTCCACCGAGACGTACAGGCAGCCGTAGAGCTCCGGGTTGTCGTGGCGTCCGTTGCCCTGGAGCATCCGCGGGAACCAGAGCGGGCCGCCCCGTGCGCGTGGCGATGCGGCCTTGTCCCACGCAAGGCAGCGGAAGAGGATCACGCGTAGGAGTCCGCTTGCTCCTGACGGATTGCCGCGAGCAGCTCCTCTGGCCGCCCCTGGCGGATGACGTCGATCGGACGCCGGTTGCGCAAGAGCGGATTGAGGCCGAAGAGCCACTTCTCCGCCGTCTCGGGCTCGTAGAGGCGCAGGAGCGAGGACATGACGAGCTCGAGCAGATCGAGCCGCTCCGCGTTGTCCGAATCGATTCCCTGTCCGTGCCGCCAGCGGCTCACCTGAGCCGGGCTGACGCCGAGCGCGGCGGCGAGCTTTCGCTGCGAATGGAAGTCCTTGCTCAGGGCCTCCACCTTGAGGGCTGTGGCAACGGGCATGGCCGAAGCGTAGCGCAACAGAAAGTGTTGCGTCAACGGGTTCGTAGTTCTTGCGGCAAACACGCAGATTCAATTAGCGTGCCGGGGTTCATGCTTCTGGAGCCTGTTGACCCGAACGAAAGATTCCGTAGCCGGCGTCGACAATCCCGGAGGCGACGCGCGATACGAAGGACCGCCGCCCTTGCAGTCGTAGCGCTCGCTGCGGCCGGAACGACCCTCGGCGCGCGGTTCCTCACCGAGCGCGATGC
>Ga0307409_100000598_pt1 | contig 15736 bp, 19 predicted proteins | sample 322Ometagenome_2_FD_203888 | JGI IMG/M metagenome (GOLD analysis project Ga0307409, IMG submission 203888) | Maize rhizosphere microbial communities from greenhouse at UC Davis, California, United States - 322HYB-O-2 | ecosystem: Host-associated > Plants > Roots > Rhizosphere > Soil | place... | reverse complement strand
CAGATCTTACATCAGGAAATAGCACTCCAATAAGGAACTTTATAGCAGGAATACAGACAACTACAACCTCAGCAAGGATATTAGAGCTTTATGGACTTGAAGCAGTAGCAAGAAAAGCAGATAGTTCCTTTAGGAATAACGTTTGATAAAATGCCTACATACGCTAATGATCCGGTGAGGATTAACTTAACCAGGTCTGATATTTTAAACTTACGACATGATAAGTATGTAAAGAAAGGAATTTGTCTTAACTGGGAAATGGATCCCTATCAAAAAGATATATGGTTTTTACAGGCCTCAGGAGTCTCAAACCATCCTGCAGATCCTAGTCAAGAAATCCAAAAAGAGCATATAGATAAACAGTTAGAGCTATTGGGAAATCATATAGTCCAGGATAGAATAAGAGAGAGGTATATAGATAGCATAATGCCAAAGGATCCAACTATAAAGATAGAACAAAGGTTAGATATTAAAAAGTTTAGCAAGGAAAACAGATATGATTTATTATTAGATCAATTATCGGAAAAACATCTAGTCTTTAATGGATATCACTTTTACCCTATGGCCACATTAGAAGGCCACAAAGTAATAAAAAAGGAGTATAAATAATTTGTCTAGTCAGCAGCCACAAACGGAAAGCATTTACGGCCTATATTATACTGGCAATGGTGACAGAGATACATCTCTAGGAGGCCCAGGCACTACTAACAGAGTAGTATCTGGAGATATCAATAATTTCTTTCCTCCAGTGTCTGATGATTTAGCAATAGTAGGAGGTAAAGTTCACAGAGTTTTTATTTTAAAAAATGACTCTGAGGATAAAATATCTCTTAAAACTTCATTCATTACAGAGCTAATATCTACTAATATTAACCTAAAAGTAAAGATTGCAATATCCTCAACTGGAATAAACCAGGATCCTATAAGACTATTAACAGAGGATGAAGAGCCTCCAACTGAGTTATTTGTAGAGGCAACTGGAAAGCCATTAGTTTCCAATATTGGAGATCTTAGGCCTCAGGACTATATCGGCATATTAATACAAATGGAGATAAAGCCAGGAGCTGAAGCAACTAAAGGAGTTCAATCAATATTTTCAGCTATTGGAGAAAGTGAGCCAGTGCCTCAAGAGCCTAGCCCTGATCCTGGTCCTGGCCCTGGTCCGATACAATGCACTGATCCAACAGAATGTAAAGATCCAGTTACAGGATTATGTAGGTTAATAGGACCAGGAGAAATAAAAGATTCTGCAGGATTATGTAAGCCTGCTCCTGAGCCTCCTAGACCTCTCCCTATTTACAAATTCATTAGCTGGGGTGATAATGATACTACTAGCGATGCAGAGGACGTATTAGCTGCTATAATGCTACAGACTGGAATCAGTGCTTATCTATTTGCAGGAGATGGACCTTATGCCTCAACTGCTACAAACTGGATAAACATGATGAATACCTATTTTGATTCCATCAAAAAGGCACTTCTGTTATTAAGTCAAGGAAACCATGAGCATCCTGAAAGTGAAACCCAAACTACAGAGAACCAAATAGAGGCATGGATGCCAGGACTCAATAATGCAAATGAAAGCCTGGAGTGGTTACAATTCAGAAAGGTAGGAAATGCAGTTTGTATTATCATGAATAGCCAGGATGATGATATAGCAGTTATAGGAGGAGATCAATATAATTATGTTCAAGCCAGGCTAAATGAGGCTGTAGCAATGAGATCCAGAGGAGAAATTGATTGGATTATTATAGTAGTTCATAAATCCTGGTTTAACCTTTTGTCATCTAATCAGGCTTATGTTCTTGCAAGAGAGGCCTATGATGCAATGTTTTTTGCTGCTCAGGTTGATTTTGTATTTCATGGCCATAATCATAATGTCCATATCTGGAACCCTGGCAGGCCCATAATCGGAAATGTGTCTAATACTGCAATGACTCCAGTATTTACATTAACAGATGATGGAAAATATAACTTTCAGGCTTTGCATGGGCCTATCCACACCTGCAACGGAAATGGCGGACATGAGCATAATATTTTTGGACAGGCTCCAACTTCAAACGTTATATTCTCAAATGATACAACATATGGATACTCTTTATTGACTATACAAGGGAAACAAGCAGAACTTAAACATCTTGACACTAATAACAATGTATTATTCACAGCTCCATTAATTACTAGAGGTAATGATGTGCCTCCTAAACCTGACCCCGATCCAGATCCAGGACCAGGACCAAAGGATCCTCCTCCATGTGAGAGAGGACAGCATAGAGATACAAATGGAGTATGCGTTCCTAACAATTGCAGACCTGGAGATAAATGGGATCCTACAGCTAACGGAGGACTAGGAGCATGCGTTCCAGCAGATACTCCTATAGATTGCGGTCCTGGTAAAGTATATGATGATTTCCTACAGCAATGTGTCCTTAATGATAATCCTCAGACTCCAATTCGTAATTTTGGAGGCGTAGCAGTTGCTGATTTTGACTGTAATAGTCGAACCGATAGAACCTTTGAAATGATACAGGAGGACTTTGATAAAATTAATGCAGTTGGAGATCTAGGCTATTTATTTGCTGTAGGAGATCTGAGTTATGGATCTAATGAAAACTGCTGGCTCCAACGAGTAGATGCTCTAAAATTATTCTTTGGCCGAGATCATACTTTTCCCGCTATTGGTAATCATGATGATGTAGAAAGTGGGAGCCTTAGCAAGAGAAACGCAATTATTAACGGCTTTTCATGTTTTCCAGACACAAAAGGATATTATGCTGTTACATTAGGAGCTGCTAGAGTTATCTTTATGGACACGCAATCAAACTATGATGAGGGATCAGATCAATATGACTTTTTAGTAAATCAACTACAAACAGCCCAGCAGGACGGACAAGTAAAATGGATTATAGTATGTTACCATAAACCCTCATTAGTCTCAGATTCAGAATATGGTCCTCTAACAGACTTTAGAGATATTTATCATCCTCTCTTTGATCAGTATCATGTAAATGTAGTTATCAATGGCCACAATCATGTATATTATAGGAGTTTCCCAATACATTACAATCCAGATAGTCCATCAAACCCTATAGTAACATCTACAAAAACAGGAACTAATAATATTCCAGGACAAACCTATAGCGGAAAGGAGGGAACTATTTACGTGACTGTTGGAACTGGAGGAAGAACTAGAGACTCATTCCAGGGAGATCAAGAGGATTATATTGCTGCCAGATCTGAGGAATATGGAGTTATGCCTTTCTCATGCTGGGATAATGGTAATAATTTAGCCTTCTTTTTCCATACTCATAATGGAGATCAAGTAGATGAGTTCTACTTTTCTAAAAGTGTGACTTAGGTTTTTTTCTCAACTTCTATTTTCATGATAAGATCTCTATTTATCAAACGATATTCATCATCATCCATATCTCCATCTCTGGCTATAACTTTCAAGCCTGTTAATGGTTTAGGACCTTTCCAGAATAGTTTTACATAATCGTTTGAACCTCCTCCATCATACTGGAAAATAATAGAATCGCCTTTTTCCATTACATGAGTATTATCTGCCTTAGTATACTGCATAGTTAGCCTTTCATCATCATGTAGTTCATCATCATCTATAACTCCAAAAGCTGCAATCTCACCATATGGATCTACAGGATGATCTCCTCTATGGATAATTACACACCTGACACCGTTATAGGTTGAACCTCTAGGCTTGCCTCGCTCTGAGCCTTTTGTTGTTATTCTTTTAACTTTCCTTCCTAATAGTGGAGCTATAGTTTCGTTTATTGTCATTCCATACACAGTATAATAATCGGACTTGCTAGTATCTGCCATCTTTACATAATCATCTTTATCCAGCTCATTTAGTGAGTCATAAATTACCTCATAAGTTCCTGAGCCTCCTCCTGGATCTGGATCTGGATCTGGATTAGGGTCAGGCCCTCCTCCTCCTGGAGGCACTCCGTCACAATGGCAGTATACATCATTTAATATATCCTGTTTCATGGTCCAACTAGTTTTATATTCTGTAATAATTGGAGGTAAAGGACCAGGATCAGGGCCTGGATCAGGATCAGGGCCTGGTCCTGGATCTGGATCTGGATCTGGATCTGGATCAGGTCCTGGATCTGGATCGGGGTCAGGGTCAGGCCCTGGATCTGGATCTGGATCGGGATCTGGATCTGGATCAGGTCCAGGAGATCCATCCAGATTTCTCATAACAATAAAGCCTAACTTGCAATCTGTAGGAGTTCCTCCCTCATTATTTGATCTGAGCCAGAAATAGCTAGACATTGATCCGTATTTAGTGCCAGAGTTGAGATAGAGATTTTTGTTAACCATTGCACTAGTCGGATTAGTATCAAATGAAGTTCCTATAAAAGTCCAGGCTCCAGTTATTGAACCGTAGGCTCCTCCTCTGAGCCAACAAGATAATTCTACCTTGTTAGTTGCTACATCTCTGCAACTCCATAAGATTTCATATTCAGTGCCATTGACTAGAGGATGAGGCAAATCATGACTACCGAAATCTCTATGCGTTCCTCCATCATGACAAGTCTCATCTCCAAAATCAACTACGTCCTGCCTAAGAACACAGCCGTAACCTCCAAAAGCATTAGAACAACTGCCTCCCTCATTGTGTCTACTTCTTATCCTCAAACTCCAATTATCCAGGGTATTATTCCAGACAAATTTGAACTGCATGGATGCGTTATAGTTTGATACTAAAATGTATTGTCTAGCCCTGGCTCCTGACTGCAGGGCATAACCATCTCCTAAAATATGGAGTTCTCTATTATCTCCTGCAGAGATCATTATCCTATCATCATATTCATCTCTATCCTCGTGTCCTGTCATGGTCCTATCTACTCCGTTGGAGTAGGCATCAGATTTCCAAATTATGTTACCTGTTGGAATTGGAGCAGACATTTTAAAACTCCTTAAGTTGGATCAGGTAAGCATTGCCCTGATTTCTCATCGTAATGCGTTCCTGGTCTGCATGATATTACTTTAGGCCTAGCTCCTCCTTTATGTCCTCCAGTTCGGAAACTTATCTTAGGTTCTATCTCTCTCCAGCTAGCATATTTAAAAATTAACTTGTTAAAGCCTTGCCACTGGAATATAGCTCTAGGTCCGGCCCAGTCTATAGGAGAGTCATCAAATAATGCTCCACATTTTAGGCCTCCTCTGGCCCAGCCAGCTCCAGCAAAATCCATTTTTCTATTAACTAATTTCCAGTTATAACTCATATCCTCCGGCAAATCACTAGGACAGATATATGTCTCATTAATTACCTGTTTAGTTCCTGCAAATGTTTGATTATAAATACAGTGTTTTAAACCAAAATAGTTATCAATAAAGTTGGTAACAGTTTGATTCTTTTGTTCTTTCACAATCTTGTTATCATGATAAACCTCTCTAAATAAATCAATCAGGCCAGTTTTGATATAGGCATTGCATCCATAGGCTGCTCCCTGGCAGCAGTAACTATTTGGAGGATGAAATCCAGTCCTGCCTTTTATTGTAACAACTGGATTAACTCCAGCCAAATCTAGCAGACTTTTAGCCTTTATGAATATCGTTCCCTCAATATTTAACCAGTCTACAGGACTGGAAATATATCCCCGATCTGAAAAAGTAGCATGATCCGTTAAGCAATCTATAACCTGGCTCTTTCCTCCAGTCGTTAGGAAAGCTAAAAAAGCATCTGCATTATTATCTATTTCCCAGTAGTCAATATTAACTCCAGTAGGATCAGTTACTGCTACAAGTCTATCATAAAGATCAATTCTTGCTTTTATTCTACTAGCAAAAGCGTTATTCTGTAAATCTATAACTTTAGTAGGTAGACTAAACCATTGTTGATTACGCCTAGCATCAGGATAAATCTTTTGTATCTCAAAAGGATCCTGGTTAATAAGGCCAGTTATTGAACTCATCAGTTAGTAAAACAAAGATAAATCTTAATAATCATTATCAATCCATCACTTACTAGTATGATCACTATTGAAGAGCTAGAAAAGACTCATCAACAAGTTCCAATAATTGAAGTAAAAGCATCCAACTTTAGAGAGGGCCGAGGTCCAGAGTTTGTTATAGATGACTCTATGGAAACATTTTTTTCAATGCCAAACATAGGAGATAAATGTAACTGCCTCTTTGACGGAGCTAAATTTATCACTCATATAGCGATAGCATTTAGAAAAGGAAATGAAAGGCAATATGGTTTCAGGATTTCATCTAACGATTTCTTAAGTAATAAAACCTCAGAGGATTATGAGGTTTTTGATGTTATGGATTTCACTGGAAAGAATATGGAAATAATCAGCCAGGGATATCAGGCCGGTAATGCTCAGGCAGGTTCTTTTAGTGCTTATGGTATTAGGGCATATACTCCAAAAGAGGCCAAACAGCCAAAAGTAACCCAATTTAAAACAGAATTTGAGGCTAAAACTGACATAGAAGGTATATCATCAGAACCTATAAAGATACAGGCATCTAGTTCATTAGAATTTGATCCAGGAGCTGAGAAAGTTATAGATGGAAATGAAGGATCTGCTTTTGAATCTCAAGGCCGAGGCAGAGTTTTAAGGTTCACTTTCGAAGAACAATATAACATAACTGCTATGGAATTTGTCTCAAGACTGCCAGAGGCAAAACAGCAACTCATCAGAGTTAACAGCCAGGATTTACAATCTCTCAAACCTGATGAAACAGTAAGACATCAATTTGATCCTAATATCTCAGGTAATTATGTTGATATAATACTCAACGGAAATACTGTAGATGATAAAAATAATCTTACCTCGGTTAAGTTCTTTGGATTTCCATCCAAGAAACTAGATGAGATAAGAGAAAAAAAGAGACTTGAAGAGGAACAAAAAGCAGAAGAGTTAAAAAATAGTATATCTCAAGATGATTAATTAAATGTCATCAGTCACTAATGACCGTTTAATAGTAGCGGTCAAAAAAGAAGATGGAACTATCAGCAAAACTATAACTGATATACCATTAAAGGATCTTATTTCAGAACCTGAGCCAGGTAAACCTTTAGCTCAAGTGAAATATGAACCTCTAGAACCACAAAAAGGAGATATGGTTAGCCTTGACGGTTTAGGATCTAAACCAGGAAGGCCTACGGCCACAATTACCGATTATATTTGGAGTAGTCCAGATGTAACTATAACAATTTTACAGGCAGGAAAGGGTCAATTTGTTTTCCCTGATAAGAGTGAGGTTTCAATAACTCTTAAAGTTAGAGACTCGGATAATTTGGAGGCCTCAGCCACTGGAATTATTAAAGCCAAAACCGAGGAACCGAATAAACCTGAGGCAATAATTGAGCCAAGAAATCCAGAAGGTAAGAAAAACCAGGAGATTAACTTAGAGTCAAAATCAAAGAACTATACTAGGCTATTATGGTCTACATCTACAAAACTAGTAATAAAAGATGGAATCAAGGACCAGCCAAAAGTTACTATAATCTTACCTGCAACTATTGAATCAGGCCTTAATGTAGATCTCAAGGCCTCTAATGATAATAATGATGAGGATAATGATTCTATAGAAATAACTATGGTAGATGATGAACCACAGCCAGGGAATGAGGTTAAGATTCCTATAACCGGATCAGTTGCATCAGCTCAGGACTCGGGTAAAGAATCTACTAAAGCTCATGATGGAGATATGGAGAGCCGATGGAGTGCCGATGGAAAAGGAGCTTTTATAGAGCTAAACTTTGACAAGGTTTACAAACTAACCAAAGTAAAACTTACAGGGTTTCATTATGATAAGGCCTATATGTTCCAGATTGCAGGTAAAGACTTTACCAATTCAGCCAATAGAGCTCCTAATACCTTACAGGAATTTAACATAAGTGATCTCGCTCTTGAAAGCAACAAATTAAAAATAGTTGGTAATGGCAACAGTGGATCAACTTACAACTCTTATAGAGAAATAGAAGTTTATGGAATTGCTAAAGATGGACCTCAACCTGTAGAATGTCCTGATCCAAATCAATGTAAAGATGTAACTACTCAACAATGCAGAGCTATAGGAGCAAATGAAGAGAAAGGGCCAGATGGATATTGTAAATTAAAAGATATACCTCAACCAGGAACTGAGACTCTAGTTAATAGAGTAATTGCTTTTGCCGATAATGATACAACTACAGCAGCCAGGCAAGGATTACAACAAATGTTTAAGATTCCAGGAGTAACTCAATATTGTTTTGTTGGTGATGGACCTTATAGCTCAAGAGGAACGGCATGGGTTAACATGATGAAAGAGTTCTTTAATACAGAGGAACTAATGAATAAGTTACTAATCTATAGAGGAAATCATGATACATCTGAAAGCGAGTCCATACAGACACAAAAAGATATTAATGCCTGGTTTGGCAGATATACAACTCCAGACGGTCTTTGGCTCCATGCTAGACAAGTCGGAAATGTGTATTTCCTAGTAATGGATACACAAGATCCAGATGTTAATTTCAGAGATAGAACTCAGCATAAATTTGTGACTGAAAAGATAGCAGAGGCAAAACAACTATTTACAGACAAAAAAATTAACTGGATAGTAGCAGGCTCTCATAAGCCCTGGTTTACATTAAAAGGCTCTTCAAGCCACGATCCTTATGTTTCTGTAAGAAATCTCTATATGACGTTATTCAAGAACTTTGTAGATCAGAACTTACATGGCCATAATCATAATTTCCAATACTGGAAACCTATGATTCCTAACGAGTCAGACATAAACGGAGAGGGAACGGAACTATTTAGTTTATTGCCAGATGGTAAAACACTAGACTTTGATAAAGAAAGAGGCTGGCCAACTACAATAGTAGGCGGATCCGGGCATGAGTGGAATAAAATTAATGACGGTCCAGGTATTCCTCATGTATGGCATCATAGAGATGGAACTGTAGGAGGCTCTAATAAATTTGGCTTTTCACAAATAGACTTTTACTATAATCCAGAAACGAAAAAGCATAGGATGAATGTTAAAGATATTGATTATGAGGGAAAAGTATTGTTTGAATATAATGCTGTAAAATCAGGAGAGGGATCAATTCCTCAACCAACTGAGGCCAAAGCAGTCCTTTCAATGCCAGATCTAGCCAAACCACTGGATCAAAATGTTCCAGTAGATGCTAGAGGCTCAATTGGGGATACTGTTGAGATAAAGGAAACTACAAGCGAGGGAATTACTTTAAAGAATACAGGAGATCCATTACTAAAACAGTTTGATGTTCCAGATAAAAATAACTTTAGCATAGGTATGCAGGTAACAGCCAAAAAAGCCAACTCAATTAGACAAGTATCTAAACAAATCTCAATACAAAGCACTGGACCACAGCCAGGAGGAAAAGTTCTTTATGATAGCAACATTCATGGCAAATGGAATAATGGACAGAAAAGAGTTGTAGATGAAGGAGATGGCGATCAGGGTCCTAATGGTAAAGGACTCCATACAGCAGCATCAGGTGATCCTAGATTAACTATAGAGGGAGATGGAGTTTCTCATCTTGAAAGCAGCAGATGGGGACGTATCTATATTTACGTCAATAACTACAATGGCAAACTAAAAGGAATGTTCATGTTTGAAACAGATCATGGAAAGGATGATAATATCTCTATAAAGATGAGGTCCAGGCATGGAAATAATAACCATCCTCAAGGAGGCAGTAATGAATTTGGAGGACTAGGTTTTGCTTTCCATCCTGATGGAGAAATAGGAATAAAGGCAGAAATAATTCATGGAGGCAGTAGTTATGATTTTGGTAATTTACAAGCTCCTCCTTTCAAACTAGGGCAATGGTATGAATACGGTATTTCCTACTTTGATGCTAGTGATGGCAGTATAAACGTCAGTGTCGAAGTTGATGGCAAATTGATAGGTAGTAAGAAATGGGCTAATCCTCCCAGCAGTGCTAAAGATAAGGCTGCTTTTGCTGCAGATTCTTATTTCTGGGTGAGATTAAACTGTCATGACGGTGATAGAGCAAAAGCAGCAATGAAAGATCTGCTATTAACTGAAATAGCAGGAGCATAAGCCTAATCAGTCAATCAATACATTCAACAAACAACCTTTTTTTTATTTTTTCAATATAGTAAAGCCATTTATTTTGCCTGGCATATGATAGTCTTTCTATCTTAGCATAATCCTGAGCTGTTTCTGGATTGCTAGCAAAAAGATAAAGCATTAAACAAATATCTCTTTTTCCTATCTTTACTAAATATCTAGGAGGTAGTTTATCGTTTTTATCAAAAGGGTATTCCTGGCAGGAGATTATCTTTCCGTCAGTTCGCATTAAAAGTTTATAGCAGTTAGAAACTATCTCCTGGTCCTTATATACCACTTTCATTTTAAATCAATCGGAACGGAAGGATAAACTATAAAGTTGCATAATTTGCATCTTCTGCCTCTCATGGCAACTATTGCAGCAAGTGAGGCCGGATCTGGAATAAGGTTCATGTTATAGTTTGGCTTGAAAGAATATTTTCCACAAACAGGACACGTTTTAAACATATCTTTTATTACTTTACTGGCTTTAGTCCTCTCATTAGATGTAATAGAAGGTTTCAAAAACAAAGGAGTATTATCTTTTTTCATTCTATAAATCTCCAGTAGTTGTATAATGAGATCTAAAGATAGCCAGGAAATGACACTTTGAACATTCAAATATCTTTAATGGTCCAAAGTTTTCAGAATGTAGAGTTTCATGCTGCATAAAATCTCCTGGTTCTATTGGCTCAGATCTAGGAATCTTTCTCTTTGTTTTACCTTTCTCATCTGTTTTTGTTTCCTCCCTATAACTATCATACCCTCCACAGAAATAGCAGGGCTTTTCGTTAATCCTTTCCAGGGTCATAAAGAAAAAAGGTTTTACGATATCCTTACCAAATAAATCAGTTTGTCGGGTCATTGATTAAATAACTCTCCTCTCTTCTGATATGCTAAATGTAGCATAGGGTTTTTTGGCAACTTGCCAAACTTAAAGGTTTTATGTCTATAGATTAGCTCTGATAACATACCTACAAAATCGTTCCTTTTCATCCAGTCTTTTATCCAGTCAAGTTTTAAACGGAATATAGGCAGGCTCCTATTTTGATAAATCCATTCATCTCTAGCCTCATCTTTCCAGTTATGGTTATGGCCTACCGTTCCATCTATCTCTATAGCAAAATTAAACTTTTCATATCCTGGAATAATAACAGCCGCATCAACTTGATATTCTTTAAGTCCTTCTGATTCTCTCAAAAACATAGGAGGACAATGAACTTGATGCTCTATCTTTATAATAATATCAACGTTCTTTATTATCTGCCTGCATTGATTTAAGAACTTTATAACAAAAACTTTAGCTCTAGTTGTAACATCAGATTCAATACCTCCTCCAGCTCCATAATTAATAATGTCGGTCAAGTATGATAAAGAAAGAAAAGATAGATAAAAACGTTAGTTAAAGAGGCCAGGATTCGAAAAATGCGATGGAGTCATATTAATAGTAGGTTTAACCCCTTTTTTAAACTCTGTAATTGCCGAGGGAGGGATAGGTATACTCATATTCTGGCCTAGTATCCAACTAGTTCCATTTATGATATCTAAGGCCGTAATATTAACTCCTAATTCATTAGCAATCATATCAAGCTCCTGCTTTTTTAATGCAGTCATGCCAGACAAAAAGAGATGATCATTAATCATAAGATTCCTCCACATCTCATTTTTAGCATCGTTCTCGTCCTGATGCCTCTGGACCTCTTCTAAAATATCTATTGCACTATAGAGCAAGCCTACTGGCTCCCTGGTAACATTCAGGACTCCAAAAGATGCAAATGATACAACTCCTAAAAATAAACCTATGAGAGCTAAAAGCAATAAGGAAATAATTTGATAGCCTGAAAGGTGAGGGTATCTAAATCTAAAACCCATTAGTCTCATCCTCCATATTTTCACTATTATTGTAGGGAATATTACTCTTTTTGTTAGTCTTTGTATTAGTTTTTCCCTGGTAGTATTCTCTAGGATCTGGCTCTTTCTTGAATAATACTATACCCTCAATCCTTGCTATATCATTTTCTAACCTATCATCTGTAATAGATAAGTTCCTGATATGTAGTTTAATATTTTTAGTTTCATAGTTTAAGATCTTTCTTAATAGCTCTAGCGAACTATCAAGTTTAGTATTGGTAGTATTGTTGGTATTTTCTATTATTGCAGTTACTGTTTTAAATTTTTTATCTACATAGTCAATAAGCTCAGCCTTATCATCATCTCTTTTCTTTTTCTGTAAATTGTAAAGCCAGCCTGAGAAAGTAACTATAACTCCAACAATTCCGAGAAAGAGATACGTTGAGTTTAATATCGGTTCTAGTAAATCAAAAGACATCTATATAAGATAAAGGCATGCCGAGGACTATAAAAAAATAAAAGGGTTATTGGTCAGTGATTGACTAATTAACTAACTAATCTATTTCATAATATACTCAATAACTAGCATGTTACCGTCATGAGTTTGATACCATTCGGAGCAGTCTGCAGTTACTGGCTTTAGTCCTACTTGATCATAAAATTCGCAAGCAGGTAAAACATTTTTTATAAAAAATTGAACGTCATTATTTGGGTCCTGGATCCTACTTTCATGGTCTGCAAAAACTAGGCTGCTGTTAGTTGCTACTAAAAAAAATATTGAGGCTAAAAGACACAAATGTATCTTTGATATATTTATCATCACTATCATTAGTGATGATGGGAGATATATACTATTGCCTATTTGTTACTTATTAGCATTAGGAGCTAGGCCCTCAATATCCAGGGTTTTATCATCAATCTTTTTTAGTCTAACCACTGGATCGAAATCTCTGAGAATAAGTTTCTCAATCTCATCCTCTAATTTTGCCGATTGCCTGGGAGTCAAACGTAAATCTAACTCCTGGCCTGCCTCTAGATTAAGGACTCTATAACATACCTTTTTAAAATCACCTTTCTCTGATTTTATCTCCTCTATTTTAGCTCCTCGCTCTAGCAATACCTGGACTGTCATCTTTTCACCTTTGGCTAAATCTACATATGTCATAGCCTCATGTCTTGCCTTTGTTGACTCTCCTTTGAACTTTTCAAATTGTTCTTTTCTACTTACTTGTTTATTTTCTTGTTTACTCATCTAACTTTCTCTCCTACTATCTTATTGTTGGCAGTAATTAAACCTTAATCTTTGATAAATGGAGCTACAAAATGATGCAGGGATCCAAAATCTTTAACTTTGTAGGCCAGTCTCATAGGAGTTTTATTGTCTAGTTCTATTTCTACAGTTGTATCTAATGACTTTAATGTTGAAACCAGGCTCTCAAACATTGCCAGGGCATAATGAGATGAGGCATCGTTTTCGCTCCTCACTACTTTTAAAACTGGCTCCTCACTGAAAAAGTCTAGCATTGTTCCAGAGTTTTGATCTCTAGCCTTGCCGTTAATAGTTACCTTCTGATCCTTGATCTCAATCTGTATGGTTTCAGATATCAGTTTAATATCTTTGAGTATTTCATCAAGAACTGCAGGCCCTACATGGAGCTCATTGCTATAAGTTACCTTTGGCATTTTATCCTGACCAGGATCAAAAGCGGTCATACTTAGCTCAAACTTTTTGGTATATTTGGAATGTATTATAATATTCCAGGTCCTAGAGGTTAGCTCAAAATCAACTATATCCTCAGGTTTCGATCTGCCTAATACTTTGATAACATCTGCCAGTTTTATTCTAAACTTTATACCATCATCGCCAGCCTCTATCTTTGGAAATTCCTCAAATGAGCTAACAGGTAAAAGTATATCTGTTAAGGTCACGTTACTATTTCCCATTCCTCTTAATGACATTCCTAAAGTATCCAGCCTGATATTTACCTCATCCATAGTTGAACTCAGTGCCTGAAAAATTAGTTTCAACTTGCCAGGATTTTTAATAACTACCTTTGGATTAGTTGTTATTGTTTTGGCCAACTTATTCAGCCTCCTTGAAATATTTATCTATTTTTGTTTTATCTCTGTCGGTTAGGCTATCCAGTTTCTTAGCATCAATAACTATATTATTTGTTGATTCAACAAGATACTCAGCTCTGGCCTCAATCCTTTCTTTGTTACTCATGTTGTTATGCACATCATTAAGAAATCCCTGGATTGCCTTAGCGGTTAAACTTACATAATCATTAAACGAAGCTGTTAATACTTCAAATTTTACCTGTAATGTTTTTATTGCCTCATCCATTTCCTCTAATGAGATCCTTTTTCCAGTTGCAGAATTAATATAGTATGCTTTTTTTGGGTCAAGTTTTGGATCTGTCCTATCCGGCTCTATTATATTGCCTATGTTATTCTCTGGATCTTTTGTTTCCTGCTTGATATCAATACTATTTTTAGAAACGTCAATAGTAGTTTTATAATATGGATCCGGTCTACCTTGAGCCTCTCTTAATTTCTTATAATATATTTTATCCTCTGCAGTTCCTGTTAAATCAGGGCAATGATTAGCATGATGTGGCACTTTCTCAAGATTTCTATATTCTTTTACTGGCCTATCGTGAGGAATTGGAACTCCATAATCATTTACATGTTGAGAGTCAAAATATACTAACCTTAAACAAAACTTGCAGGTATTAGTTGACTCTGAAAATGCCAAAGTAGGATCGTAGTTAACCTTATACTTTTTATTAGTCATTTTAGAATGTTAACTCCTCTTTTTGTCCTGGCTTATTTTCTAAATCGCTAACCGTCCACTGCATTTTATTAGTGATACAGTCACTGCAGGCCTTAGTAAATAAATCAAGTCCAGCCATAAACGTATTTTGCACAGCAAGGCCCAGATTAGTTATAGTATAACTAGGGATCCTATTGTTTGTCTTTAGATTAGCAATAACAAGGCCTAACCTATCCAGGACCTTAAGCCTAGCTCTTAAATTGCCTTCTGTCCTACCTCCGAAAATAATCTTTCTGTTTTTATTTCCTTTATAATATTGGTTATCTAGTGCGGTCCTTATTTTTGAGACTGTATCATGTCCGTTGATGATACAAAATAAGATACTAGTGTCTGTTAGCAATACAGGCTTATCATATATCAAAATTTCTGATATCCCTGATGTGCTATAGTTTCCGTATGCTACTGCTATCTTGTTTTTATTACATGATAGGCAGATCTTTGTAGATTCTAACATCATCATTACTGATGACGGTGAAGTATATTAAAGTTATTGATCCTAGTTAAAACTTTATTAAATAATGCTATCATTCTAAAAATATGGTTGATGATGAACCAAGAAATCAAAAAGTAACCTTAAGCACTGAGACAATAAACGCTATTAATGAAATCTCTGGAGATGGTAGTAGTTATGATACTGTTATCCAAGATTTATGCAAGAAAGAAAAGGCTAACAAATCAAAAACTCAAACTGCTGCAGATAAAAGAAAAGAATAATCAATAAGCAACAAGTTTAAGTTATTCTATCCCACTATTTTTTTATTATATGCCCTATGCCAAAGAAGAACAAACATCTTATTCATTTATTGATTTAGCTCTAGTATTATCAAAACAATTCCAGGTAAAGGTTTCTACAGCTCTGGAGTTTATCTCTCTCCACAAAAACTTTAAAGAGTCAGGAATTATCGAGTATAAAAATAATGAGTTTGTTGCTAATGATATTCCCTATCTGGAAAGCATCTAAAGGATCCCTCTCCTCCT
>Ga0307409_100000596_pt1 | contig 15777 bp, 11 predicted proteins | sample 322Ometagenome_2_FD_203888 | JGI IMG/M metagenome (GOLD analysis project Ga0307409, IMG submission 203888) | Maize rhizosphere microbial communities from greenhouse at UC Davis, California, United States - 322HYB-O-2 | ecosystem: Host-associated > Plants > Roots > Rhizosphere > Soil | place... | reverse complement strand
AAGCGATCGGCACCGGCTCGCCGGCGCCGTCAATCGTGGCGTTGATCGCGCTGCGTTGGTGGTACCGGTCCAGTTGCCACAGCCCGAGCCCGACCATCGTGGCGGCGGCCAGCGACATCAGCAGTCCGAGGCCGAGCCACCGGGGCGAGAGAAGGAACCGGTACACGCCACTGCAGGCTACTCCGCCCCACCGTCCCGCCAGCCGGCGCGGTCGGCGAGTCCTGCCTGGCGATCATGCCTCCGCGATCATGAGGCTAGGGACATCATTTGGCTCCGATCATGGATCTAGGTCCATGATCGGCAAGGAATGGTGAGGGGGTCAGCGGTCGGGGGCGCCGCTGCGGGCGGTCTCGGGTGAGGGCGGCTCGAAGTGGCGTACCGGTGTTCCGGCCAGCCCGCGGCGCAGCGTGCCGGAGACGGCCTGGATCGGCTTCCACGAGTTCCAGTCGCCGGCCACGTGGAACGGGTTGTCGGGGTCGGCGATGAAGCTGGCCGCGGCGAGGCCGGGCGTGATGCCGATGAACCACGCCGCCCGGGTGTCGTCCGTGGTACCCGTCTTGCCGGCGACCGGCCGGCCCACCGCCCCGAATACGCCGGGCGCCGTGGACCAGCCGCCGCACGAACCGTGGGCCGCGCCGTATCCGGTGACGCACCGGGCCGCGTCGACCGCCGCCCGGGCCACCTCGGGCCGGATCACCTGACGGCAGTCGGGTCGGGCCCAGGTAAGACGGCGGCCGGCCGAGTCGGTGATGCGCAGCACCGGAAGCGGCTTGCAGTACCGGCCGTCGGCGGCCAGGGTCGCGTACGCGTTGGCCATCTCCAGCGGCGTCGTGTCGGCCACGCCGAGCGTGAAGGCGCCCCATCCGTTGGCGTGTTCGGGCGAGGCCATCCGACGGTCCACAGTGGTGTGCCAGGTCAGACCGAGGCGCTCGGCCATGCGCACGGCGCGCTCGGCGCCGACGAGCTGCTCCAGCTTGACGAAGAACGTGTTCACCGACTTGCCGAAGCCCGACCACATCGTCTGTACCCCGGTCATGGCCTTGCTCGCGTTGACCGGGCACCATCGGTCGCCCGCGCAGCGGCTGGTCGACGTCGGCCCGGCCGGGTAGACGGAGACGAATCGGCCGGGGGCGTGGATGCGCGTGGCCAGGGGCAGACCCAGGTCGAGCGCCGCGGTCAGCGTGAAGATCTTGAATGTCGAGCCGGCCTGGTAGCCCGGCATGTCGCCGCCGCCGAGCAGGGGCGCCACGGTGTTCGGATAGTTGCTGCGCACCTTGGCCCGGCCCAGCCGCCGGTCGGTATGCGGGCCGTTGCGCCGCTGGTCGAGGCTGTAGCGTCGGTTCACGGCGGCCGCTTTGATCATCCCGGTGCCCGGCTCGATGGCCACCAGGCCGAGGGCGAACGCGCTACCGATGGGTTCCTTGGCCCGTACCTCCTGCATCGCGATCTTCTGAACCCGGGGGTCCAAAGTGGTCACCACGCGGTACCCGCCGCGCCGCAGGTTCTCCTCCCGCTGGTGCGGCGTGCCGCCGAACGCCTTCTGCTGGCGCCACCAGTTCTTGAACATGTCGCAGAAGAAGCCCCAGTCGTTGCGCTGCGACGAGACGCAGTCGTTGGGCGGGTTGGTCAGCCGCAGGCGGATCTTCTGCTTCTTGGTCTGCTCGGCGAGTTGGCGCCCCACGTACCCGATGGCGACCATCCGGTCGATGACGTAGTTGCGGCGCTGCAGGGCCGCGGACCGGTTCGAGCCGGCCGGGTCGTACGCCGACGGCGCCTTGACCAGGCCGGCCAGGGTCGCCGCCTCGGCCAGGGTCAGGTCCTTCGGCTTCTTCGTGAAGAAGACCCTGGCGGCGGCGTGGATGCCGTACGCCCGATGGCCGAAGTACGCCACGTTGAGGTACCGCTCGAGGATCTGGTCCTTGGTCAGCTCCCGCTCGACCGCGACGGCCAGGCGCATCTCCTTCAGCTTGCGCAGGTTCGTCTGCTCGGTCGCCTCGGTCACCTCCAGCGGGGTGCGGGCCGAGTCGCGCTGGACGTTGCGCACGTACTGCATGGTGAGCGTCGACGCCCCCTGCTCCACCGCACCGGACTGCTGGTTGGCCACGAACGCGCGCAGGATTCCCTTGATGTCGACGCCCTCGTGGTCGTAGAAGCGGGCGTCCTCGCTGGCCACGATCGCCTTGATCATGTTCTGTGAGACCTGGCTCAGCGGGACATACGTGCGGTACTCCTCGTAGAACTGCGTCAGCAGCGTCTTGCCGTCGCTGGCATAGACGTACGTGACCTGGGCCGAGGGCGCCGGCCGCACCTTGTCCGGCAACTGGTGGATGAAGTCGGCCGCGATCATCGTGCCCACGCCGAGCACCGCCGCGAGCGGGAACGCCACCACGGCGACCGAGATGCCCGTGATGAGCCCGGCGCGCAGGAGCGGCGTGAGGAATGCCATGGCTCGCAGGTCGCGAGTTATCACGTGCAAAAAGTACGACAAATACGACAAGCCGAGCGCGCCTATGGCCAATCTTGGATGGCCTGGGTTGCCCGGGCCGCCCAAACCATCCAAGATCGCGGGGTGTTGCGGCATCACGGCGACGCGGAGCTGGCGCCCGGCCTGGTCGACCTGGCGGTCAACGTCCGTCCGGGCCCACGCCCGGCCTGGCTGGACGAGGCGCTGCTCGCCTCGTTGCGTGAACTGGCCGCCTATCCGGACCAGACGGCGGCGCGCGAGGCGATCGCCGCGTACCACGGCCGTCCGGTCGACGAGGTGCTGCCGACCGCGGGCGCCGCCCAGGCGTTCACCCTGCTGGCCGCGGCCCTGCGCCCCCGGCACGCGGTCGTGGTGCACCCGCAGTTCACCGAGCCGGAGGCGGCGCTGCGGCACGCCGGTCATCGCGTCGAGCGGTTGACCCTGGACGAGCCGTTCGGGTTCGACCCGGCCCTGGTACCGCAAGGCGCCGACCTCGTCGCGATCGGCAACCCGACCAACCCCACCTCGGTCGCCCACCCGCCCGAGGCGATCGCCGCGCTGGCCCGGCCCGGGCGGACCCTGCTCGTCGACGAGGCGTTCATCGACACGCTGCATCCCGACGGCGAGCGGTGGTCCCTGGCCGGCCGCGCCGATCTGCCCGGGCTCGTGGTCGTCCGCAGTCTGACCAAGACCTGGGGGCTGGCCGGCCTGCGGGTCGGCTACGTGCTGGCCGAGGCCTCGCTGGTACGGGATCTGACCGCGGCCGCCCCGCTGTGGCCGGTCTCGACGCCGGCCCTCGCGGCCACCGTGGCCGGCCTGTCGCCGGCGGCTCGGGCCGAGATCTCGCGGTACGCCGAGACGCTCGCCGGGGATCGCGAACACCTCGTCGCCGGGCTGCGGGCCCTGCCCGCCGTCACGGTCCCGGGTCGGCCGACCAGTTCCTTCGTGTTGGTACGGATCGATGGCGCCGACGCGGTCCGGCTGGCCCTTCGCGACCGCGGGTACGCGGTCCGCCGCGGCGACACGTTCCCCGGGCTCGGTCCCGATTGGCTGCGCGTCGCCGTCCGCGACCGGGACACCTCGGACGCGTTCCTGGCGACCCTGGCGGACGTCGTCGCCACCCTCCCCGCAGATCTTGGATGATCCGTTGGGTCGGGACCCTACAAACCATCCAAGATCGCGGGGGTGCGGGCGAGGCGCGGCGGCGGCCGGGGTGGGGCGCGGCTAGCGTTTGCCCCATGCGACTGGGGGAGGCCATCGACGCGATCCGGCCGGCCGACGCGGCGGCCATGGCGGCCGCCCGGGAGCGGCATCTCCGGCTGACCAAGCCGGTCGGGTCGCTGGGCGTGCTCGAGGACCTGTCCGTACGCCTGGCCGGCCTGGCCGGGCGGTGCCCGCCACCGGTGCCGGGGCGCCCGGTCGTGGCCGTGTTCGCCGGCGACCACGGCGTGCACGCCGCCGGGGTCACGCCGTGGCCGCAGGAGGTCACCGCGCAGATGGTGGCGAACTTCCTGGCCGGCGGCGCGGTCATCAACGCGTTCGCCCGGCAGGTCGGGGCCGAGGTGGTGATCGTCGACGTCGGCGTGGCGGGCGAGGTCGATGAGGGCCTGGGAAAGCTCTGGCGGCGCCGGGTGAGGGCCGGGACGCGCGACCTGTCGACCGAGCCGGCGCTGTCGCGGGACGAGGCGCTGGCCGCGCTCGACGTCGGCGTGGCCGTCGCGGCGGAACTGGTGGCGGCCGGCCACGACGCGCTGCTCACCGGCGACATGGGCATCGCGAACACCACACCGGCGGCGGCGCTCGTGGCCGCGTTCACCGCGGCCGACCCGGCCGACGTGACCGGGCGGGGCACCGGCGTCGACGACGAGACCCTGGCCCGCAAGCGGGCCGTCGTGGCGGCCGCGCTGGCGCGACACCGGCCGGATCCGGCCGATCCGGTCGGCGTCCTCGCGGCCGTGGGCGGGCTGGAGCACGCCGCGATCGCCGGCTACATCCTCGGCGCGGCCGCGCTGCGGGTACCCGTGATCCTGGACGGGATCGCCGGCTGCGCGGCCGCCCTGGCCGCCGCGGCCCTGGCCCCGGCGGCGGTGGACGCCCTGGTGGCCGGCCACCGGTCGGCCGAGCCGGGCGCCTCGGTGGCGCTGGCCCACCTCGGGCTGACCCCGCTGATCGACCTGGGTCTGCGCCTGGGCGAGGGGACCGGGGCCGCGCTCGCCCTGCCGATCGTGGCCAGCGCCGCCCGCGTGCTCCACGATGTGGCCACCTTCGACACGGCCGGCGTGGCCGAGCAACGTGACCCGGTGGCGCGCCCGTGAACCCGTACCCGATCGGCCTGATCCTCACGGGCCGGCGCGTCCTGGTCGTCGGCGGCGGAGCGGTGGCCACCCGGCGCATTCCGGCGCTGCTGGAGGCGGGCGCGGACGTCGTGGTGGTGTCGACCGGGCTGACGCCGGCCCTGCGCGGGCTGGCCGACGCCGGGCGGTTGACCTGGATACCGCGCCGGTTCGAGTCCTCCGATGTGGACGGAGCCTGGCTCGTGCACGTGGCGGTCGACGACCCCGAGGCGGCCGCCGAGGTCAGCGCCGCGGCCGAAGCGCGGCGCGTGTTCTGCGTGCGGGCCGACGACCGGCACGCCGCGACCGCCTGGACCCCGGCGGTGACCCGGCACGGCCGGGTGACCGTGGCCGTCACCGCGGGCGGGCAACCCCGCCGCGCGATGGCCGTCCGGGACGCCATCCGCGCCCTGCTGGCCGGCGGGCCGGAGGCGACCGTCGGCGAGCACCGCCGGGGCACGGTCGCCCTGGTCGGCGGCGGGCCGGGCGACCCCGAGCTGATCACCGTCAAGGGCCGCCGGCTGCTCGCCGCCGCCGATGTCGTGGTCGCCGACCGGCTCGCGCCCGGCCTGCTGCTGGACGAACTTCGCCCCGAGGTCGAGCTGGTCGACGCCTCGAAGGTCCCGTACGGGCCGGGCCGGGCCCAGGAGGAGATCAACCGGCTGCTGGTCGAGCATGCCCTCGCCGGCCGGTTCGTGGTGCGGCTCAAGGGCGGCGACCCGTTCGTGTTCGGCCGGGGCGGCGAGGAGGTGCTGGCCTGCACCCGGGCCGGCGTGCCGGTGGTCGTCGTGCCGGGAGTCACCAGCGCGGTGGCGGCACCGGCGGCGGCCGGCATCCCGGTCACCCACCGCGGCGTGGCCCACGAGCTGATCGTCGTGTCCGGTCACGTGGCGCCGGACGACCCGGCGTCCCTTGTGGACTGGGCCGCCGTGGCCCGCCTGCGGGGCACGCTCTGCGTCCTCATGGGGTTGAAGAACCTCGACGCGATCGTCGCGGCGCTGCTCGCCCATGGGCGGGCCCCCGACACGCCGGTCGCGATGATCCAGGAGGGCACCACGACCCGGCAGCGCGTGGTGCGGGCCACGCTGGCGACCATCGTCGCGGCGGCCGATGACGTGCGCCCCCCGGCCGTCATGGTCGTCGGCGACGTGGTCAGCGCCCTCGAAGATTGAGCCCGCGGCCAACCTTTGCCGTTCACGCCGTCGTGTACTCCGGTGACGGCGCGATGGGACGGTGGCTGTGAACGACGAAGCGAGTTTCCGCGAGTACGTGGCGGCCCGGGTCGGCTGGCTGTCCCGGATCGCGTACCTGCTCACGGGCGATCACCACGCCGCCGAGGATCTCGTCCAGGTGACGCTCATCAAGGCGGCGCGGCACTGGCGCCGGGTGGTGCAGGCCGGGTCGCCCGACGCGTACCTGCGCAAGGTGCTCTACCACGAGCACGTGTCGTCCTGGCGGCGGCACCGCGGCCGGGAGGAGGCCTCCACGACGCCGCCCGAGCGGGCCGCGGGCGGCGACGAGTCCGAGGAGGCGGTGCGCCGGCTGGTGCTCCGGCAGGCCTTGCAACGGTTGGCCCCCGGCCACCGCGCGGTGATCGTTCTGCGCTTCTTCGAGGACCGGTCGGAGGCGGAGACGGCGCAGGCCCTCGGGTGCTCGGTCGGCACCGTCAAGAGCCAGACCCATCACGCCCTGGCCCGGTTGCGCGCCGTCGCTCCCGAACTGGCGGACCTTCTCCACGACTCGGAGGTAATGACATGACCGCGCTGAAGGACCTGCTCACGCAGGTCGCCGACGAGGCCCGGCTCTACGACGGCACCGACCGCGCGGTGCGGGCGATGCGGCGGCGACGGACCGCGGCCCGGCTCGCGCCCGTGGCGGCGGCGCTGCTCGTGATGGTCGTGGTCGTGTCGGCGCTGGCCCTGAGCCGCGGCTCCGAACCCGGCCCGAGCCCCGTCGCCGCCGGCCTACCGACCCTCTTGAGCCCGGCGCACGCGCCACCGGAGCTGCCGTCCGACCGGGGCGTGGGGCCGGCGTCGCTCGCCTACCTGCGGCGGGCGAACATCGAGGACGACGGCAAGCTCCGGCTGGTGACCACGGGCGGGCGGCACTACGCCCTGCCCTGGGCCCTGCGCGTGGTCGGAATCTCCCCGGACGGGCGCTGGGTGCTGTGGGCCGAGAGCCAATGGGTCGTGCTGCGCGACCTGACCGGTACGGAGCGGCACGAATTTCCTGCCGCTGGGGGCTGGGTTTCGGCGGTATGGTCGCCGGACGGCCGGCGCCTGGTGGTCCAGTTCGTCCATGAGCCCGTGCCGGAACTCATCGATCAGCCCGGTCGCGACACCGTGATGGTCGACCTGCGGCCGTTCGCCCAACGCACGGTGCCGCTGACCGACAATCACGACTTCCCGTGCGCGCTTCGCAACTCGGGGCTCATCGTCCTCTGTCCGCGGGCGGAGTCCTCCTCGACGAACCTTCGCCTGGTTGACGGCGGCACCGGGCGGACCACCGGTGAGATCGATGTGCACGCGTGGATGCGACCGGGCGAGGGCATCGGCTCGATCGCCGGACCGCTGGTGCTGCGGCCGGACGACACGACCCTGCTGCTGCCCCTCCTCGGCCCGCCCGCCCCGACGACCGACCAGTCCGACCTCGTCGCGATCGACATCGACGGAGGGCGGGTTACGGCCCGGTACCCGCTGCCCGACCGGCTTGCGCCCTCTGTGAGCAAGGCCCCCGACGGCAGCGAGTCCCACGGCGAGTCCGACCGGCGGGAACTGGCCGCGGCTCCGGCGGACGGCGTACTGCTTGTGCACATATCTCCCCGGGCCAATGACCGGATGAGCGGCCGCGTGGTGGCGATCGAGATGGTCGCGCCGGAAACCGGAGCGCTCACCGTGGTGACCCGCGTGTCCGGCGATATCGCCAGGATCTTCCTGCCGGGCGGGAACTACTGATCCACAGGCATACGGACGGCACTCGACGGGTGACACAGCGGTGCCTAGTATGGGCGCGGATCGGGGAGTCCCCCCGGCGCCCGAGCCAGGAGCACCACCGTGACCGAGACCCCAGCGATCGAATCGGCCCCGAACACCACATCCACCCTGACGCCCGACGAGGTACAGGCGTTCGCCGATGTGGCCGGACGCCTGCACCGCAACGTCGCCTCGGTCGTGCTGGGCAAGCCCGAGGTGGTCCGGCAGGCGCTGACGGGCCTCTTCGCCGAGGGGCACCTGCTCATCGAGGACGTGCCCGGCGTCGGCAAGACCACGCTGGCCCGGGCGATCGCGGCGTCGGTGCGCGGGCAATGGCGGCGTATCCAGTTCACACCGGACCTTTTGCCGTCCGATGTGTCCGGTGTGACCATCTTCAATCAGGCCACGCGCAACTTCGAGTTCCACCCCGGTCCGGTCTTCGCCAACATCGTGATCGGCGACGAGATCAACCGAGCCTCGCCCAAGACCCAGTCGGCGCTGCTCGAGGTGATGGAGGAACGCCACGTGACCGTGGACGGCGTGCGCCACGGCGTGCCGCGCCCGTTCCTCGTGGTGGCCACGCAGAACCCGGTCGAGATGGACGGCACCTACCGGCTGCCCGAGGCGCAGCTCGACCGGTTCCTGATGAAGCTCACGATCGGCTACCCCGAGGAGTCGATCGAGGTTGAGGTGCTGCGCGGGGCGGCGGCCGGCCGCTCGCCCGACTACCTCGGCGCGGTCACCGACACCGACACCGTTACGCAACTGATCCGCCTGACCAACCGCGTCTACGTCGCCGACGCCCTGTACACGTACGCGATCCGGCTGGCCGCCGCGACCCGGGACCACAAGCACGTACGGGTCGGGGTGAGCCCGCGTGGCGTGATCGCGCTGACGCGGGCGGCCCAGGCGTACGCGCTCATCGACGCCCGCGCCTACGTGATACCGGAGGACGTGAAGTCGCTCATTGAGCCGGTCTTCGCCCATCGCCTGCTGCTGGCGCCGGACGCCGCGATGCGCGGCGTGACCCCGGCCGAGGTCTTGCGCGGCGTGGTCGAGTCGGTGCCCGCGCCGAGTCCGGTCGCGGCCCGGGCCTGATCGGCGTGCGGATCACCGCCCGCGGCATCGGGTTGCTGGTCGCCGGAGCCATGCTGCTCGGCGCGGGCTTCCGCTTCGGGTACCCGGAACTGGCCGCGCTCGGCTCGGCGGCGGTGGTCGCGGTGGGTGGCGCGGTGGTGTTCGTGGCCTGGCGGCCCCGGCTGAGCGTCGAGCGGGTGGCCGACCCCGACCGGGTGACGCGCGGCGAGCCGAGCCGGGTGGCCCTGGCCATCACCAACGCCAGCCGGCTGTTCGGCGCGAGCCTGGTGGCGCGGGACCGGGTCCGACCCGGTGGGACGGTGCCGGTACCCATCGTTCGACTGCGGCCGGGACGGGTGACCCGGGTGGCGTACCCGGTGCCCACCTCCCGCCGCGGCGTCATCGAGGTCGGTCCACTGCAGATCGCCCGGCGCGACCCGCTCGCCCTGGTGAGTGTCGTGCGGCGGTACGGGGACGCGGTCAAGGTCTGGGTACGGCCACGCGTGCACCCGATCGCGGCCGTGCCGGTCGGCCTGTCCCGGAGCATGGACGGCCGGGTCGACCGCGTGCCGCACGGCAGCATCACGTTCGCGGCCCTGCGTGAGTACGTGGTGGGCGACGACCTGCGCCGCGTGCACTGGCGCACCTCGGCGCGGGTGGGTGAGCTGATGGTCCGGGAGAACGTGGACACCAGCCTGCCGCGCGTGGTCATCGTCCTCGACGACCGGTCCGAGGCGCACGCCACGGGCGAGGACGGTGAATCCACATTCGAGGCGGCCTGCGAGGCGGCGGCGTCGGTGATCGTGGCCGCGGTACGGGAGGACGTCCACGTCGAGTTGCAACGCGTCAGCGGTACGGCCGCGGCCGGCACGCACGCCGATGTCGGCCCGCTGCTCGATCTGTTGGCCGAGGCCGACACCGGGCCGGGCGACCTGCGTACGGCCGTCGAGCGCCTGCGGGTGCGGCGGATGGGCGACACCCTGCTGTACCTGACCGGGCCGGCGAACCAGACCGACCTCGGCGTCGTGGCCGGGTTGCGGGGCGCGTATCCGTCCATCATCGCCGGCGTGTTCGGAGCGGTGGAGGGCGGCCTGTCGACGACGTCGGGCCTGCTCGTCCTGGGCGCCCGCGACGGCGCCGACTTCGCGGCGGCCTGGGACGGGGTACGGGCGTGGTGAAGTGGTGGCGGGTCGCGGTGGTCTCCGGCGTGGTCGCCGGGCTGGTCATGCTGGCCGGCCTGTCCCTGTCCAGAATCTACAATGGACCACTGCTGCTCCGCCTGGTCGCCGGGGCCGCCGTCGCGTCGGTCCTGCTGTCGTCGCTGCTGCGGCGGGCCCCGGCGTGGCTGGTCGCTCCGGTCTCGGTCGGGGCGATGTCCGGGTACGCCCTGCTGGCCGTGCGCGTATCGGCGGCGGCGGCCGGCGTCGCCGGCGACCTGGGCACGCTCACCGGGGACGCGGCCCGCAACGCCGTACCGCGCCTGCTGACCGCGCTGATCCCGGTGGAGCCGCAGCCGGACACGGTGCTGGCCCCGGTGGTGTTGGCCTGGCTGGCCGGGTTCGCCGGCGCCGAGCTGGCCGCGCGGGCGGCGCGCCCCGCGCTGGCCCTGCTGCCGCCGACCGCCCTCTACGCGGGCGCGCTGGTCCTCGTGGGCCCGAACGCGCCGGTGGTGCTCTGGCAGCCGCTGGCGTTCGTGGCGCTGGCCGCCGCCGCCCTGCTGGCCGGTTCCGCGCCGCCGCCGACCACGCTGTCCGGGATCGCGCGCGGGGAGCGGGCGGTGCTGAGGCTGCGCATGGCAACCGGCGTGTGGGCCGGCGTCGCCGGCGTCCTCGCCGTGGTCGTGCTGGCCGCGCCGAACGTGGCCGGGCGGGTGGGGCGCCCGCCCGCCGACCCGCGCCGGTACGTCGAACCGCCCAGCCTCGACGTGCTGGACCAGAATCCGCTGATCCGGCTGTCCGGCTGGGCGGCCGAGCCGGACCAGCGCCTGTTCCAGGTCGCGGTACTGCGGGGCGTGGACCGGTCCGACCCGACCACCCAGGCCTCGGCCACGCCGTCGGCCCAGGGGCCACCGTCCACTGAGGAGGTCGTACCTCCCGAGGAGGGGCCGCCGGCGGAACAGCCTCCCGAGTCGGCGGACCAGGGCGCGTACGACACCCGGCTGCGCCTGGCCATCCTGGCCGACTGGGACGGCGTCACCTGGCATGTGGACGCCGACTACCGGGGCGCCGGGCGGGTGCTGCCGGCCATGCTGCCGCCGCCGGGCCGGGCCGCCGAGGGCGAGGTGGCCCCGCCGCTGACGATTGAGGAACGGATCACCATCGAGGGTCTGCGGGGCCGGCTCATGCCCGCCGTCGCCGCCCCGGCCCGGGTCGACGGGGTGCGTGTCGCCTACGACCGGTCCACCGGGACGCTGCTGCATCCGGCGCCGCTGGAGGCCGGCGTCACGTACACGGTCACCTCGGTCAACAGCAGCGTGGACGTGAACCTGCTGCCGGTCGCCGACGTGCCGTCCGGCCCGACCGTGGCCCGCTATCTCGCCGTCGGGGACACGGTCCCGCCCGACCTGAGTCACCTGGCCGATCAGGTCTCGCAGGGGGATAGCTCGCCGTACCTGCGGGCGCTGGCGCTGGAGGCGTTCCTGGCCGACCACTACGTGTTCGCGGCCGACGCGCCGAGCGGCCACGCCTATCCGAACCTGCGCTTCTTCCTCTTCGACGACCCGCGGGCCGGTGGGCGGCGCGGCACCTCGGAACAGTTCGCCAGCGCGTTCGCGGCGCTCGGCCGGCTGATGGGCCTGCCCACCCGCGTCGTGGTCGGGTTCCGCACCCCGGCCGGCGGCGGCGCCGTCACCGCCCGGGAGGCGTTGGCGTGGCCGGAGGTGCTCTTCGACGAGGTCGGCTGGGTGGCGTTCGACCCGATGCCGGACGCGGACATCCCGCCGCAGCCGCTCGAGGACCAGTTCCTGCCCAAGCCGACGCCGCCGACCGAGCCGCCGCAGTCGGTGGAGCCACCCCAGGATCCGACGCTGCCGCCGTCCTCTCCGTCGGCCGTGGCCGCCCCGCCCGGACCGGGCGGACCGGACGCGCGGGTCATCGCCGGTGGCGTGGGCGGCGGGCTGCTGACTCTGCTGGTCATGCTCCTCATCGCGGTCGCGCTGCTGCGGTACCTGGTGCGGCGCCGCCGGCTCAACCAGGGCAGCCCGCCGCAGCGGGTGCTCGGCGCGTGGGGCGAGGTGCTCGACGCCCTGGCGCTGGCCGGCACGCCGCCGCCGGCCCACCTGGCCGCCGCCGAGGTGGCCGACCACGCCGCGACCGTGGTCGAGGGCCGCCCGGCGCGCCGCCCCCGACCGGCCGCCCCGCGCCTGCACGACCTGGCCGAGAGGGTCAACTCGGCCGGCTTCGCCGGCCCGACCGGTGAGCCGGACGAGATCTCCGCGCACGCGGCGACGGCACAGGCGGTGGAGTACTCGCGCGCGCTGCGACACCGGCTGCCGTGGTGGCGCCGTCTACTGTGGCCGGTCGACCCGCGCCCGCTGCGCCGCCGCCATCGCTAGTGTCGTGTGTCCAAGGTTCCTTGACGTTCATCGAGGCGCCGATCGGTCCGCCAAGATCGCGTCGACTTTGCCAAAGTTGTCGCCTCAGGGGCGCGAATGACGACGACTTTGACAGAGTTGTCGTCTGGTCGGGCGGCCAGGGAGTGTCGGGCGTGTCGCGCAGGTAGGGATGTGTCTCGCTGCGGCATCTGCTCTGCACACTCATGCGCGTCCGGCGTGTCGGACCGTCGAGGGCTTGGCCGGGGGCGTCGCGTCGGTCTCGGTCGCGTCGGTCTCGGTCGGCGTGCGCAGCTCGTCGCAACTTCGCGGAAGTTGTCCCCTCAGGGCGGTTCCGAGGCAGCAACCCTCAGGGAAGCTGCGTGGATCTTGAGCCGCCCGACGGGAGAACGTCATCCGCATCCGGAGTCGCCTAGCATCGCCGCATGACCTCGGACCCCGCGCCTGAAGGGCATTCGCCGAGCCGGTTCGACCTTCGGGTGGGTGACGGCCGGGGCGAGCACGAGCTGGCGGTGCGGCTGAAAGTGGTTTCCACCGACGGGTGCCAGCTGGACGAGCACGACATGAATCATCGTCTGCGCCTGCTGGAGATCCTGGATGAGATCGGGTGTCTCGGCCTTGACCGGTACGCGCCGGGCACCCCGTCGGCGACGTGGGAGGGCGCCGATTTCGAGGATCACCACCGGACCGGCGACGAACCATCCCGCGAGTGGTACGAGATCACCGGCGTGTATCGCCTGCGCGACGTCTCGCCCGACGCCGTCGGACTCTGGGTTCGTTCACTCGCCGCGGAGGAGTCGGGCCGCATCGCAACCCTCGAGGTCGTCTCCACTCAACCGGACATGGTGGACAGAGACTGGTCGGCCTGGCTCGACGACCCACCGCGAGTGACGTCGCGGCCGCCCGTGGAGTTGCCCTTCGTGGTGACCGAGGGAGCCGCGCGCGAGCGGCTGTGCGTGGTGACCGCGGACACCGTCGAGCACGACGCCGTCCGGGGCAGCATCGACATGGCGGTCACGGTGGCGATGCACCTGACCCGGCACGAGTTGCCGGACGTCTGGTCGACTCACTCCGACGGAGAGCATGTGCTGATCCCCGCGCGTGGCCTGCCCAGCAAGCGGCCATTGGCCCCCGAACTTGTGGCACTGCTGCGGGCCCTCGTGCTCACCGCTCTCGCCGCCTCGCACCCCGGATCGGTGCGCGCGGTCGAATGGAGCCTCGGAGTCGACGGTCCGGCCTCCGCCTTCGACGAGTCGGCTTTCACCTCAGACGTGGGCCACCGCGAATCGCACGAGTAAGTGCCTCAGGCGCGGTAGCGGGGTGGGCCGCGATCGATGATCTCGTCCATCGCCCGCGTGAAGTCCGGCGACCACTGGACCTCCCACGGATGTCCGAACCGCCACGGGCTGACGTTCTCCATCCACCACGTGACGCCAAGGTCGGCCAGCGGGCCGATGATGTCGTCGGCCCCGTCCCATTGGTCCTCGCCGATCTGTCCGGGGTGGACGAGGTCGAACGGATCGTCCGCCGTGCGCAGCGGCCCGAGCCGGGCGACGATGTCGCGCCAGTGCTCCGGCGTGAGGTCACCGTCCAGCTTGATCGGGAAGTACCCGTCCAGCCCGGCCGCGCGGCGCAGGGGTCGCGGGTTGGGCCACTGCCCGCCGGCCCAGATCGGGATCCGGGGCGACTGCACGGGCACGGGCCGGAACCGCACCTCCCCGACGCTGTGGTGCTTGCCCTCGAAGGAGAAGCTCTCCCCGCTCCACAGGCCGGTCAACACGGCCAGACCCTCGTCCAGCAGCTGCGCCCGTACCCTCGGATCGGTCTGCTCGCCGAAGAGTCCAAAGTCGAACATCGGGTCCCCTAGGCCGACGCCCAGGGTGAGGCGCCCGTTCGAGGCGTGGTCGACCGTGACGGTCTGGCGGGCGAGGATCCAGGGACGGCGCCGGGCGATCGGGGTCACCAGGGGACCGATCCGGATGCGCGTGGTGCTCAGGGCGATCGCGGTGAGCGCCGCCCACGTGTCGGGGACCGGGTGGAAGCTCGGGTCGAAGACGACGTGATCCCAGATGAAGAAGCCGTCCCAGCCCGCCGCCTCCGCCCGGCGGGCCGCCTCGGCCAGGTAGCGCACATCGGAGTACTCGCCGAACGGCGGCAGCGAGATGCCGAACCTCATCAGCGCCTCGTACAGACTTCGGCGGCCGTGGCGACGCGGTCGACCGCGTACACGGCACCCACGACGAAGCAGTAGTTCCGGTTCCGCTCCAGGCCGCTGAACGTCACGCTGGTCCCGCCGCGGTCGACCTGCTGCGTCTCCAGGCGTTCGCCGCCCGGACCGGATCCGACCACGAGGAAGGGTACCGTCCCGGCCGCCGGGTCGGCCCAGGTGAGCGTGACCGAGGTGCCGCGGTCAGCGAGCCGTACGTTGCGGGGCGCCCCCTGCGCGGAAGCGGTGATGATGGTCGTGGGCCGGTCGGTCGGTCGGGGCGACGTGGACACCGGCCCCCGGGCGACCGTTCCGGGGCGGTCCTCGAAGAGCATGAGCGCGGCCGTACCGGCCACCGCCAGTACGGCCACCAGGATCAGGGCGACGACCAGGCCGCCGCGCCGCGGTGGCTGGAGGTCGCCGTCGCCGAACCGGCGCGGGGGAGGGGGCTTCAGCGTCGGTTCCAGGCGGGCCGGCGGGGCATGCGAAGGTGCCGCGCCGAGCCAGCCACCATCGTCGGCGTCGGTGCCACTTTGCGCTCGCTCCGCTCGCGCGGGCCCCGGGGCCGCGACGTCTTCCCTCCTCGCTTCGCTCGCTGCGCTCGTCGGTCCCGACGACGCCGGCCCCGGGGCCGGGTCCAGTCGCGCTCGTGACGGGATGGGCGGTGCCGGTGGCGGCTGCGACGAGACGGCCGGGGCCGCGACCCATGGTGAGGTGCCGGCCGGTACCGGCGGTGAGGCGGGGGCGGCCGCGTCGGGCGGCGACGTGGATCGGGCGGGAATCCATTCCCCCACCGGTCGACCCAGCAGCGGTACGGCGCCGCCGGTCTCGCGCGGCGCCGGCGGCAGGCCCAGCGCGCCGCGCCGCAACGCCTCGGCGAACTCCAGCGCGGTCGCGTGGCGCTGCGCCGGCAGCTTGGCCATCGCGCGGGCCAGCTCGCCGAGCAGCCAGGGCGGCACGTCGTCGCGCGGCATCGGGGGCAGCGGATCGTGCAGCACGCGGTCGCGGAAGGCGTAGATGTCCATCGAGGACCGTGAAGCGTCCACGAACGGGGGGCGCCCGACCAGCAGTGCCCACATGGTGGAGGCCAGGCTGTACACATCGGACGGTCCCGACTGGGCCTGGTGCAGGAGAGCCTCCGGCGAGGCGTGGTGCGGCGTCATCATCTCGCGGGT
>Ga0307409_100000595_pt1 | contig 15778 bp, 12 predicted proteins | sample 322Ometagenome_2_FD_203888 | JGI IMG/M metagenome (GOLD analysis project Ga0307409, IMG submission 203888) | Maize rhizosphere microbial communities from greenhouse at UC Davis, California, United States - 322HYB-O-2 | ecosystem: Host-associated > Plants > Roots > Rhizosphere > Soil | place... | reverse complement strand
ATCCTGTCGCCGGCGAGCGCCACGCGCGCAACGGCGTAAAGCGTCACGAGCGTTCCCGCGACGAGCACCGCGCCTTCGAAGCTCGCATGCGCGACGAGCGCCTCGCCCGCGGTCGCGAGTATCGCGAGACACAGCACGAGATGCGCGGTGAACACGGTCAGCGACGCCCGTCCGAGCGTCGCGATCATCGATCGTGAAGCCCACGCGACGAGAACGTCGCGCCAGTGCACGGCCAGGATCGCGAGCACCGCGAAATTGGCGAGGCGCAATGGCCCGAGATGCCATTTGTCGAACAGCGCGTTCAGCGCAGGATGGGTGGCGGACGGCACCTGTCCGGTGAGATGGCGAATGACCAGGAACACGGCAGCCACTGACAGCGCGCCGAAGATCAGCGCGCGGGGCCATGGGCGCTCGGCTTGCCCGGCGACGCGCGCATCCGCAGCCAGTGCGCCCGCGCGCAGGCCCACGAGCCACAGCAGTTGCCAGGCGAGCAGCGAGAACGCGCCGGTCTGCGCATAAGGCACCGGCCATTCGACGAGCCGCGCGATCGACTCGTACACGTGGCGCCCGCCGCCGAGCTGTGCGAACAGCCACAAGCCGGCCGACAGCGCGAGCAGCGGCCCCCATCCGCGCCGGGTTCCGAATTCGATGATCCGAGGGGACGCCGCGATGAACAGCACGTACATCGGCAGGATGTCGAGCAGCGGCGGGTTGTACCCGAGCGCGAGGCCGGCCACGAGCGCGACGCGTGGGCGCTCGACGTAGAACGACGCGAGATCGGTGATCGCGTAAGCGCCGTGCGAAGTCGCGAATGGAACGAGCACGAAGAACAGGAACAGGAGCAGCCCGACATGCGCGGCATAGATCTTCGCCGCGCGGCCGAGCGCGGCCTTCCGCATCGCCGGGAACCCGCGCTTGCGGGCCATCTGCAAATAGACGGAGCCGACGAGAAACGCGGACAGGAAGACGAATCCCTCGGCCGCGGAGACGAAGCCGAACGGCTGCCCGAGACGCGCACCGAACCACGTCGGCACGTGCGTCAGCGTCATCAGCACGAGCATCAGGCCGCGCAGCCAATCGAGTTCGGCTTGCCGTTCCATCGGAATGCGAGCGGAGATCCGGCCCGCGCATTGTGCAAGGTGCGGTCAGACAGCGGCCGCAACGCAAACGTTCGCACCCGCGATGCGGGAACGCAAGCGAATATTCAACGCAGATACGCGAGCTGTGGAGAAGCGCCCTGGCGTCTTGTCAGCAAGGCCGTTGCCCTGCGTGCGTCGGTGGGATCAAGCGCCTGTATCCATTGGATTTCTCCACCGACGAGCGCGGCAACGGCAAGACCGTCGCGATAGAGAACGCGATTGCTGGCGAGCGCTGGAATCTTCGCGCCCGGCAGCACGGTGCCGACGAGGTTCAGCGGATCGGCAGCACTGACGGCAACCCATGCGTCGCCTGGCGGTGACCTGCGCGTCTCGCGCAGCGTCGTCACGGCCTCGGGCAGCGCGAACTGCTCGCCGCTGACGCTCGCGACGAAGCGGCCACCGCGGATGTCGCCGCGCGCCTCGAGCCGGCGCAGCACGCGCGTCAATTCGCGCCAGGGCGGGAGCCACGCCGCTTCGCGCTGGAGAATTTTCCATGCCACGACACCGTAACGGCGCAGCAGCGCGTGCGCGACGTGCTCGACGGGGTCGGGAGCCGACGACGGCTCGCCGTGCGGGTGGGACGAATTCGGATTCCCCGGCGCAGCCTGCTGCGCGCGCCGCGTGAGCGCCCAGCGACCGGCGTCTTCCACGCCAGGAACGGCGCCGCGGCCGTGGCGACGGGCACGCGTGATGCGCTTGCGCTTTTGCGCCGGCGTGACGAGCGCGCGCAGCCCGGCGAAGCTGTCCGATGTGACGCGACCCTGCGCAACCAGTTCGGCGAGCGCCTCTTCGACCTGTGTGCGCAACAGCCGCGTGCCGTCGACGATCTCGTCGTGGAACGATGCGCCGTGGACCCGCAGGAATTCCGCGACCGCGCGGGCGCGCGAGCTCGAAGCGGGCATCTCCGCGGGCACCGGCGCAAGGCGCGTCCAGACCGACGCCGTGCGGCGCGGCAAGAGCGTCACCGGTGTCGTGCGGATCACGTTCGCACCCGGAGCGCCGCCGGTTGCGGCGGGCGGCGTCAGTCGAGTCCAGATCGCCCGGCCGGCGAGACACAGGTCATCGAGCCAGGTGAACTCGTAGTCGGCAAGACGCAACGGCAGGATCTCCGCCTCCCACGCCGCGGCAGGCGCCTCGAAACCCTGCAACTGGCCGATGATCGCGTCGAGCGCATCCGGTCCCTGGTGGCGTTCGTCCTCGGCCACGTGTTGCCAGCGGAACAGGAAGCGCATGAAATCCTGCGTCGACACCGGCTCGATTTCCTGGCGCAGGCGGCTGACCGTGTAGCGATGGATGCGCGCGAGCAGCGTGCGGTCGCACCATTCGGCCGTCGGCGCACCTGGCGTGTAGATGCCCGACATCGCCACGCCTTCGCCGGCAAGGCGCGCGAGCGCGCGCAGTACGTCGGCCACCGGAACGGTCATCGACTCGGCGATGCGATCGGCGGTTACCGGGCCGAGCGCCTGCAGCCGGCCGCGCACCACTTCGGTGATCGCATCGTCGCGCGTCCACGTTCGCTGCGCGAACTCCGCCGGCGCGTCGATCGCTGGCGCGCGCTGCGCATCCGGGTGGACCGCCGCGAACTGCGGCAGCCGCTCGGCGGCAACCCAGAGTGCTGCATCCTGATCTGCGACGCCCGCGCTCGAAGGCAGCGCGAGGCGTGTTGCCCGCCGCGCCGCCGCCAGCGCGTCGAGCAGCGGTCGCCATTCGGCGCGCGTCGCGGCCTCGGCATGCGTGAGGAACGCGAGGCCCAGCAACGCATCGTGCAGCTCGTCGGCCGTGGTCGCATCGGGCCATGCCTCGCCGCGCACTCGATCGATCGCCGCGACGTCGAGGCGGCCGAGATCGCCAGCGGTCGCGTCGTCGGCCCAGCGCCGTCCCATCACCGCCTGCGTGCGGCGCTCCTCGAGCGGTGCGTCGTCGAGATAGGCATAGGGGCGCGCGTTCAGGATTTCCATCGCGAGCGGCGACGGCGCCGGCAGATCGCGCGCGACGACACGTACCTCGCCCTGCTCGATGCGCCGCAGCAGGTGCTCGAGCCCGTCGATGTCCATTGCTTCGTGAAGGCAGTCGTCGATGACCTGACGCACCAGCGGGTGATCGGGAATTTCCCGATCGCCGACGATGTTTTCGGCGCAGGCGATCTGGTCGGGAAACACGGCGGCCATCAGATCCTCGGCGCGCATGCGCTGCAGCGGCGCCGGAACCTTTCTGCCTCCGCGAAAGCGCGGCAGGGCGAGCGACGTTGCGGCCACCCAGCGCCAGCGCGCCGCGAACATCGGCGCCGCCAGCATCGCCTGGGTCAGCACCGCCCGCACCGTATTCGAATGCAGGTAGCGCGCGACGTCGGCGAGCGCGAAGCTGTGGCTGGTGGACAGCGACAGCACGATCGCATCCTCGGTCGCCGCGGCCTGCAGCTCGAAGTTGAAGCGCACGCAGAAGCGCTTGCGCAGCGCGAGTCCCCACGCGCGATTGATGCGGCTGCCGAACGGCGCGTGGATGACGAGCTGCATGCCGCCCGATTCGTCGAAAAAGCGCTCGAGCACCACCGTGTCCTGCGTCGGCAGCACGCCGAGCGCGTCACGCGCGGATGCGAGGTAGTCGACGAGTTGCTCGGCTGCCGCAGGCGCCATTCCTTCACCGGCGAGCCGCGCGAGCGCGCGTGCGCGATCGGTGGCGGCGCTCGCATCGCCGGGTTCCGCGTGGCGTTCGGCAAAAAGCTCGCTGCGCAGGCGCGACACCGCGGCCGACAGCTCGTCGCTCCGTGCAGGGGCTTCTCCGAGCCAGAACGGAATGCTGGGCGGCTGGCCCTGCGCGTCTTCGACGCGGACGCGGCCCGCTTCGACGCGACGGATGCGGTAGCTCGTGTTGCCGAGCTGGAAGATGTCGCCGGCGAGGCTTTCGACGGCGAAATCCTCGTTGACGGTACCGACGAGCTGCCCCGCCGGCTCGAGCACGACGTCGTAGTCGGCGGTGTCGGGAATCGCGCCGCCGGACGTCAGCGCCGTGAGCCGCGCGTTGCGGCGGGCGCGCAGCACGCCGTTGACCGCGTCGCGGTGGACGTAAGCCGCACGCTGGCCCTGGCGCGTCGTGAACCCTTCCGCCACCAGGCGCACGACGTCGAGGTACTCGGCGTACGCCAGGTTCGCGTACGGCGAAGCGCGCGTGACGAGCGCATGAAGCGCTTTTTCGCTCCACTCGCGCGCGGCGACCTCCGCGACGATCTGCTGCGCAAGGACGTCGCGCGGCTGCGCGGGAATCGTCACGCGGTCGAGCTCGCCGCGCGCGACCGACTCGAGCAGCGCCGTGCACTCGACGAGCTCGTCGCGCGACAGCGGGAACAACCGCGCCTTCGGCAGACCGCCCACCGCATGGTTGGCGCGGCCCGCGCGCTGCAGGAACGTCGCGATGCGCCGCGGCGTGCCGATCTGGCAGACGAGCTCGACGTCGCCGATGTCCAGCCCTAGCTCGAGCGAGGCGGTCGCCACGAGCGCCTTCAGCTCACCTCGCTTGAGCCGCTGCTCCGCGGCCAGGCGGCGTTCCTTCGCCATGCTGCCGTGGTGCGACATCACGCGGTCGGCGCCGATGAGCTCGGACAGATGCCGCGCAACGCGCTCGGCCATGCGGCGCGTGTTGACGAACACGAGCGTCGTGCGGTGCGCAGCGACGAGCTCGGCGAGCCGCGCGTAGACCTGTTGCCACACCTCGTTCGACATCACGGCCTCGAGCGGCGAGGCCGGCACCTCGAGCGCGAGATCCCGCGCTCGCGTGTGGCCGATGTCGATGATTTCGCACGCCGCGGCGGGCCCGGCGCCGACCAGGAAGCGCGCGATCTCCTCGATCGGCTTTTGCGTCGCCGACAGGCCGATCCGGATGAGCGGCCGCTCGGCGAGCGCTTCGAGCCGCTCCAGCGACAGCGCGAGGTGACTGCCGCGCTTGTTCGACGCCACCGCGTGGATTTCGTCGACGATCACCGTGCGTGTCGTCGCGAGCATGGCCCGGCCGGACGCCGAGCCCAGCAGCACGTACAGCGACTCCGGCGTCGTGACGACGACGTGCGGCGGCCGCTTGCGCATGCTCGCGCGCTCGTGCTGCGGCGTGTCGCCGGTGCGCACCAGCGTCCGGATGTCGACGTCGGGCAGCCCTGCCAACTCGAGCTCGCGGCGAATGCCCGCAAGCGGGACCGCGAGGTTCTTGCGGACGTCGTTGGACAGCGCCTTGAGCGGCGAGACGTAGACGATCGACGTCTCGTCCGCCAGCCCGTTCGCCAGTCCCTGACGCACCAGCGCGTCGATTGCCGCGAGAAACGCCGCGAGCGTCTTGCCGGAGCCGGTCGGCGCGGCAATGAGCACGTTGCGCCCGGCGCGAATCGCCGGCCAGGCGCGTGCCTGTGCGGCAGTGGGGGCCGGAAAATGTTGCCGGAACCACGCGGCGACGGCGGGGTGAAACAGATCGGTCATCGGCGTCATTTTCGCATTTCGTACACCTTCCCATGCCGGCCGGCGGAAGGATTCGGCGGCTTCTGGATTTGCGGGGTGCATTGGGCTAATCTCGCCCATCGGGCATTTGGGCGCCCTTTTCCGGCTTTTCGTTCCTCATGAAGCTTGCACTGTCGCTGCTCGCGCTTGCCGTCGCGTTGCCCGTTTGGGCCCAAAGATTCAGCTTCTCGCAGGAAGAGGAGAAGGCGCGGCAGCAGGAGCAGCAGAAGGCGTACGAGCGCGAGGACCGCATCGCCTACGATTTGTCCGAGCCGTGCCGCGCGGAGCTGCGCAACAAGAAGATCATGGTGATGATCGGCGAGCGGCGCTCGAACGGCATCATCGAGGCCCATCAGGAAAACTACGGTCCGCACTACGACGCGATCAACAAGCGGCTGAAGGCGCTCGGACTGCGCACGTACACGCCGCAGGAGATCCGGCGCCAGATCGCGCAGGCGGAGATCGATGCGTATTTCCGCAACGACCCCGACGCCGCGCTGTCGGCGTCGAGAAGGCTCGGCGCGAGCTTCATCCTGCGCGGCCTGATCTCGTCCCAGGCGACGCCGAATCCGATAATGGCCGTGAACCAGGTCACCGTCGACATGGGATTCACGCTCACGGCAAGCAGCGGCCGCCTGATTTCCAACACCGAGGCGACCTCGGCGTCGTATTCGGGAAACGACGTCCAGCGAATGGCGCTCGCACTCGTCAACGAAAAGGCCGACGAGGTCGTCGCGCGCTTGTACTCGGACTATTGCCGCAATGCGGGCCGCAAATGACGCGGCCCCGCGTTTGGACATCGGATCGATAAGGGAGCCATCCACATGCACGCACGCCTGTTTTCCCGCTGTGCCGCGCCGGCATTGCTTGCGGCGCTCGCCGTAGTCTCCGCGTCGGCCGTTGCGCAGCCGACATTCGGCAATCCCTCCCCCACGGCCGGCAGCGATACGTCGCAGCGCGCCAACCAGTCCGCCGACCAGGCGCTGTACAAGCCGGTCGAATACGTGAACGCCAACAAGAAGGGCCCGGCGCTCGTCGTCATCCCGGGCGAGATCAAGAGCAACAACGCGACGTTCCTGCAGCGGTTCACCGCCAACAACATCGCCGATTTCGGCGAGCTCGAATTGTCGGCGGCGAATTTCCAGGTGCTCGAGCGCGCGAACCTCGGGCCGCTGCTCAAGGAATTCGAGCTGGCGTACAACCTCGGCGATCCGCAGGCGGCGCGGAAGTACCTCGGCATGGGCAAGCTCAAGACGACAAAGTATGTCGTCAAGTTCGACATCCTGAAGACGGAACAGGTCGCCGCCGCGCAACAGGGCTTCGACGGCCACGCGATCGGCAACATCGCCGGTGCGCTCGGCGCCTTCAGCGGCTCGTGGGGCGGCGCGCGGGCAGGCGCGGTCGGCCAGGCCGCGGTGGGCTCCGTGCACACGGCCGAGTCGAGCGGCGTGTGGATCATCGGCATGCGCTACAAGATCATCAACGCCGAGACGACCGAGCAGCTCGCCCAGGGCTACACCGAGGAGAAGATGGAGGTCGGCGCGAAGTCGACGTCGGTGCTCGGCGTTTCGCAGTCGCAGCAGGGCGGCGTGTCGCTCGACACGATGGTGCAGCGGCTCGTGCAGAAGTCGGTGTGGGAGATCGACAGCAAGTACAAGTGACCGCGACGCGACTTCGGGGTCGGAGCAAAGAGTCGACTTATTGCTCCGACCCCGAAGTCGACTCACTACCCTGACCGTCGTGAAAAGCCAGCTGGGCAAATACGAGATACGCCGCGAGCTCGGCCGCGGCGCGATGGGCGTCGTCTACGAGGCGTACGACCCGATGATCAAGCGCCGGGTCGCGCTGAAGACGATCCGGCCGGACCAATTGACGGGCGAGCGCCCCGAAGACGTCGTCGCGCGCTTTCGCCGCGAGGCGCAGGCGGCCGGGCGCCTGTCGCACCCGAACATCGTCTCGATCTACGACTGCGACGAGGACGACGGCACGTGGTTCATCGCGATGGAATACGTCGACGGCCGCGAGCTCAAGGACGCGTTCGCCGCCGAAGAACGGTTCCGTCCAGCCGATATCGAGCGGATCATGACGCAGATCCTCGCCGCGCTCGAGTATTCGCATCGGCAGGGCGTCGTTCATCGCGACATCAAGCCGGCGAACATCTTCCTGCTCGCGGACGGCACGGTGAAGGTGACGGACTTCGGCATCGCGCACATCGAGTCGTCGAACCTCACGCAGGTCGGCACCGTCGTCGGGACGCCGAACTACATGTCGCCGGAGCAGATCATGGGCCTGCCGGTCGACGGCCGCTCCGACCTGTTCTCCACCGGCGTCATCCTCTACCAGTTCCTCACCGGCGAGCGGCCGTTCGCGGGATCGTCGACGACGACGATGCAGAAGGTGCTGAAGGAAGATCCGCTGCCGCCGTCGACGCTCAACGTGCAGTTGCCGCCGGCGATCGACGCGGTCGTTCGCAAGGCGCTCGCCAAGCGCGCCGACGAGCGCTTCCAGACCGCGCAGGCCTTTGCCGCCGCGTTGCGCGCCGCGATGCCCGCGCAGCTCGCGGCGGCCAGCACCGCGGACCCCGATGCGACGCTGCCGAACGTCGCGGCCATTGCACCCGCACCGGCCACCGCCGTGCATGCGAGTCCGCCGCCGCCCGCAACGCCTCCGCGCGCATCGCAGGCACCCGCGATCGCCGTCGTCGCCGCGATTGCGGTCATCGGCATCGCCGCGCTCGCAGCCACGTGGTGGCTGTGGCCGCGCACCGGTGCAACGACAACGGCGGCCACGCCGTCCGCGCCGCCAATCCAGGCCGCAGCGGCGCCCGCGACGCCAACGGTCGAGAAGCCGGCGACGTCCGCCACCCTGGCATCGACGCCCGCACTGCCGCCCGGCAATCTCGTGATATCGGCGGTGGGACTCGCCGATCCGAGCGACCCGCGCTACGCGAGCGATCCGTCGCTTCTTCCGGCCGCCGCGCGCGCCGACGCCAAGCGACAGCTGGTCGAGAAAGCGCTCGTGCTGCTGCTCGATCGCCAGTCGCTGTCGACGAACTACGACATGCTGCAGTCGCGCGTTCTGGCACAAAGCGGCGACTTCATCGACAACGTCGTTCGCGAGAGCTCGCCGCAGCTCGGCAAGGATGGGCTGATGACCGTGACGACGCAGGGCGTGGTCAACGTCAAGGCGGTGCAACAGTCGCTCAATCGGTTGTCGCGTGACGAGCGCGTGGAGCTGATCCGTGCGAACGGCGACCCGCGCATCGCCGTGCGTATCGCCACGCGCGACGCGGACGCGCCCGACGCGCCGCCGATGCCTTCGGCAATCGCCGAGAACGTGATCAAGGAGCGCATCAAGTCGTTCGGATTCAGGACCTGGGCCGACGACGCAGCGGGCGCCGACAGCGCGGATTTCATCGTCACCGGCGAGGCGACCGTGAAGCGGCTGTCGACGCGGCTCGCGGCATCCGGCCTCGTCATCACCAAGTACGCGCTGTCGTCGTGGACAATCAAGTGCGCGAACCGCGTCACCGGTGAAGAGATCTGCTTCAACACGACGTTGCCGAAGGGCATGGGCAGCTTCGCGAGCGAGGAGGAAGCGCTGCGCGCGATCGGCACGCAAGTGGCCGACCAGCTCAATCGCGACCTGTTTCTCTCGCACGTGAACGTGAAAGGCCGCAAGGTCACGCTGGTCGTGACCGGAATGCCCGACCGCGCGTGGGAGGAGCTGTTCGCCGCCGAGCTGCCGGGCCTGCCCGGCGTGATCGCCGCGCACGCGGGTCCGCCCGGTACGCCGCGGCTTTACGACGTCGAAGTCGCGTCGGCAAGTGCGCCGAGCGATGCGATTGCCGCGGACGTCGTCGCGCCGGTCAACGACAAGCTCGGCCGTACGTGCTTCGCCGTCGGCGCGGTCGAGGGCACGCGGGTAAGCGTCGCGTTCGACGCGCAATGCGCCGACCCCGCGCTGCGGACGCGACTCGAGACCAATCCGCCGGCCGGGCTCTACCGCGCGCCCGAAGGACGCCGCAAGGCGATCATCAAGAACCCCGAGACGCTGCGCAAGCTGGTATAGCGCGCGGGCGCGAGCCCCCTGAGTGCGAATGGGCCCCGGCGAGCGCGCCCGTTCCCGTTGACGCGCGCGCTATTCGATCCGGAAGCCGACCTTCAGTGTCACCTGGAAGTGGGCGACGTTGCCGTCCGCGACGTGGCCGCGCGTCTCGATGACCTGAAACCAGTCGATGTGCTTGACGGTGGCCGATGCCTTGCGAATGGCATTGCGAATGGCGTCGTCGGTGCTGGTGGGCGACGAGCCGACGAGTTCGATGAGCTTGTAAACGTGCGCGGTCATGGACGTGCTCCGGAGTTGGACGGAAGTGGCGCGGTCGCCGGTCGATTATGACCCGGGACGCGGAACCGCGACCGCCGGCAGCGTCACGACGAGCGTTTCGCGCGTCCACGTGAGCTGTGGCACGTCGACGGCCGTGTGCAGGTCGCGCCGCGACCACTGCAGCACGTCGACGTCGATGTAGTCGCGCCGCACGACCGGCACCGGCACGTCGACGTACGCGTCGCGCCACGTCGTCACGCATCGATTGGGCAACCCGAGGTCCGAATACTTGCATTCGAAATCGGCGACGCGGCCGATGAGCCGGTGTTCGCTCGTCCATTCGACAGCGTCGTACTCGAAGCGCCGCGACACGAACGACGGCGCCGGCACGCGCGCGCCGACGTCGCCCGTGCCGATCGTCAGGTGGGGCGTGAGCACTTCCCAGCGATATTCGACGGTTGTCGTCGCCAGCGGCTCGAACCGTAGCGGCGGCTCCGTCACGATGATCGATTCGTCACCGGCCGCGCCGCTCGCGCCGAGCGTTGCAGCGCACGCGATCATCCACGTCCCGAGCCGATTCACCCGCACCTCCCTCACGGCGCGCACCGCCGGCGTGCAGGCACGCCTCGCCTTTCTCAGCGCCCCGCCGTGCGCGCGGCAGACGCGCTCGTCACGCGCCAGACCGCATTGCCGACGTCGTCGGCGACGAGCAGCGCACCCTGCCGATCGATTGCGACGCCGACCGGCCGCCCCTGCGCTTCGCCGTCGCTCGAAAGGAATCCGCCGAGCACCGGAAGCGGTGCGCCGGACGGCTTGCCATCCGCGAACGGCACGAAGATCACATCATAGCCGCTGCGCGGCTTGCGGTTCCATGAGCCATGCCGGCCGACGAACATGCCGCTGCGATACGCGGCAGGGAGCGCCGTGCCCGTGGCGCGGGCAAGTCCGAGCGACGCCGTGTGCGGACCGAGCGCGTAATCGGGAACGAGCGCCTTCGCCACCAGATCGGGCCGCTGCGGCGTGACACGCGCGTCGACATGCCCGCCGAAATAGCTGTAGGGCCAGCCGTAGAACCCGCCGTCGCGGACCGACGTCAGGTAGTCGGGCACGAGGTCGCTGCCGAGCTCGTCGCGCTCGTTCACGGCCGTCCACAGTGTTCCCGTCGCGGGTTCCCACGCCATGCCGTTCGGATTGCGAAGCCCCGAGGCGAACACGCGATGCCGCCCGGTGCGCACGTCGAACTCCCAGATCGCCGCGCGGCCCGCTTCCGCGTCGATGCCGTTCTCGGCCACGTTGCTGTTCGAGCCGACCGTCACGTAAAGCTTGCTGCCGTCGGGGCTCGCGATGACGTTCTTCGTCCAGTGATGGTTGATCGGACCTGCGGGAAGGTCGGCGACCTTCGTGCCGGCGGCGTCGATCGCCGTTGCGCCGGGCTCGTACGGAAAACGCAGCAGCGCGTCGGTGGCCGCGACATATAGATCGTTGCCGACGAGCGCCATCCCGAACGGCGAATGGACGTTCCGCAGGAAGACCGTGCGCGTGTCCACCGCACCGTCGCCATCCGCATCGCGCAGCAGCGTGATGCGATTCGCGCTCGGCTTGCCCGAGCCTGCCTCCTTCATGAACTGCTTCATGAAAAAGCCGCGGATGCCCTTTCCGTCCTCGGGCTTCGGCGGCGCGTCAGTCTCGGCGACCAGAACGTCGCCATTCGGCAGCACGTAGAGCCAGCGTGGGTGCGCGAGGCCGTCGGCAAATCGCGCGACCGCGAGCCCGGGAGCGGGCTGCGGATGCGCGCCGGCCGGCCAACCCGTTGCCTTCGCGACGTGCACGGTCGGCAACGGCGAGGCGGCAGGCGGCGGCAAAGCCGGCTCGGGACCGGTGCCCGCCTCGACCGGCAGTTGTGCGACCCCGCCACAACCGGCTGCGACCAGCGCGGCAACGATCACGAAAAACGCGCGTCGGGCATCCATGGATTGTGCGGCGCAATGGCGCCGCGCGAGCGTACCTATGGAATCGACAGCCGCGCCCCGCGTTGGTTGCGCCGCGCAGCGGGCCTTGCGCGAGCGCTATTCGCCCATCGTCTCCCGCTGCTCGAGATCGATGCGCAGCTCGTAGAGGTCTTCGTCGAGCGCGTCGCGAACCGACACGACGCCGAGCGGCCGATCGAACTCGACGACGGGCAGATGGCGGAACTTGCCCTCGTGCATCATCCGCAGCGCCCGCACGAACGGCTCGTCGGGATGAATGGTCTGCGGCCGCGCCGTCATCACGTCCGCCAGGCGCGTCGCGTGCGGATCGCGCCCTTCCGCGAGCAACCGGAACAGCGCGTCGCGCTCGGTGAAGATACCGATCAGCCGCGTGTGATCGACGACCAGCAGCGCGCCGACGTTGTGCGATTTCATGACGCGCGCCGCCTCGACGACGGTAGTGATGGACGGCGCCACCACGGGGGGACGACCCTCGACGATGGAACGCAGCGAACGGATCGGCATCGTGGTCTCCCGCGGGAAGTGCGCCGCTCGCGGATCCGCGCGGCGCCTCGCGAAAGGATACGCGATGCGCGCGCTCCTTGAAACGGGCGCAGTGCGCCGCCCATTCGTTCAAATCGGCGCTCTCGTCGCAAAGTCGCTCGTGCGTGCAACAACGGCGCGCATCGGGAAATCTTGCGTTGCGCACCGCCGGATTTTCATCGTGCAGAACGGGATGCGACATCGGCGCGATCGCCTCTCCTCCTGCCGCGTTTGCAGTGCGGCGCGGTGGCACGCGCACTGCTACCTGGAATGGTGCAGCGACGCCGACCGCGGCGTCGCCGTTTTGAGACCCGGGCCTGGTCACAGGCCCTAGACGAGGAGTTCTGCGATGAGAGCACCAAAACTGGAATGCCTGACCTTCGCATTGGCGATGGCGCTGGCCACCGCGGCCGGTGCACAGACGTCGAACAGCATGCAACCGAGCGGTGCGCGCAACGCGACATCCGGTGCGACACACGGCGGCATGCCCGCGCAATGCGCGAACCTGACCGGCCGTGCGATGGCCGATTGCGTGCGCGATCACTATCCGTCCTGCGCGAGCATGACCGGCACCGCGTTGAACGACTGCATGCGCAACAACGACGCGACCGGCGCACCCCGCGGAACGTCGGCGATGCGCGACAAGAGCGGCGGCGGCACGACGAGCGGCGATGGCGGCACAGCGGGGACGACCGGGGCGGCCGGCGCGGGTAATGCGAGCGCGGGAACGGCGGGGACGACGGGCGCCACGGGCACGACGTCCGGCACCGCAGGCGCGAGCGGAATGTCCGGCAACAGCGGGGCATCCGGCGCGAGTGGCAACAGCGGCGCATCGGGCGCCAGTGGCGCTTCGGGCGCCGGTGGCGCATCGGGCGCAGGCAGCGGCAAATAGACGTCGGTCGGCGGCCTACGCGAATTCGCGCCATTTGCCTATGGCGCGCGTTCGCGGCGGCCGCGATGCTGCGGAAGCCGCCGAGGGCGGCTCATAACGGAGACGAAACATGGCAGACACCGCGAATCTCGAAAGCACGGGCCGCTCGCGCCTGCAGGACGCAGGCGACCGGGCGCAGGATTATCTCGACCGCGCATCGCAAACCGCGTCGGATCGAATGGACCGCGTGGCCGACACCGCGCGCCGCGGCGTCGCCACCGCCACCGACACCGCGAAGGCCGGGCTCGACTGGGCGTCGGATCAGGCGTCGATGCTGCGCGATCGCAATACCGCGCTCGCAAACGCGGTCACCGACACCGTGAGCGCCCGCCCGTTGATGGCGATCGGCATCGCGGCTGCGGCGGGATACCTGCTCGGTCGCATCATGCGCGGAACGGACTAGGGCCTGTTCACACACGATGCGGGTTGCGCCTGCGTGCGATCCGCCTGGATCGTGCGAGGGTCTGCTAGCGCAGTGCGTTGGACATCACCTTGTCCCACGTGAGCGTCAGCGCATTGACGTCGCGCCGAGTGGCATCGACGCCCAATTCGGCGGGCGGCACGACGAGCCTGAAGCCACCGCCCGCTTCTCTCCTCACGTCGATCACGAACGACAGCTTGAGCGCGGATAGTCGTATGCACGGCTCGTCCGTGCTCGAGCGCATGAAGCCGTCGATCGCTGCGTTGACGCTACGCGCGACCGCGCCTGTCGCGCCTGTCCGCTCGCCGATGTCGTAGATCCGGGCGGGACCCGCGACATCGAGCTTGAGCACGATGTCCTGCGTCCATTTCCGCGACGCCGCGGCCGCGGCGAAGGGCGACACGGACACCCCCGCGAGCGGCAGCGCAACGAGACGTATCTCGCCGTCGACGCTCGCCTCGCCCACGCGCGAGAGATCGAGCGTGATCGTTGCGTTGCGCAGATCGACCTCGCGCGGCGCGGCCGAACCGCACGCGGCGACGTTGCTGCGAATGCGCCAGTGCACTTCGCGCAACTCCGCCTTGAGATCGTCGAAGAATTCGTCGATCGGCTTGCCGGTCAGGCCGGGCGCCGCCGGCGGCGCACCCGCGCAGCCGCCAACGGATACGAGCGCGAGCGCGGCGATGCGCAAGGCCGCGCGGCGCGCGTTCACGCGCTGCTCCGCGCCTGCCGCGCGTGAACGCGCAGTTCGGCGACGAGGTCGCGCAGCGCAGGATCCGCGATCGGCTCGGTGACGGTGACGGTGCCACAACGCCCGCCGTCGTCGACGGCGATCGTGTAGCGGCGCGCATCGGGCGCCGCCGGCGCGTTGGAGCTGCGCGGCAGCGCGAAGAAATCGGCCTGCCGCACGAGATCGCGCAGGCGCGCGGTCGCCGCGGCGGGAAGCCGTTCGCAGTCGATCGACACCGGCTTCGCGAGTCCCGGGAATGCGGCGATGCCGCCTTCCACTTGAAAATCGATCCGCATGCCTCTCCTCCGAAGGTCGCAGTCCGCGCGTGCCCGATTCAGGTGCCGGTCGTGATGCCGACCGCTTTCCAGGCACCCTCGACGGCGCGGCGCTCCGCCGTGCCGAACACGTGACCTGCGTTCGCGACCGTGTAGTGCGCAAACTGGCGAAAGGTCGCCGTCGGCCTGAGCCGCTTGTCGCGGAGCGTCTCGTACCAGATGCGACCGGCCCTTTCCCACGCGTACCCGCCGAGCGCGGTGGCCGTGAGGTAGAACGCATGGTTGGGAATGCCCGAGTTCATGTGCACGCCGCCGTTGTCGGCCGACGTGCGCACATAGTCGGCCATCGTCGCGGGCTGCGGATCGCGGCCGAGGACCGGATCGTCGAAGGCCGTGCCGGGCGCTTTCATCGAGCGCAGCGCGACGCCGCGCACCTTGGCGGTGAAAAGTCCCTCGCCGATCAGCCAATCGGCCTTGTCGGCCGTCTGCTTGCGCGCGTATTGCTTGACGAGCGAGCCGAAGACGTCTGAGAGAGACTCGTTGAGCGCGCCGGCCTGGCCCACGTACACGAGCTTCGCCTCGTCGCCGGTGACGCCGTGCGCGAGCTCGTGCGCGATGACGTCGAGCGACGCGGTGAACCGGTTGAACAGGTCGCCGTCCCCGTCGCCGAACACCATCTGCTGGCCATTCCAGAAAGCGTTGTCGTAGTCCTGGCCATAGTGCACCGTGGCGTCGAGGTGCATCCCTTCGTCGTCGATGGAATTGCGGCCGTAGACGTCGGCGAAGAAATCGAATGTCGCGCCCAGGCCGTCGTAGGCCTCGTCAACCTCGCGATCGGCGCTCGCGGCGGCGCCTTCGCTGCGCACGACCCGTCCGGGCAGCACTTCGCGATGCTGCGCGTCGTAGATCGTGCGCTGCTTCGCGGCCACCGGAACGGCCAGCAGGTTGCGGTGGGCGCCGGCCTCGAG
>Ga0307409_100000593_pt1 | contig 15794 bp, 11 predicted proteins | sample 322Ometagenome_2_FD_203888 | JGI IMG/M metagenome (GOLD analysis project Ga0307409, IMG submission 203888) | Maize rhizosphere microbial communities from greenhouse at UC Davis, California, United States - 322HYB-O-2 | ecosystem: Host-associated > Plants > Roots > Rhizosphere > Soil | place... | reverse complement strand
GTCCAAAGCAGCTTCAATTACTTTAGGGTCGCGTTTGTCTGGCGGCGTTCGAATGGTCGCGAAAAAGAGCGGTACGATGATGGGATTGAATGTGGAAAGCTGCCAATCCATCCAGCGATTGGCATTAGCGCGGGCTTCCGGGGTGGTGGGCAGGAGTTTTCCCTGGCCGTATTTTTCGACTAGATAGCGCATGATCGAGTTGGACTCCCACAGAACAAAGTCGCCGTCTTGAATCGTCGGCACCAGGCCATTGGGGTTCATATCCCGATAAGCTTTGTCTTTATTACCGCCAAATTTTCCGCCCCAGTCTACCCGATTGAATTCCAAACCAATCTCGTCGCAGCACCAGAGCACTTTTTGCACATTGGATGAGTCTGTGCGGCCCCAAATTTTAAGCATGAATACCTCCCGGCTTCCTGTATTAAGATCAATTTCTTATCACTAGTTCGGCTAAAGCGACAACCGGAATATCCGATCGAAACTCGCCCGGGACAGGACTTACTGGAAGTTTCCGAATAGTAGTTGCGGCATGGCCGATACTACGCTGTCCCATCCGTTCTGGCTTGAACCTCTACCGTTCGGATCACATATCTGCTACACAAGAGAAGTTTATTTTTGCTGAAGTAGTCTTGAGGTCATGCTGCAGCGAATTAGTATTCTAGGTTTGATTTCTATTGCTCTCGCTATCGGGGGGCCGAGTTTCGGCCGCGCTCAGACTGCGGCAGAGGGGCAAAGGCTCTATATGACCTACTGTTCAAGCTGTCATGGAGATAAAGGAAGAGGCGATGGGGTGGCCGGAAAAGCCCTTCCTGTAAAGCCTGCGGACCATACCGACGGGAAGGTAATGAACTCGTTTTCCGACGAATTCCTTGTGACGATCATTTCCAAAGGGGGTGCGGCGGTGGGTAAGTCGTCTTTTATGCCCGCTTGGGGTGGCGTTTTGAAAGATAATCAGCTGCAGGATTTACTTGCCTATTTGAGGAGCATCGCCAATCCTCCCAAAGCATCGGGTAAGTAAAAAATTTTCTTTTTCACCCCTTGACGATTCGCTAACCGAGATTAAATTGTGGCCAACCAACGTGTTCCTTCCGGGCCACGTAAAATTCAGCTATTTCAGGAGGAAAGATGGCAACAAAGATTCGTCCCCTACACGATAGGGTGATAGTGAAACGTATCGAAGAGGAGGAGAAATCCAAGGGTGGGATCATTATTCCTGACACCGCTAAGGAAAAGCCGCAGGAAGGAAAGGTCGTCGCCGCTGGTCCTGGTAGACAGGATGACGGCAAGGTTATTCCCCTGGGAGTAAAGGCAGGCGATAAGATACTCTTTGGCAAATACTCCGGCACCGAAATTAAGCTTGATGGCGAGGAACATCTGATCATGCGCGAAGATGACATCCTCGGTGTAATTGAATAAGGAGGCAATGGGAAGATGGCTGCAAAAGATGTCCGTTTTAGCGAAGACGCGCGGAGTAGGGTGCTACGCGGAGTCAATGTACTGGCTGATACCGTTATCGTGACTTTGGGCCCCAAGGGCCGGAACGTCTGCCTGGAGAAGTCCTGGGGTGCTCCGACTATTACAAAAGACGGTGTCACCGTTGCGAAAGAAATTCAGCTGGAAGACAAGTTCGAAAATATGGGCGCTCAGATGGTAAAGGAAGTGGCGAGTAAAACTTCCGATATCGCCGGCGATGGAACCACGACGGCCACGGTTCTTGCGCGTGCAATCTTCAGCGAGGGGCTTAAGCTTGTTGCCGCCGGTCACGATCCGATGAGCATCAAGCGCGGCATAGATAAAGCGGTCGCGAAAGTTGTGGAGGAGCTCAAATCCATTTCAAAACCCACGCGCGATCGAGGGGAAATCGCGCAGGTCGGAACCATTTCTGCCAATAACGACAAGACAATCGGCGATATACTTGCCGAATCCATGGACAAAGTCGGCAAAGAGGGCGTGATCACGGTGGAGGAAGCCAAGGGCTTGGAAACTACACTCGATCTCGTCGAAGGCATGCGATTCGACCGTGGCTATCTTTCGCCTTACTTCGTCACTGATCCGGAACGAATGGAATGCGTTTACGAAGATGCCTACATCCTGATTCATGAAAAAAAGATATCCAGCATGAAGGATCTTTTGCCGGTGCTGGAAAGCGTTGCCAAAACAGGCCGGCCTTTAGTGATCATTGCCGAAGAAGTAGAAGGCGAAGCGCTTGCAACTCTGGTCGTCAATAAAATCCGAGGTATTTTGAAGGTGGTCGCCGTCAAAGCCCCAGGGTTTGGCGACCGACGCAAGGCTATGCTCGAAGACATCGCTATCCTGAGTGAGGGTAAGATGATTGCCGAGGAACTGGGTATCAAGCTCGAGAACGTGACGATCAAGGATCTCGGTCGCGCCAAACGAGTGATTATCGATAAGGACAACACCACAGTCGTAGAAGGCGCTGGTAAGAAACCAGCGATCGAGGGACGTATATCTCAAATTCGAGCGCAGATTGAAGAAACCACGTCCGATTACGACCGGGAAAAACTTCAGGAGCGGCTCGCCAAATTGGCGGGTGGTGTCGCTGTGATCAAGGTGGGTGCTGCCACTGAAGTTGAGATGAAAGAGAAAAAAGCGCGTGTAGAAGATGCGCTGCACGCAACCCGCGCAGCGGTCGAAGAAGGGATCGTGCCGGGCGGCGGTGTTGCTCTGATTCGATCGTCAGCGGGACTCGGCAGCCTTGCCGTCTCGGAAGACGAGAGGGTGGGTGTTAGGATTATTCAAAAGGCGCTCGAAGAACCCATCCGCTGGATCGCACAGAACGCGGGACTCGATGGCGCAGTTGTGTTGGATAAAGTAAAAAATAGCAAGGGAGCGTTCGGCTTCAACGCCGCCACTGAAAATTACGAGGATCTCGTAAAGTCCGGTATCGTTGATCCGACCAAAGTTGTGCGCACTGCGCTACAAAATGCCGCATCGGTTGCCGGCTTGCTGATTACTACCGAAGCCATGATCGCCGACAAACCGGAGAAGAAGAAAGACGCTCCGGCAATGCCGCACGATCACGACGACTATTAAGAGCGACTACACGGCTAGCGGATGGAAAAAGGGCGCCCAAATTGGGCGCCCTTTTTTATGCTGTACTCCGAGGTGTATCAGGGAAAGAGCAGTGGAAAAGCGGGTCAAAAATAGATAGGACCCGGGGGAGGTTTGTCTTCCCCCAGGTCTCTGCGATGTTTTTAGCTTATATTGATGGCGATTTGGCGGGGTTTTGCTTCATCCGCTTTAGGCACCTGTATCTCGAGTATGCCATCGCGGTAACTGGCGCTAATTGCATCCGGCTTCACGGTTTGCGGTAGGTGGAACGACCGCGAAAACTTGCCGGAAACCCTTTCGACTCGATGGTACTCTACGCCATTGGCGGGTTCGTCGAATTTTCTCTCGCCGCTAAGGGTCAAAGTCCCATCATTGAACTCCAGGTTGAAATTCTCTTTTTTCATGCCCGGAAGTTCGGCCCGAATCAGATAGGCTTCCTTGCTCTCCAGGATATCCACCGCCGGAAGCCACGTTCCGCCAGCTGCGTTCGGGTATGACCGAGCTCGATTCAAACTTTCATCGAATAAATCGTGAATCCGAGCTTGTAATCTGTTCAGTCCATCATAAGGTTCCCATCTTGTCGATTCCATGATTGTCCCTCCTTCCGGGCGCCGTTAGATTTTGTGACTCAAACCTAAGCATGGGGTGTCGACGAGTCAATCACTTGACAAGAACTTCAGCGCTTCCTAAGTTTAGCGATTGACCGAAGCTCCGCAGAGAAAAGGACTGCAGGATGGGCCCATATAGCGGTGCTGCGGATCCGATGTCCTGGGTGAACGCTTGCGCCCATATCAACTGGGAATATCCAAAAAATTACAAATCGGCCAGAGCCTCTCTGCCATCGGTAACCCGTTGGTCTGGACCAATCATTGATCACGGGCGTGATTGGCGCGCTTCGCCGCGAAATCGATTCGTGACCGGCCGACCTATCCAAGGGTTCAAACCGACGCCGCGATCAATCCGGGAAATTCCGGCGGTCCGTTCTCGACAGCGCCGGACGTTTGATTGGCGCCAACACCGCAGATCTATAGCCCACGGCAGCTTCGGCGGGTATCGGTTTTGCCGTTTCGGTGGACACGGTTAATCGAATTGTACCGGAGTTATTGCAGTGGAAAGATTATCAGGCTAGGCCTGGGAGCCGAACTCACCGATGCCGTCGATGGTAAAAAGGTCGACTCACCCAATGACCTTTCTTTGATCCTTGAAAATTGCCAGATCGGCGATATCGTGCACTAGCGCTGCTGCGCGATGCTCAAACCGTACAGACGAAAGTAATACTCGAATCAGTTTCTTAGCCCACCCCCGTTTTGCTCCCCAAACCGGAAGTGAATCTAGTTTATCTTTTGTCCGAGAGATCTGCCGAGGCGATCTGGTTCTCGTCGCGCTCGTAGGCAGTGATGATCTCTTGTACTAGATGATGACGAGCAACATCCTTTTCGGTGAAGTTGACGAACCGGATGCCGTGTACACCCTTGAGAATACGGAAGGCCTCCTTCAGTCCCGAAGCCTTTCCCGCAGGGAGATCGATCTGCGTGGCATCGCCGGTGATGACCGCCTTCGAGCCATAGCCTAGGCGGGTGAGAAACATCTTCATCTGCTCGGGGGTTGTGTTCTGGGCTTCATCGAGGATTACGAAGGAATCATTCAATGTTCGTCCGCGCATAAACGCTAACGGCGCAACCTCGATGGTGCCCCGCTCGACTAATTTCCGCGCCCGATCGAAATCTACCATGTCGTGCAGCGCATCATACAGCGGTCGTAGATACGGATTGACTTTCTCAGCTAAATCGCCGGGCAGAAAACCCAACTTCTCGCCGGCCTCCACCGCCGGACGAGTCAGGATGATCCGCACGAAGTTATTTTTCATCAACTCGGCAACGGCCATGGCCATGGCCAGATAAGTTTTGCCGGTACCTGCCGGTCCGATCCCGAATACGATGTCATAGCGCCGTATCGCATCAATGTAAGCCTTTTGCGCGATGCTTTTGGGAGTGATCGTGCGCTTGTGCGCTGAGATATAGATCGTGTCGAGAAAAATGTCCTGCAGTTTAGCTCTGCTGTCGCCGCTGAGAATGCGAATGGCATAATCGACATCGCTGGGATAGACGGGATAACCCTTTTCCAATAGCCCGTAGAGCTGACGGATTATTTGACTGGCGAGCTCCATTTGCAGAGGGTCGCCTTCGATTTCGAGGGATGACCCGCGCACCCGAATTTTAACGTCCAGGGCCTGCTGGAGAATTTTGATGTGCTGATCATGCTGGCCTAAGAGATCGCGGAACAGGCGTGGATCGTTGAGTTCCAGGTATGCGTTTTCTTTTGATAGCGGACTAGCGATCAATCTGTTCTTCTCGTCTTTCACTCCCTACCTCCTATGAGCTGGACGACGATCTCCCTGGTTCGTGGCCGGTTATCGAAGTCAAGAAGAATGATTTGTTGCCACGTGCCGAGAAGTAGGCGGCCGCGTGCTATGGGAATCTGCAGTGAAGGTCCAAATAGTGACGCTCGAAGATGAGAAAATCCGTTATCGTCACCCCATCGATCGTCATGATGGTAGCGTCTGTCCGACGGAATCAATTTTTCCACGAGCTCTTTGAGGTCTTCAACGAGTCCTGGCTCGTATTCGATGGTGGTGAGGGAAGCAGTCGAGCCTGTGACGAAAAGAGCAACCAAGCCGTCGTCGATCTCGGCGTCTCGGACTTGCGCTGTCACTTTGCCGGTAATATCGATGATGTCGCAAAAACCCTGTGTGGTCTCAATGAGCTTTGACGTTTTTACTTTCATCAAGACAGCTTTGCGCTGACGATTTTCCTAACCTCAGCCAACGCTTCTTCTGTTCGCTCTGGATTCTTGCCCCCAGCTTGAGCGAAATCGGGCCGGCCGCCGCCTCCGCCGCCAAGGATGGGTGCCACTTCTTTGATTATATTTCCCGCGTGGATTCGCTTGGCAAGATCGGTGCTAGTGCTGGCCACAAGATTGACTCCATGGTCGCTTTGACTGGCGACAAAAATAAAACCTCTGGGCATCCTTTCTTTCAGCTGATCGGCAAGCTCCCGCAATTGCTTCGGATCGACTCCGTCCACACGGGTGATCAAGATGTCGATGCCGTTGATTTCTTCTTTCCTGGCCAAGATTTCCGGAATCTGGTTCTTGCCAATTTGAGCGCGCAGGCGCTCAATTTCTTTTTCTAGCTCCTTTTGCTGCTGCAACAGTTTTCTGACCCGCTCGACCGCCCCATCTTCGCCTGCGCGCAGCATGTGGCCGATTTGCTTTAAGTCGTCCTCGTAGCGCCGGACTAGACCGAGCGCCCCTTCACCGGTGACCGCCTCGACGCGTCGCACCCCGGCAGCCACACCCGCCTCTGCGTGCAGCTTGAAAATCCCGATTTGGCCAGAGTGGTGAACGTGAGTGCCGCCGCACAGCTCCGTCGAAAAATCGCCGATCTTTACCACGCGCACCCGATCGCCGTACTTGTCACCAAAAAATGCTAATGCGCCTTTACGCAGCGCGTCATCGAAGCTTGTCTCCTCTATGAAGACAGCCGCATCCTGCCGGATGCGCTCGTTGACAGTGGTTTCGATATCGGCAAGTTTCTCGTCTGATATTGCGCCGGTGTGGTTAAAATCGAAACGCAGCCGGTCCGGTGTTACCAAAGAACCGGCTTGGCGTACATGGCTGCCGAGTTGCTCTCGCATCACCGCATGAAGAATATGCGTAGCCGAATGGTTGAGCATGGTTCGCTGGCGATGCTTGGGATTAACCATGAGATGAACCCGGTCGTCGATTTGAAAACGGCCTTTTCGGATTCGGCCTCTGTGCACAGTGAGTTGTGGAGTGGGCCTTTGGGTATCAAAAACCTCGAATTGATCTCCTCGTGAACTTTCGATAACCCCGCGATCGCCGATTTGACCGCCGGACTCGCCGTAGAACGGGGTCTCGGCGGCGATTAAATCGATCTCCTCTCCGTCAGCCGCTTCTTGCTTGCCGTGTCCGTCACCATACATCGCGACAATCCTAGATTCACCGTCGAGATGGTCATAGCCGATGAATCGGACGGGCGCTATATCGAAAACGACCTTGCTTCCACCGTCAGCTGTCACAGAACCGGCCGCAGGCGTAATGATCGTACCGCGCCCCACCTCAGGCGCACCACTGGAGAGCGATAGATTTCCCGTGTCGGAAACACGAATTTGGTCGTAAACGTTAATTGTGATTGTTCGGGCTTCACGACCGCGGGAACGTTGTGTGTCCATGAGATTTTCGAAGCCTTGCTGATCGACGGAAATATTCTCGGCGCGAAGAATGTCCTCAGTCAGATCGAGAGGGAATCCGAAAGTGTCATACAGGCGAAAAGCAACCTCGCCCGGCAGCACATTCTTGTTTTCCTGCTTGAGTTTTGCGGCGGCGTCCTCGAGAAGCACAAGCCCCTTCTCCAACGTTTCGCTGAAGCGCTCTTCCTCACTGCGGATGATCTCCCGGACGCGCGACGCTTCAGTTTGCAGCTCAGGATAGGCCTCGCCCATCACTTTTCCGACCGTGCCCGCGATGTGATAAAGAAACGGTTCCTTCAATCCGATCAGGCGACCGTGACGGGCGGCCCTTCTAAGCAATCGTCGTAAGACATAGCCACGCCCCTCATTGCTGGGCATCACACCATCGGCAATAAGAAAGCTGACAGCTCTGGCGTGATCGTCAATCACACGAAAGGAAATATCGGCAATGGCATCAACGCCGTAACGTTTGCCGGTCATATCTTCGACCGCCGCCGTCAGCTCACGCATGTAATCGATATCGTAATTCGACAGAACGTTTTGCAGCACCGCGGTAATGCGTTCCAAACCCATGCCGGTATCAACATGTTTGGACGGCAGCTCTTCCAGCTCGCGGTTGTCTTTGCGGTTGTACTGAATAAAAACAAGATTCCAGAGTTCGATGTAGCGGGCGCAATCGCCATTGACTTGGCAGACGTGGGCTGGCAGACCCTTCCGGTCGCAAGCTTCAGGTCCGCGGTCGAGATGAATTTCACTGCAGGGCCCGCACGGCCCGGTCTCGCCCATCTCCCAGAAGTTTTCCTTCTCCCCAAACCGCCGAATGCGCTCAGCCGGGAGTCCGCTAATTTTCGCCCAAAGACGCTCCGCTTCATCATCGTCGAGGTATACCGTCGCCCAGAGCTTCTCTTTGGGCAAACTCCACTCTCGGGTCAGCAGCTCCCACGCCCATTCAATTGCTTCGGCTTTGTAATAATCGCCGAAAGACCAGTTGCCCAACATCTCGAAGAACGTATGATGGTAGGTATCTCTGCCAACGGCCTCCAAGTCGTTGTGTTTGCCGCTAATGCGCAAACACTTCTGCGAGCTTGCGGCGCGCGCGTAGGACAGCCGTTCTTGGCCAAGAAAAATGTTCTTAAACTGCACCATGCCGGCATTGGTGAAGAGCAATGTTGGATCCTTGTCCGGTACCAGCGAAGAACTTTTCACAACTGTATGAGATTGCTTCGTGAAATAATCCAAGAAGGATCTGCGAATATCGTTTCCAGTCATCATGGCTCTAAATCGTCCTCCGGGTGCCGCATCAAGCTAAAAATAACTCGATTGCTATAACCACGGCGTGCAAGAAACGCGCTTGCCCGGCGAAGGACTTTCGGATCTCGAAAACTGACTCCTTTAAATTTTTTCTCCAGCAAGTTTTTGGCGTTCTTTTCCTCGTCGCCCTGAGAGAAGATCTCCCCGATTACATCCCGGATCAACGGCTGCCCAATACCCTTTGCCTTTAGTTCCTGCTCAATTCTCTTGGGTCCGTAGTTCCGACCGGCGGCTCTGGACGACGCCCAACTGCGCGCAAAGGACTTATCATTAATGTAATTGAGAGAGCGGAGTTTTCCCAGAGCCTTCTCGCGGGCGACGGCTGAATAGCCTTTCCGGGATAGATAAGCGAGTAGCTCCGCTTCACTGCGGGCGCGATAGCTGAGATATCGAAGGGCGGATTGGAGCGCCTCCTCCTCCGAATCAGGCGATTTGGGTGTGTGACTCGTTCGGTTCAGATCCGCGACTAACGTTTTGTCACTTTACTTTCGCTTTTTCTTTCCTGTCTACATTTCCCGTCGTAACAGGAGCTTCCTCTCGTTTCAAGCCGACACGCTCCATCACTCTTGACATAATTTGCTGAGCGACCTCAGGATGCTCTTTCAGAAAATTTTTTGCCGCTTCGCGTCCCTGGCCGATTCTATCGCCGGCGAACGAATACCAGGCGCCGCTTTTCTCGACGATGCCCATTTCGCTGCCGAGATCGACAATCTCTCCGTCGCGAGAAATGCCAGTGCCGTAAAGCACATCGAACTCGGCTTCTTTAAACGGCGGAGCCATCTTGTTTTTAACTACTTTTACCCGGGTGCGCCCACCAACGATATTATCACCGTCTTTCAGCGCACCGATCCGGCGAATATCCATCCGCACGGAGGCATAAAACTTTAGAGCGTTGCCACCGGTAGTCGTTTCCGGATTGCCGAACATCACACCGATCTTCATACGGATCTGGTTGATAAAGATCACAACGGTGTGGGAGCGCGCGATGGTTCCGGTGAGTTTGCGCAAGGCCTGGGACATAAGTCGGGCCTGCAACCCCATGTGCGAATCACCCATCTCCCCTTCGATTTCCGCTTTGGGAACGAGTGCGGCAACTGAGTCGATCACCAGGACGTCAATGGCGCCGCTACGGACCAGAGTCTCGGCAATTTCTAATGCTTGTTCGCCGTGGTCCGGTTGTGAAACTAACAAGTCATCGGTCTTCACCCCGAGCTTTTTAGCGTAACCCAAATCCAAGGCATGCTCTGCATCGACGTACGCTCCCATGCCGCCTTGCTTCTGCGCTTCGGCAACGATTTGTAGTGCCAATGTCGTTTTACCGGATGATTCAGGGCCATATATTTCGATTACGCGGCCGCGCGGCACGCCGCCAATACCGAGAGCGATATCGAGCCCCAGAGAGCCGGTCGAGATCACCGGAACGTCTTTTGCCACACCTCCCTCGCCAAGCTTCATGATCGCGCCCTTACCGAATTGTTTTTCGATTTGGCTGACCGCTAGATCGAGGGCTTTCTCCCGGTTTATATCCATGAATTTATCTCCTTAAGATTTGACTCATTTACGACGCTGTTCAATTGCCGGCGAGCGGGACGGTTTTAACTGGTCGATACACCGCGCCGTCCGGTTTGAGCACGCTTTGAAAAAACACCACCTGATCGACAGCGGATGCGCCGAACTCGAAATTCTTCCAGCGCTTGAGCTTGCCCGCGAGTTCTTGCTGTAATCCCATCGAATGGCGCCATCGGCCTACTGTTAAGTGGGGCCGAAACATTCTGTTTTCACTGGGAAAGCCGAAGGGTTCTAACACAGATTCGACACTCTTTGCCAGGGCCGGCATGTCATCGCCTTCTAGACCGACCCATAACACGCGAGCCTTTTTACTATCGGGGAATACTCCCAAACCTTTAGCATTAATAGTAAACCGCCGAAAGGGCTGAATCGCTTGAGCGAGGGCGTTGCTGATGGTCTCGATTTGCGGCTCTTCTATAAGACCGAGAAACTTCAGCGTGAAATGAAAGTTCTCTTCTCGGACCCAGCGAAGCCCTGAAGTTTCCGCGGCCAACTGCGTTATCGCTGCCGAAATTCGGGCGCGAACCTCAGGAGCAATCTGCACTCCGATAAACGCGCGAATCATGGCTAACGCTTGCCCTATTAGAGAAGGCTTGTACGGAGCCAATTCAGTGCAGCCTGCGACGTCCCGAGAATAATGTGCTCGCGATCGCCGGCGAACCTAAAAAGCTTCGCTTCATGGCTTCCAGCTTGAGCGATACTGACCCAAACTGTGCCAACCGGTTTTGCTGCGCTGCCTCCCGCAGGACCCGCCACTCCCGTAACGCTCAGCCCAACATTTGCACCGGTGCGTTGCTTAATACCTGCCGACATTTCTAAAGATGTTTCACGACTGACGGCACCGTGTTCTTGTAAAGTTTCTGGGCGGACACCGAGAAGGCTTATCTTCGCCTCATTGGAATAAGTTACCGCACCGCCATAGTAATAAGCTGAGCTACCGGCAATGCGGGTCACCCGGTGGCTGATGTAACCGCCGGTACAAGACTCCGCGAGAGCGAGAGTTTGCTGCTTGTCCATAAGCAATCCGCCAATAACTTCTTCCAGAGTGGTATCGCCTTCGCCATAAATGTGCTTGCCGAGGATTCCCCTGATCTCGTTTTTGAGAGTTCCAAGAAGGGCTCGTCCATTCGCGCTCTGAGTTCTAACGGTTAGCCGCAAAGAAAGATCCGGATAATGCGCGCGAAACGATAACTTCCCATGATTCCCCAAATCCACAGGTCTTAGCAGTTCATCAAGTCTGCCCTCAGTGACTCCATAAATCTTGAACGTGCAGGAAAAAGCCTGTAGAGGTTCGCCCCGCTCGCGCTCGATCCACGGTAAAACCGTCTGATCGAGCATAGCAATCATTTCTTGCGGCACCCCAGAAAGCCACAGGAGCGTCTTATCCGGCCCAATCGGCACGTAGAACCCGGGAGCCGTTCCCACAGGATTAGAAATGATCGTCGATCCCTCTGGAAACATCGCCTGCTTCAAGGTATTGGCCGACCAAGTGAGACGTCGCTCTTTAAACTGCTGCTGAAGTTCTCTCGCGATTTGCTGGTCCTGTCGAAGGTCACACCCGAGAAACGCCGCGACGACCTCGGTTGTGAGATCATCGCTCGTTGGTCCAAGCCCCCCGGTACCGATCGCAATATCCCCCAGAGCCCGGGCTTGGCGAAGCGCCCACAGGAGTTGATCTTTGTTGTCGCCGACCTTCAGAACAGCCGGAACCTCCATTCCTATTGTGGAAAGGCGTTCCGCGATAGCTGCGGAGTTCGTGTCGATCACCCGTCCCGTGGTGAGTTCGTCGCCGGTGCTCAAGATCACGGCCTTTTGAATCATATCAGTGCCAAACTCATAACTAAGATGTTAGCTGCGAGATGATCAGAGTGTACAACCCGACTTTCGCATCGTCCAGGAGCCCTGTGCTGAAATTATCGAGATCAATACGAGATTAGCTGGCCAGGGGTTTCCCCAACAACCTGGAGTTCGCCTTTCGCCCCGTTATCCGCAAATTTCATTTCGTTTAGGCGTGACAATGAGCCGCGAAGGCCTGAAGGATGCACAGGGAAAACTGCAGGTTCTGAGACGATTTTAAGACTGCTGCGGGGTTAGGGCGAGAGCCGCAGGCAAGCGAACTTAGGATTGAGGCAAGGAGGTCAATTCCATTAGGAAGGTATTTTTCTGGTCTTCAAACAGGGTTAGCAATGCGGGCTCTATGGTGTCTTCGGCAGGAAAATCGAGGCTGAACGGGTTTATATATTGTTGATCCTTATAGAGCTCGAAATGGAGGTGGGGACCGGTGGTTCTTCCGGTGGAACCGACGAATCCAATGATCTGCCCTTTTTTAACCACGGTACCTCTCTGGATACCATTCCCATAGGCGTCGAGATGTGCGTAGCGAGTTGTAAAGGTGCCATCATGCTGGATTTCGACTAATTTGCCATAACTGCCGTTCCAACCGGCCTGATTGATGACTCCGTCCCCCACAGCTCGGACAGGCGTGCCCCGTTCCGCGGCAAAATCGACGCCGGTGTGTGGCAGGCTAGTCTTTAGAACAGGATGGAATCGCGACTCGCTGAACTTTGAGGTAATATTGGTAAATTCCACCGGGAATCGAAGAAAAGACCGAGCTAAGCTTCTGCCTTCGGCGTTGTAATACGAGCCGATGCCTTTCTGCTTCTCGAAATAGATGGCGGTCATTTTTTGGCCAGCATTGGTTAGCTCTGCGGCCAGAATCCGCCGTTGGGTCTTGTTAGATTGACCCCGTATGCTGCGTTGTTCGTATAATATCTTGAAGCTAGCGCCTTGATGGATGTCTTTTCCAGCATCAACATCCCACGTAAAGATTTCAACCAACTGTGAAAGTAGGCTCGTCGGTATATCCGCCTTCAAACCCGATGTGACTAGAGTGTCGTCGATAGTTGCAGTGGCGGTTCTCAACTCAACATCGACGGGCTTTTCCCGTCGGGCAAAAAAAACACTCCGGCCGTTCTTTTCCCACGTCAGATCCATGGCGTCATCGAAGTCGACTTCAACCGACATCAACGACTCGCCACGGTTGTTATCATTGATGTTCGGGTTGGCGAAGTAGAAATGAACTTGTCGTCCAGGAGCTAACTGTCCAGATCGGAAATGTTGGCGGACCGAGCGGTGCCAGAGCTCCTTCTCAACGGGTGTCAAGCTGAATAGGTCTAAGATTCCGGGTAAGGTATCCCCAGAACGGATACGATGAACGATGTGTTCCTGCCTCTGCCACCCGTCGAGGGGCGGTGACTCCCGAGCCGGCAACAACGTGTTATTCGTCAGCCTGCGGATCGGCGGATTAGGGGCTGACACTTTACCCTTGCCGACCTTGCGCACTGTTTTTTGTTTAATGGTCTCGGCGTCTGCCGGTTTCGTCGCCCCAGTTGCTATAAACACGGCAAACCATATCAGTAGAGTATAAACAGCGCGAAACCCTTTGAAGCATAGCGCTTGCTCGCATCGGCTTTCAGGGTCTTCGTATGGGAATCGAAGTTGCATACAAACTTTACACTAATTAAACCGTTTAGCTGCGTCTGTCAATCCACAATCCGGGTGGCGGGATCCCATGGAAGCCTATTGGGACTCGCCCAAAAACAACCTTCTTACGGCGATTTCAAAAATAAAAAGCGCAAACGCAACGACGATCAGCGGTCCCCGAAGGGGTTCATGAACGGCGCTAGTGTGTTGTCTTTCCACTTTTTCAACGGAGATAGGGTTTATTTCACCGCCGCTCGCCTCAGCTAACCTCCGAAGCAGTGCTACGTTTACGTCGGGCCGCGGCAACTCACGTTTCGGGTCGTACGTCGCGGTAAATCCCACGGGAGGGTAGGCGATCTGGCGGCCCTTTCGCTCTTCCACAAGATCAATCCGATATTCACCGATAGGTAAGGTCGGCAGGGCAGCCTGTAAATGACCGGTAGCGACAGCTTTGAGTATACCTTCGCTTTTAGTGCCGTTTCCGCTTGCGGTGAAGCGAAATTGACTCTCTGATGCCGTCACCTCATATAGATAAAGATCCAGGATCGGCTGAGTGCCCAACAAGCTAATCCTGGCTTCGTGAAGCGGTATGGGGGTATCACTGGTGGGGCGGATCCACTCCAAAACCTTTTCCCAAAACTCCGGCAAACCTCCCCATTGAATCCACGCTCGGCTCCATCGCCCTTCCATGTCTGTGGTTAAAGCGACTGCTTTGCCTCGGCCGTAGCGCCAGGACGCAAGCAGTGGAGCTTTCCGTCCCTCTTTGGCGATTGAGAGATCCAACTGAGCGCTGCGTTTGAGCTCGGTTTCGATGAAACCGCGCAGCGGCGGATATGATTTGCCCGAGAAGCCGGCCAGGAGTTCCGAGCCTCTTTCTTGGACGGGTATCAAGTCGTGTTCCGGTGGTGGCGGCTCGTCTTTTTGCTTCTCCTGAACCCGCTGCAGAACAATCTGCGGCAGCGTCGTCGGATCGTAGATGTGGTGAAAAAAGCCGCCACCATACTGGGTGATCCTCTTCAGGAGCGGTATGTTTGCTTCGGCGCCAATAGCGATGGCCGACACTGTAATCTGCTGTTCGGCTTTCATGACGTTGACCAAGTCGATGAAATCGCCGCCGCTTCCGCCGGTTTCTCCGTCGCTTAGCACGATGACATGTTTGCGCCCGGCATTTTGTCTTTCAAGCTGTCGTTTAGCTTCCATAATAGCCGGGAGCATCACGGTTCGACCGGCAGGTTTCAGCCGCTCGATCTGTGTATTGAATGATCCTCTTAGGCTCCCAACGCTGGCAAGCGGCACGACCACGAATGGGTCAACGTCAAAGCCAATGACTCCGAGCAGATCCGTGTCCTTCAACTGCCGCGCGACAGCCTTGGCCGCTTCTTGAGCGTACAAGATTCGATTATCTTCCCGCATACTGCCGGATTTATCGATGACCAGTATAATGGCTCGATTTTTTTCTTCCTGCTTGGGCGGATCTTTAAACTCAACCGGCAAAACCGTTTCGATTGGCGTGCGACGATACCCCCCCGGTCCGAAACTCCACTCACTGCCCAGCATTATGAAACCATTGCCACCGCTTACGTGCCTCTCGATCGCGCTGAGATACGATCCGGTGAGTTTTTCGCGTTCGACATTGTTGAAAATTACTATATTGAAGCCGTTTGGCGCCGGTGCCGCATCGGCGCTGCGCGAGGTCACTTCGAAACCCTGACGGCGCAGGATCTCTTCAATGTACCTTCCGCTCTCACTTCGACCGCTGACGATGAGGATTTTTCCCTTGCTATGCACGCTGGTCCAGGCGAGCGCGTGGTTATCCGGTTCAAATTGATCGGACCCGTCCTGACGGGCTGTGAAGCTAGCGCGATACGAATTTAGCGGTCCGTCCGCAAGCGTGCTTTGATAGGACAAAATCTGACTGCCAGGTCTTAGCTTCACCGGATCGGTTTTGAAGGCCACTCCGTTGCGGGTCAGAGTCAAAGTTCCATCGACCTCGCGACTATTCTGGTTGTTCAGCACTACTTTGATGTTTACGGCTTCCCCGGCATCCCCCTGAGTCGGCGCCACGAGTTTGGAGATAGTTACGTTGGG
>Ga0307409_100000592_pt1 | contig 15808 bp, 18 predicted proteins | sample 322Ometagenome_2_FD_203888 | JGI IMG/M metagenome (GOLD analysis project Ga0307409, IMG submission 203888) | Maize rhizosphere microbial communities from greenhouse at UC Davis, California, United States - 322HYB-O-2 | ecosystem: Host-associated > Plants > Roots > Rhizosphere > Soil | place... | reverse complement strand
GAGCGCCGGCGCGGCCCGGAACGCGATGCTCGGCGACCCCATCCCCATCTCCTCTCGCGTCGGCGCAAAATCCAGCGGTTCCGCGCCGGCCTGCCGGCGTTTCCTCCACCGCGGGAGAGCCGGATGGCAAAAGGGTACTGGATCGCGCGCGTCGACGTCGCCGATCCCGAGGCGTACAAGGCTTATGTCGCCGCGAATGCGGCGCCGCTGGCGGCGTTCGGTGCTCGCTTCCTGGTGCGCGCAGGTCGCTTCGAGAATCCCGAAGGCGCCAGCCGCTCGCGCAACGTCGTCGTCGAGTTCCCGTCGTACCAGGCCGCGCTCGACTGCTATCGCTCGCCCGCGTACCAGGCCGCGGTGCAGCTGCGCCTGCCGGTCTCGACCGTCGACATGGTCGTCATCGAGGGCTACGACGGCCCTCAGCCCGGCTGACGTCGCGCATTTCAGTTCCTTCCTCTCGCTTACCTTCACCTTCACCGCAGAGAACCGCATGTATCCCGACACCCAGCTCTACATCGACGGCGCCTGGTGCGCCGCTGCTTCCGGCCGCACCCATCCGGTCGTCAATCCCGCCACCGGCGAGGTCATCGGCAAGTTCGCGTGGGCCGAGCGCGCCGACCTCGACCGCGCCCTCGAGGCCGCGACGAAAGGCTTCGCGACCTGGAAGAAGGTCTCCGCGTACGAGCGGTCGAAGATCATGCGCAAGGCCGCCGACCTGCTGCGCGAGCGCCTGCAGGCGATCGCCGAGACCATGACCCAGGAGCAGGGCAAGACCGTCGCCGAGGCGAAGGGCGAGATCCTGAACGGCGCCGACACGATCGACTGGTTCGCCGAGGAAGGCCGGCGCACCTACGGCCGCGTCATTCCGGCGCGCGCCGAAGGGATCTGGCAGCTCGTCGTCAAGGAGCCGGTCGGCCCGGTCGCCGCGTTCACGCCGTGGAACTTCCCGATCAACCAGATCGTGCGCAAGCTCTCGGCGGCGCTCGCCGCCGGCTGCTCGATCATCGTCAAGGCGCCGGAGGAGACGCCGGGCTCGCCCGCCGAGCTGATCCGCGCCTTCGCCGACGCCGGCGTGCCGGCCGGAACGATCGGCCTCGTCTACGGCGACCCGGCCGAGATCTCGTCGTACCTGATCCCGCACCCGGTCATCCGCAAGATCTCGTTCACCGGCTCGACCGTCGTCGGCAAGCAGCTCGCGGCGCTCGCCGGGCAGCACATGAAGCGGGTGACGATGGAGCTCGGCGGCCACGCGCCGGTGATCGTCTTCGACGACGCCGACGCCGCGGTGGCAGCGAAGGTGATGGCGGCAAGCAAGTTCAGGAACGCCGGCCAGGTCTGCATCTCGCCGACGCGCTTCCTCGTCCAGGAAGGCATCTACGCCAAGTTCGTCGAGCAGTTCGCCGCCAACGCGAAGGCGCTCAAGGTCGGCAACGGGCTCGAGAAGGACGTCAAGATGGGCGCGCTCGCGAATCCGCGCCGGGCCCGGGCGATGGAGGCCAACCTCGAGGACGCCGGCAAGCACGGCGCCAAGCTCGTCGCCGGCGGCCATGCGATCGGCGAGAAAGGCAACTTCTGGGAGCCGACCGTCGTCACCGAGCTGCCGAACGACGCCAAGGCGATGAACGAGGAGCCGTTCGGCCCTCTCGCGATCATCAATCCGTTCCGCACCTTCGACGACGCGGTCGAGGAAGCCAACCGGCTGCCGTACGGCCTCGCCGCCTACGCGTGGACGAAGTCGGCGAAGACCGCGAACGCGATCGCCAACGCGGTCGAGACCGGCATGATCTCGATCAACCACGCCGGCCTCGGCATCCCGGAGACGCCGTTCGGCGGCGTCAAGGATTCGGGCTACGGCTCGGAGGGCGGCAGCGAGGCGATCGAGTCGTACCTCAACCCGAAGTTCGTGTCGCAGGCGGGCCTCTGACGCTCGCTGCCTGCCCGCCAGGAGTTCGTACATGCCACGCTATGTCATCGAGCGCACCTTTCCGAGCGGCGTCCAGATTCCGCAGACCGAGGTCGGCGCGCGCTTCTGCCGCGGCGTCGTCGCCAACAACGCACGCGAAGGCGTGACCTGGCTGCATTCGTACGTGACGCCCGATCGCGGCAAGACGTTCTGCATCTACGAGGGGCCGTCGCCGGAGGCGATCCGCAGCGTCGCCGAGAAGAACGGCCTGCCGGTCGACCGGATCACCGAGGTGTCGGTGCTCGACCCGTACTTCTTCCGCTGCGAGGGCTGATGGCGGTCGAGCTGCCGAAGGAAGCGCGCAGGGAGGCGATCGCCTCGATCGAGCGCTGGTTCGCGGAGGAGCGCGACGAGCGCATCGGCAACGTCGCCGCCGGCGCGCTGCTCAACTTCGTGCTCGAGGAGATCGCGCCGACGGTCTACAACCGCGCCGTCGCCGACGTCCAGGAGCGGTTGCAGATGCGCATCGGCGAGCTCGACATCGAGGTCCACGAGGACGAGTTCGCCTACTGGGCCAAGCGCGAGCGAAAGCCCGGCAGGCGCTGAGCGCGTCGTGGCTCGGGCGAGGCGCGGCGGGCAGTGCAATCGACGGACACGTGAGGACATCGGAGCTCCGGCGGTGAGCGAGCTGCTCGAACGCGACGATCTTCTCGCCGCACTGACCTGCGATGGCGGAGGCCGCGGGCCGCGGCGCTTCCGTATCCCGCGGCCCGCGGGCCGCGGCTAGAAGAACATCTTCGGCAGCCAGAGGACGAGCTTCGGCGCGTAGGTGATGAGCGCGAGGCTGGCGAGCAGCGGCAACAGCCACGGCAGGATCGCCATCGTCGTGCGCTCGAACGACAGGCCGGCGACGCGCGCCAGCACGAACAGCACCATGCCCATCGGCGGGTGGAGCAGGCCGATCATCAGGTTCAGCACCATCACCAGGCCGAAGTGGACCGGATCGATGCCGAGCTGCACCGCGATCGGCAGCAGGATCGGCACCAGGATGGTGATCGCCGCGGTCGGCTCGAGGAAGCAGCCGACGAAGAGCATCAGCAGGTTGGCGAGCAGCAGGAAGACCCACGCTTCCTTGGTGAAGGCCAGAACCCAGGCGGCGATGTCGGCGGTGACGCCGGTCGCCGTCAGCATCCAGCCGAAGATCGACGCCGCGGCGACGATGAAGAGCACCGTGCTCGTCGTCTCGACGGTGTCGAGGCAGACCTTGACGAACATCTTCCAGTCGAGGGTCCGGTACCAGGCGAAGCCGAGGATCATCGCCCAGACGCAGGCGGCGATGGCGCCCTCGGTGGGCGTGAAGAGGCCCGTCGTCATGCCGCCGATCAGCAGCACCGGCGTCATGATCGGCAGCAGCGCCTCGAAGCGGAAGATGCGGTCGAGGACGAACAGCAGCGCCAGGCCGACGAAGACCGAGATCTGCGGCGGCGCGCCGACCCGCGCGACCACCGCCCAGAGCAGCAGCGGCCAGCCGATGACGACGGCGAGCTCCGCCATCGCCTTGGCGAAGCGCGAGCCCGAGAACTTGACGTCGGCGCCCCAGCCGTTCTTGTGCGCGAAGTAGGCGACCGTGAGCATCATCAGGATCGCCATCAGCACGCCGGGCAGGATGCCGGCGAGGAAGAGCGCGCCGACCGAGGCGTTGGCCATCATTCCGTAGATCACGAACGGCAGGCTGGGCGGAATGATCGGCCCGAGCGTCGCCGACGCCGCGGTCACGCCGACCGCGAACTCGGTCGAGTAGCCGTGCTCCTTCATCGCCTTGATCTCGATCGTGCCGAGGCCGGCGGCGTCGGCGATCGCGGTGCCGCTCATGCCGGCGAAGATCACCGACCCGATCACGTTGACGTGGCCGAGGCCGCCCTTCATCCAGCCGACCAGGGCGAGCGCGAAGTTGTAGATCCGGGTCGTGATGCCGGCGTTGTTCATCAGGTTGCCGGCGAGGATGAAGAACGGCACCGCGAGCAGCGGGAAGCTGTCGATGCCGCTCACCATCCGGTGGATGACGACGAAGGGCGGCAGGTTGCCCGAGAGCAGGATGTAGGCGAGCGACGCCCCGGCCATGGCGATGGCCACCGGAACGCCGCTGCTCATGAAGAGCAGGAAGAAGATCTTGAGCATGCGGGCGGCTTAGCGGTCGCCGAGCGTGGTCATCGGTCGCTCGAGCACGCTGAAGCCGCGGCGCCAGTGGGCGAGCGCGACCTGGACGGAACGGATCGTCATCGCCGCGAAGCCGAGCAGGACGACGCCGTAGACGATGTTCATCGGCGCGTCGACGATGGTCATCCGCGTGTTGCTGCCGAGCTTGAGCATCATTTCTCCGGTCAGGACGACGGCGGCGGCGAAGAAGGCGATGCGCAGCGCGTCGACCGCGCGCGACAGCCAGCGGCCGAGCGCCACCGGCAGGTGGCGATAGAAAAAGTCGACCTGGATCTGCGAGTTCTTGGCGACGCCGATCGTCGCGCCGACGAAGACGACGGCGATCAGGAGGTAGCGCGCGATCTCCTCGGTCCAGGACGCCGAGTCGTTGAACACGTAGCGCGTGACGAACTGGTAGAAGACCGTCAGCGCGAGCAGCCAGAAGAAGCCGAGGGCCGCCCAGCCCTCGGCGATCGTCGACGACAGGTCGATCGCTTCGTCGTGGATGTGGACATGGCCCTCGTCGTCGATGATCTTTTCTTCTTCGGCCACGACCGTCCCCTGCGCGCGGCTACTTCAAATTGACGATGCGGTCGTAGTCCTGCTGCCGGTAGCCGAGGTCGGTCGGCTTGGTCGTCTTCAGCACCGCCTCGCGGAACGCGTTCTTGTCGACGACGATGACGTTGTTGCCCTTCTTCTTGAACTCGTCGACGAGGCGAACCTCCGAGGCGGCGATCTCGCGGCTGGCCTTGTCGGCGGCCTCCTCCATCACCTCGGTGAAGACCTTCTTGTCGTCGGCGGAAAGCTTGGTCCAGACCTGCCCGGAGACGACCGTGAGCAGCGCGTCGATGATGTGGCCGGTCAGCGAGATGTTCTTCTGCACCTCGTAGAACTTCTTCGCCTCGATCGTCGGCAGCGGGTTCTCCTGGGCGTCGACGGTGCCGTTCTGCAGCGCGAGATACACCTCGGCGAAGGCGATCGGCGTCGCGTTGGCGCCGAGCGCCTTGGGAAAGGCGATGTACGCCGGGGCATCGGGAACGCGGATCTTGAGTCCCTTCATGTCCTCGGGCTTGGTGATCGGCCGCGCCGCGCTCGACGTGACCTGCCGGGCGCCGTAGTACGTCATCGCCGTGATGTGGTTCGAGGTCTTGTCGTCGTAGCCCTTGGCGAGCTCCTTGAAGACGTCGCTCTTGGCGTACTTCAGCTGATGCTCGGCATCGCGGAAGATGAACGGGAAGTACGAGACGGCGAGCGGCGGATAGCTGCGGGCGGCGAAGCTCGCGCCGGTGAGGATGATGTCGACCGTGCCGAGCGTCAGGCCCTGGTTGATGTCGGATTCCTTGCCGAGGCTCGAGGCCGGGAAGACCTGCACCTCGTAGCGCCCGTTGGTGCGCTTCTTGATCTCGTCGCCGGCCCAGACCGACCACTTGTGGTACGGCTCGGAGACCTCATAGACGTGCGCCCACTTGAGCTTGGTCTGCGCCTGCGCCACGCTCAGCGTGCCGAGCGCGCCGGCCGCGAGCGCGCAGGCGACGAAGGTTTTGAGAGCGAAACGCTTGCTGATCATGGGGGTGTCTCCGTGACGGGAAGAATGCGGGGGCGCCGGCCGCTCGGCGCGGGGCGCGAAGCGATGCACGGTACGGTTCGCGCGCCGCCGCGCAGCACCGGGCAAACCCTGAAACGGCGTTCAAGCTTTCCCTGATCGACACCACGAGGAGTAGACACCATGAGGTTGCAAGGCAAGACGGCGCTCGTCACGGCCGCCGGCCAGGGCATCGGTCGGGCGAGCGCGCTCGCGCTCGCCGCCGAGGGCGCCGAGGTCTGGGCCACCGACGTCGACGCCGCGCTGCTCGAGCGCTACGCCGGCGTCGCGCGCGTCCGCACCGCGAAGCTCGACGTCCTCGACCGCGACGCCATCCGCGCGCTGTTCGCGACGCTGCCGCCGCTCGGCCTGCTGTTCAACTGCGCCGGCGTCGTCCACGACGGCAGCGTGCTCGATGCGACCGACGACGATCTCGACTTCGCGTTCCGCCTCAACGTCCGCTCGCAGCTGTGGACGATCCAGGCGGCGCTGCCGGCGATGCTCGCCAACGGCGGCGGCAGCATCCTCAACATGGCGAGCATCGCGTCGAGCATCAAGGGATTGCCGAGCCGTTGCGTCTACGGCCTCACCAAGGCGGCCGTGATCGGCCTCACCAAGAGCGTCGCGGCCGACCACGTGCGCCAGGGCATCCGCTGCAACGCGCTCTGCCCGGGCACCGTCGACACGCCTTCGCTCGCCGGCCGCATCAACACGTACGCGGATCCGGTCGCCGCGCGCCAGGCCTTCGTCGATCGCCAGCCGATGGGCCGCTTGGCCGAAGCCGAAGAGATCGCGCCGATGGTCGTCTATCTCGCCAGCGACGAGTCGCGGTTCGCCACTGGACAGGCGTTCTGCGTCGATGGCGGGATGACGATTTGAGGTCCTCTTCGTTCCCGGTTCACGCTGCCGAGGCGCCCGCAGCGCTCAGGCTCCGAGTCGCGCGACGCGGTCAGCCGATCAGCGCCGGCAGCCAGGTGGCGACCGAGGGGACGAGGAAGACGAGCGCCAGCAGCAGCACGCTCATGACGAGGAACGGCACGACCGCGCGAAAGATGTCGAGCATCGACACCTGCGGCGGCGCGACTCCCTTCATCGTCATCAGGAGCAGACCGTGCGGCGGCAGCAGCAGGCCCATCTGCATGCAGATCAGGAACAGCACGCCGAACCAGACGGGATCGACGCCGAGCGCCTGCACGACCGGCATGAAGATCGGCAGCGTGATCATCATCATGCTCACCTGGTCGACGAAGATGCCGAGGAAGATCAGCATCAGCATCATCGCGGCGATGACTGCCCAGGGCGCGAGGCCGGCGCCGGTGATCGCCTGCGACAGGCCGTTCGACGCGCCCGAGAACGACAGGATCTGCGCGAAGGTCGTGGCGCCGACGATGATGAAGAGGATCATCGCCGAGATCGCGACCGTGCCCTTCAGCGAGGCGAGCAGGATCGGCACGCTGAGCGCGCGGTAGGCCAGGGCGAAGACGATCGTCGCGAGCGCGCCGATCGCGGCCGATTCGGTCGGCGTGCCCCAGCCGGCGACCATCGCACCGACGACGACGGCGAAGATCGAGACCAGCGGCAGCACGTAGAGCAGGAACGGCTTGAAGCGAGCGAAGCCGGCATGGCGTTCGAGCGGCACGTTCGGCGCCAGGCTCGGCCTGGTCTTGACCCGGATCACGATCCAGGCGACGAAGGCGAGCGAGAGGACGAGCCCGGGGACGACGCCGCCGATCAGCAGCTTCGAGATCGAGATGCCCGAAAGCGAGCCGAGCAGCACCGTCAGCGCCGACGGCGGGATGAGCATGTCGACGGCGCCGATCGCCATCACCGGGCCGCAGGCGAGGCGCGCGTCGTAGCCGCGGGCGAGCATCACCGGCACCATCAGCGAGCCGAGCATCGCGGTCGTCGCGATCGTCGAGCCCGAGATGGCCGAGAACACGGTGCCGGCGACGACGGCGACGACGGCGAGCCGCCCGGGCACCTGCGCGATCAGCCGCTCGATGCCGTCGATGACCTTGACCGCGAGGCCGGTGTGGAAGAGCACCTCGCCCATCAGCACGAAGAGCGGGATCGGCGTCAGCGAGAAGCTCATCACCGAGCTGACGCTGTTGCGCGCGAGCTGCGCCAGGCCGGGCTCGCCGCCGAGCCAGAGCCAGGCGCCGAGCAGGTTGATGGCGAGGAACGCGAACGCGACCGGCAGACCGACGAAGAGCAGCACCGTCGAGCCGGCGAGCAGCAGCCACGCCGCGCCGACCCAGCCGATCACTTCACGGCCCTCACGCGGCGCTGACCGCGTCGTCGCGCGCGCCGACCGCGGCGTGCGCGAGGCGTCGCATGCGAAAGACGAACTCGATCGCGAGCAGCGCGAAGCAGACCGGCAGCGGGACCAGGAACCACCACTCCGGCATGACCAGCGTCTTGATCGAGAGCGCTGCGCTCTGCTGGCTCTTCCACGTCGCCGAGCTGCCGTAGACGACCATCCACAGGCAGGCGACGAGGCCGAGGACGTCGGCGATCCACTCGCACGCGTAGGCGACGCGCGCGGGCAGCGTGCGCAGGACGATGTCGACGCGGATGTGGCGCCCTTCGCGCAGCAGCCACGGCGCGGCGAGCAGCGTGATCGCGTAGAGCAGCAGCTCGGAGATCTCGTTGCTCCAGGCGACGCCGCGCGGCAGGCCGGGCAGCGCGACGTTCCTGGTCAGCACGTCGGCGCAGATGATCGCCACCATCGCCAGCAGGGCGAGGCTGGCGAGCAGCGCGAGGCCTTCGATGAGAGCGCCGAAGGCGGCTTCGAGCGCCGCCGCTCTGGCGCGCTTCACTTCGAGGTCAGCGTCTTCAGCTTCTTGGCGAACTCGGGGTTGGCCTTCATCGCGCTCGCCCAGCCCGCGTCGTAGGCTTTGTCCACGTAGGCCTTGGTGCCGGCGGCGTCGAACCGAATGGCCTGGATGCCGGCCTTCTCCTGGCGCGCCGTCTCGTCCTTCGCGTATTGCGTCCAGAAGCCGTTCATCGCCTCGAGCGCGAGCGCCTGCTTGTCGAGGAAGGACTTCTGGCCCGGCGTCAGCCGCTTGTAGGCATCGACGTTCATGATGATCGAGACCTCGGCGTCGTAGAAGCCGGGGTCGACGCGGAACTTCGTCTTCTCCTGCCAGTTGAGGTCGAAGATGCCGCCGATCGGCCAGCCGTAGCCGTCGACGACGTTGCGCTCGAGCGCCGTGTAGACCTCGCCCGGCGGCGTCGTCACGACGTTGGCGCCGAGCGACGTGAAGAAGTCGCGGTAGACCGGCGTGATGCGGATCTTGAGGCCGGTCAGATCGGGCTTGTCGATCTTCTTGTTCAGGTACAGGTGGAACGGCTGGTTCTCGACCATCCGCGCCAGATAGACCATGTTGCCCTTCTGCATCCAGAGCTCGTTGATCGCCGCGAAGGCGCCGTTCTTGCGCTGCTCGGCGACCGGGATCTGCGCCAGCTTGAGGAAGTCGGCCTCGGGCATGACGTTCGTGTAGAACGCGCCGGTCGAGAGCGCCATGTCGACGACGCCGCTCTTGACCGCGTTGCCGGCCTCGAAGGTCGGGATCGCCTTCGGGCCGCCGATGAAGTTGATCTGCAGCGTTCCCTTGCCCTGGGCGTTGAACTGCTGGATCCACTTCTGCAGGTGAACGACGTAGATGCCGTTCTCGGCGAAGGCGCTGACGAGCCGGAGCGTCGTCTCCTGCGCCAGCGCCGCCGGCGCGGCGACGGCCGCGGCGGCGAAGGCGCAGGAAGAGATCAGCAGTCGGTGCAAGGCGTTCATGGCGGACGGTTCTCGGCGAGGACGGCGGGCGTCGGGCTAGCCCGGACTCTGCCGTGCCCACCGCGCGGCGGGCAGGGGGTTTGTCTGGAGCCGCGCCGTCGCCGCCGAACCGCCGCCGTCAACGCCGGCGGTTCGACGCGTACGAAGAGCTGCGCGACGGGTAGCCCTTGGCGTGCCACTCGACGGGGCCCATGCCTTCGCCGGGAGGGATCATCTCGCCGCGCTGAACCGCGACGCGAACGCTTTCCTTCACCTCGGCGCGGGCGAGCATCGACAGCGGCGACGGCGCGTCGAAGCTCATGCCCTCGCCGGCCGGGACGAGGCCGCCCTCGGCGCGTGCCTGCAGAACTTCGCGGCGTGCGTCCGCGCGCGTCCGCTGCGCGACGAACGTCGCCGCGTGGACCGGATGCATCGCCTCGCCGGCGGGAATCAGCTCGCCGCGGGCGCGCGCCTCGAGGACGCTGGCCTTGACCTCGGCACGCGTCGGCGAGGAGCCTTGGGCGGGCGCATAGGGGGCCGCCGCGGCGAGCGCGACGGCGACGATCGAGAGTCTGAAGACTTGCTTGAAATGCATGATGTGGTCCCTTGGATCGCTGATGACCGGAGGCTTCCGGCATCCGACGTCGCTTGCGTCGGTGGCGTCAATCTAGCGATCGGAGCCGGCGGCCCCGAGTGAGAAGGGCGCCGCTTGCGTGTGAAGGATTCACATCGCGGCGCGCGGCGTACGGTCAGCGCTCGTCGCGTTCCGGCCAGCCCTCGCTGCCGACCAGCGGCACGAACATCACGCCGCCGAGATCGTCTTCGTGCCATGCGTCGGCGGCGGTGCGCGTGACGAGGACGAGGCGCTGCGCACCGTGGCCGCTGTCGACGGGCAAGACGAGGCGGCCACCGATCGCGAGCTGCTCGCGCAGCGGCGCCGGCACGCGCGGCCCGGCGGCGGCGGCGACGATCGCGTCGTAGGGCGCGCCGGCGGGCCAGCCGGCGCTGCCGTCGCCGACGTGGACGTCGACGTTGCGGCAGCCGAGCCGCGCCAGCCGCTCGCGCGCGAGCTCGACGAGGCGGGCATGGCGCTCGATCGCATCGACGTGGGCGACGAGTCGCGCGGCGACCGCACACGCGTAACCCGAGCCGGCGCCGATCTCGAGCATGCGGTCGGTCGGCGCGAGACGCGCCGCCTCGAGCATCAGGGCGACGATGTAGGGCTGCGAGATCGTCTGGCCTTCTTCGATCGGCAGCGGCGTGTCCTCGTAGGCATCGCGGCGCAGCGCCGCGGCGACGAAGGCGTGGCGCGGCACCTGCCGCATCGCCTCGAGGACGCGCGCGTCGCGGATGCCACGCCCGGCAATCTGCGTCGCGACCATGAACTCGCGCTGCTGCACCGTGTTGTCGTCGTCGTCCATCGCATGCTCGATCGGACGGGCTCTCGTGCCTACTGGCGGCGGTGCGCCAGCAGCCACTCGAGCTTGGCGGCGTACAGGTCGTGCTGGCCGCGCGTCTGGCTGTTGTCGATCGCCAGTGCGAAATGGCGGCGCGCCGCCGCCTCGTCGCCGAGCCGCCAGTCGGCGACGCCGAGCCAGAAGTGGAACTCGTGGTACGTCTCGGCGCGCGCGACCTCGCGCGCGAACAGCTCGCGCGCGGTGCGCCAGTCGTCGCGCTGCACGGCCGCCATGCCGAGCTGGAAGAAATGGAACGGCGGATACGGCTCGAGCGATGCCAGCCGCAGCCGCGTCGCCTGCGCGTCGGCGCTGCGCTGCTGGCGCTCGTACGCGACCGCGAGGTTGGCGAGCGCGCGCGTGTCGCGCGGGTCGCCGGCGAGGATCTGCTCGAAGACGCGCGTCGCCTCGGCGAGATCGCCGTGGCGCAGGTAGACGACGCCGAGCGTGTTGTAGGCGCCGGCGAAGCCCGGATCCTTGCGCACGCTCGCCGCCGCCCACGCGTAGGCGTCGTCGAGGCGACCGTCGGCGAGCGCCTCGGCGGCGCGGTTGTTCGCGTACATCGCGACGACCGTCGCCTCGCCGACCTCGCGCGTGCGCAGGCCGCTGATCTGCTCGGCGGGCAGGAAGTCGATCGTCAGCGTGCTGATGTCGCGCGACGAGCGGACATCGACGAGGCGTCGGCCGAGGCTGATGTTGACGTGCCCGCTCGAGATCAGCAGCGCGCCGTTGCGGCTCCACGTCTCTTCGACGTAGACGTTCTGGTAGACGACCGGCAGGCCCAGCTCCTTGGCGAACGCGGCGGTCATGATGACCAGCGACAGGCAGTTGCCGCTGCGCGTGGCGAAGGTCGAGGCCGCGTTCTTGGTCCGTGCCGTGTCGTATTCGAGCTTGAGCTGCGCCCGCTGCTGCAGCGCGTGGGCGAGCCCGTCCTGCGGCCCTTCGCGGCGCAGCTGGGCGGCGATGTCCTGCTTCAGGAACGCGCGCATCGCGTCGTTCATCGCGAACACGTCGTCGATCCGGATCGGCTCGCGGGCGGGCGCGAACAGACGATCGGCGAGCAGCGCGTCGGGCGGCGCCCGCGGCGGCGCCGAGGCGCAGCCGGCGACGAGGCAGGCGAGCAGCGCGGCGAGCCAGGCAGTGCGCACGGCGTTCACTCCAGCTTGATGTTCGCGCTCTTGATGACCGCCGCCCACTTGGCAACCTCGGCCTTCTGGAACGCGGCGATCTGCTCGGTCGTCATCTCGGCGCCCTGCATGCCGAGCTTGGCGAGCCGGTCCTGGACCTCGGGCTCGCGCAGGATCTTGGCGATCTCGTTGTGCAGCCGCTCGATGATCGGCTTCGGCGTCCCGGCGGGCGCGAAGACCGCCTGCCACGAGACGACCTCGTAGCCCGGCACGCCGCTCTCGGCGACGGTCGGCACGCTGGCCAGGCTCGGCACCCGCCTGGCCGACGAGACGGCCAGCGCTCGGAGCTTGCCGCTCTCGATGTGCGGGCCGGCGACGACGGTGGTGTCGAACATCATGTCGACCTGGCCGGCCATCACGTCCTGGATCGCCGGGCCGCTGCCCTTGTACGGGACGTGCGTGATGTCGATCCCGGCGCGCGCCTTCAGCAGCTCGAGCGAGAGGTGCTGCGAGGTGCCGCTGCCGGCCGACGCGCAGCTGAGCGGCTTCTTCGCCTTGCCGGCCGCGATGACGTCGGCGAGCGTCTTGTACGGGCTCGCCTGGTTGACGACGAGGACGGTCGGGTTGGTGCCGATGAGCGTGATCGGCTCGAACGACTTGATCGGGTCGTAGCCGATCTTTGGGTACAGGCTGACGTTGATCGCGTGCGAGCTGATCGTGCCGCCGAGGATCGTGTGGCCGTCCGGCTGGGCGCGCGAGGCCATCTCCGAGCCGACGCTGCCGCCGGCGCCGCCCTTGTTGTCGACGACGATCGTCGTGCCGAGCGCGGGCCCGAGCTTCTGGCCGATCAGGCGGGCCAGGATGTCGGTCGTGCCGCCGGCAGGGAATGGAACGATGTAGACGATCGGCTTCGAGGGCCACTTGTCCTGGCCCCGGGATGGCAGGGCGAGGGCGGCGCCGGCGGCGGCAGCGAAGGTGCGGCGGGTGATCGTCATGGGGTCTCCGGAGCGGACATCGCCGACATCCGGCCAAGCATAGACTTTCCGCCATGTCGAATACCCCTGCCATTGCCGCAAACGCGAACGCCGCGCGGCCGCCGCACACGATCCGGATGGCGGAGGGAGACAACGTCGCGATCGTCGCCAACGAGGGCGGCCTCGCCGCCGGGACGGTGCTCGATTCCGGGGTCGTCCTCGTCGACCGCGTGCCGCAGGGGCACAAGGTCGCTTTGGCGCCGATCGGCGAGGGCGAGCCGGTCGTCCGCTACGGCGTTGCGATCGGCTTCGCCGCCGCGCCGATCGCTGCCGGGCGCTGGGTCCACGAGCGGCTGCTGAGGATGCCGGCGGCGCGCTCGCTCGACGGCCTGCCCGTCGCGACGCGCGCGGCGCCGCCGCTGGCGCCGCTCGAGGGCTACACCTTCGAGGGCTTTCGCAACGCCGACGGCAGCGTCGGTACGCGCAACATCCTGGCGATCACGACGACGGTGCAGTGCGTCGCCGGCGTCGTCGAGTTCGCGGTCGACCGCATCAAGTCGGAGCTGCTGCCGCGCTATCCGAATGTCGACGACGTCGTCGGCCTCGAGCACGGCTACGGCTGCGGCGTCGCGATCGACGCGCCCGACGCACTGATCCCGATCCGGACGCTGCGCAACATCAGCAAGAACCCGAACTTCGGCGGCGAGATCCTGGTGGTGAGCCTCGGCTGCGAGAAGCTGCAGCCCGAGCGGCTGCTGCCGCCGGGATCGTTCGCGATCAGCGGCCAGCGCGCCGACGGCAGCGCCCCGGGCCTCGGCGACGCCGAGCGTCTCGACGTCGTCCGCCTGCAGGACGAGGCGCACGTCGGCTTCGCCTCGATGGTCGACTCGATCCTGGCTTCGGCCAAGGTCCATCTCGAGCGGCTGAACGCGCGCCGGCGCGAGACCGTGCCGGCGTCGGCGCTCGTCGTCGGCGTGCAGTGCGGCGGCAGCGACGCCTTCTCGGGCGCGACCGCGAATCCCGCCGTGGGCGTCTGCGCCGACCTGCTCGTGCGCGCCGGCGCGACGGTCATGTTCTCCGAGGTCACCGAGGTCCGCGACGGCATCGACCAGCTGACCGCGCGCGCGGCGACGCCGGAGGTCGCCGCGGCGATGGTGCGCGAGATGGCCTGGTACGACGCCTATCTCGGCCGCGGCGGCGCCGACCGCAGCGCCAACACGACGCCGGGCAACAAGCAGGGCGGGCTCGCCAACATCGTCGAGAAGGCGATGGGGTCGATCGTCAAGTCGGGCAGCGCGCCGATCACGGGCGTCCTCGGCCCCGGCGAGCGGCTACGCGACAAGGGGCTGACGAGCGGGCTCGTCTACGCCGCGACACCGGCGAGCGACTTCGTCTGCGGCACGCTGCAGCTCGCCGCCGGGATGAACATCCACGTCTTCACGACCGGCCGCGGCACGCCGTACGGCCTCGCCGAGGCGCCGGTCGTCAAGGTGGCGACGACGAGCGGCCTGGCGCGGCGCTGGCACGACCTGATGGACCTCAACGCCGGCACGATCGCCGACGGCACGGCGACCATCGAGGAGACCGGCTGGGCGCTGTTTGGCCTCCTGCTCGACGTCGCCAGCGGCCGCCGCACGTGTGCCGAGCGGCTCGCGCTGCACAACGCGCTGGTGCTCTTCAACCCCGCGCCGGTGACCTGACCGAAGGAAACGAGCACGGGCGAGGCGGCGCGTGCCGCCTCGCCCCGCGCTGCATCACTCGACGCGGACGTCGATGCGACGCGGCTTGGCCTGCTCGGCCTTCGGGATGCGCAGCGTGAGAACGCCGTCGCGGAGCCCGGCGTCGATCTTCGAGGTGTCGAGATCGCTGCTCAGCTCGAACGTGCGCCGGAAGTGGTTGGCGCGCACCTCGGCATAGACGGGCGTCAGCGAATTCGCCTCGCCGAGCTTGAGCGGCGCTTCGATCGTCAGGCTGCGGCCGTCGACGCCGACCGCGAGATCCTCGCGCCCGACACCGGGCAGGTCGGCGAAAAGCGTGATGCCGCCGGCGTCCTCGAAGATGTCGACCGGCGGCAGCAGCGCCGGCGCCGTGCGGGCGTTGGCCTGTTGCGCCTGCTGCGTCTGCTGCTGTGGCTGGGTTTGCATCGCGGTGCTGTTCGATTGCGGTTGCATGGTGTGACTCCTCTCTTGCGGGAAGCGGCCGCCAGGCATCAGCTGCCGCTCGAAACCTGGATCTGGCGCGGCTTCGAAGATTCGTGCTTCGGCACGACGATCTTCAGCACGCCGTTGCGGTAAGTCGCTTCGACGCGGCCCGGATCGGCGTCTTCGGACAACGCGACGACGCGCCGGAAGCGGCCGGTGAAACGCTCGTTGGCGTAGGCGGTGCGCTCTTCGGAATCCTTGCCGGACCCGGTCTTGCCGTCCTGCGCCTGCCGTTCGCCGGAGATCGCGAGCAGTCCCTTCTCGACCGAGACGTCGATCGAGTTCGGATCGATGCCGGGCGCGAAGGCGTAGATCTCGACCGCCTCGGTCGACGTGCCCACGTTGAGCGCCGGGAAGGCACCGGCGCGGCCGACGGCGCGGATGCTCGAGATCCCGGAGCGGCCGCCCAACAGCTCGTCGAGCCGGTCGTGCAACTGCTCGAAATCGGCGAACCAATCGCCAGAGGTTCTCAACATCGACGGAAACAACATCTGTTCGCTCCTTTCGTGCTTGCGCGCGAGCACCTTGCCCGCCCTGCCGAGTTAGGAGCGGCGCCGAAATTTTTCAAGACCCTGCCCGTGGCCGCCGCGTAGGCCGAATCCGAC
>Ga0307409_100000591_pt1 | contig 15815 bp, 16 predicted proteins | sample 322Ometagenome_2_FD_203888 | JGI IMG/M metagenome (GOLD analysis project Ga0307409, IMG submission 203888) | Maize rhizosphere microbial communities from greenhouse at UC Davis, California, United States - 322HYB-O-2 | ecosystem: Host-associated > Plants > Roots > Rhizosphere > Soil | place... | reverse complement strand
TGCTGCGCCGCGCGGTCGACGAGTTCGGCCAGACGATCGTGATGGTCACCCACGACGCGACCGCCGCGGCCACCGCCGACTCGGTGCTGTTCCTGGCCGACGGCCAGATCGTCGACCGCCACGAGCGGCCGACGCCCGACGAGATCCTCGACCACCTGAAGGCCCTGGCCGCATGATCGGGCTGGCGCTGCGCGGGCTGGCCACCCGCAAGCTGCGCTCGTCGCTCACGGCGATCGCGGTGCTGCTGGGCGTGGCCATGATCTCCGGCACCTACGTCCTGACCGACCAGATCCGGTCGGGCTTCGAGGACCTCCAGGACTCGGTCTACGCGGGCGTCGATGCGGAGGTGAAGCCCAAGGACGTCTTCGGCGGCTCGTCGTTCGGCGCCCAGCACCCGATCGACGCGCGGCTGATCGACCGCGTCCGCCAGGTCCCCGGCGTGGCCGGCGTGGCCGGCCAGCTCGACGCCCCCGGCGGCCTGGTGGTCGACGGCAAGTACCAGGACCCCGGCAACAGCGGGTTCATGGTCGTGACCGCAACGCCCCAGCCGTTCGACCCGACCAACAACCTCGAGGGCCGCCAACCCACCGGCCGCGGGGAGATCGGAATGCTGCGCGAGACCGCCGAATCGAACGGCGTAAAGCTCGGCGACGACGTCGGCATCGCCACGCGTGAGGGCGTGGAGCCCGTCAAGGTCGTCGGGATCTACGACCTAGGCGGCGTGTCGTCGCTGGGCGACACGGGGGTGGTCTCGGCGCCGCTGGCCGAGGTCCAGCGCTGGTTCGACCGCCAGGGCGAGGTCACGTCGATCGTCGCCGCGGCGCAGGACGGGGTCAGCCCTGAGCAGCTGGTCCGGCGCATCCAGGCGGCGCTGCCGCGCGACCAGGTCGAGGTCAGCACCGGCCGCGACAGCGCCGAGGAGACGGCCGAGGACATCAACTCGAGCATCGGCGGCTTCCTCACGCCGGCGCTCCTGACGTTCGCCGGCGCGGCGCTGCTGGTGGGCGCGTTCATCATCTTCAACACGTTCTCGATCACGGTCGCCGAGCGCACGCGCGAGTTCGCGATGCTGCGCACGCTGGGGGCGACGCGGCGGCAGATCCTGGCCTCGGTGGCCACCGAGGCGCTGGCCATCGGGTTGATCGCCTCGGCGCTGGGGATCGCGCTCGGGCTGCTGTTCGCCGGCGGGCTGAACGCCGTGTTCGAGGCCTTCGGGCTAGGCCTGCCCACGGCGAGCGCCGAGCTCGCCGCGCGCACGATCATCGTGGCGCTGATCGTCGGCGTCGGGGTGACGATGGTCTCGGCGCTGTCGCCCGCCCTGCGCGCGACGCGCGTGCCCCCGGTCGCGGCGATGCGCACGGCGGGCGAGCCGATCCCGGGCCGCCGCCGGCGCTTCGCGCCCTACGTCGCGGGCACCGTGGTCGTCCTCGGGCTGCTGCTCCTGCTCGTCGGCCTGTTCGGCTCGGGCCCGGCGAACAGCCGGCTCCTGTCGATGGCCGGCGGGGTGGTCTTCCTGTTCATCGGCGTGGCGCTCAGCGCGCGCTGGTTCGTCCGGCCGCTGGCGGGCGGCGTGGGCTGGCCGGTGCAGCGGCTGTTCAAGGAGCCGGGCCTGCTCGCGCGCGAGAACGCGATGCGCAACCCCGGCCGCACCGCCACGACGGCCGCTGCGCTGATGGTGGGGCTGGGCCTGGTCGTGTTCGTGGCGGTGTTCGCCCAGAGCCTGAAGTCGTCGTTCACCCAGTCGATCGATGAGCTGATCGCCTCCGACCTCATCATCCGCGACCAGAACTTCCAGGAGCTGCCGGGCGGTGCGGAGGGGGCGGTGGCGCGCACGCCCGGCGTCGCGGTGGCGACCGGCATCCGCTTCGACAGCATCGCGGTCAACGGCAAGTCGAAGCCAGGATTCGTCGACGTGTTGAACGGCGTCGACCCGGCGGGCTTCTCCCGCGTCTACCGGGCCAAGTGGCTGCACGGCGGCTCGAACGCGCTGTTCGCCAAGCTGGCCGGCGACAACACACTGGTCGAGGAGCAGTTCGCGAAGTCGTACAAGCTGGGCGTCGGCGACACCTACTCGATCCGTACGGCCACCGGCGCTCGCGCGCGCATGCGCGTGATCGGGATCTATCGCGACCCCCAGCTGATGTCGGGCACGATCGTCAACCGCACGCGCTTCCTGCAGCTGACCGACGAACGCGACCCGGTGATCCTGCTGGCCGACTCGCAGGAGGGCGCCGACCCGAAGAAGGTGCAGGAGGCGGTGACCGCGTCGCTGCGCCGCTTCCCGGCGGCCAAGGTAGAGTCGAACGCCGAGTACCGGGAGACGTTCGAGGACCAGCTCAACCAGATCGTCGGGCTGCTCTACGTCCTGCTGGCGATGAGCCTCGTGATCTCGGTGTTCGGCATCGCCAACTCGCTGTTCCTCACGATCCACGAGCGCACGCGCGAGCTCGGCCTGCTGCGCGCGATCGGCGGGACGCGCGGACAGGTGCGGCTGATGGTCGTCAACGAGAGCATCATCACCGCGATCATCGGCGGCCTGCTGGGCAGCGCGATCGGCGTGCTGTTCGGCTTCCTGGTGACGCAGGCGCTCGACGACCTGGGGCTCGGCTTCTCGGTGCCGGTCGGCCAGCTCGTGCTGATCATCGTGCTGGCCGCGATGGTCGGCGTGGTGGGCGCGATCGCGCCGGCGCGGCGCAGCTCGCGGCTGAACCCGCTGGAAGCGCTGCGGACGGAGTAGCTGCTAAGCCGCGGCCGGCACCGGCGCCGGCGCCTTCACCGGTGCCTTCACGCGCTCCGGCAACACAGTGACCGCGCCCGCCCGGGGGGCGATCGTGATCGAGCGCCGGCGGCTGCGCTCCGCGCCGGTGCCGCCGTCGCGCAGGTCGCGGCGCTCCAGCACCGCGCGCAGCACGATCTTCATCTCCATCTGGGCGAAGCTCGCGCCCAGGCAGCGGCGACGGCCGCCGCCGAACGGGATCCAGGTGTAGGTGCCGGGCGGGTTGTCGAGGAAGCGTTCGGGCCGGAACGTGTAGGGCTCGTCGTAGATCGCCGGGTCGTGGTGGACCAGGTAGGCGCAAGGCGACAGGCACACGGGCTCCGAGGCGTCGTAGTGGATGCCGCCGATCTCGACCGGCTTCTTCACCAGGCGGGGCGCCGAGTTCGGAAGTACCGGCCGGGCGCGCAGCGTCTCCTGGATCGTGGCGGTCAGGTACTCGTCGCCGTCGGAGTCCATCTCCTGCTGCAGCCTCGCGACGACGCGCGGCTCGCGCACCAGCCGCTCGAACGCCCAGGCCAGCGACGAGGCGGTGGTCTCGTGTCCTGCGACCAGCAGCGTCATCAGCTCGTCGCGCAGCTCCTGCGCCGACATCGGCGAGCCGTCGTCCTCGTGGCGCGCCTCGAGCAGCATCGACAGGATGTCGTCGCGATCGGCGCCCTCGGCGCGGCGCTCCTCGATCTGCTCGAAGATCAGCCGGTCGGTCTCGTCGCGCAGGGCGACGAACGCGCGCCAGCGCTTGAAGCGGTCGTTCTGCAGGGCGGGCAGCGCCGAGAACGGCCTGACCGCCTCGGTGGCCATCTCGGTCAGGTTGGTGCGCAGCGTCTCGAGCCGCGGGCCGGGCTCCAGGCCGAAGACCGTGCGCAGGATGATCTCGAGCGTCAGCGCCTGGAAGCGCGAATGCGCCTCCATCGGCCGGTCGGTCGGCCAGGACTCGACCTCGCGCTCGGACACCTCGCTCATCAGGCTGGTCAGGCGCTTCATGCGCTCGCCGTGGAAGGCGGGCAGCATCAGCTTGCGCTGGGAGATGTGCGCGCCCTCGTCGAGCAGGATCACCGAGTTCTTGCCCATGATCGGCTCGAGGATCCGCGCGCCCTCGCCGGGGTGGAGCACGTCAGGCTTCGCCGTGAAGACCTCTTTGATCTCCTCGGGGTCGCAGACGAACACGAACGGCGGCGTCGCCAGCAGCCGCACCGTGAAGCGGTTGCCGTAGCGCTGCCGGCAGCGCTCGAAGAACGCGATCGGTCGCGCCTGCCAGTTGAGCGTCTGGAACCAGCTCGGGGCGGTGGGCCCCGGGGGAAGCTGCGTGTTCGGCATGGGCTCTCCTCCTCTGCCTGAGGAGTTCAAGCTACGGAAGTCACGAACTGACTGTGTGCGGTCCCGCACTCAAGAGGTGCGGTCCTCGAGCCATTCGCGCTTGGTGACGTGGTGCAGCACGTGCTCGTCGGACTCGAGCTCGAGCTTCAGCTCGCCGACCAGCCCGTAGCGCTCGGCGACCACGTTGTGCTGGTGGATCGTCTCGAGGTTCTCCTGGCGCGACATCACGAACACCCCGTCGCCCAGCGATCCGTACTCGTCGACCGCCATGCGGATCGCCTCGCGCACGCAGTCCTCTACGAAGCGCGGCCGGCGGTGCGCCTTCTCCACGACCTCGGCCTCGTCGGGGCGCTTCATCAGCTCGTAGATCTCGGAGCTCATCGAGTCCTCGACGATCTGCAGCAGCCGCGTCGCCTCGATCGCCGTGTCGCACGACTCGGGGCAGCCGACGAACAGCGTGCCCAGCCCGCGCTGGTTGTGGGTGGCGACCGGGACGTGCTCGAAGACGCGCTCGATCTCGTCCTCGGAGAAGCCGTCGCTCTCCAGACGCTCCCGCGCGCGCCCGCGTAGCTCCTCCTGCGCGCAGGGGCAGGCGGTCATGCCCTGCGCCTGCACGCCGACCAGCCGGCGCGTGCCGCGCTCGGAGGCGACCGCCGAGCCGATCAGCGAGTACATGCCCTGCGTGCGCATGCCCGAGACGGGCGCGGTCTTGTCCTGCGGGTAGCGCGCGGTGATCGTGACCTCGGCGCGCAGTCCGCCCTGGCGGTCGCGGACGCGCTCGGCGATGTGCGCGGCGAGCGTCTCGGCCTTCAGCGACTCCCCCAGGACGACCTCGTCGATGGCCTGCTCGACGATCTCCTCGAAGCGCGACATGTGCGCGCCCTTCTGCTTGGGGTTGAGGTCGACGAACGCCTCGATCTCCGCGTGGAACAGCTGTTCACCGTCGCCCGAGCCGATGCGGATCGCCTTGTGTACGCCCGTCACGCCAACTCGCGAAAGCGAGACGTGAGTGGTCGGACGACGTGCCTGAACGTCGTCGCTGGAAGCACCGAGAATCGACATCTCACTGGCCATACGTGGCATCGACGATAGCGGCCCAGTTGAGACTGAAACGGGACTGGCGCTTCACCCAGATCGGGGTTAGGTTGGCATCGACCCGAAGCGATCGCAGCAAGGCCCGCTGCCACCCGCTCGGCCCTGCGGCAGCGAGCCGCCTCGCCCCTTCACCGGGCACTGAACGATCCGTCCGAAAAAACCGAGGGATGCTGCCTTCCGCCAGGTAACGGAAGGCACGTGACAGCCGTGGAGGAGAGAGAGCTTTGACGACCGCCAAGGCCGAGGGCCCGCTGCTCGACGAGCACGCGGAGGCGCCGCTGGCAGAGATCGAGGAGCTGCAGACGCTGCTCACCGAGGGCCGTGAGCGCGGGTTCCTCACCTTCGAGGAAGTGGCGTTGTGCCTCGAGGAGGTCGAGGTCACCAAGGAGCAGGTACGGGACCTGCGCGCCTACTTCGTCGAGCACGGCGTCGACATCGTCTCGGCCGCGGACGGCAAGCCGGCGGAGTCGGAGGTCGGCAAGATCGAGGAGGCCGCGACGCGCGGCAAGGATCCTGTCGCGCCGAAGAAGGTCGAGCTCGATCTGACGGTCGAGCCGTCGCTGGATTCGCTGCGCCTGTACCTGCGGTCGATCGGCAAGGTCGAGCTGCTGACCGCCGACCAGGAGGTCTGGCTGGCCAAGCGCATCGAGCGCGGCGACATGTCGGCCAAGCAGCACATGATCGAGGCGAACCTGCGGCTCGTCGTATCGATCGCCAAGGGCTACCTGGGCCGCGGCCTGACGTTCCTGGACCTCATCCAGGAGGGATCGCTCGGGCTTATCCGCGCCGTCGAGAAGTTCGACTACCGGCGGGGCTACAAGTTCTCGACCTACGCGACCTGGTGGATCCGCCAGGCGGTCACGCGCGCGATCGCCGACAAGGCGCGCACGATCCGCATCCCGGTCCACATGGTCGAGAAGCTGAACAAGGTCGTGCACGTCGAGCGCCAGCTGGTTCAGGAGCTCGGCCGCGAGCCGACACCGGACGAGATCGCCGCCGAGCTCGAGATCACCGCGCGCGAGGTCAAGGACATCCAGCGCATGGCGCAGCTGCCGGTGTCGCTGGAGAAGCCGATCGGCGAGGAGGAGGACTCCGAGCTCGGCGACTTCGTCGAGGACGAGGCGGCGGAGTCGCCGTTCGAGATGGCGCTCGAGAACCTGCGCAAGGAGAACGTGCGCAAGGCGCTCGAGGCTCTGCCGCAGCGCGAGCGCGAGGTCATCGAGATGCGCTTCGGGCTCAAGGGCAGCGAGGCGCGGACGCTCGAGGAGGTCGGCCGGGCGTTCGGCGTGACCCGCGAGCGGATCCGCCAGATCGAGAACAACACGCTGAAGAAGCTCGAGATGCTCCCGGAGGCGCAGCGCCTCAGGGACGCGTCGTAAGCAGCGCCAGGTCCTTCAGCCGTTCGAGGCTGGCTTCTAGCCGCTGGTCGTCCGGCATTTCCTGCAGCAGTGCGGCGCGGCCGCGCGTGCCGTCGAGCAGCGCGATCAGCTTCGCGCCATCCGCGTCGGCGATCGGGATGCGCTCGTGCTTGAGGTTCGTCACCGCCGTGGTGCCGTCGGCCACCTGGGCGCGGGCCAGCGCGCTGACCGCCGGGCGGTCGTCGATCGTGGTGGCGATCTCCGGCGCGTGGCTCGTGAGCTGGACGAGGCCTGACGCGTGGCCGCCCAGGATGGCCTGACGGACGGCGTCGGGGTCGTCGCTGTTCCGCGTCAGCTCCGCGATCGGCCGCGACGCGGGCCAGGCTCGGCCGAGCCGCGCGAACGCCTGCTTGACCGCCGGGTGGTCGGTTCGCATGCGGGCGTCGTGGTGGCCGACGAAGACCGCGACCGAGTCGTCGTCGACGTTCGTATCCGGGTCCTCCGGGCGCATCGGCGAGTAGGCCTGCAGTCCGTCGAGGCGGTCACGGTCGGGCACGTCGTTGCGCGGCGCGTCCGCGCGGCAGAACAGCGTCTGGCGGTACATCCGCAGCCGCAGGAAGTCGAGCGCCTGCTCCTGCTCGACCTCGCTCTCCGGCTCCAGCGAGTCGAGCGCGTCGGCCACGCCCGGCGCCACGTTGCCGAAGCTCGACTCGCGCATGTCGGCCTCGGCCAGGTACTGCAGACCGTGCCGCTCGGCGTGCTCGACGATCTGCGTGACGTGGACGGCCTCGTTGTGGACCTCCAGGTCGTCGTGGAAGACGCCGGCGTCGCTGCGCTCGAGCACCTTGGTCAGGTACTCGTCGAGAAAGACGCCGTAGACGTCGCTCGGGCCCTGGGCGTGCTTGACGAGCTGCACCGCCCCGCGGGCGCGCTGGACGATCCGGCGCGGGTCGGTCTCGCCGCGGGTGGCGAACTGCATGAGCTCGCGGACGATCTGGCGCAGGTGGCCACCGGGCAGCGCGTTGTAGGAGACGTACGCGACGCCCTGCTCGCCGAGGGTCCGGCCGGCGGTCTCCAGCACGTTGTCGCGGGCGCGCGGGGAGACCCACGAGTAGACGCCGTGGGCGATGACGTAGTCGAACGGTTCTTGGATGTCGAGGGTCTCGAGGTCGCCCTGGTGCAGCTCGACATTCGTGAGGCTCAACGCCCGCGCGTGCGCGCGCCCGCGCGCGAGCGCCTGTTCGTTCAGGTCGATCCCGGTGAAGGACGCCTGCGGCAGCCCGAACGCCATCGGAACGAGGTTGCCGCCGTCGCCGCAGCCGAGCTCGAGGACGCGGGCGGTCTCGACCGGCGGAGGCGTCAGGCCTCTTAGCGCGGCCTGGGCGGCCATGCGCCCCGGGTGCGACTGGGGGAAGGCGTGGCCGGGGTAAGGGAGGGCGTCGTAGGGGTCGATCACCGGGCGATCATGGCACTCGTTCCGTCCGGTGCTCGTGCGAACATGTGTTCGTGAACACCAGGCAACAGGGCGACAGAGGGGAACTGTCAGCGGCGCTCTGGTTCGCGGGCAAGGGCGCGACGGTGTGCTGGCCCATCGGCCACAGCCCGGACTGGGATCTCGTGGTCGAGTGGGACGAGAAGCTCTACCGCGTTCAGGTGAAGACCACGACCCAGCTGCGCAACGGCCGCTGGCTCGCGATGATCTGCACGCGTGGCGGTAACCAGAGTTGGAACGGACTATCGAAGCGATTCAGCGCCGCGCGGTGCGACCTCCTGTTCGTCCACGTCGGCGATGGACGGCGCTGGATGATCCCCGCCGAGGCGGTGGAGGGCACGACCGGGATCGCCCTCGGCGGCCCGAAGTACAGCGAGTGGGAAGTCGAACCCGGCGACCCGATTCCCGGACCCTCACTCGTTGAAGGTGCTGTCTAGAATCGCCTTCTCGAACCCTTGGCGGGATACCGAAGCGGTCAAACGGGGTGGACTGTAAATTCACTGGCTCAGCCTTCGCAGGTTCGAATCCTGCTCCCGCCACTAGCACTCACAGAGCCCGCAAACTGCGGGCTCTCGTCGTTCATGGGGGCGAACTTCGCCGGCGCCGCGGCTTAGGTTCACATGAACCGAATCGAGCCGTTCTTCACCCCCGCCCCCACCAAGCCCAGCGCCAGCGGTCCCGGCGACCGCATCGCCAGCTCCGGTGACATCGCGATCTACTTCCGCGAGGACTGCCGCACGCTCGCCGACTCGCTGCAGCTCGAGATGGTCGTCGCCCAGTACGACCTGCGCCTCCGCGACACGGCAACTACGCAAGGCATCCCCGTGGGCGACGCAGTGAGCGCAGGCGTCGTCGCCGAGCTCGAGAGCCACGGCGACGAGCTCTCGCACGCGATCCTGCGCGGGCTCGCCCACCTCGGGACCGGGGAGCGGGCTCCACGAAGCGCCGCAGCGGCCGAGCGGCTCGCCGAGCGCGGCATCGGCCTGCCGGAGACGTTCGCCGACGTCGGAGCGGCGGAGCCGATCGCGGCCTGGCGTGACCGGCGCAAGGCCTACCCCGGCGAGTACGTGCTGTTCATCGACTACGAGCACCCGCAGGGGCGGCAGCACTCGGTCGCCGTCTTCGTCGAGCCGCGCGGCACGGTCAAGCACATCGGGCTCATGCCGCCGACGAGCGAGTTCGACCCGGGGGACCAGTTCCATCCGAGCGGGCTCGAGTCGCTGCCGACCGCCAAGGCCGGCGGCATCCTGGGCGACGCGCTGCGCCGCACCTTCGGCGAAGACCTCGAGGACGCCGACGACTTCCGCGCCCTGATCGCGGCCGCGCGGGCGGGGGCGAATTCTCGGCCCAAGGCTCTTACTCAGTCATGACACAACAGGGACGCATCTCCACCTCCGTCCGTCCCCGCCGGCCCGGCAGCGGCAGCGGCCCTCGCGCGCGCCGCCGCGCGGTCGTGGCCTCCGAGCCCGCCCGCGGCGACGCCCTCGACTACGCCGGTCACAACGCCGACGTCCTGCTCGCCCAGGCCGAGGGCCTCGACAGCGCTGTCCACCTGGAGTGGGTCGTCTCGCGCTTCCTGCCCTGCTGGGGCGACGCTGCCACACGCTTCGACAGGGAACACCTCGAGCCCACCGTGCTCGCGGTGGTCGACGAGCTCGATCTGGCGGGTGACGACGTCGCGCTCACCGTTCTGCGCGGCCTCGGGGCACTGGCCCGCGACACAATCGCCGAGGCCAGCACCGCGGCGGCCGAGCGGTTGGAAGCCGCAGGGGTCACGACCCCCGCGTGGGCGGCACAGATCGGACAGGCCAAGGCTGTCGCGGCGCGCGTCTCCCACAACGCCGAGGACGACTCGGCCGGCGTGATGATCGAGTACGCCTACCCCGACGGCGCTCGCCACGCGCTCGCCGCGTTCATCGCCGACGACATGGGCGGTGCGGTCAAGTTCATGGGGCTGACGAAGCCATTCGGCGAGGCCTTCGATGGCTCCGAGCTCCCTTTCCAGACGATCGACCCGGCCGAGGGCAAGCGGATGATCCGCGAGGCGCTCGAGGTCACCGATCAGGAGCGCGCTCGCTTCGAGGGCGACCCGAGCATGCGCGAGCTCGGCCCGCTCGCCTGGTCGCGCGTGCGCGAGTGACCAGGCGAGCGAACTAGGTACGCAGGCGAGCGAACCAGGTGCGGCTACGTGGCCGGGCTCACCACCGAAGGGGCGGCCGGCTTGGCAGTGGCGCCCCGCGCCCGCATCGCCAGCATCGAGCTGGCGACCAGGACCCAGATCCCGCCGCCCAGGAACGCGATGAAGCCGACCGGCGTCAGAGCGCTCACGCCGAGCACGATCGCCGCCCACCCCATCCAGGAAGCCAGCGCGCCGTGGCGGACGATCGACAGCCCGGCCGCGAGCAGGAACACCTGCGTGCCCATCGCGATCGGGATGAAGTCGTTGTCCCACACCGCCTGCAGCGTCTGCAGCTGCGCGGGCTGGAGCTTGTCGGAGGCATCGGCCATCGCGAACACGATCGTCGCGTCGAAGGCTGCGCCGACCGCCAACACCACCGCGCCGGCGAACGCGATCAGCGACAGCACCCCACCCTCGCCCTCGGCCCTGTGCAGCTCGCGCCGCAGGTATCCCGCGAAGAAGATCAGCAGCGTCCCGGCGATTCCGGTCAGGAGCCCGCCGATCAACAGCGACGACTCGTTGTCCGAGTAGAAGTTCGCGATCTCCCGAGCCGAATGGCCCGCGTCGGGCGGCTCGCCCCCGACGACGAAGGACGCGATCGCGACGACGACGAACGCCGCTCCGGTCAACGGCACCCACCAGTGGTCCGTCTTCATCCTGCTCCCCTTTCGACCGCCGGCGCCCCGTGACGCCGGGTCGATTGCGATCCTCTGCGACGTGCAGGCCCGGGGTCAACAGTGTCTGTGCCGGATGTCACGAACCCGGCGTGCGCGGGCTACACTCGTATTGGGCGCTCGGCTCTTGTCGACTCTCTCATCCGGAGCCCGTTACATTCCAGAGAGGGTCGGCTGGAGACCTATATGGACCACCCTGACGCCCACCCGCCTGACAATGAGCTATCCGACGCGTACACGATGCACGTGCTCCCCGCCCTCGACGGCGTGCTGCTCTACCTGACGCTCCGCGGCGAGCACGTGGGCACGTACTTCGGCCCCACCGAACGCGCCGCCGCGGCGGCCGCTGCCGACGACCTGATCGCAAGCGTCACGGGGCCGGCAGGATCATGAGCGGCGGCAAGCAGGGCCACAACCAGGCCAACCCGCCGACCAACAACGCCTACGAAGAGGCGCAGCGCCAGGTGCGCGAGCGCAACGACGAGGCGCGCCGGGCCGGCAAGAAGGAGCGCACCGACACGGAGCGCCGCGCGCAGGCCGCGCAGCGGATGCGTGATCTGCGCGACGGGGTCGACCGCTGATGGCGACGCAGCGCGAGCGCGACGAGCTCAAGCGCGAGCAGAAGAAGAAGGACATGGAGGAGGCGGTCGATCGCGGCAGCCTCGTCATCCGCAAGATGACCGACGCCGAACGCGCCGAGAACCCGCCGCGCGAGCGCCCTGAGCGCGGCCGTGGCCGGCGTCGTAGTTGACCGGTCGCGCCGGGTAGGCCGCAGGACCGCCGCCCGCTGACCGGCCGGTCAGTTTCACCTCCCACCCATCGGGTATTGCCGCAAGTGGAGCAGCGGCAGGCGCCGCTGGGGGAGTCATGTCGAAGGGGCAGGTGGAACCGTGAGCAGGTCGCTTCCTAACCGCGCGATGCACGCCGTCTTCAGCCGCATCAACAAGCGGCGCCAGTGGTATGAGCTGCCGACCACATCGCTGAAGGCGCTGAACCTGCTTTCGCAGCGACTCGACCTGCGCGACATGAACCTGTTCGACGCGGGCGAGAAGATCAAGGAAGGCCCGAAGCAGGAGCCGCCGCCCGAGGCCCGGATCGCCCGTCGTCCCGATGGCAAGTGGAACGACCTGCGCGATCCCGAGATGGGCTCGGTCAACAGCGAGTTCGGCCGCAACATCGACCCGCAGAAGTACCGCCCGGAGAAGCCGCCGCGCCTATACGACCCGAACCCGCGCGAGATCTCGCTGAAGCTGATGCACCGGGACTACTTCAAGCCGGCCGAGAACCTCAACGTCCTGGCCGCCGCCTGGATCCAGTTCGAGAACCACAACTGGTTCTTCCACGGCCGCGGCAAGGAGGACGAGGTCATGGAGGTGCCGGTCCCCGAGGGCGACGACTGGCCGACGGACCCGATGTACGTGCGCCGGACGGTCTCGACGCCCGCCGGCATGTCCGGGCGCAGCGGCAGCCAGAACGGCTCCTCGAACGGCTCCTCCGTCCACGGCAACACCGAGACCCATTGGTGGGACGGCTCGCAGATCTACGGGACCAGCAAGGAGAAGCAGGACCAGATCCGTGTGTTCAAGGACGGCAAGCTGAAGATCCGCGACGACGGCCGCCTGTTCGAGGACCCGGACGAGCCGGGCCTCGACATGGCCGGGTTCAACGAGAACTTCTGGTGGGGGCTGTCCTGCCTGCACACGCTGTTCACCAAGGAGCACAACGCGATCTGCGACGTGCTCAAGCGCGAGAACCCGGGCTGGGACGACCAGCGCCTGTTCGACACAGCGTGGCTGATCAACTCGGCGCTGATGGCGAAGATCCATACGGTCGAGTGGACCCCGGGCATCGTCAACACCCCGGCGCTGTGGATGGCGATGAACGTCAACTGGTCCGGCGGCCTGGGCCAGACGATCAAGGACCGTTTCGGCCGCCTCGGCGACTCGGAGATCTTCAGCGGGATCATGGGATCGCCGCAGGAGCAGCACGGCGCGCGCTTCCAGCTGACCGAGGAGTTCGTGTCGGTCTACCGGATGCACCCGCTGATCCGCGACGACTGGAACTTCTTCCGCCACGAGACCGGTGAGCAGTACGCGACCGCGGAGTTCGACGAGTTCCACTCGGCCAAGACACGGCCATTCATGGAGAACCACGAGATCAACGATCTCTTCTACTCCATGGGAGTCGAGCACCCGGGTGCGATCGTCCTGCACAACTACCCCAAGGCCCTCCAGCGGCACGTCCGCATCGACGGCGAGCTGATGGACCTGGCCACGATGGACGTGCTGCGCGACCGCGAGCGCGGCATCCCGCGCTACAACGACTTCCGCGAGGAGGTGCGGATGCCGCGGGTGCGGTCGTTCGACGAGCTCACGAGCAACAAGCAGTGGGCCGAGCAGATCCGCGAGGTCTACAAGAACGACATCGACTCGGTCGACCTGCAGGTCGGCATGTACGCGGAGGACCTGCCGCCCGGGTTCGGGTTCAGCGACACCGCGTTCCGCGTGTTCATCCTGATGGCATCGCGCCGCCTGAAGTCGGACCGGTTCTTCACCGACGATTTCCGGCCCGAGGTCTACACGCAGACCGGCATCGACTGGGTCAACAAGACGAAGATGAAGGACGTCATCCTGCGCCACTACCCCGAGCTCGAGCAGGCGCTCGACGGGCTGCCGAACGCGTTCCTGCCCTGGAACCCGGTCGACGGCTCGGTGAAGGACAGCCGGTTCGCACGCCGGCTCGAGGGGACGAAGAAGGCACTGGCTGCGATCAACGCCGATGACTGAGTCGAAGAACGGGAACGGACTCCCCGAGGCGTCACTCGTCGAGAGCGTCCAGTTCGTCGTCGCCGGCCTGTTGCCGAGCCTGGTGCGGGGGCTGTTCTCCCCGCGGCGCGGGGCGATGAAGCTCCTGACCGCGGTCGATGCCGACGCGCGCGCGACCAAGGTGCTGCGGAGCATCCGCCAGAAGCACGGCGGTCAGGGCGCGAAGATCCTCGGCGGGCGCATCGTCACGCTCTGGGGAGGCAACGCGATCCGCGAGGTGCTCGACCGCTCGGCCGACGTCTACGACTCGGGCTCGGGAGCCAAGGCCAAGGGCATGTCGCATTTCCAGCCCGATGCGCTGACGCTGTCGCACGGCGAGGAGTGGAAGGACCGGCGCCGGTTCGCCGAGTCGGCGTTGGCCACGTCGGAGACCGTGCACCCCGACGCTCAGCGGTACCTCGACGTGGTGGCCGACGAGGTGCAGCAGCTGCGCCTGGACCGCGAGCTCACCTACGCGCGCTTCGAGGAGCTGTTCGACCACATCACGCTGCGGGTGATCTTCGGCGACCGCGCTCGCGAGGACCACGAGCTGACCGAGCTGCTCGAGAAGCTGATGGGCGAGGCCAACCGGCTCGTCGGGCTGAGCGAGAACGACGAGTACTACGAGTTCTACGGGATGCTCGAGCGGAAGATGCGCGACCCCGAGCCGGGCAGCCTGCTCGCCCGTGCCGCGGAGGCGCCGCACAGCGACAAGACGCGCGTCGCCCACCAGATCCCGCACTGGATGTTCGCGATGCGCGACACGCTCGGCGCGAACACGTACCGCGCGCTGGCGCTGGCGGTCGCCGATCCCCAGGTCGAGCAGCGCGTGCGCGACGAGATCGCCCCAGGCGACCTGTCCGACCCGTCGTTCGTCGCCTCGCTGTCCTACCTCGAGGGCGTCCTGCAGGAGGCGATGCGCCTCTGGCCCACGGTCCCGCTGCTGGCCCGCGAGACGACGCGCGACACCGAGCTGGCCGGCGCGAAGCTCGACGAGGGCACGCAGGTGATGATCCTCAACACCTTCAACCACCGCGACACCGACGACGTGCCCGACGCCAACCGCCTGAAGCCCGAGCGCTGGCAGAACGGCAACGAGCGCAACCCGAAGTTCAACCACCTCTCCGGCGGGACGCAGTACTGCCCGGGCATCCCGCTCGTGCTGCTGCTGGGCAAGGCCGTGATCGGCCGCCTGCTCGAGGCGCACCAGCTCCGCCTGGAGGAGCCGGAGCTCGACGCGAGCGGCGACCTGCCGCACATGCTCGACTTCTTCGACGTGCGCTTCAGCGTCGCGTAGCGCGCCGTTAGCGGAACGACCGTTTCGGTTGCGGCGCGTACCGGCGCGGCGCATAGTCGATTGCATGAGCGAAGAGCAGAAGTCCCAGCAGGCCGAGGAGCAGGTCGAGGATCTCGACGTCACCAAGGAAGAGTCCGAGGACGTCAAGGGCGGCCGCAAGGCCGGCAAGGAGCAGCACGAGTACCTCGAGGTCAAGCTCGAGAACGTCCAGATCACCTCGTACCAGCTATGACCGACGAGCGGGAGTCGCGGCACGACGAGCCGGTCGAGGATCTCGAGGTCGGCAAGGAAGAAGCCGCCGAGGTGAAAGGTGGCAAGAAGGTCCGCAAGCAGGGCGGGGACACGCAGGACTACTACGAGGTCAAGCTCGAGGACGTGATCGTCAGCTGATCACGGGCGCCTCGCGGCGCCCTGAGCAGGGACTTTCGAGCGGACTTCGGAACGCACCCGAAGTCCGCTACCGTGCGGGTCGAGGCCGTACCCGAAACACACCCGGGGAGGGGTGCGTTCAATGTCATCTGCACGGCTCTCTGCGCTCGACGCGTCGTTTCTCGACGTCGAGTCCCCAACCGCCCACATGCACGTGGGCTGGGCGGCGACGTTCCTGCCGCCGGACGACGGGGTCAAACCGTCGTTCGAGGTCTTGCGCGACCACATAGCCGGTCGCCTCGGCCGCGCGCCGCGGTACCGGCAGAAGCTGTCGGCGGTGCCGCTCGACGTCCACGAGCCGGTCTGGATCGACGACGCCGACTTCGAGCCGGCGCGCCACATCCGCCTGGCCACGGCGGGTGACCTGGGCGAGATCGTCGACGAGGTCATGTCCGTG
>Ga0307409_100000590_pt1 | contig 15843 bp, 15 predicted proteins | sample 322Ometagenome_2_FD_203888 | JGI IMG/M metagenome (GOLD analysis project Ga0307409, IMG submission 203888) | Maize rhizosphere microbial communities from greenhouse at UC Davis, California, United States - 322HYB-O-2 | ecosystem: Host-associated > Plants > Roots > Rhizosphere > Soil | place... | reverse complement strand
TTGATGAGTAAATCGTTGACCGACAGCTTCACCCCGCGGCTCTCGAGGCCGGAGTTGAGCTCGCCGCGAAGCTTCAGGAGAGCATCGAGCTGAATGTCGACCGTCAAATAAATGTGCGGAATCTGCTGCTTCGATTCCGTCAAGCGGCGCGCGATCGTCTTTCGGATGTTCGAGAGCTTGATTGCCTCGTGCGGGATCCCCTGCTCGATGACTCCGGGGGCAATTGCGTGTGTTGCGGGGGCTGGAGCAGCCGCCGGTGCACCGGCCGGAGCCGCGGCCGGCGCCTTGCCGACGGCCGCATCGACATCGGCGCGAACGATCCGTCCCCCGGGGCCGCTGCCCTGAAGCGAATTGAGGTCCACTCCCTGCGCCTGGGCCAGGCGCTTCGCCAGTGGTGAAGCCTTAACCCGATCGCCCTCGACGCGCGGCGCGGCGGCCGGCTGCGGCGGAGCGGCGGGCGTTTCGACCGGGGCCTGGGCCGGAGCGCTCTTCGGAGTCTCGTCAGCCTTCGGGGCGGGCGCGGCGGCCTTGGGCGGCTCAACGGGGGCGGTATCGGCTTTCGGCGCGGCGGCCGCCGATACATCCTCGCCCTCGGCCGCGAGAATCGCGATTGGAGCGCCGACCTTCACCCCGTCCGTGCCCTCTGGAACCAGGATCCTGGCGATCTTGCCCTCGTCGACAGCCTCGAACTCCATCGTCGCCTTGTCGGTCTCGATTTCGGCGAGAATGTCGCCCGACTTCACGTCATCGCCCTCTTTCACCAGCCATTTGGCGAGTGTGCCCTCCTCCATCGTGGGGGAAAGGGCGGGCATTTTGAGTTCGGTCGGCATGAGCGTCTTTCCGCTTGGCAGGCTCGCCGGCACAAAGCCAATGCGGCGGGCGGGGTCAAGTAGGCGACCAGTCAATCGCCTTGCCGCTTGCGCTGAACCGCAGATTAACGCAGCACTTGTCGCACATGGGGGAGAGCGAAGCCAAACGCACCTACCTCGTCGTCATCGACGACAGCGACGAAGCGCGCGTTGCGCTCCGCTTCGCGGCACGGCGTGCGATCAAGACCGACGGCAAGGTCGAAGTTCTCGCGGTCGTCGAGCCGCAGGACTTCGTCCAGTGGGGCGGGGTCCAGGCGGCGATAGAGGAAGAGCAGAAACTCCGCATCGAGGGGGTCGTCAGCGGCGCGATCGGCGAGATCATGGACGAAGCCGGTGTAAAACCCTCGATCGTCATTCGCTCGGGCGAGCCGACCAAGGTCGTGCGCGAATATGTCGGCGAACGCGAAGAGGTGACCGCTCTGGTGCTCGGCGCGGCACCGCACGGCAATCCGGGGCCCCTGGTAGCGCATTTCACGGGAACGGACGCGGGCAAGCTGCCCTGTCCAGTGATGATCATTCCCGGCAGCCTCGGCGACGAACGGCTGGAACAGCTTAGCTAGAAGGCAGTGCGATGAACCGAGTCATTGGCAGCTGCCTTTGCGGTGACGTCCGAATAGTCTCGTCTGGGCAGCCCTATCGAGTCGGCATTTGCCACTGCCTCGATTGCCGCAAGCATCATGGCGCGCTGTTCCACGCATCGGCGATTTTCCCGGCAGACGCCGTGACGATCGAGGGTGAGACTCGTGAGTACGCCGGTCGGAATTTCTGCCCCCGCTGCGGCTCGTCGGTCTTCGGGCGGAGCGAAGACGAGGTGGAAGTGAACCTAGGAACGCTCGATGCGATCGACCAGTTCAGGCCGACCTACGAGCTATGGACCATCCGCCGGGAGTCCTGGCTTCCGGAATTCCCGCTCCAGCGGCGATATGAGCGCGATCGAGAGGACGGTCGCTTCGAGGGTTAGAGCACCTTGGCGAGCAGGTCGCACAAAGCGACGCAGCCCGCTTCGTCTTCTTCCGTGAACCGCGACGGAGTAGGGCTGTCCAAGTCCAGCACCGCGATCAGCCTACCGTCCCGAACGATCGGAACGACCAGCTCGCTTGCCGATGCAGCATCGCAAGCAATGTGACCAGGGAAAGCGTGGACATCCTCGACGCGCTGCACCTGCAATGTCTTTGCAGCCGCCCCGCACACACCGTCGCCGAAGGCAATGCGAATGCAGGCCGGCCGCCCCAGAAACGGACCGACCACGAGCTCGCCACCGACGTTGCGGTAGAAGCCGGCCCAGTTGAGGTCGGGCAAAGTCTCCCAGACGAGCGCCGCGACATTGGCCAAGTTGGCGATCGGGTCGGGCTCGCCTGCGGTCAGGCCCTCGGCAGCCGAGACTAGATCGCGGTAGAGCGTCGCCTTGTCGGCTGCTGCAATCTTGAAGTCGTACATCAGTCGAACTGAACCTTTCCGCGCGTCTGCTTCACCGCGCTGCGCTTGCGCTTCTTGTCCACGCGTTCAGCTTTCGCCGCCCGACTGGGCCGCGTGGCCTTGCGCTTCGCCTGGACGATATGGGCAGCGGCAATCATTTCCGCCAGCCGACGCCGGGCGTCCTGTCGATTGGCATCCTGAGTCCGGTACTTGCGTGCGGTGATCAATAGTTCCCCCGCGCCCGTCACACGGCTTCCCGCGATCTGCTTCAGCCGCTCGTAAGCCTCGGGATGAAGGCCGAGGCGGAACAGGTCGACGCGCAGCTGAACCGAGGTCGCCACCTTGTTGACGTTCTGGCCCCCCGGCCCGGTGGCGGCGAGGAAGCTCTCGCTCAACGCCTCTTCAGGAAGGACGACGTCCTCAGGCCGCATCGCCCCAATCCCCGAAATAGTCCGGAAGCGGCGCGGTGACGTCGATGGCCGGCTTCTTCTCGCGCGGAACGACCAGTCGCGACGCGTGAAGCAGCATCGGCCCGCCCGGAACGCCGTACACGCGATCGCCGACGATCCCGCGCCCGAACGCCTCGCGCGCGTGCACTCGCAATTGATGCGTCCGACCGGTCACCGGCCGGAAGTCGATCAAGGTCCGTCCATCGTGAACTTGAAGCTTGCGCCATTTGGTCACGGCCTTGTCGCCCTTGGGATCGGCAACCATCCGCCAACCGGCCTTCTCACTCGATTTCTTGCCGAGCGAGAAGTCGATCACACCTTCTTCCTGCTCGACCAGCCCGTCGACGACCGCGAGATAATATTTTTCGACCTGCCGCGTTTCGAACGCCTTCTGCAGCAGCGACCGGGCCTTGGGCGATCGCGCGAGCAAGAGGCAGCCCGACGTATCCTGGTCGAGCCGGTGCATCGGCGTGGGTGGGCGCTGGAAACCCTGCTTTAGCTCGCCGAGCCGCTCGACGACGCTATCGCCGCCCCGGCGCGGTGTATCGACCGGCAAGCCGGCGGGCTTGTCGATGACGATCGCTTCGGCGTCGATGAAGAGGATCCGGTCGGCCAGCATCAACGGCCTCTTAGCCGTCTGTGACTCCTGCGCAACGATTCCAAGGGAATCCAGCGCGTTACACATTATTAACCTTTTGCCTTCAGACATCGAATGGTTAATGACCGCTTCAAGGCCGTTAAGAGAGCGTAACGCTCGCGGTTGAAGGTGGGGGGAATTCAAATGCGCGTGCTGCTGATCGAGGATGAGCCGACGACCGCGAAGAGCATTGAGCTCATGCTGGGTACGGAGGGCTTCAACGTGTACACGACCGATCTCGGGGAAGAGGGCCTCGATCTCGGCAAGCTCTACGATTACGACATCATTTGCCTGGACCTGAACTTGCCGGACATGCACGGCTATGACGTGCTGAAGAAGCTCCGCACGGCCAAGGTCGGGACACCGGTGCTGATCCTTTCCGGCATTGGTGAAATGGACAGCAAGGTCCGCGCGCTGGGCTTCGGCGCCGACGACTATGTCACCAAGCCGTTCCACCGTGACGAGCTGGTCGCCCGGATCCACGCGATCGTGCGCCGCTCTAAAGGACATTCCCAATCGGTCATCCGCACCGGCAAGCTGGCCGTGAATCTCGACGCCAAGACGGTCGAGGTCGACGGCGCGCGGGTGCACCTGACCGGCAAGGAATATGCGATGCTGGAGCTGCTTTCGCTCCGCAAGGGCACCACGCTGACCAAGGAAATGTTCCTCAATCATCTCTACGGCGGCATGGACGAGCCTGAGCTCAAGATCATCGACGTCTTCATCTGCAAGCTGCGCAAGAAGCTGAGCCTGGCTTGCGGCGGCGCCAATTATATCGAGACCGTCTGGGGACGCGGCTACGTGTTGCGCGATCCGGATGAAGTTTCGGAGGATGAGCCCGCTGCGGCGGTAGCTTAACGAACTTCCCTAGGGGTGGGCGAAGGAGGCGGGGCGCTACGGCGTTCCGCCTTTTTCTTTAGACGATCAGCTTGAGACCGTGCAGTCGGACAGCTTTGCCGGCTTCGCAGATCGGGGCGCCGATCAACCGCATCCATCGGCGCTTTCCCGTCGCCGGGTTGATCTCCACATCGAGCGTGAAGCCGCGACGGTGCTTGATCGCATGGGCGCGCAACCGCTCCATCGCGGCTCGCGACCCTTGGCAATACAGTGCGACGATTTCCTCGCGCCTTATCTGCGCCCCGCGCGGCAAGCCGAAGATGTCGTAGACGCCGCCAGACCAGGTCAACGCATTATCGGCCAGGTCGCATTCCCAAAGGCCGGCATGGTGCAGGCCAAGCTCACCTACACTCACGGGCTCAATCATGTCCGTGACGGCGCTAAGGACGCTGCCGAGCTCGAAGTGACGCGCCTGCTCGAAAATCGGCCAGCTATGATGGAGAGCGATCGGCTCCTGAGAATTCACGCTACAAACTCGCCTTGTATTGGTCTGGCCCGCCCATCGCTAGGGTGGACGAGTTAACAGGGGCTTGCGCCAGGCATTCAAAGCCTAGCCGATGACGGTCATGGGAGCGCGTTACGCGTCGATGAGGATTCGGCTGCGCGCCGGCCTGCCGGGCAGGACGATCTCATCGGTGGCCGAGGCTGCATCCGCTTCCGCGTCATCCATTCTGCGCCATCCGTCTCGGCCGAGCCGCTCAAGCGGACGAAACCGCGTCTTGTAGGCCATTCGGGGCGAGCCCTCGACCCAATAGCCGAGGTAGACGTAGGGCAGCCCTGCCCGCGCCGCTCGGAGAATATGATCGAGAATGATGTAGGTACCGAGTCCCTTCCGCGAATCGGGGCCGACGTCAAAGAAGCTGTAGATCATCGACAGGCCGTCGCCCTGCTGGTCGGACAGGCAGGCACCGACCAGTCGGCCCGGCTTTCCGTTCTTCGACGGCTCCCGATATTCGACAAGATAGGTGCGGACGGGCGTCTGCTCGACCATGTCGGCGAAGTCGCTCTCGTCCATTTCCGCCATGCCGCCGCCCGGATGCCGCACCTCAAGATAACGCTGCAGAAGTTCGTATTGCTCCTGTGTCGTCCATGGCTTGCAGGCCGTGACTTCGAGGTCCGCATGGCGACGCATCAGCTTGCGCTGCGTCGCATTGGGAGTGAACTCGGCAGCAAGGACTCGCACCGACACGCAGGCTGAGCAGTCGATGCAGCTCGGACGATAAGCAACGGACTGGCTGCGGCGGAACCCGATCCGGCCGAGGGCCTCGTTGAGCTCGCCCGCGTGGCGGCCCGACAATTCCGTGAACACCTTCCGCTCGACCTTGCCCGGAAGATACGGGCACGGCGAAGGGTTCGTTACGAAGAATTTCGGAAACCGAAACGGTGCGCTCAAGCGGACTCACCTCCCGCCATTTCTTACCAGTGCATTTATGCGACTGGTAAACGCCGTTGAAAAGAGTTGGCGCCCGGAAAAGAGGGTTAATCTTGCGACTGTGCCGTTTCGGTATGGGACGCGCTAACGAATGTTAGTCGAGATGCGCGCGTTCGACCCGGAATCCCGCGTCCTCCAGAAGCTTCACAGCGCCGTCGATTGCCTCCGGATCTTTCGCCTCGCATTCGACCTCGATGACCGTGTCCTTGGCAGGCAGCGAATTGAAGATCCGGCTGTGATTGATCTCGATGACGTTGACGCCCGCTTCGCACAGCTTGGCGGTAATCATGGCGAGCGCTCCAGGTTGATCCTGAGCCGCAACGCGAAGGCGCGCGATGCGCCCCTGTCGAACGAGGTCGCGAACGAGCACATTGGCGAGCAGATGCGTGTCGATGTTTCCGCCGGAAAGCACCGTACCGACTTTGCGGCCGGCGAACTTCTCGGGGTTGGCGAGGAGAGCCGCAAGCGCTGCCGCGCCGGCACCTTCCGCGACCGTTTTCTCGATGCCGGCGAGCATGGCGACCGCGCGCTCCAGATCGCGTTCCTCGACGAGCAGGATCTCATCGGCGATTTCGGCCAGGATCCGTGAGGTCAGCTCACCAGGCTTCTTTACGGCGATTCCTTCCGCAAGCGTGTCACCACCGAGGGGAAGATTCGAGCCTTCGATACCGCACTTCATCGATGGGTAGAGCTCGGCTTCGACGCCGATCAGCTTGACGTCCGGTTTAATAGCGCGCGCCGCAATTCCGATGCCCGACATCAGTCCGCCGCCGCCGATGGGAACTACGATCATGTCGAGCTCCGGCGCATCCTCGAGCATTTCGATGCCGACCGTACCCTGACCCGCGATGACCAGCGCATCGTCGAACGGATGGACGAAGACGTAGCCCTCCTTCTCCGCCAGCTCGCAGGCATGGGCGTAGGCGTCGTCGTACATGACGCCGTGCAGGATCACCTTCGCGCCATGGCCTTCGGTCTGGCTGACTTTGATCGTCGGGGTCGCCTTCGGCATGACGATGGTGACCGGGATTCCGAGGCGGTTGCAGTGATAGGCGACCGCCTGCGCGTGGTTTCCAGCCGACGCGGCGATCACGCCTCGCGCCCGTTCTTCCGGTGTCAGCTGAAGCAATTTGTTGAGCGCGCCGCGCTCCTTGAAGGCGGCTGTGAACTGAAGGTTCTCGAACTTCAACCAGACCTCCGCTCCGACGATCTCGCTCAAAGTCCGGCTGAGCATCATCGGCGTTCGGATCACTGCGCCATCGATGCGCTCCGCAGCGGCGCGGATATCGTCGATCGTGGGAGGCTGAACGCTCGAGGTCTGCAACATGCGCGATCGCTAGACCTTCCCGAGGCGGTGAACAATGCTAAGCGGCACGCATGCGAAACGTTCTCATTGCACTGGCCGGAGCGCTGCTCGCTTCACCCGCGTGGCCCAACACGCTCGTCAACAACGTCAACGGCATTCAGGTCGCGGCCGACGGCAAGCTGCAGCATTTCTCGGCACTGCTGATCGGGGACGACGGCAAGGTTCTCCGCACCATCGACAAGCTCGATAATATCCGGCTGGACGTGCAGCAGACGATCGACGGCGGCGGCAAGACCCTCCTGCCCGGCCTGATCGACGCGCATGGCCATGTGATCGATGCTCCCGGAGGCGTAGGGCTCGGACTGGCGCTCTCGCAACTCGATGTCATTGGAACGAAATCACTCGAAGAAATGAAGCGGCGGCTGAAGGACTATGCCGCGGCACATCCCGATGTGCCCTGGATCGTCGGCCGGGGCTGGAACCAGGAACATTGGGCCGAACAGCGCTTCCCGACCGCCGCCGACCTCGATTCCGTGGTGAGCGATCGACCAGTCGTCCTGGAGCGTGTCGACGGCCATGCTTACGTCGCCAATAGCGCTGCAATGAAAGCGGCAAGGGTGACGCCGGAAACCAAGGCGCCTTCAGGCGGACGCATCGAAAACGGGCTCTTCGTCGACAATGCGATGGACCTCCTCGACAAGGTGCTCCCGCCACCGGGTTCCGCCGAGCTCGACGATGGCCTCGCGAAGGCACAGGAAATCCTGCTGAGCTACGGCATCACCGGCGTCGGCGCGATGAGCACGGAGCCTGCGGATTGGAATGCGATGCGCCGAGCCGGAGAAGCGGGCCGCTTGAAGGTTCGCCTGATGGTCTATGCGTCAGGCCTCGCCCCTCTGCCGGAGATACCTCGCCCGACGCCTTGGCTTTACGGTGAGCGGCTGCGGCTGGTCGGCATCAAATTCTATCTGGACGGAGCGCTCGGGTCGAGGGGAGCCCTTCTCAAGCAGCCCTATGCCGACAGGCCCGACACACGCGGCCTCAGCCTTATCGGCGAGGCCGAGTTGGCAAAGCAGGCTGATGAAGCTGCCTCAAACGGATATCAGCTCGCGGTTCATGCGATCGGAGATGCCGCCAACGCCCAGATCATCTCGATCTACGAGCAGCTGTCCAAAAAGTACGGGACCGACCGCCGCTGGCGGATCGAGCATTTCCAGATCGCCGATCCGGCCGATATTCCGCGGCTTGCTCCGGGGGGAATCATCGCATCGATGCAGCCTACCCACCAGACGAGCGACCGGCTGATGGCCGAGAAACGGCTGGGGCCCGGCCGCCTGAGCGGCGCCTATGCTTGGCATAGCGTGCTGAAGAACGGCGCGAAGCTGGCATTCGGAACGGATTTCCCGGTTGAATCGCCTAACCCATTTCCGGGGCTGGCGGCCGCGATCAGCCGCCAGGACATGGACGGCCAGCCGCCTGGCGGATGGATTCCCGAGCAGCGGCTCACGTTCGAGCAGGCGTTGAACGCATATACGCGCGGGGCGGCCTTTGCAGCGTTCGCCGAGGACAAGATCGGCTCGCTCGAGCCGGGGAAATGGGCCGACTTCATCCTGATCGACCGTGACCCGACCAAGGTCGATCCGCAGGCGCTCGCGCGGACTCGGGTGCTGGAAACCTGGGTCGCCGGAAACAAGGTCTGGGAGCGGGTTAGCGCCGAGGGCGCCGAGCGCGGTCGATAAGCATCGACGGCGTGAGGATCTGCGGGAGCTCCTCCGCGTCCCGTCCCGGTTCATACCAGAGATAGAGCGGCACCCCCGCCCTGCCCCGGCCCTCTAGGAAGCGGGTGATCGCCGGATCGCCGTTGGTCCAGTCGCCAACGACGACCTTCACGCTCGAAGCCTTGAATGCGTCGAGCACCTCGTCGCGATCGATGGCGGCGACCTCATTGGCCTTGCACGTCAGGCACCAGTCCGCGGTGAAATAGACGAACACGGGATGTCCCTGAGCGAGGTAGCTCGCGACGCGCGCCTCACTCCATGCTTGGGTACCCGTCGGAACGCGCGCGACTGACTGCCCCGACGCAGGCAGCTGAATCACGGTGCCAACCGCGATGATCAGAGCAATGGGGATTGCGATCCATGGGGTTCGGTTTCCCGCGGGTTGCCGGCGGCCCACCCAAACCAGCAGGATCGTCAGCAAGGAGGCGGCAATCAGCCCGACGAGCAGGCCCGCCGGTCCCGCGAGCCGATACAACAGCCACAGGCAGGCAAGCGCCGTCAACGACATCGGAATTGCGAGGATGCGCTGCAGCTTGATCATCCACGAACCGGGCCGGGGCAGACGGTTCCGCAGAGCCGGAATGAACGCGACCAGGAGAAAAGGCAGCGCCAGGCCCAGTCCCAGTGCGGAGAACACCAACACCGATCCTGCCAGCGGCAAAAGCAAGGCCGTTCCGAGCGCTGCGCCCAGGAACGGACCCGCGCAGGGAGTCGCGACGAACGCGGCGAGCGCCCCTGTGCCGAAGCTGCCCGTCGGGCTGTGCTCGCCGGCAAGGACGGGTAGTTCGAACGTCCGCAGCAGGTTGAGTGTGATCGCCGTCGCCAGCAGGAGAAGAACGCCGATGGTTCGCGGGTCCTGGAGCTGGAACGCCCAGCCCGTCTGCGAGCCCGCGGCCCGGATGGCGAGCAGGGCTACGCCGAGCGCGCCGGTACCCACCACCGCGCCCAAAGTGTAGGCAAGCGCATCGGTCCGTGCGTTGCGCTCATGACCGCCGCTGCGTGCGAGGTGCAGCGCCTTCAACGCCAGGATCGGGAACACGCAGGGCATCAGGTTCAGCAGGATTCCGCCCGCGATAGCGCCGATCACCGCCCAGAGGATTGCATTGCTGCCGGTCTCGCCGATCGCTCGTCCGCCTTGCGGCACCTCGCCCCGGACCGCCTCAATCTCGAGCCCGCTCCCTTCGCCGTACGCCAGCACGCCGCTCAAAGCCTTGGGCTCTCCCGACCGACGCGGAAGTTCCGCGATCAGCCAATCGTCAAGGCGCCGGAAGTGCTGCTGCCCGGCATAGTCGACGGGTCCGTCCTCCGCCGCGAACAGGTACGGGTCTTCAACCTCCACGCTGCTCGGCAGCGGAATCGCAACCCGCAGCTTGTCGCCCGTTATCTCGAACTTCGCCTGCGATGCGAGCGGCCTCGGCAAGTCCTGCCGCCACTGATCGAACTGCGCGCGCTGCGGAGTGCCGCTTCCGATCGGCAGGTCCAGCGAAAGCTCGCCCTGCTCCGGAACGCAGATCTTGTCGGTGCAGGCCAGCCAGTGCGCCTCGGCGCGGATCGGCACCGTTCCGCTCGCTCCCGCCGGCACCTTCAGGCGCACGAGGATGGCATAATCCTTCTCGTAGACGTAGTTCATGATGCCCGCGACCGTCAGCCGCGACGGCACCGGATAGCGGAGCGGGCCGATCGAAAAACCGGCCGGAATCCGCCACTTCACATCCATCGGCAGCCCCGCATCGCCAGGGTTCAGCCAATATCCGTGCCAGCCGGGATTCGTCCGCATATGTATGGCGAGCTCGACCTCGCCCCCAGCGGGGGCCGGACCTTCGGCGACCAGTTCCGGCTCGATACCGCGCGCCTGCACGACGGCGGGCGCGAAGAGCAGCGCGATGATAAACAGGAGCCGGCGGAGCATCGTCCAATGCGGTACAGCCGAACAGCCGCAGCGCAAGACAGTCGCAATCGCCGCGGTTCTCGGCTAGCTGGGCCCCGTAACCTGTTGGAGTATCATTCGGATGCGCTTCGCCCGGGCAATCTGGAAGCTTCTGGTCGGAATCAAGGACGCGCTCGTCCTGATCTTCATGCTGCTGTTTTTCGCAGTGCTTTACGCTGGGCTGTCGGCCAAGCCGGCGCCCGTGACGGCAGGCGTCCTCGCGCTCGATCTCAACGGGTCGGTCGTCGAGCAGCCGTCGAAGGCGGAGCTCTCCGAAGTGGTTTCGGGAGGCAGTGGCGCACAGGAATACCGTCTGCGCGACCTGATCGCCGTGCTTCGGGAGGCGAAAGACGACGACCGCGTGAAAGCGGTCGCGCTCGACCTCGACGGCTTCACCGGCGGCGGCCAGTCGGCGCTCTCCGATCTGTCCGACGCAATTCGTGCCGTTCGGACGTCAGGCAAGCCGGTGCTCGCCTACGCCACGGGCTATACCGATGACGGCTATCAGATCGCCGCGGCAGCTTCCGAAGTCTGGCTCAATCCGCTTGGCCTCGTCGCAATCGCCGGGCCGGGCGGCCAGAACCTCTATTTCAAGGGCCTCCTCGACAAGGTCGGAGTCACTCCGCACGTCTATCGAGTCGGCACCTACAAGGCCGCGGTCGAGCCCGTCACCCGCAGCGACATGTCGCCCGAGGCCCGAGAGAATGCGCAAGCTCTCGCCAACGCGCTGCTCGAAAGCTGGCGGCAGAGCGTGTTGAAAGCGCGGCCCAACGCGAAGGTTGACGACTACATGCGCAATATGCCGGGCGCGGTGCAGGCGGCTGGCGGCGATATGGCAAAGGCCGCGCTCAACGCCGGCCTCATCGACAAGATCGCCGACCGTCAGGCGTTCGAGAAGCGTCTCGCGCAGCTTGGTGGCGAGGACGACAATGAACTTGGCGGCTACAAGCACATCAAGCTTCCCGCCTACATTCGCGACGCGGGCGAAAAGCAACAGACCGGTCCGATCGGAGTGGTCACCGTCGCCGGCATGATCGTCGACGGAAAAGCATCTTCAGGAACCGCCGGAGGCGACACGATCGCGGAGCTGATCGAAAAGGGCCTTTCGGACAACGACCTCAAGGCACTGGTCGTGCGCGTGGACAGCCCGGGTGGATCGGTTCTCGCATCCGAGCGGATTCGCCAGGCGATCCTCGAAGCGAAGCGCCGCAAGCTCCCTGTCGTCGTTTCGATGGGCAACGTCGCGGCGTCTGGCGGCTATTGGGTCTCGACCCCGGCCGACTTCATCTACGCCGAGCCCTCGACAATCACCGGCTCGATCGGCGTCTTCGGGATCCTGCCGAGCTTCGAGGGCACGCGGGCTAAGCTTGGGATCGGGGCCGACGGAGTGAAGACGACTCCCCTGTCAGGCGAGCCGGACGTACTGAACGGACCTTCGCCCGAGGCGAGCCAGCTTCTCCAGACCGGCGTCGAGTCCATCTATCGGCGTTTCCTCGGAATCGTGTCTCAGTCGCGTCACAAGACGCCCCAGCAAATCGACCAGATCGCCCAGGGCCGAGTTTGGGACGGTGGCACCGCACACCAACTGGGTCTCGTCGACGGGTTTGGCGGGATGGACGAGGCAATCGCGAAGGCGGCTGAACTGGCCAAGCTCGGCGACGAACGCGGCGTGACCTATCTCGACCGGCCGACGAGCTTCAAGGAGCAGCTCATCGAAATGCTTGCCGACCAGGAGAAGGGCGAGGGCTCCGCTCCGGCCGAGGGCTACGCCTTCTTCGGCAACGGCCAGCTGAAGCTGGCGCAGGCGCTTGCCGATATGCGCTACGTACTCACGGGACCGAGCATCCAGGTTCGTTGCCTCGAATGCCCGTCCGTCACTCCGGCCCGCGTCGAAAAGAAGGACGTGAGCTTCCTGTCAGCGCTTGCCGACTGGCTGTTTTGACCCATTAACGCCTAGGGCACGGTCTCGCGTGCCATCATAGCGTCGATCATCTTGCGCAGCTGCTCGACCCCTCGATCGAAGTAGGACACGTCGCGGAATGTGCGCGCCTGCATGACGCCGCCCTCCATGACGTTGAGCGTTAGCTCGGCCAGGACACGCATTTCGGTACCCGGTTCGAAGCGGTCCGACGCCTCGCGGAAGCAGTCTTCGACAGCGCCCACCCATGCCGAAAAGTTCGCCGCCAAAAGCTCGCGAACCGCAGGATCGGGTTCGTGAAGCTCCAGCGCGAGGCTCCCGATGGGGCAACCATATTCGCAGTCGGTTTCGACGATGGAGCGCCGGTACTGAGCAAGAAGCGCGAATACTTTCTCGATCGGGTCCTCGACATTACCCCACGCCGGTTCCAGCAGCATGGCGCCAATGCCGTCGCGGTAGGCCTCAAGCACTGCAATGAGCACGTCCTGCTTGCCTGGGAAAAAGTAGTAGAGGCTGCCGCTGTTCACCTGGCTGCGGCTGAGGATGTCTGCGATCGAGGTGGAGGCGTAGCCCTTGAGCCAGAAAAGCTCCATCGCAGCAAAGATGATACGCTGGCGCGTGTCCTTGTTCACACCGTCAGTTTAGTTGAATGCTCAATCAAGAATCAACCGAAGGTCGCCTCCTGATCGTCTTCGCCAGCAGGATCGTTCCGAGGACGCTCATTGCAAGAGCGACGATGCCGAATCCGATAACCAACGGATTGTGGGCGTCCTCCCGCGTCTTCAGGTCCATGATGTGAAGGCCCCACATCAGATCGTAGAAGCGCCACCAACCTGTTCTCGTCGCGACGATCTGGCCCGACGATGCATCGACATAGAAGCGGGTGCCGTCGTCCATGGACACCTGCCACGTCGCCAGAGGTCGTCGAAGGTCGAGCGGCGGATCGCCGGCGCTCGTCCTCCTGACGGACTGCACCCTCGCCGATCCCGTGTACCGAACTTCGACCTCCCGTGCCGCGTCCGCCGCTGATAAGGCGGGCAACAGCAATCCGGTCTGCGGGTCGGCGAGACGAGTCACTCCGTCAGGAAGCTTCACGACCCAGCGCGGGCCGGCGCCCCGCTGTTCGAGCGTCAACGACGTCATTGGAACGCCTGCCAGCAACGGCGGTATCGGCGTACCGACCAGCCGTATCGGTTGCGGGGACTTCAGCAGTCCCTCGCCGCGCACCTCCTCAATCGGCCGGGCGACCATGACGAGGCCCGAGACGACCCAGAGGAGAACCGGAATCGCCGCGACCCAGCCAAGCCAAATGTGCCAGCGCCGCAGCTTCGACCGCCCGTTCATGGCCAGTGACTACGATGCCGCCGCGAGCGCGGCAACGCAGCATGTTAGATGTGGATCGGCTTGCCGTTCACCGCCATCGCCGCTTCCTTCAGCGCTTCGCTGTGCGTCGGGTGAGCGTGGCAGGTATAGGCGATGTCTTCGCTGGTCGCACCGAACTCCATCGCCTGCGCGGCCTGGGCGATCATCGTCCCGGCGACTGAAGCGATCATCCAGACGCCGAGCACGCGGTCCGTCTTCGCGTCGGCGATGACCTTCACGAAGCCGTCGGGCTCGTGGTTCGTCTTCGCGCGGCTGTTGGCGAGCATCGGGAACTTCCCGACTTTCACGTCGCCATGCTCCTTCGCCTGCGCTTCGGTCAGGCCGACGCCGGCGATCTCCGGCATCGTGTAGACGACACTCGGGATCACATCGTGATTCACGATTCCGGTCAGGCCCGCAATGTTCTCCGCGACCGCAATGCCCTCATCCTCCGCCTTGTGAGCGAGCATCGGGCCAGGGATCACGTCGCCGATCGCCCAGACCCCGGGGACCGAGGTGCGGAACTCATGATCGGTCTCGATCTGCCCGCGCTGGTTGACCTGCAGGCCCGCCTTGTCGAGCGCGAGGCCGTCGGTATTCGGACGGCGGCCGATCGAAACCAGCACCGCGTCGGCGTCGATCGTCTCCGCCGCTCCACCCTTGGCCGGCTCGACGGTGAGCGTCGCCTTGCCGCCGTTCACCTTCACGCCGGTGACCTTTGTACCGAGACGGAACTCGATGCCCTGCTTCTTGAAGATCTTGTTGGCTTCCTTGCGAACGTCGTCGTCGAACCCGGGCAGGATCTGGTCGAGAAACTCGACGCAGGTGACCTTGGCGCCGACGCGGCGCCAGACGCTGCCCAGCTCCAGGCCAATCACGCCGCCGCCGATGACGACGAGATGGCCCGGGACCTTCTCGAGTTCCAGCGCACCGGTCGAGGACACGACGATTTTCTCGTCGATCTCGACGCCCGGCAGCGGAGTAACGGACGAGCCGGTGGCAATCACGATGTTCTTGGCACGGACGGTACGGTCGCCGACCTTGACCGTATTCGCGTCTTCGAAGCTGGCGTGGCCCTTCAGCCACTCGACCTTGTTCTTCTTGAACAGGAACTCGATGCCGCCCGTTAGGCCCTTCACGGCGTCCTTGCGCTGGGCGTGCATGGCCTCGAGGTCGAGCTCGGGGGTCACCTTGATGCCCATCTTGGCCATCATTCCGCCTGCGGCCGCCTCATAATATTCCGACGCGTGGAGAAGCGCCTTCGACGGGATACAGCCGACGTTGAGGCATGTGCCGCCGAGCGTTTCGCGGCTCTCCGCGCAGGCGGTCCTGAGGCCAAGCTGCGCAGCGCGGATCGCCGCAACATAGCCGCCTGGGCCAGCGCCGATCACCAGCACATCGAAGTCGAAATCAGCCATCTATTCCTCGGAAAGTTCGTGGGCGCCACTTAGGGATGCGAGGCGCTTCTGACCAGTGGCGGGGTCTTACAGGTCGATCAGCAGCCGCGTCGGATCCTCGATCGCCTCCTTGACGCGGACGAGGAAAGTCACTGCCTCGCGTCCGTCGATCAGGCGATGGTCGTAGCTGAGCGCAAGATACATCATCGGGCGGGCGAGGATTTGCCCGTCCTTCACCACTGGCCGCTCCTCGATGCGGTGCATTCCGAGCACCGCCGACTGCGGCGGATTGATGATCGGCGTCGAAAGGAGTGATCCGAAAACCCCGCCATTGGAGATGGTGAAGGTGCCGCCGGTCATTTCGTCGACCGTCAGCGTGCCTTCCTTTGCGCGCTTGCCGAAGTCCGCGATTGTCTTCTCGATCTCGGCGAAGGTCATGCGATCGGCGTTGCGGACGA
>Ga0307409_100000589_pt1 | contig 15865 bp, 15 predicted proteins | sample 322Ometagenome_2_FD_203888 | JGI IMG/M metagenome (GOLD analysis project Ga0307409, IMG submission 203888) | Maize rhizosphere microbial communities from greenhouse at UC Davis, California, United States - 322HYB-O-2 | ecosystem: Host-associated > Plants > Roots > Rhizosphere > Soil | place... | reverse complement strand
CGTGTCGGGAACCTGTCCGGACACGTAGACGATGCCGTTGTGAACGACCGCGCCCGACAGGCGCGGACCGGGTTGCAGGTGCTTGATCATGGGACGCTCCGTTCTCGAATCAGGGTTGAGTGAGCGGTGCGAGGTCGATCCACGCGCCATCGCCGCGGCCGGACGCGAACGCGGCCTCGACCAGCGCGACGCTCGGCACCGCGTCGGCGAACGTGCAGGCCGGCGCGGCATTCGTCCGTAACGCCGCGAGAAAGTCGCGCATCGCGTCCCCGGGATGCGAATCGGCGTCCTGCCACTCGCGCCGTTCCCCGCGCTGCGACAGCCACTCGAGCGACCAGCCGATGGGTGCCGTCAGCGGACGTCGCAGCTCGATGAGCCCGTCGTCGCCGAAGATCCGTACTTCGTCCCACATGTGCCAGCCCTCTTCGATGCAGGTCATCTGCCACTCGAGGTCGCCGAGCTGCACCTCGATGAAGCCGCCGTGGTCGCTGCGCGTCGGCGAAGACGTCCGCAGCCGGCTGCGCAGCCGCGTCGGCGCACGCCCGAGGAGCCAGGGAACGAGATCCGCCATGTGCGTCGCGCGACCGGTGTACGGGCCGCCGCCGCCCATGTCCGGCACGAGAAACCAGCCGGCACGCTCGTAACCGAGCTGAACCGTCTGCACGAAGCGCACCTCGCCGATACCGCCATCGCGCACGATCTCGCGCGCGCGGATGCAGCCGGGATCGAAGCGGCGGTTGTACGCGACGCCGTTGACGCGCCGCTGCTCGTCGGCACGCAGGGCGAGGCGCTTTGCGTCGGCGGCCGTCATCACGAACGGCTTGTCCACCAGCACGTGCAGGTTTCGGTCGAGCGCGGCGTCGACATGCGCCGTGTGCAGCATGTGCGGCGTCGTCACCAGAGCGCACGACAGCGGTGCACGCGTGTCCGGCAGCTCTTCGAGCCGCGACACGACCGGCGCGCCGTAGCGGTGCGCGAACGCGATCGTATCCGGATGTGGTGCGGGATCGACGATCGCCGCGACCGTTACCGCGACGTCCTCGAGCAGCGCGGGGACGTGGTAGCGCCGCGCGAATCCGCCGCAGCCGATCAGCGTCATCGTGACGGGGGCGTCCGGAGTCATTGCTTGGACAGTCCTTCGAGAAACTCGAGGGTCAGGTTCCAGGCACGCGCCGCGGCGACCGGATCGTGCTCGGTCGGGCGCTCCGGGTCGACGAAGCCGTGCCGCGCGCCCGCGTAGATTTCGATCCGGTGCGGCACTTCCCGCGTCGCGAGCGCCGCGCGAAGCTCTTCCACATCGGCGAGCGGAATCATCGGATCGTGCTCGGCGAAGTGGCCGAGATAGGGAATCTCGATCAGCCCGGTGACGTCGGCCGGCAGGAATGGCTTGTTCGCCTGCCGCGCGAAGCGCAGGCGCCCGTAGAAGTTGACGATGCCGGCGCACTGGTTATCGATCGCACCGAGCAAGTGCGCGAAGCGGCCGCCCAGGCAGAAGCCGAGCGGCACGAGACGGCCCGGCGCGAAGCCCAAATCGCCGCGACGCGCCGCTGCTGCCGTGGCGCGCAGGTCGCGCAGGCAGCGGGCGTCGTCGAAGGCGAGGAACGTGTCGGCGAGCGTCTCGGCCGCGGCCGCACGCGACGGGATGCCGGTATTGCGAAACAGGCAAGGTGCGACCGCGCCCAGTCCTGCGGCCGCCATGCGATTGCACAGATCCTCGATGTGCGGCGTCACGCTCCAGATCGCGCCGAACATCAGGACCGTGAGCCGAGGTGGCGATGCCGGGCGCGCGACGTATACCGGGATCTCGGCCCCCTCGTGCCGCAGCGTCGCGCGTGACGAGTTACCGGCCGGGCCGCTCATGGATCGATCGCCTGTCGCCGCCCACTGCGCGCCGACGCGTATGCCGCCGCAATCATGCGCACGGCGCGTTCGCCGTCGCGCACGGTGATCGGCGGCGGTGCGCCCTGCGCGAGCGACTCGAGGAACGCGAGCGCATTCTGCTCGTGGAACTGGCCGCGCTTGAATCGCGGCGTCAGCGCCACCGTTTCCCACCGCCGTTCCGCCTGTCCGCTGCGAAAGCGGCGCACGAACCCTTCCTGCGTGACGTCGCGCGACGCGAGGTCGATTCCGGATACCAGGATCGTGCCGTGCGTACCGTAGATTTCGATCGATGCGTCGGCCGCCGCGAACGTGAAGCTCGCCGTCAGCTCCGCGATCATGCCGCTGGTCCACGTATAGGTTGCCACACCGACATCCTCCACCGGCAGACCGAGCGCGGCATGGCTGATCGTCGCGATGACGTCCCGCGGCATCCCGAACGTCCACGCGAGCCAGTCCGCACCGTGGATGCCTTCGTCGAGCAGCGCGCCGCCGCCGGACTTCGCCGGATCGACATACCAGCGCGCCTTGAAATCGTCCTGCAGCCCGTAGAAATGGCCGTGGCGGATCCGCACCAGCGTTATCCTGCCGAGCTCGTCGCGCGCGACGACGTCGCGCAGGTAATGCGATACCGGGTCGAAGCGCTTGGGGAAGCTCTGCATGAAGACGATGCCGCTCGCATCCACGGTGTCGACGATGCGCCGGCAGGCGTCGGCGGACACGCCGAGCGGCTTCTCGCACAGCACCGCGAGTCCGCGGGCCGCGGCGCGCGCGACAAGCTCCGGATGCTTCGACGTCTCGCTGCAGATCGCGACGGCGCTGCAATCCTCGAGCAGCGCATCGAGATCGCCGCGAAAAGGCGTCGCGAAACGCGACGCCGCATCGAGGCCGCGCGCCGCATCGTCGTCCCATACGCCCGCGAGGACGTTGCGCTCGGCAAACACTTCGCTCCAGAAGTTGGCATGATAGTGCGCGAACGACAGCACGCCGACGCGCGTCGCGCGCGGGTCGGCGGTTCCGGTTGCGCTCATGGAACGCGCGCCTCGACAGCGACTGTCGCGCCCCCGGCCGCTGACGAGCGGCGGATCGCCTCGACGATCTGCATGCCGCGCAGCGCATCGGCGGCCGTGGCCAGCCGCTGCGAGCGATCGCGCACGCCCGCGAGCCAGGCGCGATGGTGGGCCTCGCCGAGTTTCGCTTGCGGCAGCGCCGGCACGTGCCAGTCGGCGCCGAAGTGCCTGGGCGCATACGCCGCAACGGGCCCACGCTCGCTGCGCAGCCACAGCGTTCCGGCGTCGCCGTACACCTCGAGACGAAAGCGGTCGCAGCCGCGTGTCTCCACCTGCGACATTTCGTGCGTCGCCAGCGCTCCGCGCTCGAAACGATATGTCGCGAACGCCGTGTCCGCCGCTTCGACATTTACGACGCGGCCGTCGCGCAGCGTGCGTGTCGGCAGCAGCGTCGCCGTTCGCGCACCGACGTCGGCGATGTCGCCGAACAACTGCAGCGCGAGGTCGATGCCGTGCACGCCGAGCTGGTCGACGACTCCGCCGCTCACGTTCGCCCGCGAATAGAACCAGTCGCTCCAGTCGGGTCCGGGCGTCGCGTTGCGGATGCGCATGCTGTGGACGCGGCCGACGATATCGTCCGCCAGCCGCGCGCGTGCCCACGCGACTTCCGGGAAATAGCGGTGCATGAAGCTCACTTGCAGATCGACATCCGCCCGACGTGCGGCCGCGATTATGCGGCGGCAGGCGTCCGTCGTCCCCGCCATCGGCTTCTGCAGCAGGATCGCCTTGCCCGCGCCCGCCGCGGCGACGGCAATCTCCTCGTGTGTGTCGTCCGGCGTGCAGATGACGACGGCGTCGATGTCGCGCCGATCGAGTGCCGCGCGCCAATCGGTGACTACGCTGCCGACGTTGAAGCGCGCGGCAATCGGAGCGGCGCGCTCGCGCGAGCGCGCCGCGATCGCGCGCACCGACGCGCCTCCCGCGGCCGCTATGCCCGCGAGATGGTACTCGGCGATGGACCCGGCGCCGAGCACCGCGATGCCGATTTCGTCGTCCGCCACTTCGAACGATGCCTCAGACCTTGAAGCGGCCGGGAACCTTCACGAGTCCCGGATCAACCGTCGCGAGCGGCGCGGTATACGTGTAATCGAGCACGTTCTTCACCGCCTTGATCCGCCCCGTGGCGAGAAGGTAGGCCGCCGTCTGGTCCATGTCCTTCACGTACTCGTCGTCGAACACCGGATCGAAGACGTAATCGTTCCAGATCGCCTCGGCCAGTGCCTTGTCCTGCTTCGTCTGCTCGCAGAATAGCGCGATCGACTCGGCGCGATTCTTCGGATCGGCCACGTATTTCTGTCCGCGCAGCAGCACGTCGACGAGACGCTGCGTTGCGATCGGGTTGCGCTTGACGAAGTCCTGGCTCGCGACGAACAGCGAGCGCGAGTACGAAATCTTGACCTTGGTGCCCTTGCTGGACGCGAAACCGGAAACCGTGCCGGTCGATACGACGTCGGTCTGGCCGCCCTTGGTGGCGTTGTACCCCCACGGCTCCCAGCACAGCAGTGCCTGTATGTTGTTCGAATTGAGCGCGGCGAGCTGCTCGGGTGGGGGCATGTTGACCACCTGGAATTTCTTGTCGTCGAGTCCGTAGTGTTTCGCGAGGTAGTAGAGATCGGCGCTCGCCGTCGAGCCCTGCAGCAGTCCGATCTTGATCCGGTACAGGTCTTCCGGCGTCCTCACGTTGGCATCCTTGCGTGCGACGAGCTTGTCGACCGCCCACGCGATCGCGTTGGTGCCGAGCACGACGATCGGAACGCCGTTGTGCGCCATCGAGATCGGCGGCAGGTTGCCCGGCGTCCATAGCTGGATCTCGCCGGCGACCAGCGCCTCGCCCGCGAGCGCGCCGCCCGAGAACGTCTTCGTCGTGACCTCGGTGAACCCCGCGTCCCGGAACCAGCCCTTCTGCATCGCGATCATGTGCGGCGTGAACACCGGATCGAGCCCGAACCCGAGCGCGAGCCTGGACGTTTCCGGCTTGGCTTGCGCAAGGGCATGCCCGGCGATCGTCGCGGCGCCGGCGGCGCCCATCGTTGCAAGGAACGTTCTGCGATCCATGTGTCTCCTCCGCTCGTTGAAGTTCAAGGTTGCGCCTGGCCACGTCTTGCGACGCGCTGCAGTGCGGTTGCGAGCGCTGCGTCGCTCAAAAGACTTACGATGCCGATCAAGAGAATGCCGAAGACCGCGACGCCGAGCTCGCCAATCTGGCGCGACTGCATGACGAGGTAGCCCATTCCGCGGTCTGCGGCGATCAGCTCGGCGGCCACGAGAATGCCGAAGGCGAGGCTGAATCCCACGCGCAGCCCGGTGACGATGTCGGGCAGCGCGGCCGGCAACGCGACCTTGACGAGCAGCTCGATGCCGTCGACGTCGAGCGTGCGCGCCGCGCGCAGCAATACCGGAGGGATCGACAGCATGCCGCGGTAGGCGTTGGTGAAAATCGGAAAGAACGCGCCGAGGAATATCACGAACCACTTCGAACCCTCGCCAAGCCCGAACCAGACGATCGCGATCGGAATCCAGGCGAGCGGCGGTATCGGCCGCAGCAGGTCGACGACCGGCCGCAGGAGCATGCCGAGCGCGCGGTACCACCCGGCGGCCACGCCAAGCGCGATGCCGACGATGGCCGCGAACGCGAAGCCGATGAGGATGCGCGCGAGGCTCGTGCCGACATGCACAGCGAGCTCGCGCGCTGTCAGATGCTGCCACGCGACGGCGAGTGCCTGCGTGGGCGACGGCAACACTTGCGCGTCGCGCCATACGAAGCGCGCAGCGAGCTCCCAGAGCGCGAGGAATGCGATCGCGCCGATCCACGCCGGCATCCGATCGATGAGAGCGCGCCGGATCATGCGTCCGGCTCCGATGCGCGCCCCTGCCACGGCATCAGCCAGTGCTCGACCCGCTGCAACCCGCCGGCAATGACGAAGCCGATGACGCCGAGCACGGCCATGCCGACCATCGTGACGTCGCTGCGGTAGAACGTGCGCGCTTCCATGATGAGCGCGCCCAGGCCGCGGATCGTGCCGATCATTTCCGCGCCGACGATCACCATGAACCCGACACCCAGCGCAACGCGCGCGCCGGCGAAGATGCGCGGCAGCGCGGCGGGCAGCGCGACACGCGTGAACAGGTCGACCCTGCTCGCGTCCATCGTCCGCGCGGCGCGCAGGAGCAGCGGATCGACGAGCCGGACGGCCGCGACGACATTGGAGAGCATCACCCAGAAGCAGCCGTAGCCGATCAGGAAGATCTTCGACGCCTCGCCGGTGCCGAACCACACGATGGCGACGGGCAGGAGCGACAGCGTCGCAATGGAGCGGCAGAAGGCGACGACGCCCGAGGTGGCGCGATCGAGCAGCGGAAACCAGCCGATCACGAGACCGAGCGGAATCGCCAGTGCGAGCGCGCCGGCATAGCCGATCAGGATGCGCTCGATCGTGATCGCGAAATGCGAGCCAAGCGTCACGCCTTCCGGAAAGCCGTCGGCGACAAGTTCCAACAGCGTTCGGGCCAGCTTCGACGGCGGCGGAAAGAGGATTGGGCGCAACCAGCCGGCGCCGGCCGCGATTTCCCACGACAGCAGGAACGCGCCGATCACGGCGATCGGAATGGCGAACGCGATCCACCGTCCGTGGGCTCGCAACGCGGTCACTGCAGCGCCTCCCAAATGCCCTCGTAGAGCGTTAGCAACGTGCGATCCGTGCGCGACCGCGGACGGGGCAGCGTCACGCGCTCGTCGAGCACGATCCGTCCGGGGCGTGGCGCCATCACGACGATGCGGTCGGCGAGGATCAGCGCCTCCCAGATGCTGTGCGTGACGAACACGACCGTTTTCCGCCGCGCCGCCCAGACGCGCAGCAGCTCGTTCTGCATTTCGATGCGCGTCAGCTCGTCGAGCGCGCCGAACGGCTCGTCCATGAGCAGGATGTGCGGGTCGAGCGCCAGCGCGCGCGCGATGGCAACGCGCTGCTGCATGCCCCCCGACAGCTCGAACGGATACTTGCTTTCGGCGCCGGCAAGGCCGACGAGCGCCAACAGCTCGCGCGCGAGGCCTGACCGTGCGGCCGCGGCGACGCCGCGGTTGCGCGCCGCGAACTCGACGTTCTGCTGCGCGGTGAGCCACGGGAACAGTGCGCCCTGCTGGAACACCATTCCCTTGCCGCCGCCGGGCCGCAGCACGGGCGTCGCATCGATGCGGACGATGCCGCTCGATGCTTTCTCCAGTCCGGCGATGATGTTGAGCAGCGTCGTCTTGCCGCAGCCGCTGCGGCCGAGCAGCACGACGAACTCGTTCTCCGCGATTGACAGGCTGATCTCGCCCAGGACCGGCGGCGCTGTCGACGGGTCGCCCGCGAAGCGCTTGCCGACGGCGGCGATGTCGATCTTCTGCGCGGCGGACATCGTCATGGGCCTAGCTTGCGAGCGTCGTGAAGATGGGCGTCGACCACGCGAGCGCGCCGTCGGCCTGGCGCACACGCACCCAATAGGCATGCGCGCCGAGTGGCGGGTCGGCATCCTCGAAGCGGCCGCGCCACCCCATCGGCGGCGTCACGGCTGGGAGCCGGCGCAGTTCAACCGTTCGCTCCGGGTTCTCCGCGGTGAAAATCCGTGGTGCCTCGCCGAGGTCGGACAGGCGCGATGCGATCGTCATCGGCTCGCTCACGAAGGTGAGCGCTGCGCGTGCGAGGTCGTCGAGCTCCACGACGATACCGTCCCAATCGCCTGCAGTCACGGAGCGCCAGCGCAACGACGCCGGTGTGACTTCGCGCGGGCCCTCGTCGGGCGTGTCCATCGCCCAGGGTCGCGCGGCGACGATGCGCGCGCCTTCGATGCGCAGCGTGCCGTCCCACCGCATGCGCGCGCGCTGCCAGTTTCCCGGCGCCGACGCGCCGCGCCATCCGATGCGCACGGCGTTCGACAGCGGCGCTGCCGCCTTCATCAAATCGATCATGGCCAGCGGCGCATCGTCGCGGAAGAAGGTGATGCTTTCGAGCGGCGCCGTTCCCTCGACGACCACGTCGAACGGCGGCAGGCGATCGACCCGAAGCTCGTCTCCCATCTGCGCCGCGGCTGCGGTCAGCCGGAGGATGATGCGCGGCCCCGTCGTCCCGTAGCAGTGTCTCGCCTTGAGCGCGCTCCACAGACCGCTGCGCGTCAGCGACGAAAGCGCGACCGCCGTCAGCCCGCCGCCCACGTTGCGCACGCCCATGTGACCCGGGTGGCTCGCCCCGGGCCGGCCATCGACGCTGTCGCTGCCCGCGATGACGCCCATCCGGTAGCCGCGACGCAGCGCCTCGAGGAGGAACCACTCGGACGTGGCGTGCGTTGAATGTACCTCGAGCAGCCGGTCGAGCGTCGGTTCGTGCCAGCGCAGGTCCGCGGTTCGACCGCCGACGTGGACCGCGACGATCGTGTCGGTGCCGCGGTAATGCCTGTGAAGGTCATCGACGTGGGGCAGGTCGCTCGCGACGTCGGACTTGTCGACGACGAACTCGTGGCTGCACCGATGCAGTTCCGCCGCGTCGCCGCCGAAATAGAGGTTGTGATCGCCGCCGGCGGCGCTGGCCGCCGACCACTCGACGCCGAGCAGCGTGACGAAGCGGCCGTCGTCCTGCGCTCGTCGAGTGCTCGCCTGCGTCTCGCGCCAGTCCGGATTCGATACGAGAAAGCAGTTGGCCTGGTGACTGGCGAAGTCCGTGGCCGCGAAGTCTCGCGCGTGATCGTAGAAGGCGTCGATCGAGCGTGCGCCGCAGCCGATGACCGATTGCGCATGCAGGTCCCCCCAGCAGAGCCGGTGATCAAGCGAACCGTCGACGACCTCGATCGGGTTGGCGACGCCGACAAGCGGCGGCGTGCCGTCCACATGCGCACGCAGGCGATGGATGCCGGGCGACGCCACCGCGACATCCACCCGGACATGACCCTCGGGCGCAATCCTGACCGATCCCGACAGCGGCGCATCGAGCCGCACGTCGACGTCGAGGCGCGCGGGATTGCCCCATGCGTCCTCGATGCGCAGATGCAATGGAAATGTCACATTGGCGGACACTTGGCTGGGTGCGCTCAGCACGAGCCGATGCGCAGCCGCGCCCACGATGCGCACTTCAGGACGCGCCAGATCGATCCACGGCTGGTCGGCCGCGACCCGCATCCGCACCAGCAATGGCGATGTTTCCTCGATGAACGTCTGCACGACGAATCCTGGACCGTCGTCCGCAGCCCCGCCGAAGCGCACCCACAGGCGCTCGCCCGCCGGAAGACCCTCCGGAAACGCGACGAACAGGATGTGATCGAACGGATGCCATGGATGGAGTCGTGCATTCCACCAGCGAAGCTGTCGGCCGGGTGCTGCGACGAAGGCCACGAAATCCGCGCTCGATGGATCGCTCCACTGGGGCGTGCCCCAGTCGCTCGGCCAGCGCCGCGCAAGTCCGAGCTCGGCGCCGGCGGGCAGCGTGAACCCGGCCTCGAACGCGATGCCGAAGCGGGCGCGCGACCCGGCAACGAGCACGGGCTCGCCTTCATAGCGCACGCGTGCTGTGCCGAGGTCGGTCACCGCCTCGAACGCGGTGCTCATCGCAGTTCGATCCGGTAGCGATAGACATCGCCGCGGAGCACGGCTCGTCGATATTCGGCGATCGCTCCCGTCACGGTGAACGTCGTGCGTTCGATCTGGAAAAGCGGCGTGCCGGCCTTGATGCCGAGATGTCGCGCCGCGTTTCCATCGGCGAGCGTCGGATCGATGTATTCGACGGCGCTCCCCAGGTGAATCCCGTAAGCGTCGCGCAGCACGTCGATCAGGTGCTGCGTACCGAGCGGTTGGCGCGCCAGGCCGGGGCAAAGCGCGGCAGGCAGGAAGCTCGTCTGCAGGCTGACCGCCCGTCCGTTGGTGAACCGCACGCGCGCGAGGTGCCAGACCGATGCGCGCGCGTCGAGTTGCATCATGGCCGCGACGTCCTTGGCGGCGCGGACGCGGCGGCAGTACAACACCCGCGCTCCCGCGTCGAGCGGCGGTCCCACGACCCGGAAGCGACTGTACGATCCGACGACGCCGCTTTCGAGCTTCGGGCGGCTGACGAACGTGCCGCGGCCGCGGTGTCGTTCCACGTAGCCGGCATTGACGAGGTCTGCGATCGCGCGTCGCACCGTGCCGCGGCTGACCCCGTAGTGCTCGCAGAGCGATTCCTCAGTCGGCAACTCGTAGCCGGGCGGCCAGCGTCCGGAGCGCAGGTGCAGGATCAGATCTTCCCTGATCTGATGATGCAACGTGACGCCCGGCCGCGCTTCGAACGGTTCGACGTCGCGGTCGCGCGCATTTCCGCCGCGCGCCCAGGCAGTCGGCATGTCCATTGCGCGTGAAATGTATAAATGTTCATACAAAGTGTCAAGAGACGGCTGCTGACGATCGGCGTGAGCGGGCTCGCCGCTGCGACGTTCACCGAAGGGCAGCTGATTAGCTGGGACGAGGTCGAACCCGCGCTGACCGGATGGGCACAAGACTTCAAGAAGCGGATCGATGCGACGCACGGCTGCTGACATTCGCAGCGCAGCATGACAGTCTGCGGAAACTCTTCGGTTGATGCCTGCGAACGAGCTTCCACTCGCTCTCGATGCGTTGCAAGCGTCAGCGATTCGAGGCCAAGAAGGGAATGTAAGAACCGGAAAGCGCCACCGGGGCCGAGTACACGCGGTCCGTCGGAGGGCCGCTCATCAATCCAGTTGAACGGCAGATCCGAAGTGCCAGGTTCGGCGGATTTCGATCACGTCGAAATCGCGGGCGAGTTCGGGCTGGAACGGCTGGTAAGGCCTGCGGTCCTCGACGATGCGCCGCAGCGCTTCATCGACTTGCGCCACTCCGCTCGACACCTCGATCGTCACCGACTCGACCGAACCGTCGCGCCGTATGGCCACCGTCACCATCGGAGCCGTATGAGGCCGCTTCGCGATTTCGCGCACCGTCTCGAGCGGAGTGTCGAATTGGATCTTCCGGGCCCACGTCTCCGCGTACCGGACAAGCTCGACGTTGACGTGATAGCGTCCCCATAGCTTTATCCGGCGCGCGGTGCTCAACGACAGCGGCAGCGCGTTGGGCGCGCGCGCGGCATTCGAGGCTTCCGTGCGCTGAGCCGCTTCCTCATCGAGCTGACGCCCGATCGCTCGAAGCCGCTCCTCCCGCTTTGCTTCGTACTGGCGTGCGGCTTCTTGTCGGTGCGCTTCCTGCTGCGCCGCTGCTTGGCGTGACGCCTGTTCGCGCTCGGCTTGGACTCGTGCAGTTTCCGCGCGAGCCGCCTCCTGCTCGGCCGCTGCTTGTCGCGCAGCCTCTTCTCGCTGCGCCTGCTCCTGGGCCGCTGCCTGGCGCGCAGCCTCTTGACGCTGTGCCTCCTGCTCGGCCGCTGCTTGTCGCGCAGCCTCTTCTCGCTGCGCCTGCTCCTGGGCCGCTGCCTGGCGTGATGCCTCTTCGCGCTCGGCCTGGACCCGCGCAGTCTCCGCACGAGCGGCCTCCTGCTGTGCCGCTGCCTGTCGCGCGGCCTCCTGCCGCTGCGACTCCAATTGAGCCGCGGCCTGTCGCTCGGCTTCCTGTCGTTCGGCCTCGAGGTGCACGGCCTCTCGCCGCTGCGCCTCCAATCTAGCCGCGGCCTGTCGCTCGGCTTCTTGTCGTTCGGCCTCGAGGCGCACGGCCTCTTGCCGCTGCGCCTCCAATTGAGCCGCGGCCTGTCGTTCGGCGTCTTGTCGTTCGGCTTCCAGTCGCGCAGCCTCTTGCCGCTGCGCATTCTCTTGGGCCGCTGCTTGGCGTGCTGCCTCTTCGCGCTCAGCCTCGAGTCGCGGGTCCTCGGTGTCAGCCGCTTCCTGAGTGATGGGGTTCTCCCGCGCTTCCTCCTTGTGCTCCGCCTGCCGCTGCCCCTCCTGCGGAAAGGCCTCCTGCTTGACCACATCGACCGCTTTCTCCGGCGCCTGCTGTTCGATTCCCGGCGGCACGATCCACGTGACCTCGTCACTTCGATCCAGGGCAATCACATCGGGCGGCGGAACGGGCAGCGAAGTGGTGTTACCGGACTCCTCGGCGCGAACATCGGGCTTCGCAGCGACGGCACCCGCGACAACCTCCTTCCTCGATTGGCGCTTTCCCGGTTGGACGCCTGTTCCCGGCTTGGCGGGGGTCGTTGGTTTCGCTTCGTTTCGAGGCTCGGTGTCTGTTTTCGGTTTTGCGCTCGCACTCGCGTTGGCTTCAGGCCCAATCCCGGCGGCAAACGTCCCCGGGGTCGGCGAACGGGATTGGGACGGTGTCAACGCCGCCGAACGGGCGACGGGCTGATCGACGATCGCTTGCTCGCTCGGCTTCGCCGCCGGTGCGACCTCGGTGGGTACGGTCGTGTCAGGTGGAACGAGCAAGACGCGCAGAGCAGCTACGTCGAATTTCGGAACGTGCCAATACAAGCCAAACCACTGCACCCAACCTTGGCCATCGAACGTCAGCCTCAGCAGCAGTACGTGGACCAGTAGCGAAAGCAGCAGCGCATACGCGAGTCGTATGCGGTCACGGTCCATGCCGAGGCTTTCGCTCGAACGTTCGGCGTGCGGAGATTTCGCCGGCTCCGAGGCCGCAGGCGACGTTGGATCGTTCGAGGGACTTGGGAAAGTCAAGCGTGCTCGGGCGAGATTGCTCGTGCGTCGATTCTCACATGTGTCGATGCTCCACGCGTCGATTCTCACACGTCAAGCGAACCGGTCTGCGGGGTGGTATTGCGCGCCGCCGTGCTATCTGCCCGAGCGCGGCGCTTCTGCAAGCCTCGCGAGCTGCCTCCTGGGTGTGGGATACCAAAGCAGCAAGCCTCCAAGAACGATGATGGCCGAGCCCGCGATCGTCCAGCGGTCCGGGACCAAGCCGAATAGCGCGAGGTCCAACAGCGCGGCATACGCGAGTTGCACGTAGCTCAACGGCGCCAACAGCGACGGTGAAGCGCGGTTCGCGGCGACTGCGAGCAGCCAATGTCCGCTCATTCCGAGCACGCCCATCGTCACCAACGAAGCCCAGTATTCGAGCGGGATGGGCGTCCATACGAACGGCAGCGCAGCGGTCAGGACGAGCGTCCCGACCAGCGAAGCATAGAAGACGCACACCAGCGCGTCGTCGGTGCGCCGCGCAGTGCGCGTGAGCACCTGGTAGGTCGCGTAGCTCGCCGCCATCAACAGCGGGAAGACGATCGCGCCACCCGCCTGCAGGAATGCAGGCCTGATCGTGATAAGCACGCCGGCGAATCCGACTGCGAGCGCGGCCCACTGGCGGCGGTTCAGCCATTCGCCAAATGCGTAGCGCGACAGCAGCGCGACAAGCACCGGCGAGCTGTAGGACAACGCATACGCGTCGGCGAGAGGCAGCAGGCGCAGGCCGGCGAACATCGACGTCGTCGCGACGATGAGCGTGACCCCACGCGCGAACTGCACGCGGGGCTGAGCCGTCGCGAGCCGCCGCCATCCGTAGAGCAGGGGCACCAACAGCAGCAGCGGGATGAGGCTGAACGCGTACCGCCCCCAGGCGATGAACAGCGGGCTCGCGTCGCCGACCATTCGCTTCGCGAGCGCATCCAGCAATGTGAAACACAGTACCGCGGACAGCATGCACGCGGCCCCGGTCCACGTGGCCGTCGCGCCGCCCGGGCCGGGCAGCGACGAACGGGTGAGCATCGTCACTGGAGTGTGAGCAGGCGGCGCGGCGTGCGCACGAGAATCCGGTCGACGTCGTCCTGACCGAAACCGCGCCTGAGCATCAGCGGCATGGCGTTCTCGAGCAGATGCGCGTAACCGTGACCGCCGTAGCGTCGCAGACGCGTTCGAGTGCAAATGTCCTGCGAGACGACGATCTGGTCGATGTGCCCGCGGCGCACGAGGCCCGCGATCGAACGCACACGCTGGCCGTCGTTGGGAAGGTCGACGTCGGCGAACGGATAGTAGGTCGATTCGATACCGAAGAAATCGAATTCCAGCACGACGCCGTTGTCGGCAACGCGCTGCATGTCGTCGAGGGTGAACAACGTGCGATCGACGTGACTGATGATGACGCGCGCGAGGTCCGCGCCCGCGCCCGCGAGGACGTCGATCGCTTCCAGCGTCCCCCGCAGCGTGCGCGGGGGATGGACATTGATCGCAGCCCCGGTCGCCGACTGCGCCAGCGCTGATGCGACCAGCGATCGGCGCTCGACGGAGGTGCACGGTGTCGACACGCCGATCTCGCCGAGGATGCCCGCGCGCACACCCGAGCCATCGATGCCCTCGGAGACCGCGCGCACCATCGCTTCGGCTACCTGCTCGATGCTGCGCGCGCACTGTTCGACCGTCAGATGCGCCTCGACATAGGGGCCGCAGCCCGCGACGATATGCAATCCGGTGCGTTCGGCGACCTGGGCGAGACCACGGGCATCGGGCGCGATGCCCTCGCACGTGAGCTCGACCAGCCCGGAACCGCCGGCTGTCCGGTAGCGCAGAAGCTCGTCGACGGCTACATCAAGGTCGTTCAGCACGTGGTTGCCGTAGTGCCGGCACCAGTGATGGCGGATCTCGAAAACGTTGTCGAGTCGGACCTCGACCTTGGGCATTTGCTGCGCCGCGAGCTCCGGCACCGTGAGGTCACACAGCACGTGCTCGTGCATTAGCGTCGCACCGAGCATCTCGGGCGCGACCGGTCCGAGAACCGTCTGCACGCAGCCGCGCGTCGTGCTCATCCCCTTTCCGCTATCCGGAATAGCGCGACCGGGTTGTCGCACACGGCGCGACGAAGTGTCGTCTCGGATACGCCGGCGAGCTTCAGCGTCCAGAGGAATTCGCGCAAGCCCTCGGTCGGCGGCGGCAGCACCGATACCCCGCAGTCACCTGACAGCACGAGCCGGTCACCGGGCGTCGCACCGATCAAGGCGGCGACCTGCGGAATCGTCAGCGCTTGCACGTCGTGCTTTTCGGCGTCGACGTGCGTGAGGCCGATCTGCGTCGCGTGCGTTACGAAGAAGAACGACAGCTCGGCGTACGCGCCAAGCGCAGTGGCGGCGCGCACGTCATCCGCGGTGAAGTAGTTGGCGGGGCAGAGAATGCGTGACACGCCGCGCGCACGAGCGTGCTCGATGAGGCGCAACGTTTCCGCCGCACTCAAATGCCCGGTATTGAGCACGACGTCGTGTGCCGCGACAATGTCCAGGATCTGCGGCAATGGATCCGGCAGCTCACCGTCCTCGGGGATCGCCAGGCACGCATCGATGTAAGCAGCATCGCGGCCTTCGGTTTGCGCCACGGCGCGCGTGTGATGCGTTGGCAGCGAGACGAACCGCGCGCCATCGGCGGGATGCGGCTTGTCGTCGTCGGCGTAGCCGAGCGCGAGCGCTGCCTCGACCACTTCGACCGAGAGCCCGCCAACCTGAGGCTCGAGGATCACGCCGCCGAACACTTCGACGCCGAGATGTCCGAGGCGTCGCCGCGCAAGCGCCGCATAACCCACGCTCGAGCAGAAGTTGTCCATGAGGCCGATGGCACGCATGCCGGCGGCGGCAGCCTGCTCGACAGCGCCGAACACATCGACGCTGCGCGCATTGCGATGCGGGCACGCATGGACGTGGCCATCGACGGCGCCAACGAGCAAGTGCGCGCCCGGGCGTGCCGGCACGGGGGGTGAGGACGACATCGTCGGCGCGTCTGCAGTCATCGCAGGGCGTTCAATGGCGAAGGATCTTGCTCACGAATTCGCGCGTCCGCGGCTGCTGCGGCGAGTCGAAGATTTGCGCCGGCGTACCCGACTCGGTGACGTGACCGTCCGCCATGAACAGGACCTTCGACGACACTTCGCGCACGAACGCCATTTCGTGCGACACGAAGAACATCGTCATGCCGTCCGCGGCAAGTAGCCGAACGACATCGAGCACCTCGTTGACCAGCTCCGG
>Ga0307409_100000588_pt1 | contig 15873 bp, 15 predicted proteins | sample 322Ometagenome_2_FD_203888 | JGI IMG/M metagenome (GOLD analysis project Ga0307409, IMG submission 203888) | Maize rhizosphere microbial communities from greenhouse at UC Davis, California, United States - 322HYB-O-2 | ecosystem: Host-associated > Plants > Roots > Rhizosphere > Soil | place... | reverse complement strand
TCCTTTCGGCCTGCTCAATCTGCTCGACGACCGTTGCGGCGGCGTGTTCGACCAGGTCGACGACGTGATCCCCAAGCCTGAGCGCGACGAATTCATGCACCACTACAAGATGGCTGCGGGCTTCGCGGCGGAGAAGCTCAATACCGCGAAGTCTCTCATCCCCGCCGGCGCGCGAGTATGCCGCCCTGTGCTGAGCGAAACGGCATGCTGAGACATTTCGTGTTCATCAAATACACGCAGGGCACGAGCGATGAGCATGTCGACGAGTTCCTGCGGATGACGCGCGCCTTGCCCGCGAGCATTCCCACGCTGCGCGATCTGGAAGCCGGCCGCGACGTCCTGCACGGTGCGCGCAGTTGGGACGTGCTGCTCGCGATGCGTTTCAATTCGCTCGATGAGCTGCGCGAATACCAGGTTCATCCGGCGCACCAGGCCTTGATGGCCTTCAACGATCCGCAGGTGGCCGAAGTGGGCTCGGTGGATTTTCCCGAATAGATACCGACGCCCCCGACGCCGGTCCTGACGACTGGCTACAATGCCGCCCATGACACTCACCGGCCTGCTCGCCTTCTGCGCCGTCTACGCGCTCACCGTCGCGACGCCCGGTCCCGGCGTCGCCGCCGTCATCGCCCGCTCGCTGGCCCACGGCTTCAAGGGTGCACCGGCATTCGTCGCCGGGTTCCTGCTCGGCGATCTGGTGTGGTTCGGCATCGCGGCCACCGGCCTCGCGGCACTCGCGAAGACCGCGGAGACCGTGTTCATCGCCATCAAGTGGATCGGCGTCGCCTATCTTCTCTACCTGGCGTGGAGGCTCTGGACGGCGCCCGCCGGGAGCGTGGCGGTGGCCGAGGGCGAGGAACGCGGCCAGCACGGCTGGAAGGCGTTCGTCGCGAGCCTCATGCTCACGCTCGCCAATCCCAAGGCCATCCTGTTCTTCCTCGCGCTGCTGCCCACCGTCATCGACCTGTCGACGATGAACGCGCTGGCCTTCGTCGAGATTTCGCTCGCGATACTCGTCGTGCAGCCCGTCGTCCTGTTCTCGTACGTGTTCCTCGCGGCACGGGCGCGCCAGCTCTTCACCACACCCGCGGCCGTGCGCCGGCTCAACCGCACTTCCGGCGCCGCGATGGCCGGCGCCGCCGCCATCGTCGCGACGCGTTAGCGGCCCCGTCGGGCTACTTCAGGTCCTCGAGCTTCCAGCTCAGCGTCACACGCGCCTCGCCGGGCGTCTGATTATTCGGTTTCCAGTGAATCGACCGTGCGCCAGCCACGGGGCAATACGGAGCCGCGCTGGGCGCGCTGTCCGCGGTAGTCCTTCAGGTCTTTCCACTCGATGGTCATCTTGCGATCGCCGGAGCGCACGATCAGCGCCTTGTCCTTGGGCACCACCGCCATGCCGGTGAGGAAGTCCTCGCGGCTCGCGAAATGCTTGGCGGGAATGTCGAACAGCTTGTTGCCCTTGCCGCGCGGCAGCTCGGGCACATCCTTGACCGGGAACACCAGTAGTTTGCCCCCCTCGGAGGTCACGGCGACCAGCGCGTCGTCGCCGGGGACCGGTGCCGGCGGCAGCACCAGTGCGCCCTCGGGCAGGTTCAGCAACGTCTTGCCGGCTTTCTTCGAAGCCCAGGTCTCCTTGAGTCGCACGGTGAAGCCGTAGCCGGCGTCGCTCGCCACCAGCCACAGATCCTCGGGCTCGCCGATCATCACGCCGCGCCACCGGGCGCCGTCCGGCGGATCCAGTCTCGAGGACAACGGCTCCCCGAGGCCGCGCGCCGACGGCAACGAATGCGCCACCAGGCTGTAGGCGCGGCCCGTGGAATCGAGGAACACCACCTGCTGCACGCTGCGTCCCTTGGCCGCGTGCTGGTATTCGTCACCCGACTTGTACTGCAAGGTGCGCGGGTCGATCTCGTGGCCCTTGGCCGAGCGCACGAAGCCGCCCTTGGACAACACGATGGTCGCGGGCTCGTTGGCGATGAGCTGCGACTCGTCGATGGCGACGGCGGCTTCGCGCTCGACGATCTTCGTGCGCCGGTCGTCGCCGTATTTCTCGGCGTCGGCCTCGATCTCGCTGGCGATGAGCTTCTTGAGCCGGGCCTTCGACTTGAGGATGCCCTCGATCTCTTCCTTCTCGAGCGCGAGCTTCTTCTGCTCGTCGCGGATCTTCATCTCCTCGAGCTTCGCGAGGTGGCGCAGCTTGGTCTCGAGGATGGCTTCCGCCTGGATCTCCGAGAGCTTGAAGCGCTTCATGAGCACGGGCTTGGGCTCGTCCTCGCGGCGGATGATGCGGATGACCTCGTCGAGATTCAGGTACGCCGCCAGCAGGCCGTCGAGGATGTGCAGGCGCTTGTCGACCTTGTCGAGGCGGAACTGCAGGCGGCGCGTCACCGTCTGGGTGCGGAACGTGAGCCATTCATTGAGCAGGTCGCGCAGGCCCATCACCTTGGGCTTGCCTTCCAGCGTGATGACGTTGAGGTTCACGCGGTAGTTGCGTTCCAGGTCCGTGGTCGCGAACAGGTGCGCCATGAGCTGGCCCACATCGGCCTTCTTCTTGGGCTCGATGACGATGCGGATGCGTTCCTCGTGATCGGACTCGTCGCGGATGTCCTCGACCATGGGCAGCTTCTTCTCGCGCATCTGCGCGGCGATCTGCTCGATGACCTTGTTGCCCGACACCTGGTACGGCAACTCGCTGATGACGATGACGCCTTCGTCCTCGTCTTCCTCGTACACGGCGCGCGCCTTGAAGCTGCCGTTGCCCGTGTTGTAGATGTCGAGCAGCTCGGAGCGCGGCGTGATGATCTCCCCGCCCGTGGGCAGGTCCGGGCCCTTCACGTATTTCATCAACGTGCGCGTCATCGCCTCGGGCTCATCCAGCAGATGGATGCAGGCCTGGGCCACTTCGCGCAGGTTGTGCGGCGGGATGTCAGTCGACATGCCGACGGCGATGCCCTGCGTGCCATTGAGCAGCACGTTGGGCAGGCGCGCCGGCAGGAAGGCCGGCTCTTCCAGCGAGCCGTCGAAGTTGGGCTGCCACTCGACGGTGCCGTCGGAGAGCTCCGAGAGCAGTACCTCCGCGTAACGCGTGAGCTTGCTCTCGGTGTAGCGCATGGCCGCGAAGGACTTCGGATCGTCGATGGATCCCCAGTTGCCCTGCCCGTCCACGATGGGATAGCGGTAGCTGAAATCCTGCGCCATGAGCACCATGGCTTCGTAGCAGGCGGAATCGCCGTGCGGATGGAACTTGCCGATCACGTCGCCGACGGTGCGCGCGCTCTTCTTGTGTTTCTGACCGGCCGAAAGACCGAGCTCGCTCATGGCGTAGGTGATGCGCCGCTGCACCGGCTTCAGGCCGTCGGACAGCGACGGGAGTGCGCGGTCGAGAATCACGTACATCGAATAGTCGAGGTACGCCTTTTCGGTGAAGGCGCGGAGCGGTTGCTTCTCCACGCCTTCGAAATTCATTTCGTCTTGCACGGAATCCTGTCTCCGGACTTGGGTCCGATCTAGGGAATGACGTCGGCGAGATTGCCTTTTTCTTCCAGCCACTCGCGCCGGTCCGAGGCGCGTTTTTTCGCGAGCATCATGTCCATGATGCTGTCGCTGTCGTCCTTGGCTTCGATGGTGAGCTGCACCAGGCGACGGGTGCGCGGGTCCATGGTGGTTTCCCGCAGCTGCGAGGGGTTCATCTCTCCCAGCCCCTTGAAGCGCTGCACGTAGGGCTTGGCCTTGACCTTGCTGTCGTTCTCGAGCTTCTTCAGCAGCGAGTCGCGCTCCGCATCGTCGAGCGCGTAGTACACGTTCTTCCCCGCGTCGATGCGATACAGCGGCGGCATCGCGACGAACACGTGGCCGTTCGCCACCAGCGGACGGAAGTGCCGCAGGAACAGCGCGCACAGCAGTGTGGCGATGTGCAGTCCGTCCGAGTCGGCGTCCGCGAGGATGCAGATCTTGTGATAACGCAGTCCGGACAGGTCGCTGGTGCCCGGATCGATGCCCATGGCCACCGAGATGTCGTGCACTTCCTGCGAGCCGTTGATCTCGCCCACCGACACTTCCCAGGTGTTCAGGATCTTGCCGCGCAGCGGCATGATGGCCTGCGTCTCGCGATCACGCGCCTGCTTGGCCGAGCCACCGGCGGAGTCGCCTTCCACCAGGAAGAGCTCGGAGTGTTTGGGATCCTGGTTGGTGCAATCGGCCAGTTTGCCGGGCAATGCCGGGCCCGCGGTGACGCGCTTGCGCTTCACCTGCTGCGCGGCCTTGGTGCGCTCCTGCGCATTCTCGATGGCGAACTGCGCGATGCGCTCGCCGGCATCGGGATGCTGGTTGAGCCACAACGACAGCGAGTCGTGCACGAAACTCTCGACCAGCGAAGCCGCGTCGCGCGTGGCGAGGCGCTCTTTCATCTGGCCGGCGAACTGCGGTTCCTGGATCTTGATCGACAACACGAAGCAGCATTTGTCGAAGATGTCTTCGGGCGTGAGCTTGAGCCCGCGCGGCACCAGGTTGCGGAACTCGCAGAATTCGCGCACCGCGCCCGCGATGCCGGCGCGCAGGCCGTTGACGTGGGTGCCGCCTTCGGCGGTCGGGATGAGATTGACGTAGCTCTCGCCCATGGCGCGCTCGGCATTCGGCGTCCACACGATGGCGTATTCGACCACGTTGATCTTCGGCTGGTCGTTCTTCGCGAAGATGGGCTCGGCCGGCAGCGCGGCTTCCTTGCCGATTTCTTCCTTGAGGTACGCGGCGAGGTCACCGGTGAAGAACCATTCGTCCTTCTCCTGCGTGGCCTCGTTCTCGAAAGTGATCTTGAGTCCCGGGCACAACACGGCTTTCGCCTTGAGGTTGTGCTTGAGCTGCGGCACCGAGAACTTGTCCGAGTCGAAGAATTTCGGATCCGGCCAGAAGCGCACCGTGGTGCCGGTATTGCGCTGCCCGACGGTACCGACTACTTCCAGCTTCGAGGACACTTTGCCGTCCTTGAAGCTGATGTTGTATTCCTTGCCGTTGCGCTTGATCCAGGTCTCGAGCTGCTTCGACAGCGCGTTGACCACGGACACGCCCACGCCGTGCAGGCCGCCCGACACTTCGTAGTTCTTGTCGTTGAATTTTCCGCCCGCGTGCAGGCGCGTGAGGATGAGCTCGACGCCGCTCACCTTTTCCTTGGGGTGGATGTCCACTGGCATGCCGCGGCCGTCGTCCGCCACGGACAGCGAATTGTCCTTGTGCAGCGTGACGTTGATTTCCTTGGCATGTCCGCCAAGCGCCTCGTCGACCGAGTTGTCGATGACCTCGTGCGCGAGGTGATTCGGGCGGGCGGTATCGGTGTACATGCCCGGGCGGCGGCGCACGGGCTCGAGACCGGAAAGGACTTCAATGTCGGATGCGTTGTAGGACATCTCTGGGCAAAGCAGCGCGGGAAAACACGCGATCTGTCAGAACCGCGCGGCGCGGAGTGTAGCAGCGATTGCCCGCGGCGTGAGAGCGGCCGCGCCTCGCGTTTCAGCCCAATTCCGCGCGCAGTCTGCGCCCGAGCGGCGTGAACATCAGTCCCACGGAAAGCGCGACGATGGTGACCGGCCAGGAGAGTGTGCTTACGAGTCGCTCGACCAATCCCGTAGAAACTTCGGGCACCGCGAGGCTCACGCCCTCCGCGAGGAACGACTGGATGCCGAAATAAATCACCAGGGCGACCGTCACCAGTCCACCGACCACATTGCTCGCGAAAATCCATCGCGACGCGGCGCTGCGCGCCGACGGCACCACCGGTGCCGCCATCTTGACCTGCTCCGCTTCGATGCGCGCCCACACCGCGGCGTCGAAGCGGCCATCGAGCCTGGGCGCGCGCACCTGGTTACGCAGGGAGCGCTCGAGCCGGGCTTCCACACTGGATTTTTGAGTCATGTTCCGCTCTCCGGCGTCTCACCCGCGAGTGCGGCCAGACGCTTGCGACCCCGGTGCAGCAGTGCCTTGACTGTACCCGTGGGCATGGACAGAAGTTCGCCAACGTCTTCACAGCTGCGATCTTCCAGATAGAAAAGGACCACCACGCGCCGATACGGTTCCGGCAGCTGCTCCAGCAGTTTCGCCACATCGTATTCGGCGGCCGCCTGCCCGGCGGTTTCGGCCCCTGCCTGCGCGGTGCCGAACAACATCGGGTCACCGTCGTCGTCGGCCACCTCGGCAAAATCCTCGAGCGGCACGATGCGACGTTCGCGCTCCACCGCCGTGAGACAGGTATTACGCGTGATCGTGTAGAGCCAGGTGGAAAGCGCCGCCCGGCCGTCGAATCTGGGCAGCGCCTGCCAGGCCTTCACGAACACGGTCTGCGACATATCCTCGGCCAGGGCCTGGTCGCGCAGGATCGAAACCGCCAGGTGCATGACCTTCTGGCGGTAGCGATCCATGAGCCCCTCGAGCACCGTGTGCCGGTCACCGGCCCGCAGCGCCGCCAACAGGTCGGCGTCGCGCTCCATGGCCGCGGACGGCACGGGGGCTCGAGCGCCCGGTTTCATGTTTATGGCGGCCTGCACGTCGTTGATACTGCGCAGGCGTATAGCTGGTTGCGCCGGCCGCCTGCAACCGGGCATGCAACCACATCGGGGCCTCGGGAGTATCAAAGGCGTTCGCAACGCTCATTTGGAGAATTTCTATATGGATCCCGGAGTTATCGGCGTCTTCATTCCCATCATCGCCATCGTGATGGGCATTGGCATCGGCATGCAGTACGTCTGGTCCGAGCACAAGCGCAAGCAGCAGCTGCTCGAACAGAATCACCGCGAGCGTATGCACGCCATCGAAAAGGGCATGGAACCGCCGCCCGTCCCGGCCAACCTGGTGGGTATAGGAAATGGACCGGCGACGGCGTCCGCCGCCAAGTCGCTGCGCAGCGGCATCATGCTCACGCTGATCGGCATCCTGCTGTACGTGGGCATCGACATGGCCGGCGGCGCGGAAGGCGCGATGTTCGGACTGATTCCGGCGGCGGTGGGCGTGGCCAACCTGGTCTACGCCGTGATCCTCTGGAAGTCGGAAAAGGAAGGCCGGAAGTAGCGGCGAGGTTACGCCAGGTCCGCGCTCAGCGCGGTCCGCGCAGCTTCGGGCACCTCGAGCTCGTGCCGGTAGTTGGGATGGTCCACGCCGGCCACGAGCGCCGCTCCACCCTTGAGTGACGCCGCCATGGCGTCGGTCAATTCGAAACGCAGGAAATGCACCGCCGAGGTTTTCACCTCGTTCTCGCGTTCCAGGTCTTCGTCGGCGATGGCGAACACCTTCTCGGCTCCGGCCACCCGCACCCAGCAAAGATCCTCGACGCCGCGCAATTTTTCGAGCTGCACCTTGCGGATTTCGGGATCCGGAAATTCGATGAGCAACGTGGCCTTCCAGTTGCGCCCATCCGGAATCAGCGGGTTGTAGGCCGCGAGTTCCTCGGCGATGCCTTCGGCCTCGAAGATGCGTTCGGTGCGCAGCATCTCCTGCACCTGGTACTGGACGGTGAGCCGGTCTTCGAACAACCACATGGTATTGGGGCCGACCGCGATCTGGCGGTTCTTCTTGTGCGCCATGACGCGCGCGCGGAACTCGTTGCGCTCGCGCGAGTAGCGCTCGAGGGAGAGGAGATCGGTTTCGGCTAACTTACGCACTCACAATCCGTAGGCTTTGCGGATCAGGCTCATCGGATGTTCCGGCCCGCGCGGCGCGGCGCCGTCCGCGCAAGGCAGCGTACTCTCGATCTGGTGCCCCGCCATCGGGCAATCACTCGAATAGTGATCCGCATTGGCCTGCGCCACGCGGTTGACCACGGGTTTGCCGATCTTCACCGAGGCGGCGCGGAATTCCTTCTTCACCGCATAGGTGCCGTTGTGGCCCGAGCAGCGCTCGATGACGTCCACCGTGGTCTCGGGCACCAGCTTCAGAACGTCGCGGGTCTTGAGGCCGATGTTCTGCACGCGCAGGTGGCAGGGCACGTGGTAACTCACCTTGCCGAGTTTTTCCTTGAAGTCGGTACGCAGCAATCCCGCCTTGTGCCGCAGCATCAGGTATTCGAAAGGGTCGAAGATCCTTGCCTTGACCGCCTGCACGTCCGCGTCTTCCGGAAACATCAGCGGCAGCTCCTGCTTGAACATCAGCACGCAGGAAGGAATCGGCGCCACGATGTCGTAGCCCTCGTCGATGAGCGCCTTGAGCGCGGGGATGTTGAAGTTCTTGTACTTCTCCACCGTCTCGAGATCACCCAGCTCGAGCTTCGGCATGCCGCAGCACTTCTCCTTGCCCACCACCTTGACGGGAATGCCGTTGTGCTCGAACACGGCGGTCAGGTCTTCGGGCATGTGCGGCTCGTTGCGGTCGCCGTAACAGGTGACGAACAGCGCCACCTTGCCGCGCGTCTGCTCGGTGGGCGTCACGTCGCGCGCGGCGCCGCCGATCTTGCGGGCGCGCGAGGCACCCGTCTTCGAATGGAATTTCGGAATGGGCGCGGTCTTGTCCACGCCCAGCGTCGCCTCGAGCAGCGCGCGGCCGGCACGGGTGGAGTTCACCGCGTTGACGATTTCCGCCACCACGGGAATGCCGGCGATGCTGCCGAGCCCGCGCGTGTTGGAGAGTAGTTTGTCGCGCAGGCCGTGCTCGCCCTTGCGATGCTGCACGTGTTTGGCGCGCAGCATCAGGTGCGGGAAGTCGATGTTCCAGGGATGCGGCGGCACGTAGGGGCACTTGGTCATGAAACACATGTCACACAGGTAACAGTGGTCGACCACTTCCCAGTAGACCTTCTTGTCGACGCTGTCCAACTCGAGTGAATCACTCGCGTCGATGGCGTCGAAGAGGGTCGGGAACGAATTGCAGAGCGAGAAACAGCGGCGGCAGCCGTGACAGATGTCGAACACGCGCTCGAGTTCTTTTTCGAGCGCGGCTTCATCGGTGAACGCCGGCGAGCGCCAGTCGAGCGGATGACGCGAGGGAGCCTGCAGGCTCCCTTCGCGTATGCCGGTTTCCGAAGAACCCACTACGGTCAGATCGCGTCGAGGGCCTTCTGGAAGCGATTGGCGTGCGAGCGCTCGGCCTTGGCCAGCGTCTCGAACCAGTCGGCGATTTCGGAGAATCCTTCCTCGCGCGCCTGCTTGGCCATGCCCGGGTACATGTCGCTGTACTCGTGCGTCTCACCCGCGATCGCGGCCTTGAGGTTGGCCTTGGTCTCGCCGATGGGCAGACCCGTGGCCGGATCACCGACCGCTTCGAGGTATTCGAGATGCCCGTGCGCATGACCGGTCTCGCCTTCGGCCGTCGAGCGGAACACCGTCGACACGTCGTTGTAACCTTCGACGTCGGCCTTGGCTGCGAAATACAGGTAACGGCGATTCGCCTGCGACTCGCCCGCGAAAGCATCCTTCAGATTCTTCTCGGTCTTGCTGCCTTTGAGTTCCACGGCTGTCTCCTTCGTCAACGAGAATGGCTCTCATTTAGACTTGTTCTAAGAGCGGGCGCGCACTCTACGGCCGCACGCGCGCGGGCGTCAATCGTCGGCGTCTATCGAATCCCGCGCGCTTCGTTTGCTCTGTGGCGCCGTGACCAGTAACGTCGCGCGCGTGAAATCCAAAGCCCAGAAGACGGAAGAGAAACCGGAGCAGATGCCGGACTTCGAGCAGTCGCTGACGGAACTCGAAACCCTGGTCGCAAAACTGGAGCAGGGCGACGTGCCGCTCGAGGAAGCGTTGAAGACTTTCGAGCGCGGTGTGGCGCTCACGCGCCAATGCCAGTCGGCATTGCGCAACGCACAGCAGAAAGTGGAAGTGTTGCTGGCGCGCAATGGCGAGGAAACGGTCGAGCCGTTCGACGACGACGAAGACACGCGAGAATGAACGCTGAAGCGGCGCGCCCGGCTCCAGCCGACTTCCTGACTACCCGCGTCCCCCTCTACCAGCAGCGCATCGAGGCGGTGCTGACACGGGCACTCGACATCGAGGACGGCGCCACGCAGCGGCTGCTCGAAGCCATGCGCTACAGCACGCTGGCGGGCGGCAAACGCGTGCGCCCGGTGCTGGTGTACGCCACGGGCGAGGCGCTGGGCACGCCGCTCGAAATACTCGACTCCGCGGCCGCGGCCGTCGAGCTCATCCACGTCTACAGCCTGGTGCACGACGACCTGCCCGCGATGGACGACGACGACCTGCGCCGCGGCCGGCCCACCTGCCACCGGGCCTTCGATGAGGCCACGGCCATCCTCACCGGCGATGCATTGCAGGCGCGCGCCTTCGAGGTGCTGGCCCAGGCGCCCGCGGTGATCCCCGCGGCCGCACGCATCGACATGCTGCGGGTACTCGCCGACGCGATCGGCACGCGCGGCATGGCCGGCGGACAGGCCATCGACCTCGCCGCCGTCAAACAGACCCTGAACGAAGCGGCACTGGAACGCATGCACCGGCAGAAGACCGGCGCGCTGATCCAGGCCAGCGTGTTGCTGGGTGCCTTGTCCGCGGGTCTCGCCGACGCGGCGGAGCGCGCGGCGCTCGCGGAATTCGGCGCGGAAATCGGCCTCGCATTCCAGATCCAGGACGACATCCTCGACGTCGAAGGCAACACCAGCACGCTCGGCAAGCGGGCCGGCGCGGATGCGAATCTGGACAAGCCCACGTATCCGTCCGTCCTCGGACTGGAAGCGGCCCGCGGGCAGGCCATCGCAAGGCGCGATCGCGCCATCGCGGCGCTGGCGCCCTGGGGCTCGCGTTACGCCATCCTGGGCGAGTTCGCGCATTTCCTCGTGGCACGCGCGAGCTGACGGTAAACTCCCGCTCGCAATGTCCATCGGCCTCGAAGACTTTCCGCTGCTGCGATCGGTGCAACTTCCCGCCGATCTGCGCGCGCTGCCCGAAGACCGCCTCGGCGAATTCTGCAAGGAACTGCGCGAATACCTGATACGCAGCGTGGCCACGCGCGGCGGCCATTTCGCCGCGGGCCTCGGCACGGTGGAACTCACCGTGGCGCTGCACTACGTGTTCGACACGCCGCACGACCGGCTGGTGTGGGATGTCGGCCACCAGGCTTACCCGCACAAGGTGCTCACGGGACGCCGCGACCGTCTCGACACCATCAAGCAGAAGGACGGTCTTGCGCCCTTCCCCGCGCGCGCCGAGAGCGAATACGACACCTTCGGCGTCGGGCATTCCAGCACCTCGATCAGCGCCGCGCTCGGCATGGCCGTGGCCGCGGAGCTGGCGAACGAGCAACGCAAGGTGGTTGCCATCATCGGCGACGGCGCGCTCACCGGCGGCATGGCCTGGGAGGCGCTGCTCAACGCCGGCGCGCGCAAGAACACCAACCTGCTGGTGGTGCTCAACGACAACGACATGTCGATCTCGGAGAACGTCGGCGCGCTGTCAAACTACTTCGCCAAGGTGCTCTCCGGCCGCATGTATTCCACGCTGCGCTCGGGCGGCAAGAAATTCCTGAAGCCCATGCCCACGATGTGGGAGCTGGCGCGGCGCTCGGAAGAAATGATGAAGGGCATGGTTCTGCCCGGCACCATCTTCGAGGAGTTCGACTTCAACTACATCGGCCCCATGGATGGCCACGACATCAAGGAGCTGGTGAAGACCCTGCGCAACATGCGCAACCTCAAGGGTCCCCAACTGCTGCACGTGGCCACGCGCAAGGGCAAGGGTTACGACCCGGCCGAGAAGGACCCGATCAAGTGGCATGGCCCGGGTCCGTTCGATCCCAAGAGCGGCACCATCTTCAAGGAGAAGGCCACCGGGCCCACCTACTCGCAGGTCTTCGGCCAATGGCTGTGCGACATGGCGGCGCGGGACGAGAAAGTGGTGGGCATCACGCCGGCCATGCGTGAAGGCTCCGGCATGGTCGAATACTCCAAGAAATTCCCGCAGCGTTACTTCGATGTCGCCATCGCCGAGCAGCACGCGGTGACATTCGCGGCGGGGCTCGCCTGCGAGGGCCTGAAGCCCGTGGTGGCTATCTACTCTACCTTCCTGCAGCGCGCCTACGACCAGCTGATCCACGACGTCGCGCTGCAGAACCTGCCGGTGGTGTTCGCGCTGGACCGCGCCGGCATGGTGGGCGGAGACGGTGCCACCCACCAGGGCTCCTACGACTATTCATTCCTGCGCTGCATTCCCAATCTCACCGTGATGGCGCCGGCCGACGAAAACGAGTGCCGGCAGATGCTATACACGGCCACCTGCCTCGCCTCGCCGGTGGCGGTGCGTTATCCGCGCGGTCAGGGCCCGGGTGTCGCGCCGGAGGTTGAAATGACGGCGCTGCCCGTGGGCAAGGCCGAAGTGCGGCGCGAGGGTCACAGCGGGCTCTTGCTGCTGGCCTTCGGCTCCATGGTCAGGCCGGCCGAGCTCATCGGCGAGCGGCTCGATGCCACGGTCGTGAACATGCGCTTCATCAAGCCGCTCGACGAAGAACTGGTGCTGCGGCTCGCCGCGCGACACGCCGCGCTCGTCACCCTCGAAGAGAATGCGGTGGCGGGCGGCGCGGGCTCCGCCGTGATCGAGCTTCTGGCGAACTGCGCGCAGTCCCTGCCCACGCTCACGCTGGGCATCCCCGACCGGTTCATCGAACACGGATCGCGCGAAGACTGCCTGGTTCTGGCGGAGCTCGACGCGACCAGCCTCAACGCCGCGGTGGAACGCTGGTGGCGGCCGCTGGCGGGCCGGCGTGCCAGCGCGGGAACCTGATTCCCGACATAAGGTACTGATTTGCAGCCCGTAACCCCATCGAGGGGTTGATCGTGGCCCGAAAGCCCGCAAACTGTGCGGGCCTCCATTTTCCAGGCCCCTTATGAACGCCGTACATTCCCGTCCCCTGACCGTCGAAGACGTGCAGAGCCGCGCGGACACCCGCCAGATTCCGATCAACAAGGTCGGCATCCGCGACATCAATCATCCGGTCAAGGTGAAGGATCGCTCCGCGGGCGAGCAGCACACGGTGGCCAATTTCAGCATGTACGTGAACCTGCCCCACAACTTCAAGGGCACGCACATGTCGCGTTTCGTGGAGATCCTGCACCGCGAGCGCGAAATCTCGGTGGAGTCATTCGGCGCGCTGCTCGCCGAGATGACCGAACGCCTCGAGGCCGACTCCGGCCACATCGAGATGACCTTTCCCTACTTCGTCATGAAGAAGGCGCCGGTGTCCGGTGTCGAAAGCTTCATGGATTATCACGCGAGCCTGATCGGCAAGCGCGTGAAGGGCGACACCGAAATGTGGGTCAAGGTGATCGTGCCGGTCACCAGCCTCTGCCCCTGCTCGAAGAAGATCTCCGAGCGCGGCGCCCATAACCAACGCTCGCACGTCACCATCACCGCGAAGCTGCGCGAACACATGTGGATCGAGGAGCTCATCGAAATCGCCGAGAGCGAGGCGTCGATGGAGCTGTACGGCATTCTCAAGCGCCCCGACGAGAAATACGTGACCGAACGCGCCTACGACAATCCGAAGTTCGTCGAAGACATGGTGCGCGACGTCGCCGTGCGCCTGAATGACGAGCCGCGCGTGGCGGCCTACGTGGTGGAGTCGGAAAACTTCGAGTCCATCCACAACCACTCGGCCTACGCGCTCATCGAGCGCGACAAGGACGCCGACACCCTCGCCGCCTAGGCCACTGCCTGACGCGCTCCCGAATGTCGGGGGCGCGCGATCTGCTCACTGCTTCGACGCACAGCCGGCCCGGCCCTCGGAAAGAGGCCGTTTGCGACGCAACCGGCGCTTGAATTTTCCGTCCGCTACCGCTTCCACGAATGCTTCAGGCGGGCTGTTCACTGGCGGTGGAGATTCACTTCCCTCGCTCGTTATATTCCGACCATACGACCGAGCACTTCCCCGAGGAGACGCCGATGAGCGCCAGTCCCAAGTCGCTGGAAAACGAGTTCACGGAATTTCGCCTGCTGATCGATGGCCGGCAGGTACCGGGCGCCTCGCGCATGGATGTCATCAACCCGGCCACGGGCAAACCATTGCTGCAATGTCCGCGCGCCGATCGTGCGCAACTTGACGAAGCCGTCGCGGCGGCCAAGGCCGCATTCCCGGGCTGGTCGCGCCGCTCCTGGGAAGAGCGCCGCGTCATGCTGGTGGCGCTGGCCGACGCGCTGATCGCGCGGCAGGATGAATTCGCGCGCCTGCTCACGCTCGAGCAGGGCAAGCCGCTGATGCAGGCGCAGTTCGAGATCGGCGGCGCCATCGCCATGATCCAGGCCTTCACGCAGATGAAGATCGAGCCGAAGGTGCTGCGCGAAGACGCGACGCAGAAGATCGTGCAGTTGCGCGCGCCGCTCGGTGTGGTGGCGGCGATCACGCCGTGGAACTTCCCCATGATCCTGCTGATGATCAAGCTGGCGCCGGCGCTCATCTCGGGCAACACCGTGGTGGCGAAGCCCGCGCCCACCACGCCGCTGACCACGCTCAAGTTCGGCGAGCTCGCCGCGTCGATCCTGCCGCCCGGCGTGCTGAACGTGATCACCGATCAGAACGATCTCGGCGGCGCCCTCACCCAGCACCCGGACGTCGCCAAGGTGGCATTCACGGGCAGCACGGCGACGGGCCGCAAAGTCATGGCGAGTGTCGCCGGCACCCTCAAGCGCATCACGCTCGAACTCGGTGGCAACGACGCGGCCATCATCCTGCCGGGCGTCAGCGCCAAGGAGATCGCCCCCAAGATATTCTTTGGCGCGATGATCAACGCGGGCCAGGTATGCCTCGCCATCAAGCGTGTGTACGCGCACGAGTCCATCTACGAAGAGCTGTGCGCCGAGCTCGCCAAACTCGCCGACGGCGCGGTGGTGGGCGACGGGCTGGATCCGAAAACCGAGATCGGCCCGGTGCAGAACAAGGCCCAGTTCGAGAAGGTGAAGGAATTCATCGCCGACGGCCGCGCGCACGGCAAGGTCATCGCCGGTGGCAAGGTGAGCGAGAGCGGCGGTTATTTTGTCTCCCCCACCATCGTGCGCGACATTCCCGACGATGCCCGCCTGGTGCGCGAGGAGCAGTTCGGCCCGGTCACCCCGGTGCTGAAATACCGGGACCTGGACGACGCCATCGCGCGCGCCAACGGCACCGAGTACGGTCTCGGCGGAACCGTGTGGGGCAACGACCTCGCGCAGGCCTACGAGGTCGCGGCGAGGATGGATTCGGGCACCGTGTGGGTGAACAAGCACCTCGACCTGCCCCCGGACATTCCGTTCGCCGGCGCCAAACAATCCGGCCTCGGCACGGAGATGGGCCACGAAGGCCTCGAGGAATTCACGCAGCTCAAAGTCATCCACGTGGCCAAGTCCGCCTAGCGGCGCCCGCCCGTTCGCCAGTCAACCCGCGGCGCAGGCGTCGCGGGTTTTTCATCGACATCCGAAATGTTCCCGCGTATACAGCGCGCCGGTCGGTCACCATTCTTACCGGATCGGACATGAGCTTCAGACGATCGATGCTGTGCGCCGCCGGCCTTGCGTGGTGGCTGCTCCAGGCTGGCCCCTCGACGGCGCAGGAACCGGCCCGCCCGCAATTGCTGGTCTTCGGCGCCGCGTCGCTGGCCAACGTACTCGAGGACCTCGCCCGGGACTTCGAGCAATCCTCCGGCATTCAACTCAAGCTCTCCTTCGCCGCGAGCGCGGTGCTGGCCCGCCAGCTCGAAGCCGGCGGGCGGGCCGACGTGTTCATCAGCGCCGACCAGGAGTGGATGGACTACCTCCAGCAGCGCTCGCTCATTGACCAGGCGACGCGCCGCGACCTGGTGGGCAACCGGCTGGTGCTGATCGCGCCCGCCGACAGCGACATCGAGCTTCAGATCGCGCCGCATTTCGCGCTGGCCGCCGCGCTCGGCCGCGGCCGCCTGTCTACCGGCGATCCCGACACGGTGCCGGCGGG
>Ga0307409_100000586_pt1 | contig 15886 bp, 17 predicted proteins | sample 322Ometagenome_2_FD_203888 | JGI IMG/M metagenome (GOLD analysis project Ga0307409, IMG submission 203888) | Maize rhizosphere microbial communities from greenhouse at UC Davis, California, United States - 322HYB-O-2 | ecosystem: Host-associated > Plants > Roots > Rhizosphere > Soil | place... | reverse complement strand
TCCATCCATGCTGGCCCGCATTCGATCCGCCGCCGTTCTCGGAATCGACGCCTACCCGGTAGATGTCGAAGTGGACATCACCAACGGGTTGCCCTCGTTTTCGACCGTCGGCCTGCCCCACGGGGCGGTAAAGGAAGGCAGGGAGCGGGTCAGCGCGGCCCTGGCAAATGCGGGCTTTTCCTTTCCGCTCCGGCGAATCACGGTCAACCTTGCTCCAGCCGATATCCGCAAAGACGGCTCAGCATTCGACCTCCCCATTGCGCTTGGCATCCTGGTAGCCAGCGGTCAACTCCCGGACCACGGTCTCAAGGACCAGATGGTGCTGGGGGAAGTCGGGCTCGAGGGAGATCTGCGGCCGGTTCGTGGCGCGCTCTCCATGGCCCTGGCCGCACGGGCTGCGGGATACCGGGGCATTCTCCTTCCGCAGGCAAGCTTGCCGGAAGCCTCAGTGGTTGAGGGGCTCGAGGTCTGTGGGGCCGGTACCCTACTTGAAGCCTGCGCCCACCTGTCCGGGCAGCACCTAATTCCCGCCAACCGTGCCGATATAGCCGCTCTCATGACCTCCAATGGCTCGGATGAAGCCGATTTCGCGGACGTCCGCAGTCAGGCTGCCGCCAAACGTGCCCTGGAGGTCGCTGCTGCAGGCAGCCATAACATTCTGCTGCTCGGCTCTCCCGGTGCGGGGAAAACCATGCTGGCTCGGCGGCTTCCGTCCATCCTTCCCTCCATGAGCATGGAGGAGGCTCTGGAATCCACCAAAATCCATAGCGTCGCCGGCACGCTGGCTGCGGGCCAGTCCCTTCTGACCGTTCGCCCGTTCCGAGCACCCCACCACACCATCAGCGACGCGGGCCTCATCGGCGGTGGATCGTCACCGCGCCCGGGAGAAGTCAGCCTGGCGCATGGCGGCGTGCTCTTTCTCGACGAGCTACCGGAATTCCGGAGGAACGTGCTGGAGGTGCTGCGGCAGCCAATGGAAGACGGAGTCGTCACGCTCAGCCGGGCGGCCATGAGTCTCACCTATCCTGCGCGGTTCATGCTGGCGGCAGCGATGAATCCCTGTCCCTGCGGCTACTTCGGCGACCCGCTGCACCCCTGCAGTTGCGGACCACTGTCCATCGAGCGGTACCGCTCCCGAATCTCGGGCCCGCTGCTCGACCGTATCGACATTCACCTGGAGGTCCCAGCGGTCGCCTATGGAGACCTGGTGGGAACCCAGCTCGACGAGAGCAGTGTGGCCGTCAGAAGCCGGGTCGAGCGAGCGCGTGGGGTACAGCGCGCTCGGTTCCAGGGCCAGCGGGGCGTCCACGCCAATGCCCATATGAGCGCCCGCGACCTCCGCCGTCATTGCCGGCTCAGTGAAGTCGTCGAGTCGGTGCTCCGCCAGGCAGTGACTCGCTTGGGCCTCTCCGCGCGTGCCTACCATCGGGTGCTCAAGATCGCGCGCACAATCGCGGACTTGGCAGGGGCGGCCGAGCTCACGACGGCCCACGTCAGCGAGGCGATTCAGTATCGCAGCCTGGATCGGAGAAAGTAATTTGTACGAGAACGTCGCCAGTCGCCAGTCACCGGTTACTTGGGGCCCGTGCTATCGGACGCGGTGGCCACTGCGGTGGGCGTCTCCAGGTTTTCCGGTCGCTGAGGGTGATGTATGGCTCGGGTAGCGGGAAACCTGGGCCCCAGCGTCCAGCAGGTGCTGGCGGAGCGGAAGCCGCAATCCGATTTTTGCGTTGCCGGGGCTGACCCCGTGTCGGTCTGAGTGGCGGGGGCACAGCTCGCGAGCACGGTGCTGAGCCAAGAGACCCAACTGACTCGACGAATCATACGGTTCATATTCACCTCGGTTGCAAGTAAGATGTGCCTCCCGTGGGCCACGGAGCAAACACCGATCTCGACTCGGTTAGATCATACACCGCCCTCCTTACGTCCCTGGAGACGAGTCAGAGCTCGATCCAGCGCCGCGGCAAAAGCCTGCTTGGCCCTGGCGTCGTATGGCGGTGGTCCGCCGGTCACCATGCCCGAAAGGCGCGCCTGCTCCATGAAGTCCCGAATCGAAAGGCGCTCGCCAACGGATTCTGCAGTGTGCTCCTGCCCGCGCGGGTCCAGCACGGCTACCTGCTTCGGCACCAACAATGCCGCAAGGGGAATGTCTTGCGTGATCACCAGGTCACCGGCACCGGCGTGAGTGGCGATATACTGATCCGCTACATCAGCACCTCCATCAACCCAGATCGCGCTCACGAGCGGATTGCCGACCGGCGGCTGGAGCCGCTGGTTGGCTACCATAATGGTCTCGATACCCAGCCGTTTGGCCGAGCGGAACACCAGATCCTTCACCTCCCGGGGTGCCGCGTCGGCATCGATCCAGATTCTCATCGGTCGTCCGCCCCACGGGTCTGCTCCAGAACGTCGAGGATGGCGTCCCACACCTTCTTGTCGTTCATCATGAAGGTGTGACCGACGTCCAGAACGATCGGGTGGTCCGTGGGCATGATTTTGGTTTCTTCCACCGCCACTAATCGGTCGTTCACATCCGCCCCGAACGGGCTCCACCGCCCCCGGGAACCGGCTGAGCCAGCAATGATGGTGTAGGGAGCCTGTGGCCGAGGTAATTGGGCGAAGAACTCCGCCTGAGCCAGAAGCTGTCCACTCTCGCCGCAGAGCAGCCGGTACGGCCAGAGCCGATGAAGCCGTCGGGCCAGCCTGGGCGGCTGATTGGGCGTCCCGAGCAGGATGACGTGCACCGGCGGCTGCTGCAGACCAGGCAACGCAGCTCTGAGCGCCAGGCCGCCCAGCGAGTGCCCGATCACCGCATACGGACCCCCTTCCTGGCTCAACCGCTGGAGCCGGCCTCGAACGCGCGCGCGTATGCGTTCGAATCCTTCCAGGGCGGCAATGTAAGCGGCTCGCTCGGGACGATGGCCTCTCCGCCGGAGAAACCGGGTCAGCTGCCAAAAGCTGAGAGGCGTTCGGCCCATGCCATGCACCAGTAGTACGCGCATGGAGATAGCTACCCCGACGGTTCTACTGAATGGACGCGACGTACTCCGCCGGCAGGCCGGCTCGCTCAGCCACGGCCCGCAGCTCGGCTACGTACGCTGGATTGGGTTCGGCGAAGGTGGGCGGGTCGGCCAGATTGTAGCAGAGGGCGCCTATGGATCCGCCGCCGGACAGATGCGCGAGCACGGCCTGCGGTTGGTACGCCAGCAGGCTCGGCTCGGAATAGAGCTTCTCCAGCTCTTCCAGGGTCAACGACACAACCAGTCCATAGACCCGTGCGCCCGGGCGAGATACCAGAGCCGCGCGTTGCCCAATACGCAGGGCCAGACCTTCAACCCAGGCGAGCTCGACCTGCCCGGGGTGTAAGCCCTTTGCTCGCAGTAGCTCTTGGTCCATGAACAGGCCGTAAAAAAAAACGTCCGCCGATCGCCTAATCATGATACGGCATGGATGTGGGGTTCAGATTGGTCACGCTGAGTGATAAGCCCCTGTCAATTCGAGGTCGCAGTACTCGAATCGGTCATCCCGGCGAACTCTCGAGCCCACCCGGAGCTGCAGGGGTTGCCGAAAGATCGGACCGGCGTAGACACAGGTATGGAACTCACCGCGCTCACCACAGGGATCGACATTGGCCGGCAGCTCCCTCAGCAGAGCTGCATTGAATTCTCGTCCGGCAAAATCGGGCGACAGCTGCGTGGTATCCACGCAGGTCAGCACGGCGCGATAGCCGGTCTCCACGAATTCCCGGGCCAGCGAGCTGGTGTTCCGGCCCCAGAGTGGAAAGAGCGGAGTCCAGCCGAGCCGCGGCAGCAGGCGCTCACGATAGGCCCGCACGTCCGTCAAAAAGAGATCTCCGAATGCCAGATCACTCACGCCCGGGTGCTGTTCTCGGAGGACCGTCAGGGCCGCCGCGAGTGCGTCTTCGTAGACGGCGTTACTTGCAGCAGCAGGGATTGCAGCCTCAACCAACGGCAGGTCGAGTGCGGCGACCTGGGCCGTGAGGATGCTGCGTCGGACACCGTGAATGCTGATCCGGTCGTAATCCCGAGTGACCGTGGTGAGCAGCGCTACCACCTCGACCGCCGGGTCGGCTCGGAGAGCTGCCAGCGCAAGGCTGCTGTCCTTGCCGCCGCTCCAGGCCAGTGCGACTGGATATCGGTTCACAAAAGATCGCGCGACTACTCCTCGGGAAGAGGAGCTCGACGTCGTTGCTTGGTTGAAGAGCGTCGGCGCTTGGCTTCCAGCCTTGCCGCCTTTGCTGCCCGGCTGGGCTTGGTGACCTTGCGCTTCTTTCGTACGACGAGGGCGGCCGCGATGGTGGACCTGAACCGGTCGGTGACATCTTCTCGATTTCTGAGCTGGCTACGTGACCCGCTGGACACCAACCTGAGCCGCCCGCCGGTGTCCAGCCGGGAGCCGAGCCGGTGGATAAGTTGGCTCCGCTGCTCCTCCGTCAGACTCGGTGACCCGGCGGCATCCCACCACAGCTCGATCCGAGTGGAGGACGTATTGACGTGTTGGCCACCCGGCCCACCCGAACGCGAGGCACGGTAATCGAGCTCGGACAGCGGGATGCGCAGCTCTGGCGTGATCTCCAGGAAGTTGTCCTGAGGCATGCGGAAAGTTACGCCATGAGACGATCCGTCGCTGCTCAGGAGACATCGTTCTTTACCACCGCATCCCGTAAACCGGCGTTTCCGCCTTACCACCTTTACAGCTACGTTTCTCCCATGCCGGAAACCGAGAAGCTTGAAACCCATCTAAAAAGCCTCGGCCGGGTTGTGCTCGGCTACTCCGGTGGAGTCGACTCCGGTCTGCTGGCCGTAGTGGGAGCACGGGCCCTGGGGCCGGAACGATTTCTTGCAGTTACCGGCCGGAGCGCATCCTTTCCGGAGGTGCAGGCCGGTGGCGCCGTCCAGCTGGCCCGAGACTTCGGCATTCCCTTTCGCGAAATCGACACGCACGAGCTGTCTGACCCTCGCTACCTCAGCAACTCCACAGATCGCTGCTACTACTGTAAGTCCGAACTATGGGCCCGGCTCTCGGAGGTCGTCACCCAGCTCGGATTCGACGTCATCATTGATGGCACTAATGCGGATGATCTGGGCGAGCACCGGCCCGGTCTCCGGGCGTCAGGTGAGCACGCTGTCCGGTCGCCACTGGCCGAACTGGGGTGGACGAAGGATGAGGTGCGGCAGGCGGCTCGAGAGTTGGGCCTGCCCACCTGGAGTGCACCCGCCGCTCCCTGCCTTTCCAGCCGGGTGGTATATGGATTGGAGATCACGCCGCAACGGTTGGGGCAAGTGGAGCAGGGGGAATCGTTCCTCCGCTCTCTCGGGATAGCGGGCGATCTGCGGGTTCGCCATCACGGCCACAAGGCACGACTGGAGGTTGCGCCCGACCAGATGAGCCGTCTGACGGACCACTGGGAGACCATCGAGCGCACGTTCCGGGGGTTGGGCTTTGCAGCCGTAGAGCTGGATCCACGGGGCTACCGACGGGGTGGTCTGCTCAGCCTCGCACCCCAGCGGCCGGATTGATGCGGCTCTTTGCCGCGGTGCCGATCCAGGACCCTGCGCGGGGCGAGATCCTGGACCTCCTCGGTGACCTGAGGCGAGGAGACTGGCCGGTGCGCTGGGTGCACGATGAAGGCCTCCACATGACCCTCAAGTTTTTTGGTGAAGTCGGAGAGGAGCGCCTCGAGGTCATTATCGAAGCGTTACGCTTTGCCGCCACCGGCGCCGGTCCCCAGCCGCTTACCCTGGGTGAGCTGGGTGCGTTTCCCACCCGAAGTCGCCCCCGAATTCTCTGGGTAGGGGTTCACGCCCAGCCATCGCTCGAGCTCCTCCAGGATCGGCTCGAGCGTGGCTGCGAGGCAATTGGCTTTCCACCGGAGGGCACTCCGTTTCAGCCGCATGTCACCCTCGGGCGGGTGCGCGAGGGCCAACGGATTCCCACCGGAGGGTTGGACGACCACACCGGCCGCTGTAAGCCGGTGTCGTTCATCGGGCAGGAACTGGTGCTGTATGAGAGTGTGTTGACGACGAGCGGCCCCCGGTATGAGTCACGCCTCACACTGGAGCTGGGGCACTGATGGGCTGTCTCGCCGCACCGTTCAAGTTCGTGGGCTGTCTCGGCCTGCTCGCCGCCCTCTTCATTGGCTGGCTGTACCGTGATCGACTGTCCAGCGAGGCCCGAAAAGTATTCGGTTCCATTGCGGGTAAGGAGGCTCCCGCCGCGGCCGGCCGTCCGGGCTCCAGGTCACTGGTTACCGCGCACGCCAAAATCGACTCCCTGAATGGCTGGGGAGCCGACTCCGTGGTCCTGAGCGCCTCGGAAGTGGCCTCAATGATCGGGGCTGGTCTCGATCCCAGCCTTCGCAGTCAGCTGGACTCGCTTCAAGTCGAGCTGCAAGACGGAAGCATTGCCGTTCGGGCCCGTCTGGCCACGGCGCGCCTCCCTCGTGAGCTCGTGGGTCCGTTAAGTGTTGCACTGAAGCCCACTGAGCCGATTGAAGCGGCCGGACCACTCACCGTAGTGGGCTCCCGAAAGGCGGAGTGGGCGTTGCGATCCTTCAGTATTCGGGGGTTCCCATTGCCCCGAGATGCGGTACCCAAGCTCGTCTCCAAGGCATTGGGCGATCCGACCAGAAAAACTGTCCCGGTCCGCATTCCAGCAGGAATTCGGGAGATCCGGCTCCGCCCCTCGGGAGCAACGCTGTACGGAGCTCCGCGGGCATGAGTCATCGCATCCTGATCGTCGATGACGAAGCCGGCATTCGGCAGGCGCTGAAGCAGGTGCTGGAGTACGAAGACCTCGTGGTCCGCGTGGCAGGATCAGGCGGAGAGGCACTCACGCTCTACCCTGAGTTCCGCCCTCACCTGGTCTTTCTCGATGTGAAGATGGCCGGACTCGATGGACTGGAAACTTTGACTCGGTTGCGAAATCTCGACCCGACATCACAGGTCGTGATGATTTCGGGACACGGGACGATCGCCACCGCCGTCGAAGCCACGCAACGTGGCGCTTTCGATTTCCTGGAGAAGCCGCTCGACAGCGACCGCCTGTTGGTCACGGTGCGAAACGCGTTGGCCCAGGCCAAGCTGATGGATGAGAACCTCAGGCTCAGAGGGGAAAGCGAGAGCCGGTTCCGGATGGTGGGCGAGAGCCCGGCGTTGCGCGAGGTCCGGGACCTCATCGTCAAGGTGGGTCCTACGTCGGCGCGAGTGCTGATCACGGGAGAGAACGGCACCGGAAAGGAGCTCGTCGCTCGCGGTCTGCACGAGGCCTCTCCCCGCCGGGACCGGCCCTTTGTTGAAGTGAATTGCGCCGCTATTCCCTCCGAGCTGATCGAGAGCGAGCTCTTCGGTCACATGAAAGGCTCCTTCACCGGCGCCTTTGCCGATCGAGCAGGGAAGTTCGAGCAGGCCGACGGCGGCACGCTCTTCCTGGATGAAATCGGTGACATGTCGCTCTCGGCCCAGTCGAAACTCTTGCGGGTGTTGCAGGAGGGAGTCGTTACCCGAATCGGAGGATCCAAGCCGATTCAAGTGGATGTACGCGTCCTGGCGGCCACTAACAAGAACCTCGAAAACGAGATCGCCGAGGGGCGTTTCCGGGAAGACCTGCTCTATCGCCTGAATGTCGTGCCTATCCACGTTCCACCGCTTCGGGAGCGGCGCCAGGACATTCCGGCGCTGGTCGCCCACTTTGCCGAACAGCTGTCGGTCAGTGCTGGAGTGCCGGGGCGGAAATTCAGCGCCGATGCGGTGCGGCGTCTGCAAGGCCGTGCCTGGCCTGGCAATATCCGAGAGTTACGGAATGCGGTGGAGCGCGCCCTGATCCTCGCGTCCGGCAAGATGGTGACGGCTGATGATATCGACCACCTGTTGCCCAGCACTCTCGGCCCGAACGGCGAGAGTCCGAGCCTCGAGGACTTCAAGCTGGAGGCAGAGAAGAAATTTCTGGTCCAGCAGCTCCGGCAGCACGACTGGAACGTATCGGAGACGGCGCGGGCGATTAAGATTCCCCGGTCGAATCTCTACAAGAAGATGGAGCGGTTTGGTCTTAACCGGGGTCCAGAATGACCGAGCAGCCACGGGATTGGGACAAGGAACTCGCCAACATCGATCGCGCGATTGCCAAGCAGCCGGGGCCCGGGGCCACGTCGTCACCTGTCGCGGTAGCTCCGCCCTCGCCTCGGCGCCGGTTTGTCGCCCTGACCTGGTTTTGGACCTTGGTGGCGGCAGTACTTGCGGTGGCGCTTGTACTTTGGCCCTATGACAAGACTTGCGGTATTCGGCTCATCTTCTTTCTTGGCGCTGCCGTGCTGGCCCTCGTCCTGGGCGTGCTCGGCGCCTTCACCAGTTGGGCCCATCGCCAAGGTCTGGCGATGGTGCTGTCCCTGCTCGTGATCCTGTGGGCCGGCGTCATGGCAGCTCGCGAAATTCTCCCCCGGGCCGGTTACGCAAAACGGGCCTTAGAGTGGACCTGTCCGTCTCCACCGCCCTCAACCGCTCCAGCACCACAGACTCCCGCTCAGTAGGCATCATGACTAAGACAGCCGATATCCGTGAGCCCCGCGTCGGTAGATCCGTCGACGCAGAGACCTTCAAGAACCTCGTCGGGGGCCAGTGGATGGCGCCGGCCACGCAGGCCTACTTCGAGAACAGAAATCCAGCCGACCCCAATGACCTGATCGGACGGTTCCCTGATTCTGATTCGCCAGACGTGGATGCCGCGGTGCGATCTGCCAAACGCGGGTTCGAAATCTGGTCCCGCACACCGCCGCCCGTTCGGGGTGACGTGCTGCGCCGCGTGGGTGACCTCCTGGTGCAGCGGAAGGACGCCATCGCGAATGCCATGACGCGGGAGATGGGCAAGGTGCTCGCGGAGACCAGAGGCGACGTGCAGGAGGGGATCTACACAGCATACTATGCCGCGACTGAGGGCCGTCGGCTCTTTGGACACGTGGTACCCTCGGAGCTTCGCTCCAAGTGGGCCATGAGTTATCGCCGCCCGATCGGGGTGGTGGGATTGATCACGCCGTTCAACTTCCCCCTGGCGATTCCGACCTGGAAGATGTTTCCCGCCCTCCTGTGCGGGAATTCGGTGATCATCAAACCATCAGAAGATGTGCCGCACACGGTGCACCTGCTGGTGGAGATTCTGCTCGAGGCGGGACTGCCGCCAGAGGTGGTGCAGCTGGTTCATGGCCGGGGCGAAACCGTCGGTAAGGCGCTGGTGGAGCATCCGGAGGTCCCGGTCATCTCGTTTACCGGCTCGACCGAGACGGGATCGATCATCGGCGAGACCTGCGGACGCATGCACAAGCGGCTCTCGCTCGAGATGGGTGGGAAGAATGCGATGATCGTCATGGATGACGCCGACCTGGACCTCGCGCTCGAGGGCGTCCTCTGGGGTGCATTCGGCACTACGGGGCAACGCTGTACCGCGACCAGCCGGCTCATTCTGCATGAGAAGGTGCACGACGGTTTCCTCCAGCGGCTGTCTCAGGCGGCCGAGGCCTTGAAGCTCGGTGATGGCAGGCAGGAGCGGACCGATGTCGGGCCGCTCATCCATGAGGCGTCGCGGCAAAAGGTCGAGCAGTATATCGAGATCGGCCGGAAAGAGGGCGCGGAGCTTGTCACTGGAGGTAAGCGGCCTTCCGGCGCCCAGCTCGACGACGGCTTCTTCTTCCAGCCGACCGTTTTTGCGGGGGTAAAGCCGAAGAGCCGTCTGGAGCAGGAGGAGATCTTCGGACCGGTTTTGAGCGTCATTCGGGTACCGTCGTTCGATGACGCGATTCGGGTCAACAATGACGTGCGATACGGATTGTCCAGCTCGATCTACACCCGAAATGTGGATCTTGCCTTTCGGGCCATGCAGGAGCTCGACAACGGCATCACCTATGTGAACGCGCCCACCATTGGAGCCGAGGCCCATCTGCCCTTCGGGGGAATCAAGGCCACCGGAAACGGGCATCGTGAGGGTGGCTGGGAGGTCTATGAGTTTTACTCCGAGACCAAGGTGTGCTACGTCGACTATTCCGGGAAGCTGCAGCGGGCGCAGATCGATACGTATGACGTCTAGTCCCGAGTCACGAGTCGCGAGTCGACCAAGGCAGGTCTCGGGTCAGTTCGTCGGGATTTCTCCCCAATTGGTGTCGAGTATCAAGGGATTGGCGTGACGGCAATCACTGGGCCACAAACTGGTGACGCGATTCGCGACTCGGGTCTAAACCTCCATTGCGCCTCACCTAAACGCAGAGTAAGGTTCCCCACATGCGTCCTATGCAGGTTGGTCCCGGCAAGCGAGCTCCCTCGTTCGACGAAGGCTCGCTCGACCAGTACCTCCGGGAAATCAGCAAGTACCCGCTGATCCCGCAGGAAGAAGAGGTCAGCCTGGCGCAACGAATTCGCGTCGGCGATGGTGAAGCTCTCGACAAGCTCGTCCGCAGCAACCTGCGCTTCGTGGTGTCGGTCGCCAAGAAATATCAAAATCAGGGCGTGTCGCTGGCGGACCTCATCAACGAGGGGAACCTGGGCCTGATCCGGGCGGCCCACAAGTTCGACGAAACGAAGGGGATCAAGTTCATTTCGTACGCGGTCTGGTGGATTCGACAGGCCATTCTGCAGGCGCTGGCCGAGCAGAGTCGGATTGTGCGGGTACCACTCAACCGTGCCGGGACGCTGCACCGCATCGGCAAGCGCTCATCCGCGCTGCTCCAGGAGCTGGGGCGTGAGCCCACTCCCTCGGAGATAGCCGAAGGCATGGATATTTCGATGGAGGAGGTGCAGAAGACGCTCTCCATCTCGCAGAACCACCTCTCGCTCGATGCTCCGCTCACCCCGGGCGAGGACAACAAGCTGCTCGACTACCTGCCGGACACCCAGAATCCCGGCCCCGACTCGGAAACCTTCGAGCATGCCCTCACGGAGTCGATCGAAGAGGTCCTCTCCACCCTGAAGGAGCGCGAAGCCAAGATCCTGCGCCTCTACTTCGGCCTGGATGGGCCCGAGCCGATGACGTTGGAGGAGATCGGAAGCCTTCTCGGCATTACTCGGGAGCGGGTGCGGCAGATCAAGGAGAAGGCGCTGAGCCGGCTCAGGCATGTGAGCCGGGCCCGGGCGCTGGAGAGCTTTTTAGCGTAAGCGTTAACTCCGGTCTTTCGTAGCATCACCTCCAGTCTCCTCTCCTCCCAGCACAATAGAGTCCTGAACGGCCAGTGCCCCAAGCTGGCTGCGGGTCAGTCGGCGAAGGATGTCAAATCTCAACTTGCCGCGCTCCCCCCGTTCAGGTAATTCTTCGGCGTTCAGAATCCCGACCATCCGCAGCATAGAGACCTATGGCCACTAACGCCTCGTTCGACGTGTCGACCGGTGCCGACCTGCAAGAGGTCGATAATGCCGTCAATCAGACCATCAAAGAGATTGCGCAACGATACGATTTCAAAGGCACCCACTGCGAGGTGCATTTCGACCGCGACAAGGCGGAGATCCGGCTCAGTGCAGACGACGAGTACCGAATGGACGCGTTGGTCGATGTCCTGAAGACCAAGATGATCAAGCGGGGCGTACCAGTGAAAAACCTCAATCTGGGCGAGGTCGAGGCCGCGACGGGCCAGAGTGTGCGTCGCACAGTGAGTCTGACTCAGGGTATCCCTCAGGATGTCTCCAAGCGGATGGTGAAGGCCATAAAGGATCAGGGCTTCAAGAAAGTCCAGGCCGGGATCCAGGGCGACGAGGTGCGGGTCACCGCACCATCCCGCGACGAGCTCCAGGCCGTCATCGCGTTTCTCAAAGGCCAGGACTTCGGGGTCGAGCTCAAGTTTGGCAACTACCGGGGCTGACGCCGGACCATTCCGGCGGGCGCTTCCACTGCTGCTGGTGGGCATCGTCAGCTGTGTCTCCGGTTCGATTCCACCTGGCCGCCCGGCCCGCACTCCGGTTCCCGCCCCGCAGCCGGTGCCGCCGCGAGCCGATCCCGAAATCCGGGTCGGCGTCCTGGTCGCGACTGCCCGCGTACTTGTAGCCGGCACTGATGCTCTCGTCATCAGCGAGCCGGACGGCGCTCGCGTGACGACCATTCCTGCCGGTGAGACGTGGCAGGTCACGACCGTGGGACAGAAGCTGACGCTGAGGAGTCCCGCTGGCTGGGTCTCACCATCGCTCGATGCTGTGACACTCTCCGCTGCCGCTCCCGAGGCTCTCCTCCGGCTTAACGGCAAGCTCTACCGCGGAACTGCCGACCTACTGCGCGATGGTGCGGGCATCACGGTGGTCAACCGGCTGGGCCTGGAGGCCTATTTGAGCGGAGTGGTCTCAGCCGAGATGGGTCGACGGAGCCCCAGTGAAGAGGCCGCACTCCAAGCCCAGGCAGTCATCTCCCGCACGTACGCCCTCCGGAATCTGGGCAAGTGGCGGCGACAGGGGTTTGATCTCTCGGCCGGTGTCGCGGACCAGGTGTACGGGGGAGTGTTGTCCGAGACTCCTGAGGGTCGGGCCGCGGTAGCGGCGACCCGGGGGTTTCTGCTCACCTATAATGGCGCGACGGCAGAGGCATTCTTCTACTCGACCTGTGGCGGCCGCACGGCTGACGCCGTTGAGGCGTTTCGAGGCGCGGCCCAGCCATACCTGCGCTCGATCGCCGATCAGGACGAGCGCGGCGTGGCTTATTGCAGCATCTCACCCCGGTACCGCTGGCATGAGGAGTGGAGCGACCGGTCGCTTCAGGCCACGCTGGAACGAAATCTTCCACCCGTCTCGGGCATCAGAAAGGAGCAAGTGCGGCAGGTACGAGACATCCGCGTGGCGCACCGCTCGCCCTCCGGGAGAGTCGATCAGCTGGCCATTGCTCTCGGTGGCCCGGAAATCCGGGTGGCTGGCCTTGCCATTCGCCAGGTGCTCCGGCCTCCTACGGGCGAGCTGCTGCGGAGCAATGCCTTCACGCTCGCCGTCACTGGGGGAGGTAGTCGGGTGTCGCACGTTGCCGCCGACGGCATGGGTTCGGGACACGGCGTGGGTTTCTGCCAGTGGGGTGCCGTGGGCCGGGCTCGGGCGGGGCAGGGATACGCGCAGATCCTGGCCGCGTACTTCCCGGGAACCCGAGTGGCCCGTCGCTACTGAGGAGAACCTGATATGACTGCCGGTCGCAGCGGGGCCGCAGGCGAGCGGCTCAAGGTGGGCATCGTCGGTGGTGGAGCCATCGCGCAGGTAGCGCACCTGCCCGTTCTCAAGAAGATGAAGACGGTCGACGTCCAGGCCATCTGCGATACCGACCTTCCCAAGGCCCGAGCGCTGGCCGACCGCTTTGGCGTGAAGGACGCCTTCGACGACATCGAGGAGCTGCTCCGATATGAGGCCCTCGATGCCGCCGTGATCTGCTCGCCGACCCACCTGCATGAGTCCCACATTCAGGCGGCCCTGTCAGCCAATCTCCACGTTCTGGTGGAGAAGCCGCTGGCGATGTCGGCCACCAGCGCGCAACGCATCCTGAAGGCGGTCGAGAAGCACGACCGGGTGGTCATGGTCGGAATGAATCATCGCTACCGGCCTGACGTCCAGATCGTTCGAAGCTTCGTGCAGAGTGGTGAGTTGGGGACCATCGAGAGCATCCGGGGGAGCTGGCACGTGTTCCGGCCCGGCCGCACTCAGCTGGGCTGGCGGCAGCGGAAGGACCAGGCAGGTGGCGGGGCGATGCTGGACCTTGGGCTCTCCATCCTCGATCTCGGACTATGGCTGGGCGGCAATCCTACCCCGGCTCGCGTGAGCGCCAGCCTGGACCCTATTGCCCGGGAGCGCGCTGTTGAACAGTCCGGCAGCGCGTTTGTGGTCTGTGAAAACGGCATGTCGGTCTTCGTCGACGTCACCTGGCGACACTTGGGAGAAGGTGAACGGTTCGGCGTGGGGCTCCGCGGCAGCAAAGGCACGGCGGGGATCAATCCGCTGAATGTCTGGAAGGAGCTTCATGGAATGGCGGTGGATGTTTCACCCACCGGCTCCGTAGGCCGGGAGAATGCCTTCACCGCCTCTTATCGAGCGGAATGGGCCCACTTTCAGGCCGCAATCGCGGGCGAGGCCAAGATACCCGCCCTCAAGGAGCATCTCACGTTGCACAAGGTGGTCGATGGCATTTACCGCTCGGCATTTGATAGCCGAGATGTGGAGCTGTGAGGGCGGACGGCGGGACCGGCGGACGGGCTTTCAGCTATGGAATAAAAGCCGGGCTCGTTCTCGCAGCAGCTCTTTCGGGCGCCGTGCCTCACGTTCTGGCTCAGGACCGTCCGCCGGTCCGCCTGTCCGGCCGTTCGCCTGACTCCGAGCTGACCGTCTACCTCATGACGATGGGCCCCGGCAAGCAGGTCTGGGAGCGCTTCGGTCATAACGCCATTTGGATTCACGACCCGGTGCGGGGCACCGATCAGACCTACAATTACGGCCTGTTCGACTTCCGGCAACAGAACTTTCTGCTCCGGTTCGTACAGGGCAGGATGTGGTACTGGATGCAGGGTTTTTCGGCGCAGTCCTACGTCGAGTCCTATCGTCGCGCCAACCGCTCGGTCTGGGTCCAGGAGCTGGAAATTCCGCCGCAAGCCCGGCGCGAGCTGCAGCGATTCCTGGAGTGGAACGAGCAGCCGGAAAACCGTTTTTATCACTACGACTATTATCGCGACAACTGCTCGACCCGAGTTCGTGACGCGCTCGATCGAGCGTTGTCCGGCCAGATTCGTGAGGGCACTGCCCGGGCCGCAACGGGGCGAACCTATCGATTTCACACCCAGAGACTGACGTCCAACGATCCTCCGGTTTACACCGGACTGCTGCTGGCGCTGGGGCACCCTGTAGACCGCCCCATTTCGAAGTGGGAAGAGATGTTTCTGCCCCTCGCCCTGCGGACCCACATCAGAAATCTTCAGGTGACCGGGCCGAACGGAGGCAAGATTCCCCTGGTGCGATCCGAGCGTACGCTCTTCCAGTCGACCGAGCCGGAGCCGCCTGCCGATCCGCCATTCTGGGTTCCCTCGTATTTGCTAGGTGGACTGGTAATCGGCGGCTCGGCCTTCGGCCTGGGGGTTACTGCAGGACAGCAGCGGATGTCGCGGACCGGCTTTCTGGTGGTGACTTGGATCTGGTTACTCCTAACGGGAGTCGCAGGAATGGTCCTCGCAGGATTGTGGGGACTGACTGACCATACGGCGGCATACCACAACGAAAACCTTTTGCAGATGAACCTGCTTGCCCTGCCGCTGCTCTGGCTGGTAACTCGGCTGATCCTCGGGTCAGCCCGGGCCGCGAAGCCGGCCGCGGTGCTGGCAGCGGGCGTGGCGGCAATCTCCCTCATCGGTCTGCTTCTGAAGCCGTTTCCCCAGTTCTGCCAGGTGAACGGCGCCATCATAGCCTTGGCTCTTCCGGCGCACGCCGGGATTGCCGCTGGAGTCTGGAGGTTGGCCCGGCTTCAGGATCCCCGAACCCGGCGCAGTCCCGCACGCGCCTCCGGGTAGTCGGGAAAGGTCGAGAGCGCTTGATCGTAATGCTGGGCTGCTTCCCCGGTGTTGCCCTGGCTCTCTCGCAGCAAACCAAGGCTGAACTGCAGCAGAGCCTCCGTCGGAATTACCCTGCTCTTAGCTTCCCGGATTTCGCGTGCGGCCGAAGGATCGACTTCGGCGAGCACTTTATGTCCTACCCGTTGAAGGATGCGGTAGAGATCAGTCCGGTCCTGCAACGCCGGATCGGAGTTGGACACCACCTTCAGGATCTGTGCAGTCTCCACATCTACCACTCGGGCGTCGAGTTGAAACCTTCCATAGAAATCCGCAAAGTTGCCGGTTACGGCGTAGCGGGCACCCACCTCCTTGCCCACCCGTGCTGCAGTCGCGGCATCCAGC
>Ga0307409_100000585_pt1 | contig 15904 bp, 14 predicted proteins | sample 322Ometagenome_2_FD_203888 | JGI IMG/M metagenome (GOLD analysis project Ga0307409, IMG submission 203888) | Maize rhizosphere microbial communities from greenhouse at UC Davis, California, United States - 322HYB-O-2 | ecosystem: Host-associated > Plants > Roots > Rhizosphere > Soil | place... | reverse complement strand
GGACGCTCCTGCCCGGAGGGTCGAGCGACACCCAGAAGATGACGTACAGCCAGCTGATCGCGATGGTCGAGGACAACCCCGGCGCGATCGAGAGCGTTCTCTTCGTTCCGAAGAGCCGCGAGATCCAGGCCGACCTCTCGAATGGGAAGAAGGTCAAGGTCAACTACCCGACCGACGAGTCGCAGTTCGCCTTCCAGCAGATGCTGGAGGACTCGAGCACGCCGATCGCCTTCGACTCCAAGGGAACCGGCGACTCAGCGTGGTGGAACATCCTCACCTATCTGCTGCCGTTCCTCCTCTTCTTCGGCTTCTGGATCTTCCTGATGAACCAGGTGCAGGGCGGCGGCTCGAAGGTGATGAGCTTCGGCAAGAGCCGCGCCAAGCGGATGGCGCCCGACTCTCCGAAGATCACGTTCAAGGACGTGGCCGGCGTGGACGAGGCCGTCGAGGAGCTCCAGGAGATCAAGGAGTTCCTGGAGAACCCGAAGAAGTTCCAGGCGCTCGGCGCGCGCATCCCGAAGGGTGTACTTCTCTACGGGCCGCCCGGCACGGGTAAGACGCTGCTCGCACGCTCGGTCGCCGGCGAGGCAGGCGTGCCGTTCTTCTCGATCTCCGGCTCTGACTTCGTCGAGATGTTCGTCGGCGTCGGCGCCTCGCGCGTGCGCGACCTCTTCGAGCAGGCCAAGCAGGCGAGCCCCTGCATCATCTTCATGGACGAGATCGACGCCGTCGGCCGGCACCGCGGTGCGGGTCTCGGTGGCGGCCATGACGAGCGCGAGCAGACGCTGAATCAGCTCCTCGTCGAGATGGACGGCTTCGAGATGAAGGACAACATCATCCTCATCGCCGCCACGAACCGGCCCGACATCCTCGACCCGGCCCTCCTGCGGCCCGGTCGCTTCGACCGCCAGATCGTTGTCGACCGGCCCGACCGAAACGGGCGCAAGAGGATCCTCGAGGTGCACACGAAGGGCAAGCCGATCGACACGACGATCGACCTCGACACACTCGCCGCAGGGACACCCGGCTTCACCGGCGCCGACCTCGCGAACCTCGTCAACGAGGCCGCCCTCCTCGCGGCGCGCCGCGGCAGGAAGACCATCGGCGAACATGAGCTCGAGGAAGGGATCATGCGCGTGATCGCGGGCCCCGAGAAGAAGACGCGTCTCCTCTCCGAGCACGAGCGCAACGTCACCGCCTACCACGAGATGGGACACGCCCTCGTCGGCCACTACCTTCCGAACTGCGACCCGGTGCACAAGATCTCGATCATCAGCCGCGGCGCGGCTCTCGGGTACACGATCTCGCTTCCGGCCGAAGACAAGTTCCTGACGACGAAGTCGGCGCTCATGGACCAGATGGCCATGACGCTCGGCGGGCGAGCTGCCGAGGAGCTCGTCTTCAACGAGGTCACGACCGGCGCCGCGAACGACCTCGAGAAGGTCACGAGCTCGGCGAAGCACATGATCATGCGCTACGGCATGAGCGAGAAGCTCGGCCCGCGCGTCCTCGGCCGCAACCATGACATGCCTTTCCTCGGCCGCGACATGGGTGCGGAGCCCGACTACTCCGAGGAGATCGCCCGCGAGATCGACGACGAGATCCGCCGCGTGATCGAGGAGGCTCACGGGCGAGCGCTCAGCGTCCTCCGCGAGCACATGGACGACCTGCAGCAGATCTCCAAGCTCCTCATCGAGCGCGAGACCATCGACAAGGATCAGTTCGAGCGCCTGCTCGCCGGCGAGGCCGCAGAGACCGTCTTCCCGGACGAGGCCGCGAGCGCGCCGGCCGAGACCGACACGCCTAAGCCGCGCGCAGAGCCAAAGCCGCGGCCGTTCCCGCTGCCGGGCGCGACGATGCAGCCTCCGCCCGAGCCCGAGGGCGCGAACTAGAACCGCTCTCTAAGATCGCGGCAGATGCCCGCGATCGACGAGCTCCTCCCGCGCCCGAGCGTCATGGGCGTCGTCAACGTCACGCCGGACTCGTTCTCGGACGGCGGAGCCTTCCTGCACCCGCAGGCGGCCATCGCGGAGGCCCGCGGGATGCTCGAGGAAGGCGCTGCGATCGTGGATGTGGGCGGAGAGTCGACCCGACCCGGCTCAGCAAGCGTCTCCCTCGAGGATGAGGTTCGCCGCGTCGAGCCCGTGCTCGCGGCGCTCGCGGACGTGCCGGTCTCTATCGACACCTCGAAGGCGGAGGTCGCTCGCCACGCCCTCGAGGCCGGTGCGATTCTGGTGAACGACGTCACGGCGCTCAGGGGCGAGCCCGAGCTCGCAGGCGTCGTCGCCGACTCGGATGCGTGCCTGTGCCTGATGCACATGCTCGGCGAGCCGCGCACGATGCAGGACGACCCGCGCTACGACGACGTCGTCTCCGAGGTGAAGGCCTTCCTGCAGGAGCGCCTCGAGTTCGCCACCGAAGCGGGGATCGACGAGGAGCGCATCTGCCTCGACCCAGGGATCGGATTCGGCAAGACCGTGGAGCACAACCTCGAGCTCCTCGCGCGCCTGGACGAGATCGTGGCGCTCGGCCGTCCAGTGCTCGTGGGCGCCTCCCGCAAGCGCTTCCTCGGCAGGCTCATGGGCGACGACGACGCGCTCACGGGCCCGGTCTCCGCTGGCGTGGCCGTCGCAGTGCTGGCCTACGAGCGCGGCGCGGCGATCTTCCGCGTCCACGACGTGCGCGAGCACGTGCAGGCGCTTGCCGCCGCACGCGCTCTCGAGGAGGTGCGCCGGTGAGTCAGATGGAGATCGAGATCGAGGGGCTCGAGCTCATGGGCTTCCACGGCGCGACCAGATCCGAGCAGGAGACCGGCCAGCGCTTCCTCTTCGACGTCTGGCTCGTCGCCCACGACGCCGGCGTTCGCAGCGATCACCTCGACGACACGATCGACTACACGAAGGTGGTGGCCTGCATCCGTGAGATCTCGGACTCGCGCCGCTTCAACCTGATCGAGGCGCTCGCCGCCGCCATCGCCGACACGCTCGTGGAGCGCTTCGAGATCTCACGCGTGCGCGTTCGTGTCAGGAAGCCCGAGGTCGAGCTCGACGCACCGGCCGCGTACACCGCGGCGACCATCGAGCGCGAGCACCGCTAGGGAACCAACAGGTCGAGCTTGTAGTTCTTCGACGCGGAATCGTCCTGCGGCTTGCCGAAGCACGAGAAGAACGGTGGGTTGTCGAAATCGGTGTTGCATTGCGTGAAGCGGGTGCTCGCGTTCGTGACCACGATGACCACCTTGGCGACGGAACTGTCGAACGTGATCGCGGTAGGCAGGCTGCCGTCACCGTTCCCGTCGAGCGAGATCTCCTGCTCCACGATCGTGCCGCCGGTGTCGAAGGACAGCACCGTCGCGCGCGGGCTCGTCACCGCCGAGGGGAAGTCGGCGTCGACGTCGAGCGTCGTGGCTCCCGTGCCGGGGGAGAGGACCCAGTAGTCGTTCGACATGTGCGTCATCTTGAGGTCGGCCGCGCCCCCGGGACCGCTATCGATGGTGTTGATGGTGTAGGCCTGGCCCGCGCGCGTCTTGAAAGCCCCGCCGTCCTTGTACCAGGTGGCCGGCGCGGCGTTGGCGACGCCGAACTGGCGGAAGACCGAGGGGAAGGTCTCGCCGTGGTCACCGAGGAAGCTCTCGATCGCCTGAGTCGAATAGAGGCCGCCGTTGATCGTCCCCGGGATGGCCTTCGCCTTCATCCACATGGTGTGCACGAACGCTGGATCGGGTGCCGTCGCGATTGGATGGGTCGGTGAGGTGAAGTACTCGGCCAGGAAGCGAATGAAGATCCACGAGCCGTACTGAGTCCCGTCGCTGGCGAAACGGTCGACCGGACGGTGCGGGTTGGTCTTGCTCAGCGGGCTCGAGGCGAAGTACTGGTAGTTGTCGTGGATCGCCGGATAGACGTCCGCCTCCGTGTTGGTCGCGGTGGCCTCGAGGAACCAGATGTCCTCGAACGCGTCGTAGTTGAACTGGATCGCGTGGTTGAACTCATGCGCGGCGGTCACCTTCAGCGCGGCCAGGCCCGTTGCAGCGCCGCCGAACTGCTTTTTCGAGAAGTCGTCGTCGAAAACGCAGTACGCCGAGATGTCGTTCTGCGTCTGGATCTTGGGATCGTCGCTCGTGCAGTAGCCGTAGAGGCCCTGCCGCCCGACGTCCTGGATGAAGATGTCGATCTTCGCGTTCGGATTTCCGCCCCGATGGGAGCCGGAGTTGCCATCGCGCCTGGGTGGGCCGTACCCGAAGTCGACGACTTCCTTGTTCCAAACGACTTTCATGACGGACTTCACCTTGTCGATCCAGTCCGGGATGTGGTTCTTCGGGTTCTTGTCCGCGAGCGAAGGTGCGTCGCGCGTGCTCCGCACCCAATGGACGCAGAAGTTCGTGTAGCACTTGTGCCGAAAGTCGCTCTTCGGAGCCGTGTAGTTCCCGTTGCCCTTATCGGTCGGCCGGGCGAGAATCGCCTCCGCAAGACGGCGATCTGCGGGCGAGAGCTGGCGAACCGAAGCGGCGAGGTTGCGAAGAAGAGCCGTTGCGCCGCGGGGGTCGACTTTCCCGTGGAGCCGGTAGCTCGGATCGGCGAGATGTGGGCGGAAGACGGCGAGCGCTTGCTGCAGCGCTACCTCGGGCTTCGGAAGCGCCTTACGCCCGTGCCCGTTCTGGGCGCCAGCCGTTCCCACTGCCGAGAGTGCGAACGTGACGATGAGTATGACCCCGAGTGCTTTGCGCACCAATCGGATGTAAGCAGCTGTGCGGGATGCCGACTAGGGTGATCTTTCGTGCGGGCGTACATTGGCCTCGGCTCCAACCTCGGCGAGCGCGAGGCGACGCTCCGCGAGGCGCTGACGCGTATGAACGAGCTCGACGGGGTCGCCGTCGTGGCGGTTTCGACCTTCCGTGAGACGGATCCGGTCGGGAACGTCGAACAGCCGGGGTTCGTGAACGGGGTGGCCGAAATCGAGACGAGCCTGGGTCCGCGGGATCTCCTCGACCGCCTGCTCGAGGTCGAGCGGAGCCTCGGCCGCGACCGTTCCCGCGCGGAGCGGTGGGGTCCCCGCACGGTCGACCTCGATCTCCTGCTCTACGGCGACGAAACCGTCCGCGAGGCCGGCCTCGAGATCCCGCACCCGCGCCTGGCCGAGCGCGCGTTCGTCCTCGAGCCGCTCGTGGAGCTCGATCCCGGGCTCCGGTTGCCCGATGGGCGCGCTCTGCGGGATCTGTACCCCCCCGGAGCTAGAATGAGCGCATGTCCCACCTCGACGAGCTCGACGAATACGAGGCGAAGCTCGAGCTGCGGCTGAAGAAGGAGTACTCCGACGTCTTCGGCCTCTTCCGCTTCTGCGTCGTCACCCAGGACTCGACCTACCTCTGCAACCGGCACGAGCTGCGCGTGCTCCCACAGACGAGCTATCCGTTCTTCCACCTGACGATGGAGGACGTCTGGGTGTGGGACAAGAACCGCCCCATGCGCATGATCCCTCGCGCCGAGGTCTACACCTCGAGCGACGTCACGATCGAGGAGCTGCGCGGCGAGGGCGAGGAGCCCACCCTGACGCCGGAGGCGCTGGCCGAGAAGCTCGGCGAGACGCCCACGGGCGACGACGAAATCTCCTAGGAAGGCTCTGAACCGAATGTTGCTGGCCGTCGACGTCGGCAACACGCAGACGGTGCTCGGGCTCTACGACGGCGACGACCTCGTCGAGCACTGGCGGGTGGCGACCGAGGCCGAGCGAACCGGGGACGAGATCGCCGCGCTCGTAGTCCGTCTCCTCGAGCTTCGCGACGTTGGCTTCGAGGACGTGGACGGCGTCGCGCTCTCCTCGACGGTGCCTTCACTCGTCCGCTCCTACGAGGAGCTCGCCGACCGCTACGCGTACGCGGCGCTTCTCGTCATCGGGCCGGGCACGAAGACCGGCATCCCCGTTCTCTTCGACGACCCGCGCCAGGTCGGTCCCGACCGCATCGTGAACGCGGTTGCCGCCCGCGAGCGCTACGGCACGCCTTGCATCGTCGTCGACTTCGGGACCTCGACGAACTTCGACGCGGTCTCGGCCGCAGGTGAGTACGTCGGCGGTGTCATCGCCCCAGGGATAGAGATCTCCATGGATGCGCTCTTCGCACGGGCGGCGCGCCTCGTGAAGGTCGACCTGGTCGCACCGGATACGGCGATCGGCAAGACGACGGTCGCCGGTCTCCAGGCCGGCCTCTTCTACGGGTTCGCCGGGCAGGTGGACGGCATCGTCGAGCGCATGCAGGAAGAGCTCGGCGGCGGCGCCAAGGTCGTCGCCACCGGCGGGGTCGCCGAGCTGATCGCGCCCCACTCGAAGACGATCGAGCAGGTCGACCCGCTACTGACTCTGGACGGCCTCCGGCTCCTCTGGGGCAGGCGCGACGGCTGACCGGCTCTCGACCACGACCCGGTCGAGACTCGCCTTCGAGAGCGGATTCGCCCAGAAGCCGTCGATCCACGGCCTGCGGGCCGCAACGCTGCGCCCGTAGGCGATGGGGAGGATCGCCGCGTGCTCGCTCACCCAGAGCTTGTCGATCTCGTGGTAGAGCTTCATGCGCTCGGGTTGGCTGCCAAGCGACCGGGCCTCGATGATCTTCTCCTCGATCTCGTCGTCCCGGTAGAAGGGGAACGGCTCGCGGAAGAGCCCGCGAAAGAAGCCGTCGGGATCCGGGTAGTCGGCGCCGAAGCCGCTGACCCACAGGTGCTCTTCCTCGAGGCTCGCCGACCAGAATTTTCCGTCGGCCGCGCGGTAGTCCACGCGGAACCCGATCTCGGCGACCTGCTCGGTCAGGAGCTTCGCGGTCGGCATGAGCCACGGCGGGACGAGCATCTTGAGCTCGGGGAGCCCTCGGCCCTCCGGATAGCCGGCCTCGGCAAGCAGCTGGCGCGCGGTCTCGGGGTCGTACTCGGGCCCGACGCGGTGCGAGTGGCCGGGCATCGCCGGCGGGATCGCGCCACCGCGGGTCGAAGCGCGCTCGCTGTCCACGTCGCGTAGGAGCGCCTCGCGGTTGACCGCATGCGAGAACGCCTTGCGGACGTGCTTGTTCGAGAACGGCGGCTTGTCGACCGAGAACCCGACGTAGCGCGTGTGTAGGTCGGGGATGAGCTCGTAGAGCGTTTCGGGGGCCTCGGTGATCCCCAGGTTCCACACCGTGACGACGTCGAACTCGCCGTTCGTCCAACGCTCGATCATCTCGCGGCTCGTCTCGATGAACGGGATCTCGATCTCGCGCACGTTGCCGCGCGGCCCGTTCCAGTGCGGATTGGCGGTCAGGAGCGCGTGCTCGTCGTCGAACTCGGCCAGCGTGAACGGGCCGTTGGAAACGATGTTCTCGGGCCGGTGCCAGTCTTCCCCGAGCTGCTCGCAGCGGTGCCGCGGCCAGGGGAAGGCCCAGGGCGAGGCGAGGACGTAGGGGAAGAAGCTGCGCGGCTCGCGGAGCGTGATCTCGAGCGTGCGGTCGTCGAGCGCTTCCGCGGCTTCGACGTCCTCCATAAGGAACGAGGTGCGGGTCTCGAGCTCGCGCATGCGCATCCACGTGAAGGCGAAGTCGTCGGCCGTCAGGGGCTCGCCGTCGCTCCAGCGCACGCCCTCGCGGAGGCGGAAGAGGTAAGTGAGCCCGTCGCTCGAGACGCGCATGTTGTCCGCCATCGACGGGAGGACGTTCAGCTCGTCGTCGATCATGAGCAGGCCCTTGAAGAGCTGCTCCGTGATCTTCAGGCCTTCCGTGGAATAGACGTGGCCGGGGACGACGGCGTCGGGCTTCGAGACCGCTGTCGAGAGATGCTCGGTCGGCTCGAGCCTCGTTTCCTCGTCGACACGGCAAGAGAACGCCTCGTCGTACATCTCCTCGGCGCCCTCGAAATCGAAGGCGAGGTGGTAGGTGAGCGCCATCTTGAAGAGCGTGTCGCGGGCGCGTGCCTCGTCTCCGAGCCGCGCCAGGAACGTGCGCGCCGTGCGGTAGTGCTCGAGCGCCTCCTGGTCGGCGTAGATCGAGCGGGCCCGGTCACCAGCCTTCAGGAGGTAGTCGACGGCCTTGTCGGGGACGTCCGCCTCGCTGAAGTGGCGGGCGAGGAGCGCGTAGCTCTCCTCCGGCGACTCGCGGTAGATCTCCTCCAGGGCCTCGCCAACGGCCTTGTGGAGCTTCTTGCGCGTCGTCTCGACAAGGCTGGCGTACGCGACCTCCTGCACGAGCCCGTGTCGGAAGCGGAACTCGGGATTCGGGCGGCGGCGCACCTCGACGATCAGGTCGAGGCGCTGCAGCTCGGTGAGCGCCGGCTGGAGCTGCTCGCGCGATACGAGCTTCTCGAGCAGCGGGAGCCCAAACGTCCTTCCGATCACCGCAGCGAACGACAGCACCTCCCGGGTCTGCGGCTCGAGACGGTCGAGACGGGCCTGCAGCGCGCCCTGGACGAGCGCGGGGATCGCGAGCTCATCCTCGGTCACGGCCATCTCCCACTTGCCGTTCTCCTTCACGAGGGCGCCTCGTTCGACGAGGTCGCGGAGCGCCTCCTCCAGGAAGAATGGGTTGCCTCCGGACCGCTGGGCGAGGTGGTCGGTGACCGTTTCCGGCAGCTCGCCTTCCGCGGAGAGCGTCGCAAGCGACCTGGACGCATCGGCTGGCAGCGGCCGCACCTCGACCTCGCGGGTGCGGTGCGGGTAGCGCTGCCGCGCGCGCTCGCCGAGGCTCCAGACGCCATGCTCGCGCTCAGTGCGGTAGAGGAGGAAGAGCGCCACTGACGACTCCTCGGTCACGCCTAGGAGCGACTCGATCAGCTCGAGGGTGGACTCGTCGGCCCAGTGCAGGTCCTCGAAGACGAGACCGAGCGGCTGCTCCTCCGCGAGCTTGCAGATGAACTCGTAGAAGGCTTCGAACGTGGCCGTCTGGATGCTCTCCCGGTTGAGCTCGCGAATCCGCTGTGCAGCGTCGGGCTCCAGGGTGAGGTTGAGGAGGTTGGCGAAGAACGGGTAGACGTCCTCGGATTCCTCGCCGAAGAGCTCGGCGAGCTGGGCCTTGAGCTCGAGCCGGACGCGCGCCTCGGGAGTCGAGGCCCCGACGCCGAGCCACTCCCGCAGGAGGTCCCGAACCGGCCAGTAGGGGAACGTCTGCGCGTAGGAGACCGAGCGCCCTTCGATGAAGCGCACGCGGTCGCGGTAGCGGCTTCGCACCTCCCAGACGAGCCTCGACTTGCCGATGCCCGGCTCGCCCATCACCGACACGATCGCGCCGCGACCCTCGACCAACCCTTCCATGACACGCTCGAGCACGCTCAGCTCGAAGTCGCGGCCGACGATCGCGTGCGCGGGCTCGGGATGCTCGAACTCGCGCGACCCCACGATCTTGTAGATGCGGAGCTTCTTCGAGATGCCCTTGAGCTCGGGGGTCTCGAGCTCCTCGACCTCGAAGCAGTCCTCGATCTGGCGCTCGGTGGTCGGGCCGACCACGATGCCGCCGTCGGGGGCGATGTTCTGCAGGCGTGCCGCGACGTTGACCGTGTCGCCGAGTGCGTTCCAAGGATCACCGTCGCCGTCCGCCTCCATGCCGACGACGACCGGGCCGGTGTTGATCCCGATCCGCACGGCGAGCTCGATGCCGTACGCGTCCTTCACCTCCTGTGCGTAGGACTGCACGGCGCGCTGGATGGCGAGCGCAGCCCTGACCGCGCGCTCCGAGTCGTCCTCGTGAGAGACCGGCACGCCGAAAAAGGCGAGCATCTCGTCGCCGACGAGCTGCGCGACCGTCCCCTCGTAGCGGCGCACCTGCTCCGCCATGAGACGCACCACCTCGTCGATCAGAAGCTTGGAGCGCTCAGGACCGAGCTGCTCGCCGATCCCGGTCGAGCCGACGACGTCGGCGATCAGCGCCGTAACGATGCGGCGCTCTCCTCTGGTTGTTACGGCCACTATTGAATTTTACCGGTGGCCTGAACCCCCTCAGCCGCCGGCGTAGATCGAGACCGGGAGATCGAGCACGACGTTGTCCGTCGCCGGCAGCTCTGCTTCGAGGCGCGCCAGCACGTCGTTCGCGCCGGGGGCGGCGGCGAGGAGCCGCTCTTCCACCTGCCCGATGGCCTCTAGGCGTACGAGCTCGTTGGCGAACGGCTTTGGGAAGCGGCCGCGGCCGAGATACCAGCCGTAGAACTTCTTCAGGAAGCCCGTCGCGCGCTGCTCGCCCATCTCGGCGACGGTGTCGCGCATGAAGTGGAGGAGCTCGGCGACGACCTCCTCGCGTGTGGGCGTGCCCTCGACGATCCCCGCGATCTCCCCAACGGCCCAGGGGTTCCCCTGCGCGACCCGGCCGACCATGACGCCGGCGCAGCCTGTCTCCTCGAGGATGGATTCGGCGCGCTCGCGGCTGGTGATGTCGCCCGACGCGACCACGGGCACGTCGACGAGCTCGACGAGCTCGGCGGTGACCGAGTGGTCGGCGGTGCCCGTGTACATCTGCTGTGCCGACCGTGGATGCAAGGTCAAAGACGCGGCTCCCGCGTCCACCAGTTGGGGGCCGACCTCGAGGGCGGTGCGCGAGCCGTTTTCGACGCCGCGGCGCATCTTCACGCAGACGGGCACGTCGACGGCCTCGGCCACAGCCTCGACGATCGCGGCCGCCCGGTACGGCTCGTCGAGGAGCGAGGCGCCCGCGCCGGTCTTCGTGACCTTGCGCACGGGACAGCCGAAGTTGATGTCCACGAGGTCGGCTCCTGCAGCTTCGACCATCCGGGCGGCTTCGGCCATCACGCCCGGCTCAGAGCCGAAGATCTGCACGGCGAGCGGGTGCTCGTCGCGGCCGATGCGCAGGTAGCCGAGAGTGCGCTCGTTCCGGTGCGAGAGACCTGCGCAGCTGACCATCTCCGAGCACACCAATCCGGCTCCGTAACGGCGTCCCTGGCGGCGGAACGCCTGCACGCTCACCCCGGCCATCGGGGCGAGCACGAGGCGGGTCGAGATCTCGACGGAGCCGATGGTCCAGGGCGTGTTCAAGTCGGCACACATGGAAAGGGAATCGTAGCCGGGCCGCGAACGTTTTCCGTTTGACGGGACGGCTACAATGTCGCCCGCGACGGTGCCTCACGGCACCGCGTTTGCGTATTCAGGGGCTGGAGGAGCCAGTGAAGGAAGTCATTCTCACCGCCGAAGGGCACAACAAGCTGAAGGAAGAGATCGAGTACCTCTCGACCGTCAAGCGGCGCGAGGTCGCCGAGCGCATCAAGCAGGCACGCGAGTTCGGAGACATCACCGAGAACTCCGAGTACGACGACGCCAAGAACGAGCAGGCCATGCTCGAGCATCGCATCGCCACGCTCGAGGAGCGCCTGACGAGCGCGCGCGTCGTGACCAAGAAGGAGATTCCCACAGGTGTCGTCGCCGTCGGGACGAAGGTGCGCCTGCGCGATGTCGATGCGGGCGAGACGATCGAGTACCACATCGTGGGCTCCGCCGAGGCGAATCCCGCCGAGCACAAGCTTTCCAACGAGTCGCCGGTCGGCAAGGCGATCATGGGGCACAAGAAGGGCGAGACCGTCGAGGTCACCGCCCCGCGCGGATCGCTCAAGTTCAAGATCATGGACATCAAAGCGGCGTAGGCCGCTCTAGACTTTCTGCATGCAGAAGAGGCCCGGACGCTTCCGGGGCTTCTGGAGGGGCACGCGGCGCAGGATTCCCGGTCTGCGCGGCTCAGATCCGCCGCCCGAGCCTCGCTGGCCCGACGAGGAAGACGACCTCGTCCCGGTGGGCCCGCCACCGCGGCCCCGTCCTGCTGCCGCAATGACGCTCGACCTGCCGACGGAGGCCGACGCGCAGGTCTATCCGACCGAAACGGACGCGGTGGGCGGCCCTCTCGACGATTCGGACGAGGACGACGAGTCCCGCCGAGCGGCAGCCCTCTAAGGAACATTCGCGGCGCTTCGGGCGTCGAATGGGCGTGAGAAACCAGCTCATCTCGGCCCTCCTAGTTCTCGGGTTCTCGGGCTGCACGGGGATGGGGACGACCGATCGGCCTGCGCGAACGATCAGGATCGAGGGCAACCAGAGGTTGAGCTTCGAGCACGACGCCGTTCGGACCGGCGACACGATCGTCTGCGTCTTGGACGGCGCGACCGTCGGGGGAGCTGTCGTCCCACCGGCGGGCCAATTCGTAGCCGGAATTGGCGAGCCCGCGGATCCAGACGGGAACGCCGTGACCGTGAACGTGTCGAATCAAGGCGGAACGGTCACGGCACAGTGCAGCCTCGGGTAGCACCGGGCGCGCGGCCGCGCTCTAGACTCGCGCGGTCATGAGCACTCCGCACCGCTTCCCCGACCGGGAAGAGACCGCTGCCGTCAGGGCGGAGGCCGAGACCCTCGAGCCGCAGGCGACGGGTGCCGAGCACGCGCTGGCCGGCCGCATCATGGGCCGGCGGAACATGGGGAAGCTCGTCTTCCTCGACCTCGTCGACCGCAGCGGGCAGATCCAGCTTCTGGCTCAGCCGGATGAGCTCGGCGGCCTCGACATCGACCTGGGTGACGTGGTCGGCGTGCGCGGCAACGCGACGAAGACCAAGCGAGGCGAGCCGTCGCTCGCGGTGACCGAGCTCCAGCTTCTCGCCAAGATCGGGCGGCCTCTGCCCGACACCTACCACGGTGTCGTGGACGCGGAGACGCGCTATCGCAAACGCTACCTCGACCTGCTCGTCAACGAGGAGACGCGGCGCGACTTCCTCGTCCGCAGCGAGGTCGTTGCGGCAATCCGCCGCTATCTCGACGTGCGCGGCTTCGTCGAGGTAGAGACGCCGATTCTCCAACCCCGCTACGGGGGCGCCCTCGCCGAGCCGTTCGTCACGCATTCCAACGAGCTCGGCGCCGACCTCTACCTGCGCATCGCCGACGAGCTCTACCTCAAGCGCCTCATCGTCGGGGGTCTCGAGAAGGTCTACGAGATCGCCAAGGACTTCCGCAACGAAAGCATCTCCTACAAGCATCAGCCCGAGTTCACGATGCTCGAGTGGTACGAGGCCTACGCGGACTACGAGGACGCGATGGCCCTCATCGAGGATCTCCTCCGCGTCGTGACGGAGGAGGCGACGGGATCGACGAAGGTCTCCTTCCGCGGGAACGAGATCGACTTCGGGCCTCCATGGATGCGGATGAGCCTGATCGAGGCGCTCGAGGACGAGGGCGTCTGGACGCGTGACGCGAAGGAGCTCCGCAGCCGGCTCCAGGAGCGGGGGATCGACACGGACGCGGACGATACGTGGGCTCAGCTCGTCGACCACGCGCTCAGCCATCTCGTCGAGCCGAAGCTGATCCAGCCGACGATCCTCCACGATTACCCGGTCGAGCTCTCGCCGCTCGCGCGCCTGAAGGAGGGCGACGAGGGAATTGTCGAGCGCTTCGAGTATTTCGCCGGCGGGATGGAGCTCGGCAACGCCTACTCGGAGCTGAACGACGCCGAGGAACAGGCCGCCCGCTTCGCCGAGATGGGCGCCGAGGATCCCGACTACGTCGAGGCGCTCTCCTACGGGATGCCGCCGACGGCCGGCCTCGGGCTCGGCATCGACAGGCTCTCCATGCTGCTGACGGGACGCGAGACCATCCGTGACGTCATTCTCTTCCCGACTTTGCGGCCGACGGAGTAGTCCTTCAGCCCGGCGAGCATGTAGACGCTGGCGAGGCCGGCCCACTCCTCGTAGGGCTCGAGGACCTCGCGGGTCTCCTCGGTCTCGACCCAGCGGCCGCGCTCGGCAGAGACGAGCTTCACCAGGCCGAGGTCGCCGACGAGCCCGCACTCGTAGCGGCCGAGCCCGTAGAGACAGATCATCCCGGCTGACCAGGGGCCGAGGCCGCGCTCACGCTCGATTCTCCGGGCCGCCACGTCCGTCGACACACCGCGGAGCCGCTCGAGATCGAGCTCCTTGGTCAGGCGGAGGAGCGCCGATGCCTTCCGCGAGACGAGACCGTGCCGCGCGAGCTCGGCGCGCGTGAAGCGCTGGAAGGTCTGCCGGGCAGGCGGGAGGCGTAGACCTTCGTGCTCGGGACAAGCGAGGCGGACGAGCTTCGCCTCGAGGAGCCGGGCAGACCGTGAGTCGATCAGCTGCCCACAGACGGCTTTCAGGAGCGAGTGGACGACCGTCGCAGTCCGGATCGGCCGCATCCCGCGCATGCTTCGGACCGCGTTCCCGATGAGCCGGTCGTCGCGGAAGCGCCGCAGGAACTCGCCGTGGTCGTCGTCTGCGGCAAGGACGAAGCGAAGCCGTGCAGACGCCTCTTCCGGCTCCGGGCTCTCGATGGATGCGTCGAGCTTTCCGTCCCGCTTCTGCGCGACGTGCGCGATCGCCGGTGAACCGCCGGCCTCGTAGACAACTGTGAGGACGCCGTCGCGGAGGAAGCGCGTCGCGTCGCTCTTCATCCGTGCGGAGAGAGCGAGCGAGTAGGGCTGGACCGGGGCGATCGTGGTCTCGAAGGGCAACCCCGCGAGACTACTTGGCGCGGTGGCCGAAGTCTGCGGTGGTGATGGTCGCCTCGGAGAAGTCCTTGTAATAGCCGACCGGGTTCGTGACATGGGCGATCGAGACTCCGATCCTGTTCCAGTCCTTGCTGAGGAGGTTGGCGCGGTGGCCGGGACTGTGCATCCAGAGCGAGACCGTCTTTCGGACGCCGAGGCCCGGCGCTCCCCAGGCGAGGTTCTCGCCGGCGCCCCAGGACGTGTAGCCCGGGCCGGGCCAGTACCAGCGAATCCAGGTCCCGAACGACTTCCATTTGCCGTTGTGGCGAAGTTCGTGCCTGAAGTAGCCGGCGTTCGCCATCGAGTTCGAGTGCCGGGTCGCCGCATGCGTCAGGCGTGTGACGACGCGCAGGGGCTCGAGCCCGTGGTTCTCCCGCACGTGGTTGATCCGCTGCACGAGCCGTTTCTCCGCCCCGTCGTGCTGGACGACGGTGGCCGCGCCGGCGGGTACCGCGAAGGCGAGTGCTCCCATTGCTATGCAGATCCAGCGAACGACGCTCACACGATAGAAAATCGTCTAGTCGGAGCGGTTACGCCGCCCTCGCGAGAGGGATCCTTGAGGAAATCTGTCGTGCGTCCGATACGAACACGTAGCGTGTCTCGCAGGCGTTCGGTAGCTCCCGACCGAATCGGTACGATAGGTCGCGAAGCAAGCGAGAAAGGATTCAAGGGTTGTTCGAACGGTTTACTGAGAGGGCAAGACAGGTCGTCGTTCTCGCACAGGACGAGGCCCGCGCGCTGAAGCACAACTACATCGGGACCGAGCACATCCTCCTGGGCCTTCTCCGGGAGGAAGAGGGGCTCGCAGCCCGGGTTCTCGAGAGCCTCGACATCACCGTCGAGGAGGTGCGGGCCCAGGTCGCGCGCATCGTCGGCCAGGGCGACGAGGTGACGACGGGCCAGATCCCGTTCACTCCGCGCGCCAAGAAGGTCCTCGAGCTCGCGCTGCGCGAAGCGCTCTCTCTCGGCCACAACTACATCGGGACGGAGCACATCCTCCTCGGCCTCGTGCGCGAGAACGAGGGTGTCGCGGCCCGCATCCTCCTCGACTTCGACGCGGATGCGGAGAAGATCCGCAACGAGATCATCCGCATGCTCTCCGGCCCCGGCCGGCGGCAGCAGGGTGGCGGCGGCGCCACGGGCGAGAAGACGAAGAGCTCCAAGCTTCTCGACCAGTTCGGCCGCAACCTCACGCGGCTCGCCTCCGAGGGCAAGCTCGACCCGGTGGTCGGGCGCCAGACGGAGATCGAGCGCGTCATGCAGATCCTCTCGCGCCGCACGAAGAACAACCCGGTGCTCATCGGCGAGCCGGGCGTCGGCAAGACCGCCGTCGTCGAGGGTCTCGCCGCCCGCATCAGCGGCAACCAGGTGCCGGAGCTTCTGAAGGGCAAGCAGATCTACACGCTCGACCTCGCGGCTCTC
>Ga0307409_100000580_pt1 | contig 15944 bp, 19 predicted proteins | sample 322Ometagenome_2_FD_203888 | JGI IMG/M metagenome (GOLD analysis project Ga0307409, IMG submission 203888) | Maize rhizosphere microbial communities from greenhouse at UC Davis, California, United States - 322HYB-O-2 | ecosystem: Host-associated > Plants > Roots > Rhizosphere > Soil | place... | reverse complement strand
GGCAGCAGGTAGCCCATGAACGCCTCGGCCATCAGAGAGAGGAAGATCGCGCAACCGAACAGCCAGACGAGCTCGCGCGGCTTCCTGTAGCTGCCGTAGATCAGGCCGCGCCACATGTGCAGGTAGACGACGATGAAGAACGCCGACGCTCCCGTCGAGTGCATGTAGCGGACGAGCCAGCCCCATGGCACGTCGCGCATGATGTATTCCACCGACTCGAACGCCTTGGCGGCGTCGGGCTTGTAGTGCATCGTCAGGAAGATGCCGGTCAGGATCTGGTTGACCAGCACGAGCAGCGCCAGCGAGCCGAAGACGTACCAGATGTTGAAGTTCTTCGGCGCGTAGTAGTGCGCCATGTGCTCGTTGAAGAGCTTCGAGAGAGGGAAGCGGTTGTCGACCCAGGTCAACAGGCGCCGCCCGGCGCCGGCGCCGGGCGGCGCGGTCTGCATTTCAGCCATTCACCGTCCTCCTGGAGATGGTTCGCCGATCAGGCACGCTGTTCCTCGCCGATGAGGATCCTGCTGTCGGACAGGTACATGTGCGGCGGGACCTCCAGGTTGTCGGGCGCGGGCTTGTCCTTGTAGACGCGGCCGGCCATGTCGAAGGTCGAGCCGTGGCACGGGCACAGGAAGCCGCCCGGCCAGTCGCTCGGCAGCGAGGGCTGCGGTCCCGGCACGAACTTGTCGCTCGGCGAGCAGCCGAGGTGGGTGCAGATGCCGACGACGACCAGGATCTCGGGCTTGCGCGAGCGGACCTCGTTGCGTGCATATGGAGGCGTCAGCTCGTCCGGATTGCGCTTGGAGAGCGGGTCTGCGAGCTGCGGATCGAGCTTCGGCAACGCCGCCAGTTGCTCCGGCGTGCGCCGGACGACCCAGACCGGTTTGCCCCGCCATTCGACGGTCAGCTTCTCGCCCGGCTTCAGGGCGCTGATGTCGACCTCGACGGGGGCCCCGGCGGCGCGGGCTCGTTCGGAAGGCTCGAAGCTTCTGACGAAGGGGACGGCGAGAAAACCTGCGCCGACGGCGCCCGCGCAACTCGACGCGATGATCCAGGTGCGCTTGCCGCCGTCGATCTTCTGGTCAGTCATGTTGTTCCTGGAAGAGTCTCGACGAGACGCGGGAAGTCAACCCGGAATTCTAGCGGACGCGTCAAGCGCGAGCCGCCGCGCGCAGCGGGGCCGGCCGTTGCAAAGGCGCAAGCGATACTCGATCGCTTCGCCGCTGTCGGCGCGCTTCGACCAGGGAGATGCAGCATGGGATTCGCAACCGAGTTCAAGGAGTTCGCCGCCAAAGGCAACGTCGTCGACCTGGCGGTCGGCGTCATCATCGGCGCGGCCTTCGCGAAGATCGTCGACTCGCTGGTCAAGGACGTCATCATGCCGGTCGTCGGCCGCATCTTCGGCGGCCTCGACTTCTCGAACTACTTCGTCGTCCTGGCGCCACCGCCACCGAACTATGCCGGGCCGATGACCTACGAAGCGCTCACCAAGGCGGGCGTGCCGCTCTTCGCGTACGGCAACTTCATCACCGTGCTGATCAATTTCCTGATCCTCGCCTTCATCATCTTCGTGATGGTCAAGCAGATCAACCGGCTGCGGCGGACAGCGCCGCCCGCCGCCGCGACCCCCGAGGACACCGTCCTCCTGCGGGAGATCCGCGACTCGCTGCGGCGCTGAGGCGGCTGCCCGGCCCGGGCGTCGTCCGCCGACCGAGCGTGACGCAGTGCCCGGGTGACGCGCGATCTTTGGCCCCATACTAGGAAAATCTTCGCCCGTTCTCGAGGATCGCCTCCCATCGGCCCGACGCAGAGATGAATCTGATCGAACCGCGCGCCCAGGCCACGCTCGACGCAGCCATCAACCTGATCCGCACGGCCGTCGCCTCGGCCGCGATGCGGGTGGCGGAGAGCCTGACCGCCCAGGCGCAGACGGCGGTCAAGATCTCGGACCGCGACCAGCTGATCGTGACGCAGCAGGAGCTGCGCAGGAACCTCGGCTCGTACCAGAACGCGTTCCTCGAAGCGCTGCGCGAGAAGGTCACGAAGGAGCTCGCGCCCCGCGTCGACGCCAAGCGCAAGCTCGAATCCGCCGACTGGCAGACGCTCAGCCTGGTCGACGAGAAAGAGGTCGAGGAGCAGATGAACTTCGTCCGCCTCGGCCAGATGATCTCGCACGAGTGCGAATGGCAGTTGCGCGAGCTCGCCGCCTACATGGGCGCGCTCCTCAATCTCGGCAGTGCGGACGACGAGCGCAATCCGCTGCGCGCCGAGATCGTCGGCGCGGCGCTGCACCGCGGCATCGAGGCGATCTCGGGCGAGCGCGAGAGCCGCCGCATCCTCGCCCGCGAGCTCGGTCAGGCGGTCGCCCATGCGATGCCGCAGTGCTACGACGATGTCCTGCGCCTGCTCCAGGAGCGCGGTGTCCGGCCGGTGCACCTCACGGTGCGCACCGTCGAAGGCCCCGGCAACCAGCTCGGCGCGGCCAACTCCGGCTATGCCAGCCTGCCGCGCGAGCCGTACGCGTCGTCGCGCGGCGGCCCCTACGGCGAGTTCGAGTCGGGGCCGGGCAGCGACATGGACCTGCTCGCCGCCCACCGGCGCGCCCTGGCCACTGCCTTCCCGGGCCGCGCCGAAGCGGCCGAGAGCGTCCGCGAGCCGTTGCGCAGCGGCAGCGGCGGCTTCTCGCGGCCGCGCACCAGCGCCGCCGCCGACCACCAGCTGATGACCCTGCTGCGCCGGCTCACCGCGATCGCCAGCCAGCCGGGCGAGCTCGGTCCGGCGGGGCTGCTCGGCGGCCAGCCCGCGGCGCCGCCGCGACCCTACGCAGGCACGCGCGCGAGCGGTTACGCCAGCTCGCGCCATGCCGGGCCGATCAGCGGCGCCGACAAGGGCGTGCTCTCGTCGCGCAGCGGCCTCGGCAGCGATTCGTCGCGCGGCGCGCAGATCGCCGACCCCGTCTACGGCGACGGCCTCACCGGGCTGATGGCCGTCAACCTCATCCGCGCCCATCGCGAGGAGCTGATCCAGGCGTCGACCGGCAAGCTCGACCACATGGTGATCGACGTCGTCGGCAGCCTGTTCGACCAGATCCTCTCCGACTCGCGCGTGCCGCCGCAGATGGCGCGCGAGATCGCGCGCCTGCAGCTGCCGGTGCTGCGCGTCGCCCTCAGCGACCAGACCTTCTTTTCGACCCGGCGCCACCCGGTCCGTCGCTTCATCAACCGGATCGCGTCGCTCGCCAATGCGTTCGACGATTTCGACATCGGCCCGGGCGCCAAATTCCTGACCCGCGTCCGCCGGCTCGTCGACGAGATCGTCGAGGGCGATTTCGACCAGATCGAGCTGTACGCCGCCAAGGTCGCCGAGCTCGAGCAGTTCATCGCCGAGCAGACCGAGGGGGTGGTCGAGAAATCCGGGGCCGCCGTCGTCCTCGACCAGAAGGAATCGGAGCTGCGCATCCAGCAGCGCTACATGCTGCAGCTCCAGGCCGCGCTGTCGCCGATGCAGCTGCCTTCGTACATGCTGGAGTTTCTCGCCCAGGTCTGGAGCCAGGCGCTGGTCCTCGCCGTCCGCCGCGACGGCGTCGATTCCGACCGCGCCAAGCGCTACCGGCGCGTCGGCGTCGATCTGGTGATGAGCATCCAGCCGAAGGGCTCGCCGGCGTTTCGCAAGCGCTTCCTCATGCAGCTGCCGCCGCTGATGAAAGACCTCAACGAGGGCATGAAGCTGATCGGCTGGCCCGAGCCCGCGCAGAAGGAGTTCTTCGCCAAGCTGCTGCCCGCGCACGCCGAGTCGCTCAAGATCCAGGCGCTGAGCGAGCTCGACCACAACCTGCTCGTCAAGCGGCTCGAAGCCATGTTCGCGATGCCGGTGCCGCAGACCGAGGCCATCCCTCGCGCCGAGCCGATCGCCGACGTGCCGCCGGAAGTGATCGAGCGCCGCTTCACCGAGGCCGAAGCGAAGCAGGTCGGCCTCGTCAACGAAACGACGGTCGACTGGTCGGCGGCGGTCGCGCCCTCGAGCGTCGACGTCGACCTCGGCGAGCAGCAGCCGCCGGCGCCGGTCTCGCCGTCGCTCGTCGGCCAGCTCGACTCGGCCGCCGTCGAGCAGCTCGGGCCGACGACGACCGAGCTCGGCGAAGCACCGGAGGCGAGCCGCGGCGCGCAGCTGATGGACCACATCAAGCTCGGCTTCGCCTACCAGATGCACCTGAAGGACGACTGGCAGAAGGTCCAGCTCGCGCACGTCAGCGCCGGACGCGGCTTCTTCGTCTTCACCCGCGGCGGCAAGCACCAGGAGACGATCTCGATGACCTCGCGCATGCTCGCCCGCATGTGCGAGACGGGGCGCTTTCGCGCCGTCGAGAGCGCCTACCTCATGGAGCGGGCGACGCAGCGGGCGAGGAAGCAGCTCGCGGCGCTGGGGGCGCCGACCAAGCACTGACGCCGCCGCCGGCCGCGAGCCGGCGCGCGAGGCGCGCCGCAGCGGCGAAGCTCGAAGGGTCCGCCTTGCCGGTGCCGGCGATGTCGAACGCGGTGCCGTGGTCGGGGCTCGTGCGCACGAACGGCAGGCCGAGCGTGACATTGACGCCGCGCTCGACACCGAGGTACTTGACCGGGATCAGACCGTGGTCGTGCGTCATCGCGACGACGACGTCGAACTCGCCGGGGTGCCCGGCGGCGTCGCGCGCGCGCATGAAGACCGTGTCGGGCGCGAACGGTCCGCTGGCATCGATGCCTTCGGCGCGCGCCGCGTGCACCGCGGGCGCGATGATGCGCAGCTCCTCGTCGCCGAACAGGCCGCCCTCGCCCGCGTGCGGGTTGAGGCCGGCGACCGCCACCCGCGGCCGGGCCGCGCCGAGCCGGCGCGCTGCGGCGTCGGCCATGCGGATCGTCTCGAGGACGGCGTCGAAGGTGACCGCGTCGATCGCCCGGCGCAGCGCCATGTGGATCGTCACCAGGACCGTCTTCAGCTCGTCGTTGGCGAGCATCATGCGCACCGGCGGCAGGGCAGCGCCATCGGCAGCGAGCGCCTGCAGCATCTCGGTGTGGCCGGGATAGCGGACTCCTGCTGCGGCCAGCGCTTCCTTGTGGATCGGCGCGGTGACGACCGCGGCGGCCTCGCCGGCGCGGACGAGCGCAACGGCGCGCTCGATCGAGCGCGCGGCGGCGGCGCCGGCGCGGGCGTCGACGCGGCCGAGCGGCGCGGCGAGCAGGTCGGGGCCGATGCCGTCGACCTGCAGCACCGGAATGCAGCGTGGCGGCAGCGCGGCAGCGTCGCTCGGGCGCTCGATCCGTGCCACCGGCAGCATCCCGCCGGTCGTCGCAGCCGCGCGCCGCAGCACCTCGACGTCGCCGACGACGAACGCGTTGCCCGCTTCCTCGGAGCGGAACCAGGCGGCGACGATCTCCGGACCGATGCCGCAGGCGTCGCCCATCGTCAGGGCGAGCGCGGGCGCGCGCGAGGAAGCCATGTGCCCATTGTGAAGCGCGACGACGCCCATAATCGCCCATCACTTCTCCTCCAGCGATGCGCAAGGCCTGGCTCCTGTTCTCGCAGACCGTGACGATCGCGGTGGCGTTGCTGTTCGTGGTCGCGACGCTGAAGCCCGGCTGGCTGAAGCGCGAGCCCGAGGCGGTCGCGACGGTCGCCCCGGCAGCGCCGGCCGTGCAGTTGCCGGCACCGGTGCGCAGCGTCTCTCTGATCGCCCCCGGAGGGGCGACGAGCTATGCGGAGGCGGCGAAGCGGGCGTCGCCCGCGGTCGTCAGCATCACGGCGAGCCGCACCGCGCGACAGGTCGACCCGACCTTCAATTTCTTCTTCGGCAATCGCGGCCGCCAGCGCGAGGAGCGGCAGGTCGGGCTCGGCTCGGGGGTGATCGTCTCGACCGCGGGCTACCTGCTGACCAACAATCACGTCATCGAGGGCGCCGACGACATCGAGGTCGAGCTCGGCGATGGCCGCAACGCGCGCGCGAAGACGATCGGCACCGACCCAGAGTCGGACATCGCCGTCCTTCGGATCGAGCTCGACAAGCTGCCGGCGATCGACTTCGCCGACGTCGAGCGGCTCCAGGTCGGCGACGTGGTGCTGGCGATCGGCAACCCGTTCGGCGTCGGCCAGACGGTGACCTCGGGGATCGTCAGCGCCCTCGGCCGGAACGCGCTCGGCATCAACACCTTCGAGAACTTCATCCAGACCGACGCCGCGATCAATCCCGGCAATTCCGGCGGCGCCCTGGTCGACGTCGCCGGCAATCTGCTCGGCATCAACACGGCGATCTTCTCGCGCACCGGCGGCAGCCTCGGCATCGGCTTCGCGATTCCCGTCAGCACGGCGCGCCAGGTGATGGACAGCCTGATCAAGGAAGGTCGGGTGACGCGCGGCTGGATCGGCGTCGAGCCGCGCGACCTGACGCCGGAGATCGCCAAGACGCTCGACCTGTCGGTCCGCCAGGGCGTCCTCATCACCGGCGTCGTTCAGAACGGGCCGGCGAGCGAAGGCGGCTTGCGGCCGGGCGACGTCGTGCTGAAGATCGCCGGCACGCCGATCAGCAACACGCCGCAGCTGCTGAACGCGGTCGCGGCGCTGAAACCGCGGCAAACCGCGACGATCAGCGTGCAGCGCGGCACCAAGCCGCTCGACGTCCAGGTGACCGTCGGCCAGCGGCCGCCGTCGCGGCCGCTGCCTCTCGAGCGCTGAAGCTCGGCGCCCTCAGGGCGCCGTCTTCTCTTCCGCCTCCGCCGGTGCTTGCGTGTGGCGGATGAAGATCTGCGCCGCCCAGATGCCGACCTCGTAGAGGATGCACATCGGGATCGCCAGCGCGAGCTGGGAGACGACGTCGGGCGGCGTCAGGATCGCGGCGATGATGAAGGCGAGGACGATGAAGTAGGAGCGGAACGACTTCAGCTTCTCGATGCTCACGACGCCCAGGCGCGCCAGCACGACGACCGCGATCGGCACCTCGAACGCGGCACCGAAGGCGATGAACATCGTCATCACGAAGCTGAGGTAGGCCTCGATGTCGGGCATCGCCGAGACGCTCTTCGGCGCGAAGCTCTGGATGAAGGTGAACACCTTGCCGAAGACGAAGAAGTAGCAGAACGCGACGCCGAGAAAGAACAGGATCGTGCTCGAGACGACGAGCGGCAGCACCATCTTCTTCTCGTGCATGTAGAGGCCGGGGGCGACGAACGCCCACGCCTGGTAGAGAACGACCGGCAAGGCGATCAGGAAGGCCGCCATCAGCGTGATCTTCATCGGCACCAGGAACGGCGAGATGACGTTGGTCGCGATCAGCGTCCCGCCTGCCGGCAGGTGCGCCACCAAGGGTGCGGCAAGCAGGTCGTAGAGCGCCGCCGGGCCGGGATAGAAGAACAGGACCGCGGCGCAGACGAGCACTGCGATCGCGGCGCGGATCAGCCGGTCGCGCAGCTCGACGAGATGCGAGACGAACGGTTGCTCGGTTCCCGCGAGCTCGTCGGGATCCTTGTCGGCACCGCCGCTCATCTAGGCGGAGGTTCGGGGCGGGCGGAAGCGCGCGACGCGCGCGGCGCCGGACTGCGCCCGCGCGCGGATGCCGTTCTTCTGCTTGTACCACTGCGGCATCGCGCCGCGCTTGATGCGCCAGTTCTTCTTCGGGTGGCGGTACGTCGGCGCCGGCTCCGCGAGCGCGCTGTCGCTGCCGAGCGGCGGCACGGTGTCGGCCGGGGGTTGCCAGGCGGACTGCAGGTCGGCGGTCGTCTGCTGCACTTCGCTCGAGACCGTCTGCTCGACGTTGCGGGCAGCGTCCTCGAACTCGGTCTTCATCTTCTTCAGCTCTTCGAGCTCGATCGAACGGTTGACCTCGGCCTTGACGTCGGCGACGTAGCGCTGCGCCTTGCCGAGCAGGGCGCCGACGGTGCGCGCGACGCGCGGCAGCTTCTCCGGCCCGATGACGACGAGCGCGACGGCGCTGATCAGGGCCAGCTTGTCGAAGCCGAAATCGATCATGGCGCGGACCGCGCGGAGCTCAGCTCCTGCTCTTGGTCTCGACGTCGACGGTGCCCGGGTCGAGCGTGCGATCGGCACCGACGCGCTGGGTCGGCGCCGCCGGATCGGCGGGGCTGGCGGTACCGTCGCGGACGCCGTCCTTGAAACCCTTGACCGCGCCGCCGAGATCGCTGCCGATGTTCTTCAGCTTCTTGGTGCCGAAGATCAGCACGACGATCAGGAGCACGATCAACCAGTGCCAGACGCTGAACGAACCCATGGTGGTTCTCCGAGGAGGAAATTGACGCCGATTCTAGGTCAGCCCTTGGCCCAGGGACGCGGGCCGCCCATGACGTGGACGTGGAGGTGCTGCACCTCTTGGAGGCCGTCCTGGCCGGTGTTGACGAGCGTGCGAAACCCGTTCTTCACCCCAAGCTCGCGCATCAGGCGCGGCGCCAGCGCCATCATCCGGCCGAGCATCGGCGCATGCTCGTCGCCGACGTCGTAGAAGCTCGCCAGATGCTCCTTCGGAACCATCAGCACGTGCACCGGCGCCCATGGCGCGATGTCGTGAAAGACCAGGAACTCGTCGTCTTCGTAAGCCTTTCGGCTCGGAATCTCGCCGGCGACGATCTTGCAGAAGATGCAGCTCGGATCGCGTTTCATGGCTCGCTCAGGCCGGCATCGGCATCGGCGTGTTCGACGACAGGTTCAGCCAGCCACGCGCGATGCGGTAGAGGAACCAGAGCGAGATGATCGCCCAGGCGATCCAGCCGGGGATGAACAACAGCAGCCAGAGCGGCGCCGTCACGAGGTAAAGACCTCCGGCCCAGAGGACGCTGCGGATGCGCCAGCTGAAATGCGACTCGTGCCAGGTGCCCCGGGCGTCGTCGCGCTTGAACATGTCGAGGAAGAAGGCGATCAGGAGCAGCAGCACGCTGGCCTGCACGCCCGGCAGCACGGCGCCGACAGCGACCACCGCGTGCATGAAGTAGCTGATGTGGCCGATCGTCTTCAGCGACTGCTGCGACTCCGGGACTTCGATGACGTCGTTCATGTTCCGTCTGCCTCTCTGCTGGTCATCTTGCGGGCGGCGAACTCCTCGAGCCCGGACTGCCCTTCGCGGCGCTCGAGCTCCGCGATGACGTCGCGTGGCGCCAAGCCATGCGTGGCGAGCGCGATCATGGTGTGAAACCACAGGTCGGCGACCTCGCCGACGATCTTCTCCGGCGCGCCGTCCTTGCACGCCATGACCACCTCGGTCGCCTCTTCGCCGATCTTCTTCAGCACCGCGTCCGGCCCCCTGGCGACGAGGCGGGCGACGTAGCTCTTCGCCGGATCGGCGCGGCGCCGCTCGTCGATCACCGCGGCGAGCCGCGCGAGCGTGTCGTTTCCCGTCGGCGAGCGGCCGTCCATCGCGACCCTATCTGTAGATGCGCTCCGGGTCTTTCAAGACCGGATCGACCGCATGCCAGGCACCACCTTCGTGGCGCTGGAAGAAGCACGAGTGGCGGCCGGTGTGGCAGGCGATCGTCGGCTCGCCCGGAGCGCCGCCGGTCTGCTCGACCTTGAGCAGCACGACGTCGTTGTCGCAGTCGAGGCGAAGCTCGTGCACCTTCTGGACGTTGCCGCTCTCCTCGCCCTTTCGCCACAGGCGGCCGCGCGAACGGCTCCAGTAGACCGCCTCGCCCAGCTCGGCGGTCGCAGCGAGCGCCTCGCGGTTCATGAACGCGAGCATGAGGACGTCGCCGCTGCCGACTTCCTGCGCGATCGCCGGAACGAGACCATCGGCGCCCCACTTGACCTCGTCGAGCCAGCTCATTTCTTCAGTGTAGCGGCGGGGTCCGCAGCGATGCAGGTCGGGCCGACGAAACCTTGCTCGGCGGCGAACCAGTCGAGCACCGGCAGGGTCCCCGGGAGCACGGGCGTGACGCTGACCGGCAGCGTCTGCCACGCGATCGCCTGGCCTTCGCGCATCTCGAACTCGCCGCGCCAGGCGAGCACCTTGCAGAAGTGGAGCCGCACGCGTGCGTGCGCGTAGTCCATGCGGGTCGTGTTCCAGGGCCGCGCGTCGACGATGGTGATGCCGAGCTCCTCGTGGAGCTCGCGGGCGAGCGCGGTGACGACCGATTCGCCGGCCTCGAGCTTGCCGCCCGGAAACTCCCACCAGCCGGCGTAGACCTTGCCGGGCGGACGCGAGCTGAGGAGGAAGCGCCGTTCGGAGTCGATCAGCACGCCGACCGCGACGTCGACGATGTCGCTCGCGGCCGCACCGGCGTCGCTCAAGCGTGCCGTCCCGCGTAGTCCTTCGCGAACTGGTAGGCGACGCGACCCGAGCGCGAGCCGCGCTCGAGGGCCCAGACGAGCGACTCCTGGCGCGCCGCGACGATCGCCTCGTCGTCGACGCCGAAGCCGCGCAGCCACTGGGCGACGATCGCGAGGTATTCGTCCTGGCTGAACGGATAGAAGCTGACCCAGAGACCGAAGCGCTCGGAGAGCGAGATCTTCTCCTCGACGACCTCGCCCGGATGGACCTCGCCATCCTCGGTGTGGCGGTAGCTGAGGTTCTCCCTCATGTACTCGGGCAGGAGGTGGCGGCGGTTGCTGGTCGCGTAGATCAGCACGTTCTCCGAGCTCTCGGCGACCGAGCCGTCGAGGATCGACTTCATCGCCTTGTAGCCCGGCTCGCCCTCGTCGAAGCTCAGGTCGTCGCAGAAGATGATGAAGCGCTCCGGCCGCTCGGCGACGAGATCGACGATGTCGGGCAGGTCGACGAGATCGGTCTTGTCGACCTCGATCAGGCGCAGTCCCCGGGGCGCGTATTCGTTCAGGCACGCCTTGATGAGCGAGCTCTTGCCGGTGCCGCGGGCGCCGGTGAGCAGCACGTTGTTGGCGGCCTTGCCGGCGACGAACTGCTCGGTGTTGCGCAGCAGCTTCTCCTTCTGCGCCTCGACCTCGACCAGCGACGAGAGCCGGATCGTCGCGACGTGGCGCACCGGCTCCAGCCGGCCGCCGCCGCGGCTGCGGTAGCGAAACGCCGTCGAGGCGCTCCAGTCGGGCGCCGCGAGCCGATGCGGCAGGACCGCCTCGAGGCGGCCGACCAGCGCCTCGGCGCGCGCCAGCAGATGCAACAGCGGAGCGGGATCGAACGCCATCGCGAGAGCTAGGCGGCGCGACGGTCGCTCGCGCCGGCGCGATCGCGGGGGTGCAGCGCCGCCACCGAGCCGTCGGCGATCGCGAAGATGCGGTCGTTGGCGCCGGCGACGATCGGATGCGTGCCGGTGAAGGCGCCGAACGCGGGCAGCACGCCGACGTCGTCGCCGAGCCAGAAGCACGGCAGGCGCAGGTGGTCGAAGCCGCGCGCGCCGAGGCTGACGCAGGGATGCAGGTGGCCGGCGAGGACGTAGGCGCCGCGCTGCGGGCGCGGATGGTGGCAGAGCGCGAGGCCGTCGAGCGCGAACGGCTCGTCGACGACGCGCATACCGAGGTAGGCGGGCGGATCCCCGGCGCGGCTGTCGTGGTTGCCGCGGACGAGGACAAGCTCGAGCGACGCGTGCCTGCGCCGCCAGCGCGCCACCGCGCCGAGCGTGGCCGGTGCGTGCGCGCGCGCCGAGTGGAGGAAGTCGCCGAGGAAGACGACGCGCCGCGCGTGCCAGCGGGCGACCAGCGACGACAGGAGGTCGAGCGTCTCGCTCGTCGTCCCGCGCGGCACCGGAACTCCGAGCGCGCGGAACGTCACCGCCTTGCCGATGTGCGCGTCGGCGACGAGCAGCGTGCGGCTGGCGGCGAGAAACGCAGCCTTCTCGGGCAACAGGGTGAGGGCGCGGCCGGCCGCGGCGATCGTGGTCGTCACGGGCGCCGTTCGCGTGTCAGGCGGTGAACAGGCGCAGCGCGACGTCGAGGTGCTCGGTCGGGCTCTTGCGAAAGCCGGAACGCGCGAAGCGCTGCAGGCGGCCGATCGCGAACGCGGTCAGCGCCGACGCCTGCGCGCTGGCGTCGACGGTCGGGGTCGTCGAGCCCTTGCCTTCGGCGTGCTGGCGCAGGCTCTGGCGCAACTGCGACTCGATCCGCTCGAAGAACTGGTTCATGCGCGCGGTCAGCCGGTCGTTCTCGAACACCAAGGCGTCGCCGACCATGACGCGCGTCATCCCGGGATTCTTCTCGCCGAACTGGAGCAGCACGGCGAGGACGCGCTGCACCTGCGTGCCGGCGTCGCTTTCCCGCTCGACGATCTGGTTGACGAGCGTGAAGACGCTCTGCTCGATGAACTCGATCAACCCCTCGAACATCTGCGCCTTGCTCGCGAAGTGGCGGTACAGCGCTGCTTCCGAGACGTCGAGCTTGGCGGCGAGCGCGGCCGTCGTGACGCGCTCGGCGCCGGGCTCCTGCAGCATCGTCGCCAGCGTCTCCAGGATCTGGACGCGGCGCTCGCCGGGGCGCGGCCGCTTGCGTGCGGGCAACGGCGCGGCGCGTCCGGCGCCGGGGACGATCGCCTCGTCGGGAAGCGGGCTGGCGCCGACGCTCACGTCTTCCTCGGAGTCGCCGGTCGCGCCGGCGGGCAGGTCGGAGGAAGGCGTCATCTAGAAACGTGCCAGGTGCCGGAGCGCGCCGATTTTGGCATACAGGTATGGCGGCTTCGGGCAGCTTCGGCGCCCTTTCGCGGGGCTCGCCAGGCCGGCGTTGGCGAGGTCGCGACGACTGCCGCGAAAGCGTCCGTCGAGATAGCGCCGCATCCAGACGGCGCGCATGCCGACGCTGCGCGCCGCCTTCAAATGCGTCAGCGTGTCCTCGACCAGGATGCAGCGGCTCGCAGGCGCTTTCAGGCGCGCGGCGACGCGGCGCAGCATGCGTGCGTCGGGCTTGGGCCTGAGCGCGCCGAACATCGCCATGTCCTCGATCGTGACGACGCCGTCGACGTGGCGCAGCAGCCGCAAGGTCGTGAGGACCCGCATCGCGTACGCGCGCGGCGCGTTGGTGACGATGAACTTGCGGCCGCGCAGGCGGGCGAGCGCGGCGCGGTCGTGAGCGCTGGTCCTGAGGCGCGCCTCGAGGCCCGGCAGACGGTGCGTCTCCTCGAGGAAGTGCGCGGCGCGAACGCCGTGGTGGCGCACCAAGCCGAGCAGCGTCGCGCCGTAGCGCAGCCAGTAGCGCTCGCGCAGTCGGCCGGCTTCTTCGACGTCGACGCCGAGATGGGCGCCGACGTAGTCGGCCATGGCGACGTGCAGCTCGCCGAACGCTGCATGACTGGCGTCGTGCAACGTATTGTCGAGATCGAACAACCAGACCGGCGCGGGCGCAGCGCGACGGGCCTCCGGAGGAGGCCGCCCCTCCCTCCCGGAGGGAGGGGTTGGGGAGGGAGCAACCCTGTCGCGAGGAACTCGCGGTGAGCGCGGCACAGCCGCGCTCATCGCGAGCGAATCATCGTTCCGTACGCTTGCTCGGTCAGGACCTCCAGCAGCATCGCGTGCGGCACGCGGCCGTCGATGATGTGCACTGTGTTGACGCCGTTCTTCGCCGCGTCGAGCGCCGACTGGATCTTCGGCAGCATGCCGCCCGAGAGCGTGCCGTCGGCGAACAGCTCGTCGATCTCGCGCGCCGACAGGTCGGTGAGCAGCTTGCCGGACTTGTCGAGGACGCCCGGCGTGTTGGTCAGCATCATCAGCTTCTCGGCCTTGAGCACCTCGGCGAGCTTGCCGGCGACGACGTCGGCGTTGATGTTGTAGTTCTCGTTGTCGGCGCCGAAGCCGAGCGGCGAGACGACCGGGATGAACTGGTCTTCCTGCAACGCGCGGACGACGCCGGGATCGATCGACTCGATCTCGCCGACCATGCCGACGTCGTGCTCCTTGCTCGGATCGTCGCGGTCCAGCATGCGCAGCTTCTTGGCGCGGATCAGGCCGCCGTCGCGGCCGGTGAGCCCGACTGCCTTGCCGCCGGCGACGTTGATGAGGCCGACGATGTCCTGCTGGACCTGGCCGGCGAGCACCCACTCGACGACTTCCATCGTCTCGTCGTCGGTGACGCGCATGCCTTGGATGAAGGTGCCCTTCTTGCCGATCTTGGCGAGCGCCTCCTCGATCTGCGGCCCGCCGCCGTGGACGACGACGGGGTTCATGCCGACCAGCTTGAGCAGGACCACGTCCTCGGCAAAGTCCTGCTGCAGCGCCGGGTCGGTCATCGCGTTGCCGCCGTACTTGATGACGATCGTCTTGCCGTGAAAGCGCCGGATGTACGGCAGCGCCTGGGCCAGGATCTCCGCCTTGTCGCGCGGCGCGACGTGCGTCAGGTCGTGCCCGGTGTCGACGGAAGCGGCGGCGGCGGCAGGCTTGGCGGTCATGGCGGGCGGGTCCGGTGCAGGCGAAATGCGGCCAGAATCCTAACCTTCGAAGAGGATCCAGACGATGCAACGCAACGCTTTCCTGCCTTTCGCGCGCGCCGCTGCGGCGCTCGCGATCGCCGCCGGCGCTCTCGGGGCGGCCGCGCAATCCGTTCCCGCCGGCGACTGGCCGAAAGGCCCGGTCCGCATCGTCGTGCCGTACGGGCCGGGATCGACGCCCGACATCATCGCCCGCATCGTCGGCGACAAGCTCGCCAAGCGGACGGGCCAACCGGTCGTCGTCGACAACAAGCCCGGCGCCGCGGGCAACCTCGGCACCGATGCCATCGCCAAGGCGCCTCCGGACGGCTCGACGATCGGCGTCAGCATCGCCGGCCCGCTCGGCGTCAACGCGCTGCTGTTCAAGAAGATGCCCTACGACCCGGCCAAGGACCTCGAGCTCGTCAGCATCGCGGCGACCCAGCCCAGCGTTCTCGTCGTGCCGACCTCGCTCGGCGTCAACAACACCGACGAGCTCGTCGCGCTGATGAAGAAGAACCCGGGCAAGTACAACTACGCGTCGATGGGCGCAGGCACCATCTCGCACCTGGCGATGGAGGCGCTGGCGACCCGAAGCGGAACGAGCGTCGTCCACGTGCCGTACGCCGGCTCGGGCCCCGCCGTCACCGCGCTCCTGGCCGGCAACGCCGAGATCGCGGTGCTGCCGGCGGCGGCGGTGATGCCGCAGGTCAAGGCCGGCAAGGTCAAGGCGCTCGCGGTCGCGACGGGCAAGCGCTCGGGGGCGCTGCCGGAGCTGCCGACGCTCGCCGAGAGCGGCCTCAAGGACATCCAGGCCGACGCCTGGATGGGCTTCGTCGTCCCGGCGAAGACGCCTGACGCGATCGTCCGCCGGCTGCACGGCGAGCTGGTGCAGATCCTCGCCGACCCCGAAGTGCGCGACAAGCTGCGTCTGCAGTACATGGACGTCGTCGCCGATTCGCCGGCCGAAGCGCGCGCAGTGCTCGCCGCCGACATCGAGCGCTGGCGGCCGATCATCCAGAAGAACAACATCACTCTCGACTGACCCGGACGTGGTCGCAGCGTCGATCGCCGAGCCGGCGCGCTCGACGCCGGTCTTCGGCGAATTCGACGTCGTCGTCCTCGGCGGCGGGCCGGCCGGTCTCGCCGCGGCGACCGCGGCGGCGCGACGCGGCGCGCGGACGCTGCTCGTCGAGCGCTACGGCTTTCTCGGCGGCATGGGCACCGCGGCCGGCGTGACCAACTTCTGCGGCCTGCACGCCAACGTGCACGGGACGATCGTGCAGGTCGTCCACGGCGTCGCCGACGAGCTGCTCGAGCGCATGCGCGCGCTCGACGGCTTGAACGAGCCGCACCTGGTCTTCGGCAAGATCCTGGCGCAGGCGTACGACACGGCTGCGTTCAAGTGCGCCGCCGACGCGATGCTGCTCGGCGCCGGCGCCGAGATCCTGTTCCACGCTTCTGCGGTCGGCGTCGTTCGCAGCGACGGCGGCGACGCCGGCGCGCTCCTCGTCGAGACGAAGTCGGGCCGCTTCGCGATCCGCGCGCGGACCTTCGTCGACTGCTCGGGAGACGGCGACCTCGCCCACTTCGCCGGTGCGGCGATGGAGCACGGCGGACC
>Ga0307409_100000579_pt1 | contig 15945 bp, 9 predicted proteins | sample 322Ometagenome_2_FD_203888 | JGI IMG/M metagenome (GOLD analysis project Ga0307409, IMG submission 203888) | Maize rhizosphere microbial communities from greenhouse at UC Davis, California, United States - 322HYB-O-2 | ecosystem: Host-associated > Plants > Roots > Rhizosphere > Soil | place... | reverse complement strand
AGTTCACGGGAGTGAGAACGTCACGTTCGCACGGCCAGTTGGCTGTCGACAGTTCACAAGGTCGTCGCTCGGGCGCATCGAAAGGAGCCGGGACGATGGTAAGGAAGGTCGGGGTTCTGTGTTTGGTGTTCGCGCTGTTCGCGTCGCTCGCCGCGGCGCAAGGCGGCGACGGCAGCCTTCGCGGCAGCGTGAAGGACGAGCAGGGAGCGGCCATGCCGGGCGTGACGGTCACGCTGACCGGCCCGGGCCTGCTGGCGCCGAGCGTGGCCGTCACCGACGGCGACGGCAACTATCGACTGATCAACCTGCCGCCCGGCACATACGTGCTGACGGCCGAATTGACCGGCTTCTCCACCTTCCGCCGCGAGGGCATCGTCCTTCGCGCCGGGGCGAATTTCCAGGTTGACGTCACGATGACGCTCGGCGCGCTGCAGGAGACGATTACCGTCACCGGCGAGACGCCGATGCTCGAAGTATCGCGGCCGAGCAACGTCCTCAATATCGACGCCGAGTTCCAGAAGGCCGTGCCGGTGGTCGAAGGGAAGTACTGGAGCGACTTCCTGATGATGACGCCCGGCGTGGTGTCGCGGCCGCACAACGACGGCAGCGGGCGGCAGAACTACTTCGGCAACGCCGTCGAGCACCGCGACGCCGTGACGCTGATGGAAGGGATGTACGCCGGCAACTACAACGACTTCAACATCAACCGCACCGGCCTGAGCTCGGAAGCGATCCAGGACACCGAGATCAAGACCGGCGGCGTCGACGCTGCGTCGCCGATGGGCTACGGGCTGGTCATCAACATGATCAGCAAGAGCGGCGGCAACCAGTTCCACGGCAGCGGCGCCATCGGCTACCAGCCGATCGAGTGGAACACCAACAACGTGGGGAACGGCACGCCGGCGACGCGGCAGGTGCGGCAGTACGACGTCGCGTTCGGCGGCCCGATCAAGCGCGATCGCGTCTGGTTCTTCGGCGCCGCGCGGTTCACCGACAACATGAGCGGCACCGGCCGCACGCCCGAGCAGGTCGCGTCGCATCGCGCGCTCTTCCCCAACGGCACGCTGGGCAACAACTCGATCAAGGGCTTCCAACCGTGGGCGAAGATCACGACGAAAATCGGCGCGAACCACGACCTGACCGGCGTCTACCAGGCGGATCGCCTGCTGCTCAAGGTGGTGGGCGCGGAGGACTACGAGCCGGTCGAAGTGCTGTCCACGGGCGGCCCGATGTACGGCGCCAAGCTGACCTCGGTCTGGGGGCAGAGCGTCACCTCGACGTTCTACGCCAGCTACAACACCAAGGGCGGCAACGGCCTCGACAGCTACGAGGGCGGCAACTTCAACGGCCCGCTCGCCGAGTATCACCGTGAGGCGTTCCTGAACCAGGGCATCCTGCAGGGCTCGGGCCTGCTCGTGCGCGGCGGCAACTGGTCGTCGACGGCGTGCGACACGTGCTACGACCTCGACACGTCGACGATCACGATGCTGCGCGGCGACGTGACCTGGTACAAGCAGGGCTGGGGTGGCTCGCACGATTTCCAGACCGGCTTCCTCGCGCTGCCGCGAAGCAACTACGACAAGAACATCCAGTACCTGAACGACGGGTTCATCTTCGAGGAGCGCCGCCAGGTCGACCCGGCCAACCCGTCCGCGGGCACGGTGCCGTTCCACCGCCAGTACGTGATCGGAAGCCTCGAGCAGCACACCGCGTCCGGCCGCGACCGCGACGTGGGCGTGTACGTCCAGGACACGTGGAAGCCGACGTCGCGCCTGACCGCGACGATGGGCGTGCGGGTGGATTTCGTGCGCCGCTACGACGCGCTGCGCGACCTGGTCCGGCAGAACAGCACCGAGGTCGCCCCGCGCCTCGGGTTCTCGTACGTGCTGACCGAGGACGCGAAGAACGTGCTGCGCGGCAGCTACGTCCGCATCCACCAGCAGCTGATGGGCACGCGGCATCCGGTCGCCTCCTTCGGCGGCGACGATGCGGCGGGGTTGCGCGACGAGTACGACGTCAACGGCGACGGCGTCTTCGAGACCGCGATCATCACGCCGCCGCTGGCGACGAGCGTCGGCGCGCAGCAGTTCGATCCCGAGCTGCACCAGCCGCTCTTCGACGAGTTCACGCTCGGCTTCCGGCGGCAGTTCCCGGGCCAGATCAGCGTGGACGTCGCCGGGATCGTCAAGATCAACAAGCAGCAGTACGCGCAGACGGACATCAACGGCATCTACCCCGACGGACCCAACCAGCGCTTCGGCGGCTTCGGGCGCGTCGACCCGAACGTCGGCCTGCTGTATCGCCTGACGAACAACACCTGGAGCCAGACGCGCTACCGCGCGTTCCAGGCGACGATCGCCAAGAACATGTCGAACAACTTCCAGCTGCTCGCCACCATCCATCGCCAGTGGCAGCACCTGACGGGCACCTGGAACCCGACCGACCCGGCGCGCTTCATCCAGCCGGACGCGTTCGCCAACAACCGGCTCGTGTGGCGGACCGACGGCGTCCAGGATCACAACAGCCTGGCGACCGGCACGTCGCTGACGAACAACCCGATGTGGAACCCGTACTCGATCCGCTTCTCGGGCGCGTGGACCGCGCCCTACGGCTTCCTCGTCTCCGGCGGCTACACGATCATGGCGGGCCCGTACAACGGGCCGGTGATCGACCAGCTGCCCGCGAACTCGCCGCTGATCACGCCGTTCGGCCCGGCGACGGTCGTCTCGTCGACGGGCGTGCGGCAGCCGAACCCGCTCGCCACGCGCATCCGGTTCGCGTTCCCCACCCGCGGCGAGGGGCAGACCAAGGCTCCCGACGTGCACACGGTCAACCTGAAGATCGGGCGGCGGTTCGGCATCGGCGCCGGGCGGACGCTCGAGTTCGACGCGGACATCTTCAACGTGCTGAACGGCGGCGACTACACCGAGTACGCGCGCACCGGGCCGAATCGCCTGTACAACCCGGCGCAGTACCTCACCTACACGAACCCGCAGACGCCGCGCGCGCTGCAGCTCGAGGCGACTGTCCGATTCTGAAACGTGAGAACTCCCAACGACCAACTCCGCAACTCCCAAAGCGTCTGGTGGCCCGATACCGGGCGCTTTGGCAGTTGGGAGTTGGCGTGATTGGGAGTTGCCGCCGAAGGGAGTCCCAGATGCGTGTAACCCGGAGAGTTTTGGCGCTCGTTGGCGCAGTCGCCGTGGCGGGCGGCGCCGGCGCGCTGGTGCAGGGCCAGCCGAAGTCCGCAGCCGATCCGCTGGCGGAATCGGCGCAGAACGTGCGGCTCGTCGCCTACCACGACATGCAGGGGCGGCAGGCCCTGCAGCTCACGGCCCGGTCCGATGCCGCGAACGGCAACTGGCTGTATGTCGGATATCAGCCGAACGCGCGGACGAAGCCGGACAAGCCGATCCTGAACCCGGTCACCGGGAAAGAGGAGTACAACGGCACGGGCATTTTCGACATCACGGACCCGTCGAAGCCGAAGCTCGTGTGGCACATCCCGGGCCAGCAGGGCGCCAACCACCGGTCGGTCTCGGTGGTGTACGACTACAAGCACGACGGCAGCGGCCACGACTACCTGATTCGCAGCCTCGACGTGGGCGATGAGGGCGGCGACGGCGACAAGAAATTCCAGATCTTCGACATCACGACGCGCGCCACCGATCCCTCGCAGATCAAGCTCGTGGCGGAGATCACCGGGACGCCGGCGAATTCGTGCGGCCCCGGCTGCGGCGGACCGTTCGCCTACCGCGCGCACAAGGGCTACTGGTCTGAGGACTCGGGCCTGTACTACAGCGCGTCGGGCGAGCCCGGTTTCCGCAACACGCTGGCGCACATCTGGGATTTGAAGGACCCGAAGAACCCGAAGTTCGTCAGCCGCGCCTGGCTGCCGGGGATGAAGGACACGGAGGACAAGGCGCTCTATCAGGGCCAGTACGTCCACCATCCGATCATCGACGAGCAGAACAGCCGGATGTACATCGGCTTCCGCAACGCGAGCGGGCTGATGGGTGGGTGGGACATCTCCAACCCGGCGGAGCCCAAGCTGGTCTGGTCGTACGACATGAACCCGCCGGCGCGCGGGCCGCACACCATCACGCCCATCGAGTACAAGGAAGTGCCGAACTTCAGCGGCGACGCGTTGCCGCGCAAGTACGCGTTCGTCACCGACGAAGCGGGCGGCGGCGCCGACATGGCACCGTGCCGCAATGGCGTGCGGGCGAAGGGCTACATGTTCGACGTGACGCACGAGAGCCATCCCATGCCGGTGGCGGTCTGGGAAGTGCCCGTCGGCAACTTCTGTGAGAAGGGCGGCCGCTTCGGCCCGCACCAGCACGCCGAGTTCCGCAACGGCCGCTACAACCGCCACGAGGACAAGATGGCGTGGGTGGCCTATTTCAACGCCGGCGTGCGCGTCGTCGATCTCTCCGATCCCTACCACCTGAAGGAGATCGGCCACTATCTGCCGAAGACGAACAAGAACTCGCACCCGATCGCCGACGGGCAGAAGACGGCGATCCAGATCAACGACGTCACCCTCGATCATCGCGGCATCGCCTACGCGACCGACCGCGTCGGCACCGGGCTCTTCATCCTCGAATACACCGGACGCAAGCCGGCACTGACGACGACAAGCGAGCAGGGCAAGTAATTTACGGATTTACGAACTTACGAATCTACGGAGCTACGAATCTACGAATCGACGAAGTTGCGAATGTACGGGCGAACGAATTCACGACCTGCAAGTTTGCGAGTGTGGCGAATCTCCGACGGTCGATGTCGTCAATTCGTCAATTCGGCAATTCGTCAATTCGTAAATCCGTCAATTTCGATCCTCAGGAGGTTTGACGTGACGAAGAGATTTGGCGCCGCGGGAGCGGCTCTCGGTATCGTGCTGGCGGCGGGCGTGTACGCCCAGATGTCGCAGGAAAAGGGCGGAGACGATTCGACCGGTCCGTACGAGCTCGTGACCGGCTGGCCGCAGAACTACTGCGGCGACGGCTACCAGATCGGATCGACGGCGGGGATCTGGGCGCTGAGTCCAGACCGCGTCGTCATCTTCAACCGCGGCTGCCTGCCCGTCGTGAAGCCGGAACGTGGGGGCGGCATCGAAGGCGGTGGCGGCACCGAATACTCGGCTGGGTCGCTCGTGCCGGGCCGGAACGCGTCCGGGTACGACATGTCGCAGAAGGATCCCTCGCGTCATCCGCGCTGGGACCACGTCGTCAATTTCGTCGACGGCAGCGGCAAGCTGATCACGTCGTGGGAGCAGCACAACAAGCTGTTCGTGCGGCCGCACCGCGTGCTCGTCAACCCCTACGATCCGCAGAAGCACATCTGGCTCGTGGACGACGGCGCGCACGCGCTCTACAAGTTCACGCCGGACGGCAAGCTGGTGCAGACCGTCGGCACGCCGATGCAGTCGGGCAACGACGAGACCCACTTCGCGCGCCCGACCGACATCGCCTGGCTGCCCGACGGCACGTTCTTCGTCAGCGATGGCTACGTCAACACGCGCGTCGTCAAGTTCGACAAGAACGGCAAGTTCCTGATGACCTGGGGGCAGAAGGGCAACCCGCCGAACGAGACGCGTCCGAGCTACATGAACACCGTGCACGCGATCTCGATCGACAAGAACCGCCGCATCTACATCAGCGATCGCTCGAACTCGCGCGTTCAGGTGTTCGACGAAAACGGCAAGTTCCTCGACGCCTGGCCGAACGTGCGGCGTCCGTACTCGTTCCTGCTCACGGAAGATCAGCACCTGTGGGTGGCCGACGGCATCACGCAGAAGTTCACGAAGTTCGACCTCACCGGCAAGCTGCTCTACTCGTGGGGCACGTTCGGCGCGTTCCCCGGCGGCTTCTGGGGCGTGCACCAGTTCCACACCGACAGCGACGGGAACCTCTACACCGCCGACGTGCATATCGGTCGTCCGCAGAAGTTCCGGCCGAAGAAGGGCGCGAACCCGGCGCACATCATCGGCCGCTACTTCCCGCAGGCGGCAGCGACGAACTAGTCGCATGCGCCTCGCGTCCGCCTTTGTCGTGCTCGCCGTCGCGACGACGCACGCAGCGGCGGCGCCTCCCGCCGACATCGATGCGATCCGGGCCGCGAAACGCGTTGACGCGGTCCGGATCACGACTCCCATCGTCGTCGACGGCGTGCTCGACGACGAGGCGTGGGCGCTGGCCGAGCCGACCAGCGACTTCTACCAGCAGCAGCCCGCCGAATTCGAGCTCGCCACCCGCCGCACCGAGGTCCGCTTCCTCTACGACGACGAGATGCTCTATGTCGGCGCGATGCTGTACGAGCCGGAACCCGAGCGCCTCATCACCAACGAGCTCAAGCGCGACTTCGGCGGAAGCAGCGGCGACGGGTTCGGGCTGATCCTCGACACCTTTCACGATCGGCGCAACGCCTACGGATTCATCACCAATCCCGGCGGGGCGCAGCGCGATTCGCTCGGCTACGAGAACGGCCGGCGCAACGACGCAAACTGGCACGGCGTCTGGACGGTACGCACGTCGGTCCGCGGTGATGGCTGGAGCCTCGAGTACGCGATCCCGTTCAAGACGCTGCGATTTCCGGACAGCGCGGCGCAGGAGTGGGGCCTCAACATGGTGCGATGGGCGAGGCGCGCCAACGAGACATCCACCTGGTCGCCCGTGCCGAGGCAGTTCTCGCACTACAACGTCGCCTACGCCGGCATGCTGTCCGGCATCGCCCAGGCGCAGCCGGGGCGCAACCTGCAGCTGAAGCCGTTCGTCACCGGCGGCGTCGATCGCGGTTCGCCCAATACACCCGATCGTGATGCCGACGGCGGACTCGATCTCAAATGGGGCATCACGTCCTCGCTCGCGCTCGATGCGACGTGGCGCACCGATTTTTCGCAGGTCGAGGCCGACGAGCAGCAGATCAACCTGACGCGGTTCAGCCTCTTCTTTCCCGAGAAGCGCGAGTTCTTCCTCGAGAGCCCGGCAGCGTTCCAGATCGGCCTGCTCGAAGACAGCAACGAGACCGCCCGCCGCGAGCTGCTGCCCTTCTTCAGCCGCCGGATCGGCCTTTCGGCACGCGGCCAGCCGATCCCGGTGGTCGGAGGCCTGCGTCTGACCGGCCGCGCCGGGAGGCAGACGATCGGCCTGATGACGATGCGCACGGAGGATGTGGAGGAACGCCCTGGCGACACGTTCGTGGCGACGCGCGTCGCCCGCGAGCTGACGTCCACCGTGTCGGCGAGCGGCTTCTATTTCGGCCGCGAGTCGAGCGGGACGGATCCGTTCAACCGCGTCATCGGGAGCGAGCTTCGCCTGCGGCCGGCACGGACGCTGGAGGTGGAGGCGTTCGCGATGCACAGCAGCACCGCGAACCAGGCGGGCGGCTGGGCGGGCCGAACCGGCGTACGGCTCGACGGCGCACGGCACCGGATGCGCGCTGGGTACGTGCACGTCGACGACGCGTTCCGCCACGACCTCGGCTTCGTGCGGCGGCGCGGCATCGGCACACTCTTCAGCCGGTACACGCGGGCGATCCGGCCGACCGGCCCGAGCCGGGTAAAGGAGTACACGATCGGCGGCCAGTACGAGGCGACGGCCAACGATCGCTGGGACCGCTCGCTCACCCGGGTCGGCGGCCTGACCTTCGGCACGTTCTTCAACAACACGGCTGAAGTGCGCGCGTGGGCGAACAGCACGTACGAGAACCTGGACGAGTCTTTCCCCGTCGGTCCGGTCCTCGCGGTGCCGGCGGGCGTCTATCGCTACGAGGATGCCGGCGTCGCGTTCGATTCGAACAAGAGTGCGGCGCTGTCAGGCGGCTTCGAGTTGAGCGGCGGAGAGTTCTGGACCGGCCGCCAGCGGACGGCCACGGCGAACATGCGGCTGCGCTTCAGCGCGAACGTCGCGGCGTCCGCCACGCTGGCGCGGAGCGTGGTCGACCTGCCGGAGGGCTCGTTCACGGCGGATCTGATCGGCCTGCGTCTCGACTGGTCGTTCTCGCCGCGGATGTTCCTGAACTCGTTCGTCCAGTACAACGGCGAGCTGGATACCTGGCTCTCGAACGTGCGCTACAACCTCATTCACCGGCCGTTGAGCGACATTTACGTCGTGTGGAACGAGACGCGCTCTCCGACGCTGACGCGGCGGGCGCTCCTGCTCAAGTACACGCACCTGCTGGCGTTCTGATCAACTTCCCACCTCCAACTACACAACTCCCAAGGAGTGTTCGCAGCGGACGTGAGCTGCGACGACGAGCTCTTTGGGACTTGGGGGTTGGCGATTGGGAGTTGTCGCTAGAGCAGCAACTGATACCCGCTCCCGTGGACCGTGACGATGTAACGCGGCTCGTGCGGCCTGGGCTCGAGCTGCGTCCGCAGCTTCGCGATGTAGTTGTCCACCGTGCGCGTGACCGACAGCTGGTGGTAGCCCCAGACGTCCCGTAGCAGTTGCTCGCGGCTGACGACTTCGTTGCGGTGGGCGATCAGATACCGCAGCAGCTCGAACTCGCGCGCGGAGAGCGCGAGGCGGCGGCCCTTGCGCATCACGAGGCGCTGCCGTAGGCGCACGGTGATCTCGCCGAACGAGAACTCCTCGCCGGTCTGCGAGTGCCAGTCGTCGCGCCGCACCTGCGCGCGGACGCGCGCGAGCAGCTCGCGCACGCTGAACGGCTTGGTGACGTAATCGTCGGCCCCGGCGTCGAGGCCGCGGATCCGATCCGACTCGTGCGATCGCGCCGTGAGCATCACGATCGGCACGCGCGAGCCGCGGCGGCGAAGCGTGTTGCACAGCTCCATGCCGCTCATGCCGGCGAGCATCACGTCCACGATCAGGAGGGAGAAGTTGAAGCGCTCGATCTCGAGCAGCGCCTGCTCGGCCGAGTCGACCGCCGTCACCTCGTAGCCTTCGTACTCGAGGTTGTCGCTCAGCATACTCCGCATCTGCGGCTCGTCCTCGATGACGAGGACCCGGTGAATGACCGTCTGGTCCGCGACCTGCGAAGCAGCCCGTTTCATCGCACTGCCTCCTCACGTGGGGTGAGCGTTGCGGGATTGGGGAGCTCGTGGATGGGCGCATACGCCGGGAGCACGATGCGGAACGTGCTCCCGTGGCCGACGGCGCTCTCGACTTCGACGCGCCCGCGGTGCGCGTGCACCAGCTCCTGGACGATCGGAAGGCCGAGCCCGAAGCCCTGTCGATGAAGCGACGCGCCCGCGCCCCTGTAGAACTTCTCGAAGATGTGCCGCCGGTCGATGTCGCTGATGCCGGGTCCGTGATCGACCACCTCGATGATCGCATCCGCGCCAGACGTCCGGATGCGCACGAGCACGTGCCGCGCCTGGCCGGAGTACTTGACCGCATTGTCGAGCAGGTTGGCGAGTGCCTGTTCGACGGCCGCCGAGTCGGCGCGCACGTACGGCGTGACGCGATCCTGCTCCACCTCGAACGTGAACTGCCGCGCCGACAGGCTCTGCTCGAACGCGTCCACCGTCTCGCGGACGAGCGGTCCGAGATCGAGGACCTCGAACTCGTAGTTGCGCGGCTGCTGCAGACGCGAGAACTCCAGGATGCGCTGCACCAGGGCGGACAGCCGCGCGACCTCTCCGCGAATGGTGGCGAGATACTGCGAGAACTTCTCGGGCGAGCGGATGCGGTCCATCGACAGCGTCTCGGTGGCTGCGCTGAGGAGCGACAGCGGCGTCTTCAGCTGGTGCGAGACGTGCGCGATGAAGTCGGCCTGCATCCGGGCCAGATCGGCCGCGCGGCGATTCGCCTGAACCGTCCGCCACACGGCGAAGAGCATCAGGAGCACCGACAGCACCGTCGGCCAGTACTCGTGGCTGATGCTCGGGACGCCCGTTCCCGGAGTCGTCGCGCTGACGCGGATCGTCCACGGCCGCGCCTCGAGCGCTCCGGAAAGACGCGACCCGATGTCGTCGGCCGGGTAGATCTGCATCGGGAAGGAGACTTCCGCGGAGAGCGGGTGGGCTTCCTGCGGTCCGTAGACGACGTCGCCCTTGTCGTCGGTGATCTGCAGTTCCAGCGGAACGTCGCCGCCGCGCCGCTGGAGCAGATCGTCGAGATTCGCGTTGGAGAGCGACGTGAACAGCCTCTCCCGCAGCATCACCGGATCGACCAGGAACCCGAGCACGGCGAAGTAGTCCACGCGCCGGGCGTCGGTCCAGAACAGCCTCAGGAACACCTGGTGCCGGCGCTGCGGGCCGATCCCCTCCGCGACGATGTAGATGTGCTGCTCGGGTGCATATTTCCGTGCAAGCTCCATCACCGCCTTGCCCATGCCGGGGTCGCGCCCGAACCCGCCGTCCCGCGCGTAGAAGAGTGCCTCGCCCGGTGCCTGGGTCTCGGTCTGCTCGTTCCAGACGAAGAACCGCTCGACGTGCGGGTAGGTATCGAGGCCGTCGCGGTACTGCTTGGCGACGAGATCGAGCCGGCCTTCGCGGAGGTCGGGGTGGTTGACCGCGGTGAGCGTGTCGAAGACAGGTCCGTCCAGCGTCCGGCGGACGTGGTGAGCGATGTCGTCGGCCGTCTGCTCGCTGATCTGACGGAGGATGACGGCCGTCTGGGCCTGGAGGGCGGTGATGGCGCGGTGCTGCAGGTACAGCACGAGCCCGGCCGCGCACAGCGTCGCGATGATGGCTAGATGCGGCCGACCGAATCCGGGCACGACGAACCGCATGGAACTCCTCCGGTTGCCGCACGTTACGCGGCCCAGCCGGCCCTGTCAAGCCGCCGGCCACTGTGATACAACCTCCCGCACAGACGAGACCCCCGACCGTGCACCCAACACCCCAGCCCAGCTTGCGGAGGGCGCTCGGACGGTGGGACCTCACCGCCATCGGCGTCAACCAGGTCATCGGGAGCGCCGTGTTCCTGATGCCTGCCGTCGTCGCCCAGGCCGTCGGCAACTGGGCGCCGGTGGCGCTGGTCGCCGTTGGGGTCGCGTCGATGTGCGTTGCCTTGTGTTTTGCCGAGGTTGGCAGCCGTTTCGAGGGGACCGGCGGGCCGTATCTCTACACGCGCGCCGCGTTCGGGCGTTTCGCGGCGTTCGAGGTCGGGTGGATGCAGTGGTTCACGCGCGCGACGAGCCAGGCGTCGGTCGCCAACGGCCTCGCGCTGGCGGTCGGCTTCTACTACCCGGCCATGAGAGTCGGCGCCGGCCGCGTCGTGCTCCTGACCGGACTGACGCTGATGCTGCTGTGGATCAACGTCCGCGGCATCCGCCAGAGCGCGTGGGTGGTGAACGGGCTCACGATCGGCAAACTCGTCCCGCTCGTGGTGTTCGTCGTCGGCGGCCTGTTCTTCCTGCGCCCGGAGCGATTCACGCCGCTTCCGCCGGTGACGGTGGAGCAAGCGTCCACGGCCGCGCTGCTCCTCATCTTCAGCTACGGCGGGTACGACGTGATTGGCGTGCCCGCGGGCGAGGCCACCAATCCGCGCCAGCACATCCCCTTCGCCTTCATCACCACCATCACCGTGGTCACCATCATCTTCGTGCTCGCGCAGCTGGTGACGATGAGCGTGCTTGCCGACGTGGCGGTGTCGCAGACGCCGATGGCGGATGCCTCGGCGGTGATGTTCGGCGCCGCCGGCGCGCTGATGATCGGCGTCGGGTCGGTGGTGTCGATGACCGGCAACAACGCGGGGCAGGTGCTCACCGGGTCGCGTATGCTCTACGCGCTCGCCGAGAACCGCGAGCTGCCGCGATGGTTCGGCCGCATTCATCCCGAGTACCGGACACCGCACAACAGCATCCTGTTCACGACCGCCGTCGCGCTGGTGCTGATGTTGTCGGGCTCGTTCGTATTCCTCGCGGCGGTCAGCGCGGTGGCGCGGCTCGTCACCTACCTGGGCGCCTGCGCCGCCACCCTGATGCTGCGCCGCGCGCACTACGCCGCCACCGTGGCGCCGGCCACGTTCGTCGTGCCCGGCGGCGCGCTCGTGCCGTTCCTCGCGATTGCCTCCTCGATGCTGATTCTCGTGATGGCCAACCGGCAGCAGCTGCTCGGCGGGATTGCCGCGCTCGTGGTCGGCGCCGTGCTGTTCATCGCCAACGATCGTGTACGTCCAGTCGACAGGGAGATAACAACATGACTTCCAGGACAGGACTCTGCCTCGTGATCCTGCTGGCGTTCGCGGCGCCGGCAGCGGCCCAGATCGACACCGCGTCGGTCGTCGGCACGGTGCTCGACCAGTCGGGCGCCGTGCTTCCGGGCGTGACCGTCACCGCGACGCAGGAGGCGACCGGCGTGGTCGCCACGGCGGTGACCAATGCCAGCGGGCAATACGTCTTCCCGGGGTTGAAGGTGGGCACCTACACCGTGGCCGCGGAGCTTTCCGGCTTCAAGCGCGCGCTCCAGCGCGAGGTGGTGCTCCGCGTGCAGGATCGCGCCGAAGTCAACTTCCAGCTGGCGGTGGGCGAACTCTCCGAGGAGGTCGTCGTCAGCGGCCGGTCCGAGCTGCTGCAGACGCAGTCGGCCGACATCGGCAACGTCGTGGACGAGCGCCAGGTGCGCGACCTGCCGCTCCTCGGGCGGCGCTACTCGGAGCTGGCGTTCCTCAGTCCTGGCGTGGTCGTGGCGCCGGCCGGGATCACCAGCCGCGGCGAGGACACGTTCTTCAACGCGAACGGCAACTACGCGACGTGGAACAACTACACGCTCGACGGCGCCGACAACAACTCGTTCTCGACGAACCTGCAGGAACGGAGCGCGCAGGTGGTGCAGCCGCCGGTGGATGCGCTGCAGGAGTTCAAGGTGCAGACCCGCACCTACTCGGCCGAGTTCGGCAAGGCGGCGGGCGCGGTGATCAACGCGTCGATCAAGCAGGGGACCAACGACTACCGCGGCAGCGTCTACGAATTCTTCCGCGACGAGGCATTCAACGCGAACACGTGGGACAACAACCGCGCCGGTCGCGACAAGGGGCCCTTCAACCAGCACATCGCCGGCGGCACCTTCGGCGGCCCGGTCGTGCGCGGGAAGACGTTCTTCTTCGGCGATTACCAGGCGACGCGGACGGAGCGCGCGCTGACGCTGCCGTCCACGGTGCCCACCGCGCGCATGCGCGCCGGCGATCTCAGCGAGCTGACCGGCGCCATGACCGCGAGCAACCCGTTCGTGCCGGCGGGCTGCGTCAACGCGGCGACCAAGCAGATCGCGCCGAACTGCATCGATCCGGTGGCGGCCCGCCTGATCAACCTGTACCCGCTGCCGAACGTGCCCGGCTCGGGCTTCTTCAACAACAACTTCATCTCCAACGGCATCCTCGACAACGACATCGACCAGTTCGACGTGCGGCTGGATCACGCGCTCTCGACCAACGACAACATCTTCGGCCGCTACAGCTATCAGGAGACGAACCGGCACGAGCCGCCGGCGCTCGAGGATCCGCTGGCCTCGGGCGACTTCGCCAGCAACATCTTCATCCGCGGGCAGAACTTCGCCGGCGGCTGGTCGCGCGTCTTCGGCAATGCGCTCTTCAGCGAGTTCCGCTTCGGCTACAACCGCGCCCGCTCCGACTCGGTGCACCCCGCGTTCGGCATCGACGCGAACAGCGAGTTCGGCATCCGCGGCGTGCCGAACGATCCCCGCTTCTACGGCGGGCTGCCGCACATGCCGATCAGCCGGTTCGCGCGGCTCGGCGGGCCGTTCTTCCGGCCGCAGTTCCAGACGTCCCAGGTGTATCAGTTCGCGGAGAACGTCACGTGGACGCGCGGCACGCACACGATGAAGTTCGGCGTCGAGCGTCGGCGCGACCTCGTCAACTACATCGACCTGCGCTCGCTCAACGGCGAGCTCGGGTTCAACGACGGCCGCTACACCGGATTCGGGCTCGGCGACTTCCTGCTCGGCCTCTCGAGCACCCAGCGGCTGACGCTCTTCCACGAGCCGGATCTGTACAGCGACGGGTGGCAGGCCTACGCGCAGGACTCATGGGGCGTGACCGACACCGTCACCCTGAGCCTCGGGCTCCGCTACGAGTACTTCACGCCGCTCTTCGACCGCAACAACCAGCTGACCAACATCATCCCTGAGACCGGCGAGATCGTGACGGCGGGCGACGGCGGCACCTTCGACCGCGCGCTCGTCAATCCCGACCGCAACGACTTCGCGCCGCGCGTCGGCCTGGCGTGGACGCTCAACCCGCGGCTCGTGATGCGCGCCGGCTACGGCGTGTTCTATCAGCAGACCGACCGCTATGGCTCGGAGAGCCAGCTCGGGCTCAATCTCCCGCAGCTGGTGGACGCGTCGATCACCGCGAACTCGGCGAACGATCCGCCGGCGTTCACCTTCGCGCAGGGATTCACGCCGCTCAACGCGGCGACGGTGAACAAGTCGATCGTGCAGTGGCGCATCCAGGATCCGAACCAGCAGACGCCCATCGTCCACCAGTTCAGCATCGGTCCGGAGTGGCAGTTCGGGCCCGAGATGGTGGCCGCGGTGGAGTACGTCGGTAACCGGGTGCGGCACGGACGGCGGCTGCGCAACCTGAACGAGGGGCAGATCGTGACGCCGGGGGTCGGTCCGGTGGTGTTCCCCTACGCGCAGTACGGGTTCGGCAACGCGTTCCTCGAGCAGATCGTCACCAACGGCCGCGCCGACTACAACGCGCTGCAGACGCGCGTCGCGCGCCGGATGAACAAGGGGCTCGCGTTCACGGTCGCCTACACGTTCAGCAGCGCCAAGGGCGACTTCATCGACCACCTCACCGCCGGCGGCGGCGCTTCGGGGAACTTCCCCAACACGATGTATGACATGGCCGCCGACTACGGGCCGCTGCCGTTCGACGTGACCCACCGGCTGGTCACGAGCTTCATCTACGAGCTGCCCTGGGGGGCGTCGCGCGCGATGCAGGCGCCGGGTGCGCTCGGCGCCATCGTCAACGACTGGTCGATCAACGGGATCCTGTCGCTCAATTCCGGCTTGCCGTTCTCCATCGGATCGACCGATCGCGCCAACGCCGGTCCCGGCCGCAACGTGCGCGCCGACTGCGTCGGCGACCCGGTGCCCGACGGCTTCGAGCAGACGCTGACCCGGTGGTTCGACACGACCGCCTTCGCGCAGCCGGCGCTCTTCACCCACGGCAACTGCAGCTACAACAACGTGCGCGGGCCCTCGTCGAAGTCGATGAATCTGTCGGTGTTCCGCGGCATCCCGATCGGCGCGACGCGCCGCCTCGAGCTGCGCGCGGAGATTTTCAACGTGTTCAACTGGACCAACTTCGGGTTCCCGGCGTCGAACGTCTCGAACCAGGGGACGTTCGGGCAGATCACGAGCTCGCTGGGAGACCCGCGGGAGATGCAGTTCGCGGTGAAGTTCTATTTCTGAACGTTGGGCGTTCGTCGTTGGTCGTGTGGGGTCGAGGACACCGAGGCCTCCGTGCCTCAAAACGACCGCCCAACAACGATGAACGACCAACGTCTCTGTAGGCCGGCTGCAGCCGGCCCGGGAGGCTCCTGATGTTTCGTCGATTCGTCATCCTCTGCGCCTGCGCCGCGTCATTCGGCGCCGGCGCGCTGTGGGCGCAGCCGAGGCAGAGCGGTACGCGGCGCGAGCCGCAGTTCGAGAATCCGCAGGTGAAGGTGTGGAAATCGATCATCATGCCGAACCAGCCGCTCGCACTGCATCGCCACGAGCACGGGCGCGCGCTCATTGCGCTCAAGGGCGGCCAGCTCCACGTCGTGGACAAGGATCGCAAGCCGATTCACACCTACGACTGGCAGTCGGGAAAGGCCTACTGGCTCGACGCCGATCCGCCCGGTCAGATGCACGGCGATCTCAACGAAGGCAAGGAGGCAATCGAAGTGATCGTCGTGGAGCTGCAGCAGGACAAGTAGAACCGCGAGACACACGAACCACAGGAAAGACACGAAGGATGGAACTGGTTCTATCGTGGGTTTCGTCGATGGCGTGAGTTTCGTGCG
>Ga0307409_100000578_pt1 | contig 15964 bp, 16 predicted proteins | sample 322Ometagenome_2_FD_203888 | JGI IMG/M metagenome (GOLD analysis project Ga0307409, IMG submission 203888) | Maize rhizosphere microbial communities from greenhouse at UC Davis, California, United States - 322HYB-O-2 | ecosystem: Host-associated > Plants > Roots > Rhizosphere > Soil | place... | reverse complement strand
CCCGGGTGTTCGTAACCACGTAGGCGCCGGTCTGTGCGAACGCCTGCTCGATCGGACCTGCCACCTCGGCATCCAGCGCGGAGAAGACTACCCGCGCGGGCAGTGGCGCCGCGCATTCACGCACGATCATGTCGCCGACATGTGCCGGCAGCGCCACCGGCTCACGCCAGCGGGCCGCCTCGGAGTACCGGCGTCCAGCGCTCGACGCGGAGGCCGCAACTGCGGCGATCTCGAACCATGGGTGGTCTGCCAGGAGCCGAACGAATTTCTGCCCCACCGTACCGGTGGCACCGAGAATTGCAACCGGGATCTTTTCGCTCATGACGCGTCTCGCCCGAGAAGATCGCTCGCGAGCCGGGCGTACAGCTCTACGCCTCGCAGCAGGTCGGCTTTCCTGATGTGTTCCTGGCTGGTATGTGCCACCCGGATCGTTCCCGGGCCCAGCTGGTAACGCTCGCCCCAGGGCGCCAGAAACGGCAGATCACTGGCGTAGCTTACCACGGTTGTTTCCCATCCTGGTGGAGCGGAGCCACCCTTGTAATAAGGCAACTCGACTCGGAACTCGGCCGTGACTCCTGGGGCCGTGACCTCCTGGATCATGCGCTTAAGTGGCTCCGTTGGTTCCACGGTGCGGATGAGCAGCTGAGCTGACGCGGCCGGTGGAATAACGTTCGGAGCCACGCCTCCGTTGATCAAACCGAGGTTGAGAGTGGATTGCCCGAGGACGGGATCGGTCGGCAGAGGAAGACGGCGGATCCTCTCGATGGTGTCGAGCAGCGCCGCGATCGCGCTTATCCCTTCATCCGGGTAGGCCGAGTGAGCCGCACGTCCGCTTGCCTCGAGGTCCACCCGAAGCGATCCCTTTTGGCCGATGGAGAGCCGATTCTCGGTCGGCTCGCCGTTGATGAGAAAGCGGCCGCGTGGCCCCAAATCCGCGGCCGCTCGAGCCCCATCCGAGCCGTTTTCTTCGCCAACCACAAACAGCAGGCCGATCCTTCGCTCACCCTGGGCGGCAAGCCTTTCTGCCGCTGCCACCATTGCTGCTGCGAGACCTTTGGCGTCGCAGCTGCCCCGCCCATGAATGATTTCCTCGTCTTCTCTGAGCGGGACGTGTGGCGGGACTGTGTCGAGATGGGTCGAGAACACGAGCGCAGGAGTCTCCCGATAGGCATACAGGTTGTCTCGACCGGGCGACACCGACTGCCGCACCACCCGATAGCCGGCCTGCCGCAAGGCGGCATCCAGGAAGTCGGTGGCAGGCGCCTCCGACCCGGTGGGGGTCTCGAGCGAAACCAGGGCGCGGGTGAGCTCCAATGCATCCATTAACGAGAGCGCCCCGCCAACGGAATCGGTGGCGGGGCTCCTGGTCAGAGGTGGTCGTTGACTTCGCTACGCCGATCGACGCTGCCCGGATGTAGGGGCATGTGGATGCGCCGTCATGAGGAACGCCAGCATCCCCAAAACGTAGGACTATGCACCGACACTCGGCAAGAGGCAGTTGATCACGGCGCCTTCGCGTACCAGTTTTTATTGGTCAGGTGACCATCCCACTACGGCTCTCGAGGAAGAAGGAGGAGCCAGATGCCGCCTACTCGAGCGACCGCGATCTCCGCCTGCCTTTGTACCCTCCTGTCTCTCTCCTGCGACGGTGATCGATCTGACGTGAGCGGACCCAGCCGCGCGGCAAGCCTGGTAGTACATCCATTCACGGCTATGCTCGAGACAGGCGAGACTATCGTCCTGAAGCCGGTCATTCACGATTGGCGTGGCATAATCCTGTCAGGCCGTCCGGTGACCTGGTCCACGAGTGATCCTGAGGTCGCCAGCATAACCTCGGCAGGGCGGGTTACAGCTGGGCGTCCAGGATCAGCGACTATCACGGCTGTGGCCGATGAGGAGCGCGCTACCGCGACTATCGTCGTGCTCACTCCGGCTTCCCTCGTGGAGATCACCCCGAACTCTCCCACGATAGTGTCCGGCTCCTCGGTTCAACTCACCGCCAGGGTCCTGGGGCCAGGAGGACGAGTGATTGCGCGAGTCGTGTCCTGGACGACTTCCGATCCCGCGGTCGCCACCGTCAGCGTGGGTAAGGTGGGAGGCCGCAGGGTGGGCTCTGCTCGAATCGAGGCCACAGCGGGAAATGCGACAGGCGCGACGGACGTGACAGTGGTTCCGACCAGCGAAGTTCCAAAAGCGGTGCGGGCTCCCTGAAGTGCGGGCTCTCGACATGTTTAAGGCCAACTGCCCTCACTAACGTTGGGCTGACGTGCTCGGGACTGGCCCTCCTTCACGTCCACGAGGGCGAGGATCGCCGCACCCACAGCGAAGAAGCCGATGACTGAAAGGATCGCTCCGCGGCTCGATCCGGTCGCGGCGATAGTCCCTGCATAGATGAGCGGCCCGAAGATCCCGGCGAACTTCTCGAACACGCTGAAGAAGCCGAAGAACTCACCTGACTTGTGCGGCGGTATCATGGTGGCAAAGAGCGAGCGGCTGAGCGCCTGGGTACCGCCCTGAACCAGCCCGACCAGTCCAGCCAGCATGAAGAAGTGGGCGGCACTAGTCATGAAGTATCCGAGGATGCTGATGGCCGTGTACGCCAGCAGACCCAGGAAGATGGCCTGCTTGGCACCGATCCGGCCGGCGAGCGCGCCAAAAAGGAAGGAGCAGGGAACCCCGACGAACTGCACCAGCAGAATGGCTGCAATCAGTGAGCCTTGATCGATCCCTATTTCCGTCCCATAGGCGGTGGCCATCTTGATGATGGTCTGGATCCCGTCGTTGTACACCAGGAAGGCAAGTAACATCAGGAAGGCCTGGCGGAATCCGCGTAGCTCGCGAAAGGTCTTCGCCAGCCGCAGAAAAGCAATCCGCACCACACTCTCGCCCGGCCTCTCGTCCGGCTCCCGTCTCGCGGGTGGCTCCGCGACGCGCCGGAACAGCGGAATCGAGAAGAGTACCCACCAGACAGCCACCGAGATAAATGCCAGCCGCACCGGCAGAGTGCTGAGCGACTCGTAGGTACCGGAACCGCTCGGCAGCCCGAACCAGGCCGGTTTCTGGATCCACGCCAGGTTGAGCGCGAGCAGAACCCCGCCACCCAGATACCCGATGGCGTACCCAGCAGTCGACACTCGGTCTATCTCGTCGGATCCCGCAATGTGGGGAAGCAGCGCCTCATAGAAGACAAATGTGCCGGTCGCGCCGATCATAGAGAGCGTGAACAGGACGGAGGCCAATCCGATATCGCCCCGTTGTACCAGGAACATCCCCGCTACGGCTGTGGTCCCCAGGACCATGAACGCCGCAAGCAACGGCTTCTTCAGTGCCCGATAGTCCGAGATGGCACCGAGAATGGGAGAGAGCACCGCGATGATCGCCAGCGCAAGGGTGTTGATAACCGCATAGCGCTGTGCCGCCGAGCTTGGGGGCAGGTCTGCTCCGGCAACCCGGACGAAGTAAATCGGGAACACCGCGACCATGATTGTCGTCTGAAAGGCCGAAGCGGCCCAATCGTACATCGCCCAGGCACGGAGCTCCGGCCTCCCGAGACCGAGACGGGCCCAGAATGAGGATGGAAACATGCGCAAGCAACCTTTCTCTGCGTTGCTGTATCCAACACTCCCATGAAACGAATACTCTCAGATGCGGCGCTGGTCTGCGCCTTCGCGATGCTCTTTGGTGCTGTTCCTGCTGTCCCACAGGTCACGACGCTACGGGTGAATCGCACCGAAGCTGCCTCCTGGCGCGAAGATCTCCGGTTCATGGCTCGCGAGATGGAGCGCCGCCACCCAAACCTCTATCACAGCGTTTCCCGATCGAGCTTCGAGAGTGCTGTCAAGGCGCTTCACGAACGGATTCCATCCCTGGCCCGTCATCAGATCATTGTCGAGCTGGCCCTGCAACAGCTGGGAAAGTGATTTCAGGCAGGTTGACGGCTTTCCCGGCTGCTTTTCCAGATTGAGAGACCCACCGCAGCGGCCAGAGTGAGCACGATAAGGGCAAGGGATAGTGCGGTCGGGATGTGGACCCAGGCGCTCAAGGTCATCTTTAATCCCACGAACACGAGGATGAACGCAACGCCGGGCTTGAGATAGATAAACTTGTCCAGCATACCGGCCAGAATAAAGAACATTGCCCGGAGGCCGAGTATCGCGAAGATGTTGGAGCTGTAGACCAGGAAAGGATCGCGGGTGATCGCGAAAATGGCGGGGATGCTGTCGATCGCGAAAACCAGGTCGGACCATTCGACGACCAGTACGACCAGAAGCAGCGGAGTCGCCAGCAGCCGGCCATCAGCCGTCCGCACAAAGAACCTGGTGCCGTGATAGGCCTTGTCGATCGGTAGCAGGCGTCGCGCCAGCCTGACCACCGGGTTCCGCTCCAGATTGACGATCTCTTCGTCTTTATGAGAGAACATTCTGAAGCCGGTGTACACCAGAATTGCACCAAAGACGTAGATGATCCAGTTGAACCGCTCCAGCAGGAGCGCGCCGAGCGCGATCATGATCATTCTCATCACGATCGCGCCGAATATTCCCCACTTCAGAACCTTCGGCTGAGCTTCGGCCTTGACGCCGAAATATGAGAAGATCAGGAGGAAGACGAAGAGATTGTCGACGCTGAGGGACAGCTCGATGATATAGCCGGTGTAGTACTCGAGTGCCGGTTGGGTGCCCTCCCGCCACAGCACGAAGAGGCCGAACAGGAGAGCGATAGTTACAAGTCCGCCGCTCCAGCTGAGGGCCTCCTTGAAGCTGAGGACGTGGGAGCGGCGGTTCAGAACGCCGAGATCGAGCGCCAGCAGGGCCACGACGAGGCCGGTGAACCCGAGCCAGACGGCCGGCTCGTGATGACCCACTTAGCGGCCCAACGCCATTGCCTCGAGCCGCGCGACCCGTTCCGCCGTGGGCGGGTGGGTGCTGAAGAGCTTCGCGATCCCTCCCTTGTGAGCGGCCAGTGGATTGACTTGTGCGAGGGGTGCGGCCGCGGGTGCAACGTGCATCGGGATCTGGCGGGCCAGGTTGTCGAGCCGCACCAGAGCATTCGCCAGAGGCGCGGGCCGTCCGAGGATCAGGGCTCCCACCCGGTCGGCCTCGAACTCACGCTGGCGAGACACGGCGAATTGAATCAGCATCGCCCCGATCGGCGCCAGCAGAATCAGCGCCAGCTGTGCCAAGGGATTTCCGCCGCCTTCGTCATCGTGCCCTCCGCCAAACATGAGCAGGTAGGGGAGGTTGCTCAGGGCTCCGGCAATGCCGGCCGCCACTGTGGCAATGAGCATGTCCCGATTCTTGATGTGCGCGAGCTCATGCGCGATGACCCCCTCCAGCTCCGCCTGCGGCATGTACTTGAGGATGCCGGTGGTCACCGCCACCACCGCGTGCTGAGGATTGCGGCCGGTGGCGAAGGCGTTGGGCTGCTCGTGCGGCGCTACTGCGACAGTGGGCATCGGCAGACCGGCCTTCTGACGGAGGCGGTCCACCATGGCATGGAGCTCGGGCGCTTCCTGCGCCGTAACCACCTGGGCACCGTACATCCTGAGGACCAGGCGGTCGGAGAAGAAGTACATCACAAAGTTGAAGATGCTGCCGAACACCAGGGCAACCATCAGACCGCTGGATCCGCCGATCAGCTGGCCCACCAGCAGGAAGAGGCCGAACAGGCCTGCCAGAAGTACAAAGGTTTTGACGTTGTTCATGATTCACTCACCTCGTGGGGCCAAATAAAAGAGCGAGACCCCGTCCGCTCCGCTTTCGCGTGGACGAAGGTCTCGCTCTAAGGCGCAGAACCGACGTCTCCTGTCGGTTCGCTGCCGCCTTCCAAATGGACCGTGCCCGCTCTTGGCGAACAGTCTTGACGATCCACCCGTCCGCCCTGCCGGCGGATAAGCTACTCCCCTTCTACAGTCACAAATCTAAGGTATGAAGGAGCTTCCAGTCAACAGAATTATAGGGGAGAACGCCCGGACCTTGACAAGCCGTGCCACAAGGCGTTCCGTCAGACCATCAGTTCCCCACCACAGCACCACACTTCGCTTCAGAACCGAGGGCCTTTCATGCGCTCACGCCTCGTTCGTCTGTTACGACGCGCCTCCCTCTGGACGCTCGCCGTTACTCCAGCGGTTTTGTCTGCCCAGGACGCCGCGCTCACCGGCCGGGTGAGTGACGCAGCATCGAATGAACCGATCAGCGGCGCCCGGGTTTTCGTTCCCGGGACCGCCATGTCGGCCACGACGCGACTCGACGGAACGTATCGGCTACGTCTCTCGCCGGGAACGCACGAGCTGCGGGTCACCTACATCGGCTACGGACTCACTCGGGACACTGTTCAGGCTGAACCTGGTGCGTCGATCACGCGCGACTTCCAGCTCAACCGGGAGGCGCTCGCTCTCCAGGAGCTGGCGGTGGTCGGTACTCGTGCCGCGGAGCGCACGTCGACTGACGCACCAGTACCGGTGGATGTCCTATCGGCCGCCGAGATCAGGCAGACCGGGCGGACCGAGACGGCCCAGATCATCCAGGCGCTCGCGCCGTCTTTCAACTTCCCTCGAGCGACGATTTCGGACGGTACCGACCACACTCGGCCGGCCACCCTGCGGGGACTGGCCCCTGATCAGGTCCTGGTGCTCGTGAACGGCAAACGGCGTCACATGAGTGCGCTGATCAACGTGAACAACAGCATCGGCCGTGGGGCAGGCATGGTCGACCTCAATGCGATTCCCGCCAGTGCTATCGAGCGGATCGAGATCCTGCGGGACGGCGCGGCCGCACAGTACGGCTCCGATGCTATCGCCGGAGTCATCAACATCATTCTCAAGGAGGGCGCTCCGAATGAGCTGACGGTCACCGGCGGTCAGACCGTGGAGAGTGATGGAGAGGTCATTCAGGGCGGTGCCAACTACGCTGTCGCTATAGGCGGGGATGGCGTTCTCCAGATTGCGGGAGAGTACCGGAATCGCGGGTTCACCAACAGGTCGGCGCCCGACCTCCGACCCCAGTATCTCGCGGGGGATCCGCGGAATAGCGATCCCTCGCTGAACGGGCTCGTCAACCATCGCCAGGGAGATGCGGACACGGAGGACGGCGGGCTGTTTCTAAATCTGGCGAAACCCGTAGCCGAGGCCACAGAAGTCTACTTCTTCGGCGGTGGCACCACCCGAAGCGGAGAGTCAGCCGGATTTTTCCGCCGGGCACTCGACGACCGCACCGTCCGTGCGATCTATCCCAACGGATTTCTCCCGATGATAGGCACCAAGATATCGGACTTCTCTGGGGTCGCAGGTGTCCGCGGCGACAAGGCAGGATGGCGCTGGGACCTCAGCGCCGACTATGGCCGGAACCTCTTTCACTTCGATGTCTTCAATAGCGCGAACGTCACCCTGGGGGCAGCCAGTCCCACCGAGTTCTACGCCGGCACGCTCAAGGCCGACCAGTTCACGACCAATCTCGACATCGCAAAACCGTTCGAGATCGGGCTGAGCTCGCCGCTGAATGTGGCCGTGGGTGGCGAGTTTCGTCGGGACGGGTACGTGCTCAATCCCGGTGAGCCCGACAGCTATCGCGATGGCGGTGTGCGCATTCTCGATGGCCCCAACGCTGGCGGGCAGGGAGCGCCCGGCGCCCAGGTCTTTCCCGGCTTCCGTCCCGGAGACCATGCCGACGCGAGTCGGAATAACGTGGCGGGGTATGTTGATCTCGAGGCGCAGGTGGTGCGGAAGGTGCTTCTGGGAATTGCAGGACGAGTGGAGCACTACAACGATTTCGGATCCACTCAGGATGGCAAGGTGACTGCCCGGTTCGAGCCCATTCCAGGGTTTGCCGTCCGCGGGGCGATCTCCACTGGCTTCAAGGCTCCTTCCTTGGGCCAATCATTCTTCTCCGCCACTTCGACCAACTTCATCGACGGTCAACCATTCGAAAACCGGACATTCCCGGTGAGCAGCGATGTGGCTCAGGCGCTCGGTGCCCAGCCACTCACCGCCGAGAAATCCGAGAACTACAGCTTTGGCGTAGCGCTCAATCCGGTAAAAAACCTTTCGCTTACCGCAGACTACTATCAGATACTGATCGACGACCGGATCGTCTTCTCCGGCAACTTCAACCAACCTGCGGTGGTGACGTTCCTGACGAATGCGGGGTTCCCCAACATTGCAGGGGCTCGCTACTTCACTAATGCCATCGATACTCGGACGCTGGGTCTGGACGTCGTGGCCAACTATGGGCTCGCTCTTGGGGCGAGCAGTACTCTCCGGCTCACGGGTGGCTTCAACTACAACGTCAACCGCGTGCTACGAGTGGCGCCCACACCTCCGGCCCTAAGCGCCTTCCAGCAGACGCTGTTCGACCGCATAGAGCGGGCTCGCATCGAGGTGGGACAGCCGAAGGACAATCTGTATCTGAGCGGCGTCTTCAACTACCAGGATCTCGGCATCACTCTTCGGACCCAGCGATTCGGCGAGGTCACCAGCTTCGGCACGGATCCTACAGGCCTTCTGGACCAGACGTTTAGTGCGAAGTGGATTACAGATGTAGGTGCCTCGTACACGTTCGGAGGGCGGTTCACCTTCGCGGCAGGCGTGGACAACGTGTTCGACGTCTACCCCGACGAGAATGCCCTTGGTGACGCGACCACGGCGGGGACTAACAACTTCGGGATATTCCCCTACAACCAGATCTCGCCGTTCGGATTCAACGGGGCGTTCTACTATGGAAGGTTGACGTTCGGATTCTGATTAGGAAAAGCGTTAACAGTGAACAGTGAACAGTGAACGGGTGATACGCCTGTTTACCGTTCACCGTTCACGCTTTTGAGTTAAAACCCCGGGCCCTCCTGATGCACCGGATCGTTCAGGATCAAGGCCGAGATCGTGGCACCGACCGCCGTCTCGTGCTGACCCTCGGGGATCACCAGTAACGCGTTTGCTCGGACCATCGACATCAAGATCCCTGATCCCTGTGGGCCCGTGAGACGCGCCTCGGGACCCTGAGCGCCAGGCGTAACGATTCCTCGCAGAAAATGCTGGAGCTTGGGCTTGAGGCTGATTGGCTCGGACATGCGCACCGCCGTACCTCGCCGGAACGGCAGGCGCTGCCCCATCATTTTCCTGATCGCGGGCCGTACGAATAACTCGTAGGTGACCATCGTACTCACCGGATTCCCCGGTAGACCGATCCACGGCACATCCCCCAGAAGTCCAAATCCAACCGGCGCCCCCGGACGCATCCGAAGCTTCCAGAAGCGCTGCGTTGCGCCGAGCTCCTCCAGCACGGAGCGGACGTAATCGTGCTCTCCTACGCTTATCCCTGCGGTGGTCACCAACAGATCGCAGTCCTGGGCCCGGCTCAAATGCTCGCGCAGGCTTTCCGGAGTATCCGCCGCGATCCCCAGGTTCACCGGCTCTCCACCGGTCTCACGTACCAGCGCGATAAGGGTGTGAGTGTTGCTGCTAGCGATCTTTCGCCCGCTGAGAATTTCCTCAGGCTGGTCAACGTCGACGATCTCATCTCCGCTGCCGAGGATGGCGATGCGGGGTCTTCGATAGACCAGCGGGTGGGCAACGGCGAGTGAGGCCAGGACACCGAGCTGGGCAGGTCCCAGCTCGGTACCCTCGGTAAGTACCATGGCTCCCTTGCGGATGTCTTCACCGGCCAGCCGCAGGTTCACTCCGACATCACGATCCTTCAGGATCGTAACGATCTCAGCCCCTTCATCGGTGTCTTCCTGACGTATGACGCTGTCCGCTCCCTCCGGCAACGGGGCGCCGGTGAAGATCCGTGCGCATTCGCCTTTGCCGAGTGTGTGGCTGGGAAACCGGCCTGCCGGCAGATGCTCGACAACCTTCAGACGGACCGGAGAGGACTCCGTCGCTCCGCGCACATCCTCTCCCCGAGCGGCATAGCCATCCATCGCCGAGTTGGTCCACGCGGGGATGTCGAGTGGGCTGGTTACGTCTTCGGCGAGCACACTTCCGAGAGCATCGTCGAGCGGTATGCGTAGGGGCGGCTGGCGGCGTATGTCCAGAAGGATCTTGCCGGCGGCTTCGGCAGCGGCCATCGGAGCCGTCACGGCTCGAGGACCAGTGACCGTTCCCATGCGAGGTTGGCGAGGAGCTGAAGCCAGATCGTATCGCTGAAGCGAAGCACCGGACAGTCGGCCTGCAGGTGCGTATCATCGGTGATGATGGCGACCCAGTCTCCGGCGTTCGGCTGAGCGGGGTCGTACAGCGGCCGGTCGCCGGCTGCACGGCGGAACACTTCGATTTTCGGCAGCGGCGCAGCCTTGAAGCCCTCCGTCACCACGATGTCGGCATCCTGCATGTACCGCTGTACCAGTCCGATAGGATCGTAGTCATCCTGGCTTCGCTCGAACAACACCCGCAGCTCGGGAGAAGAGATGAGCGTGCGCTCGGCGCGGCCTTCATTGAAGTGACGCCAGGTATCTGTGCCGGGGCGGTCGACAGAGGCAGGATGGTGGCCGTGCTTGATGGTCATGACGCGGTGGCCACGTCGCGCCAGCTCACTGATCAAGGCCACTACCAGCGTAGTTTTCCCCGCATTCTTTCGGCCGATTACTGAGATGATGCGTGTTGACGCCACAGCAGGTCGGCCTTTGCGAGATCGTCCGCAGTGTTGACGTTGAAAAACACGAGCTCGGGGTCGGCCAGAGCCCGTATCTCTGCAAGAGGTAGGATACCGACCCGAATGCGGTCGTGGAAGCCGATGGCTCGCAGATCCCCGGCGGTAAGACTGTCGGCAATCGCGTCGCGACAAGCGCTGCCGTATGCGGCACACAGAGGTTCCATCCCTCGACGTCCACCGCTCTCCGGCAGCACTGCGTCATGCCTCTCCAGCCCGGCTGCCAGCGATCGGATCAACGATTCGGATACAAACGGCATGTCCCAGGCGACGCACACGACTGGGGCAGGGGCCTCGAGGACCGCCGTGTAGATACCCCCCAGGGAGCCCAGGCCAGGCCGCGTATCGCCGACGGTGCGGAGGTCGGGCCGCCAGGTTTTCGCGTCAGGAGCATTGGCAACCAGGAGCGGCGGGTCGCCGAGAGCGGTCGTCATCGTAGCTACCAGCCGGTCGAGAATTCGCTGGCCACCCACAAGCTCGAGACCCTTGGGCTTACCCCCAAACCGGCTGGCCTCACCTCCGGCGAGGATGGCTCCACGGACGCTGCCCCGCCGCCCCGCTGCCCCGCTGCCCTGCATCAATACCGCCGTCCTCTTCTGCGCTCCAGTACCACATCGAAGCCGAGGGTAACGCTGAAAAGGTGCTTATAGGTGCGCTCGATCGGTGGCGGGATCCCTGCCTGGGGAGTTGCGGCAGTGACCCGATGAATACCGACGATGTTGTCTCGGATTTCCCAGCGTAGGTTGTAGCTCTTGCTAATTGCTGCAGTAACCCCCAGGCCAAGGGCGAGCCCGGGATCGACTCTCGACGATTTTTCGTCGGCATAGACCACGAGATCGGCGGGGCCTGTGGCTGTTTGGTACTGACCCATCATGCGCACGGAGCTTTGATTGCTGAAAATCAAACCTGCATTGACTCTACCGTATGGGGACAAAGGTTTGCGACTATTGATCCTGAAGATCGTCCCGGCGGTGAGTGCGACAGCCGTCGCTGCCCTGCTGGTTCCCTGAATCGAAGAACAGACAGCTGATACGGACGGTGATCCAGAGGAGAACGCCTGGTTGCATGAATCTTCAAAGCCCAAGCCGAGGAGAAAGCCCTCCAGCGTCAGACCGAAGCTTGTGCCCGGGAAGTATGCTCCACCGAACCCGATGGCCAGTGTCGATCGTATGCGGCGGCCTAGGTCGAGCGTGTCTGCCGTAGTCGTGAAGTGCAACGGCTGCGAAGCAATCGACCAGAGCTGCTGACCGGTAACTGCCCCTCCCGATACAGTAAACACAAGACGTGCCTGGTCGCCGGTTCTCTGGGCACAAAGCGTTGAGGGGAGCATCACTGCTACAATGAGGCCCAGTGCAAACGTTACTGCCTGTCGCATCATCCCCTCAGCGAAGAATGGTCTACTGCAAGGCATCGATCCATGACAACCTCGATGCCGGCTGCCTCCAGGGTCCGTGCCACGTCCGCGTGGCGGATGCCTACCTGCATCCAGACGAGAACGGGTTTGACCTCGAGCATGGCATCGAGCAACGCTGGTACGTGCTCTGAGCGGCGGAAGATGTTTACGATATCGATGGGTCCGGTCGCGGCGGCGGAGCGCAGATCGGGATGAACCGGCTCGCCAAGGGTGATGCCGCCCACCGGATGAACCGGGATGATGGTGTACCCTGCCTGCTGAAGGTAGGCCGCCACTCCATGGCTTGGCCGGTCGGGCTTGCGACTCAGGCCAACTACGGCAATGCGGCGGGCGTTGCGAAGAATCTGGGAAAGCCGCGTTCGATCAGGCGGCACTCGGCCCCGCCGCGCCATGGTGTTGTGGATGTCCGCTCACGGCCCGGCCGATCAGAACCATTCCACTGCGCCGCGCGATCTCGACCGCCAGTGTGGATGGAACGGAGGGTGTCGCCACATAGGCCAGCCCTGCTCGTGCGGCCTTGAACGCGAGCTCCGCCGAGATCCGTCCGGTCACCAGCAGCCCCAAGCCTTCTACTGGCCGGCCAGCCAGGAGCGCCGCACCGAGCACCTTATCCACCGCGTTGTGCCTGCCTATATCCTCGGCGTGTGCAATCAGAGGCGAGCTGGGTTCCTCACAATTGACCAGTGCCGCCGCATGTATCCCGCCTGTGTCCTTGTATCGCTCGCCACGGGCGAAGAGCGCCTTGAAGAAGCCGCGCAGCTCATCGAGTGTGGGCGGCGTTCCTCTCATTGGCTGGGCCTCCACCGTGCCGGGATCTGCGAGAAAAGTGGAGACGGCCCCACAGCCCGATGCCAACACAGGTTTTCGACCTTCTGCCTGCACTGCGTCGACTCGTTCATGGGGTACCTCGGCCCAGAAGCCGAGATCTGTAGCGCAGGGACGCAGGTGCACCTGCTCCAGACTGTCGATGTAGCCCTCACCATGGAGCCAGCCGATCGCCAGCTCCTCCAGCAGGTCCGGTGTGCACATCCAGGTCACGGCAGGCCGGCCGTTCACCTCCAGCCACACCGGCACCTCCTCGACGACCGCGTCTTCAGACATCCGGCCGCCGCGCTTCGAGGTCTGCACCCGGTCAGTCGAGTCCGGTACAGTCGCCATATAGAGTCGGATCCTCCATGATGCGGACTCGTTCGAGGTCGAGGCCGGCCGGCAGCCGTAGGGCGATACGCCGAAATACGTACGCCGCAATGGCTTCACAGGTGGGCAATGTCTTTCCGTAGGCGAACGCCGGAACATCGAGGTTAAAATGCTTTCCGGCGAACGGATCCAGAACTTCATCCTGAAGAATACGGTCGAGCAGTGCCAAATCTACGATCATCCCGGTCTTGTCCAGCCGTCCCCGTACGGTAACCGCGCATTGATAGTCGTGGCCATGTCCCGGCGCATCCGACACGGAACCAAACACTTCGCGATTGCGCGCCTCATCCCACTCGGGGCGGTACAGGCGATGCAGCGCATGGAAGCCGACCGTGCGCGTGAGAGACGCCATTGTCAGGGTGAGAACGCGTAGCCCACCCCAATCTGCAGCCAGGGGCCGGCCGTCCACTCAGAAAGGTTGTCTCCCGGAATCACCGCGTTCGGGTCCTCGAGGGTTCCCGGCTCTTCGACCGGCTCTGCCTGAAATGTCGTGGGATAGTTCAGCTTCCAGAAGACCGCTCTGGCCTCGGCCCTGACATGAAGCCGGTCGCTCAGAAAGAAGCGCGTTCCAATGCTCGGCGCCACATAGAACTTTCTGCCGAAGTCGTATTGGCTGGTGTCCGCCGGTGTATCGCCGGCAAACGCCAGACCTACGCCTGCGGCAATGAACGGCGCGAGCCGGTTCCAGCTTTTCCCACCGGTTACGTTGAACTGAATACCGATGTCGGCGAGCGTCAGCGACTGCTTCACCGGGCCGCTCCTTCGATTGACGAGTCGAACAAAGGGATCGACGATGAAGCGATCCACACTACCATGTGCGATGCCAAGCCCGATCTGAATGGTGCTTCCGGTGCGGATATCGTATCGGCCGCCGTAGACCGCACCCTTGTGAGGACCAATGTTGAATTGACCGCCGCTGCCTCCGAAGTACCCGCCCTGGGCGGTGAGCGTGTGACCCTTCCGTATATCGCGGAACGGCGAATCACCGGGTCGGTGGCCTACCTGCCCGGTAAGCGGGTGGACGGCAAGCAGAGAAATCGCCGCTCCGCCCACGGCGAGTCGTACGACAGCTCGCAGCTGGACTTCTTGCATCAGTCGCACTCCCGCAGGTCAATGCCCGTCATGGCCGCCGGCCGCTCGATCCCCAGCAGGCCCAGCACCGTTGGCGCCACGTCCCGCAGTGCCCCGCCGGGGCGGAGCGAGGCGGCGTTGGACCTGACCGCGACCAGAGGCACGGGGTTCATCGTGTGCGCAGTGTGCACTCCACCCGTGGTCGGGTCGATCATCATCTCACAGTTGCCGTGGTCTGCGGTGATGAGGACGCTGGATCCTACTTTCTCCGCACTTCTCAGCACGCGTGCGAGACACTGATCTACCGTTTCCACCGCTCGAATAACCGCCGGCAACACCCCGGTGTGCCCTACCATGTCTGCGTTTGCATAGTTGCACAGCATGAAATCATGGGTACGCGCCTCGATTGCGCTGCACAATGCATCGGTCACCCCCGCAGCACTCATCTCCGGCGCCAGGTCGTAGGTGGCAACACGCTGGGATGGAATGAGGCAGCGCTCCTCCCCTGTATAAGGCGGTTCATACCCACCATTGAAGAAGTATGTGACGTGAGGGTACTTCTCGGTCTCAGCCGTACGAAACTGAGTTCGGCCGCAGTCAGCGAGCACTTCGGCGAGGATTCGAGCCAGGCTGAAGGGCGGGAATGCCTGTGGGATGACAAACGTCTGATCGTACTGCGTCATGGTCACGCCCGCCAGTTGCGGGCGATCCGTCACGTCGAAGGCCCCGAATCCTGGCTGGGTGAGGGCCGCGACGATCTGGCGCATACGGTCGCTGCGATAGTTGAAAAAGAAGACGCCATCGCCGTCGCGCATCGTGCCGACCGGGACGCCGTTTCGGATGTGCACCATTGGATGGATGAATTCGTCGGTCTCACCGCGCTGGTAGGCTGCTTGCACCGCCAGCACCGGATGCTCGACCGGGTTGCCCCGCCCGTGCACCATCGCTTCGTATGCCACCCTGGTACGCTCCCAGCGACGGTCCCGATCCATCCCATAGTACCGGCCGGTGAGGGTGGCGATATCGACCTTGCTTCCGGCGATTCGGCGCATGTCGATCAGGAGCGTCCGCACCACCTCGGCACCCAGGGTCGGGGCCGAATCCCGGCCGTCCAGGAAACCGTGTATGGCGATGGACTGAACCTTGTACCGGATTCCCAGCTCGACGCAGGCCAGCAGGTGGCGGTCCAGCGCGTGGACGCCTCCCGGACCCAGGAGACCAACCAGATGCAGGGTTCCGCCCGTCTGTCTCAAGCCGGCGCAAAGCTGAACCAGCGGCTCGATCTCGTAAAAGCTTCCGCTTTGAATGCTTTGGGAAATTCTGACCAGGTCCTGGGGCACCACCCGTCCCGCTCCGAGGTTCAGGTGCCCAACCTCGCTGTTCCCCATCTGCCCCTCAGGAAGCCCTACGGCCAACCCGCTGGATTGCAGCAGGGTTCGCGGGTAGGATTTCCACAGCCTCTGCCAGGTCGGGGTGGATGCCAACTCGATCGCATTGCCTTCACGCTCCTGTCGGTAACCCCAGCCGTCCAGGACCACGAGCACCACCGGAGGGGCGGTTCCGTTTGACATGAGTCTCCGCGTGTTCTACAATGCGCCATCGTGATTTACGCGCCGCAATCTAGTCCACGCCTGGGTTGGCTACC